>Ga0208204_100047_pt1 | contig 87427 bp, 76 predicted proteins | sample DeeseametaMP2252_FD_184173 | JGI IMG/M metagenome (GOLD analysis project Ga0208204, IMG submission 184173) | Marine microbial communities from the Deep Pacific Ocean - MP2252 (SPAdes) | ecosystem: Environmental > Aquatic > Marine > Oceanic | place: West of El Salvador, Pacific Ocean | collected...
TCAACACAGTATAAATGATACACAGGCGCTGCCCGAAGGGGTCGTCATGAAAGCATTTTACTCATTGTCACAGCCCTTTGACGTAGAACAACTATGCCTTCAGGACTGCTCCGCGATTAAAATGCTCTCATATAGACCAAAAATCGTACAGCAAAGATCAACAGCCCCTAGACTAAAGTGCTGTTTTTAATGCTTTATTAACATAAATCCATGATGTTGATTTATGTGGGGGTGGTGTGTATTTATTGTGCTCTATATCAGCTTTTTCTTATGTTAATTAATGGTGGTTTAGGGGTTTTTTATATCGTTTAATAGTACTTAATCTAACCTGTTTTAATCCCTCGTTCGCTATGTTTAAAGGACTATTTACCACTATCAGTGGTCGGCTCTATTCGAGTATCGCAGCGATGCTGCTGGCAATACTGGCACTGGAAGTCTTCAGCTTATTGAATGCGTATAACGACGCTGTAAATGCTCGAAAGCGTGAAGTCCAGAGTCTGGTGCAATCAGCGGTGAGTCAGTTGAATACCTACCATCAGTTGGTACTCAGTGGTGAACTGACTGAAAGCCAGGCGCAGGAGCGGGCGCTTACTCAGCTCAATCAACAGCGTTATCAGAGCAGTGAGTATTTCTTTGTACTGGACGAGCGGGCCACAATGATTGGTCACGGTGACCGGGTGGATGTCAGGGGTAAAGACTTCAGCCAGGTGCTTACTGAAGCCGGTGAACCGGTATTCAACCAAATGGCCGCGCTGATAAACAACAGTGCTAAACCGGCCGACTTTTTTGAATATCAATGGAAGAAAAACGGCAGCAAAACGGCCGAACCCAAAGTGAGCTATGTGGCGACTTTCAGGCCCTGGGGATGGGCGGTAGGTACCGGGGTGTTTATTGATGATATCAATGCGCAGATCCTGCATGATATCCTGGTGAACTCCACGGAATTGCTGGTTATTGGTGGATTGATGGTGATTGGTGGTCTGCGCCTTAGCCGGTCTATCCTACGGCCAATGCGACAGGTAAATCGAGCTATGGAGCAGGTGGCGAATGCCAACTTATCCGTGCGGCTTAATTATCAGTCGGCAGACGAGTTAGGCGAAATGGCCGCCAATATTGATAAAACGCTGGAAGTGTTTCAGTCGCTTATTGCCCAGCTTGTGGCGTCGTCAACTCAGGTAGAAGGCAGTGCCGAACAATTGGCTTCGGCGGCCGTACAAACCAATCAGAGCGTTCAGGCTGAAATGCGTAGCACTCAGCAGTTATACCATGCGGTGGAAAGTCTGAGTGTGACCATCGACACCATTAATCAGCGAGCAAATCAAACGGCGCAGGTCAGCGAGTTAGTTGAAAAGGGCGTTAAAAGCAGCTCCGCCGAGGTAGCAGATTCTGAAGCTACCATTAAAAGTATGTCTGAAGTGGTTGCCGCTACCGCCGGCCAGTTACGGTCACTGGAAGCGGATACGGTAGAAATAGCCAACGTGCTGGTGGAAATCGAAAGTATTTCTGAACAAACTAACCTGTTGGCCTTAAACGCCGCCATTGAAGCCGCCAGGGCAGGGGATTCAGGACGTGGTTTTGCAGTAGTGGCCGATGAAGTTCGCCAGTTGGCTATGCGTACCCGCAATTCAACCGAAGAAGTGCGTGGCGTTATAGAGCGCTTACGCCGAAGTGTGGCACAGTCGGTATCGAGCATGGAGCAAAGTGAGCAAAATGCGCTCGACAGCATGCAGCTTACCAGCCATGCAAACGCGAGCCTGGAACACATCCTTGGTCATGTAGAGAGCGTTCGTGAACAAGCCCTCGATGGCGCTGAGGCCACCGAAGAACAGAGTGTAGTGGTAAAAGAGATCCAGCAGCATCTGGGCAAAATTACTGAGGTGAGTGACCAAACCAGCAGTGCCTCTGAGATGGTGGCTGCCAACAGCGAACAGCTCAGTCAGTTAGCTACCGATTTGCAGCGCCAGGTCAGTCGCTTTAAGCTGTAAATGCCTGGCTGATTATTTAATCGAGAAGGGGGTAAAGTTGGTGTGTTCATCATACACATCAACGCCTTCAGCGCGTTTCAACACCGCTATAACTTTATAGGTAACCGGTGTTAACAGCACTTCCCACAACACTTTTAGCGCATAATTGGTAGCCATTACGGTAAGGATAAGTTCGGTACTCCAGATCCCCCAGAAAGCCACCGGATAAAACACGGCTGAGTCTACCGCCTGACCTACAATGGTAGAGCCAATCGTACGCTGATAAAGCGCTTTACCTTTGCTGAGTACTTTCATCTTTGCCATAACAAAAGCATTGGCGAACTCGCCTAACCAGATGGCCAGTACCGAAGCCAGCACAATGCGCGGTGCCTGGCCAAAATTCATGGCAAAACTATCCTGGCGGCTGAGCCCGCCGCCCAGATTTTCATTCCAGCCTGGCGCGGGTGGCATTTCGGTAATAAACCAGGCCATAAAAGCCGCAAAAGCGGCCGCAAAGAAGCCTGCCCAAATTGCTCGGCGGGCCCGTTGATAGCCATATACTTCGGTGAGTACATCCCCCAGCACGTAAGACAGCGGAAAAAAGATGACCCCAGCACCAAAGGTAAATCCGGCAATTTCAGCTACTTTACTGGCGCCAATGATATTCGAGCACACAATCAAGATGCAGGTGGCCGCCAGCATAAAATCAAAAAAACGAAAATGGCGGGTGGAGGTATCAGTGACTTTGTTTAATGACGATGACATAACAATAAGTCGGGATAGTGATATGGCAGTCCAGTTTGGCACAGTCACCGGTTACTATGCAATATAGGCTCAATTCGTCAGCCTTAAATACTGCTGGTGGCGCTGATTTTCTGCTGCCATTTACTAATGATACCGGTAATTTCCTGAGTACTGAATGGTTTACTAATGTAATCACTCATGCCCTGTTGTAAGCATTGTTCTCTATCGCCGCTCATGGCATTTGCGGTCATGGCGATTATGGGGATTTGTTGATAATGACTACCAGCCTGGCCAGCCCTGATATGTTGTGTTGCCTCAATGCCATCCATAACCGGCATATGACAATCCATTAATATCAGATCGAATTGCTCCTGCCCGTGTGTCAGTTGCGATATCGCCTGTTCACCGTCTTCGGCTATGGTAATATCGTAGCCTTGTAACAGCTCAATGGCCACAATGCGGTTAATTTCATTATCCTCCACCAACAGGATTTTCATCTCGCGGCGTGAATTATCATGTGAAGATGTTGGCCTGGCTGGTGTGTCGGAGTGTGTCAAGTGTGGATTCTTCGGCTCGCGCAGGACAATCTCTATACGAAAAGTGCTGCCTTTTCCCGGCGTACTTTCTACCCCAATGGTGCCGCCCATCAATTCCACCAATTGCTGGCTAATAGATAAGCCCAGACCGGTTCCGCCAAATCTACGGGTTGTGGAAATATCCGCCTGACTAAACATCGAAAAGACCGACTGCAGTTTTTGGCTTGATATGCCAATGCCGGTATCCGAAACAGCCAAGGACAACTGGTAGCCATCTGCTTTGGCCGTTAACTTCGCGATAACCGTGATTTGTCCTTGCTCAGTAAATTTTACGGCATTGCTCAACAGGTTACTGATAATCTGTCGAATACGCACCGAATCGCCACACACTAATTGCTGACAGTTGTCTTCCTGCAACACAATATCGACGTTTTTAGTACGACTTTCCACCTGGTAATGCGCGACAATTTTCTGCAGCATTAGGCCAAGGTTAAAGTCGTGTTGCTCTATGGTTAGTTTGCCGGCCTCAATTTTCGAAAAGTCGAGAATATCGTTAATTATATGCAGAAGGTTGCGGGTACTGTCTGTTGCCAACGATACATACCGGGCTTGTTTATCATCAAGCCTGGATTCTCTGAGTGCTTCAAGCATGCCGTAAATACCATTGATGGGGGTGCGAATTTCATGGCTCATACTGGCCAGAAACTGGGATTTTAGCTGTGTTGACTCTTCTGCTCGCAAACGTGCTTCTTCCAGATGCCTGGCCGCTTCATACTGGGCAGTAACATCCTGTTGAATGCCCAGGTAATGAGTAATGACATTATCCTGGTCAACCAGTGGCGTTAAACTCAGGCGATTATGGTAAGGGCGGCCATCCTTATGCCGCATTTGCAGTGTCAACTCGCATTTTTTTCCTGCCAGCACCTTGGCTAAAATTTTGTCAGCGTATTGCGATGTGGTTTGTTCGCTTAACAGCTGGTAAGTGTTTTTGCCAATCAGCTCGGCTTTTCGGTAGCCGGTCATTAATTCAAATGCTTCGTTAACATACTCCAGCGGGTAAGAGGGGGAATTGGTTCTGACAATGGTTATCCCTACCGATGCGTATTCAATGGCCCGGTTTCTCACCTGTATATCGTATTCGAGCTGCAACCGCTCGGTAATATCTTCACCCACCAGAACATGGCCAATAAATTCCCCCTGTTTGTTTTGTAAGGGAGTCAGGTGCCAGTTAATGTGAAGCACCTTTTTATTTTCGTGGTGATATTTAGCTGTGTACCCGGCGCTGCACTCAGTATTCGCCTGTATTACGCTTTGGAGGAGTTGTGCAGGCGACAAGCGGTACTTCTGCAAAAAATGTTCACCGCGCTGGTTTGTCAGTAACAACTGGTAATCGTTATCCACCACCAGCAGTATTTCCTGCATAGAATGAATAACATCCGAGAATTGATTGTTCGAGAGGGACAACAGGCTGACTTCCCGGATTAGTTGAGTAAATGCCTGATGTATTTGCTCCAGTTCCCGGACTTTTTCGGGGGGGCGAGGTGACTCTTCGGAGCTGCGGGCAGCCTGCTGTAAAGTGTCGTGCAGGCGGCGTAATGATGCAGATGACATATTGGCAGCAAGGCGTGCGCTGTACAATGCACCGACCAGCACCAGAGCAATGGATACTACTAATACGGGAATGAGCCATAATACATTGCGGTACGCCGAGGTTAGGGGCTGCACGCTAATCATCTGGTAATTACGCCAGGGCTTCTGATACAGAAACTGCCCGTTTTGTGCTGCGCTATCAAAGTAACTGCCTTCAGGGTAAAGCGCTGGACGCGAACTGAGCAAGATTGTTCCTTTTTTATTCACCACCAGTTGCGTTGCAGGATTCAGGGGGGCATTTAACAGCCATTTTAAACTGTTCAGATACATAACCAGCGCGCCTTCTGCTGCGCCGGCCAGTTCTATTGGTGCTGCTATGAGGATGCCATTTTCGCTGATCCTGGTGTGAAGCGAGAGTTCCTGCAACACGTCGTTTTGCCACACATCGTGAAAATCGCTGGGTACTACCTGCCAGTTTTTTTCAATCAGAGGGGTTCCGGCGTAGTTATATAATGCCAGGGGAATGTCCGGCGCCTGGGTAATTTGTAGTGACTGGATAAACAGTGGCAGATAGTAATCGCGATACTGGGTGTCGATTAAGCCATTAATGATCAGATCGTTACTGGCAATGTTGTGTAACTGCCGGGCTGTCATATCCAGGTTTCTTTCGAGATTTACCGTGACACTGTCAGTGTAATTCTCATGCAAGTTACTGAGATGATTGCGGGCAACAAGAAAGATGGCAGTACCAATAATCACTAAAGCTAATATGCTCAGCAAGACTATCTGTGGCAGGATGGCCTGCAGTATTTTACGGCGCAGTGATGGCAACTGGCTCATTGGCCTTTCCCGGCTGCCGGAGTGGTCGGAGCAACCGGGGTTAGCCCGCCCTGCTGATTATAGACGGCCATAAAATAGTCTTCGGCGTACAGGGCGTCGTGACGTTCAGAGGTGAAAGGTTGCTGATAGCGTTTAATGAGCCCGGAATAATCTGAAATGTTTTCAAGAGCTCTGGCTACGGCTGGCGCAGACAGACTATCGGCCTGATTAGCGGCCAGCGCAATTAAATGCACCAAATCATACGCATGAGCCAGCCCCACAACGGCGCGTATAGAATCAGGATTGGCCTGACTATCAAATTTATCACGATAAGCTTGCAACACCCTGGCGGCTACTTCTGGCTGGCGTTTCTGGTGAAAACTGAAGGTTTGCAAAATAGTTAAATCAAGTTGCTGCAACTTTTCACTGCCAAGTACGCTGGCAAAGTTGCCTCCGGCAAGGCCCCAGTGCGAGATAATTGGAATATTTAGCTGCTCCTGTAACACCGCTTCAGCAATTACCACCCCCTCAGGCGCATTAACCACAGTAATCAGTGCATCCGGGGTGTTCCGGATTTGTGTCTGGATTTCCTGGTGGAATGTTTTCTGTCGCCAATTTACCCAGCTGACATGGGATATGGTTATACCATAATCCTGGCTGTACTGTTGTAGTGAGGCTAAATTTGAACGCCCCCAGCCGGTTCGTTCCAGCACCAGACCAACAGTTTTAAATCCACGCTGCGACGCATGCTTTAACATCACCTTGGCGGCTTCTTCATCGCGCACCGATAGCCGGTAAACATAGTTTGGCGCATAGCCGTTGTCGACGATGGCGGTGCCTGCGGCCCAGGGGCCCAGGTAAATTACCTCGCGCTCATGAATAGTAGGGAGTTCTGCCAGGGCCACGGGCGTATGAACGCCGCCCAGAATAGCCAGTAGGTTGGGCTGTTCTGCCAGTGCTTTAATATTACTAATCCCGCGTGCCGGGTTGCCCCGGTGATCCAATATTTTAAGCTCTAAAGGGCGGCCCAGTACACCGCCGCGTTCGTTAATCTCCGCAATGGCCAGCAATGCCCCTTGTTTAATCGCTTTGCCCCCTTCTACGGCGACTGCGCTCATGTCGGCATCCAGGCCAAGAATCACTGGCTGTTGCTCTGTAGCTTTGGCAAAGCCTCTGCCAAATACCAGTACAACAGACAACAATATAATTCGCACCAATAACAACATGAATAGGGCTCCGGTAATGGCTTTGTAATTATCCGGCCGTAAATTACGACTCTCAAAATATAAGCTAACTATAGCAAAAATAAAAATATGATCCTTAAATTGGCTGGCACGTTAATTACACATGGCACAGTAATTGAACGTTGCAGGTTCGGCAGTTGTATTTTGTGCTGGACCGCGAGTAGCCGTTCATCGCTTGCCGTAAATACACTGGCAACATCACGGTTTAAATTTGCATCTGACAAATAACAAACTAGCTTTAAGGTACAGACAGGAAAAAGTGGCATGCAAATACCAACAATCATCGACGTGGAAGCCAGCGGTTTTAGCTCTCACAGTTACCCCATAGAGGTAGGTGTGATCAGGAGTGATGGTGCGCGCTTTTGTCGATTGATTCGTCCTTACCCCCAGTGGTCTCACTGGGATAAAAAAGCTGAGGCGCTCCATGGATTAAGCCGCGACCATCTGCAAAAGTGGGGCAATGATGGCCGCGATGTGTGCCTGGCGCTTAACCAGTTTCTGGCTACTGGCACCGCCTATACCGATGGTTGGGTGGTGGATCATCCCTGGCTCATTAAGCTGTACGCCGCAGCCGGCGTGGATATGTCGTTTAGTGTCAGAGCACTGGAGTATGTGCTCAGCGAACAGCAAATGGATTTGTGGATGCGTACCAAAAATCAGGTGGTGTCACATTTCAATGGCTGTCGTCATCGTGCCAGTACCGATGCAGAAATCATCCAGCAAACTTTTATTCGCACACTCCCACAACAGGATACCGATCATCTCGCCCGCGCCGTTATTAATGGCTAAACCGGTTCGAGATGGGTACTCTGCTGACCTGTAGCAAACATTTTATTCAGGCAAAAATACAAAATGAAAACGGTAGGTCTAATCGGCGGGATGAGCTGGGAGTCGTCGCTAACTTATTACCAGCGTATTAATCAGCAGATTAAACAGCGCAAGGGGGGGCTGCACAGTGCACCGCTGATCCTCTATAGTGTGGACTTTGCACATATCGCCACACTGCAGCATAATAATGACTGGCAGCAACTGGCGGATTATCTTGCAGACGTTGGCAAAAGTCTCGAAAAAGCAGGCGCTGACGCCCTGGCGATTTGCACCAATACGATGCATAAAGTGGCGCCCCAGATAGCAAATGTGGTGCGCATTCCGCTGTTGCATATTGGTGACGCGTTGATCGCCGAAAGCCGGTCCCGTGGATACAGTCGTCTGGGATTGCTCGGTACCGCTTTTACCATGGAGCAGGGATTTTTGCGTGACCATCTTACCGCGGGCGGATTGTCGGTGATGGTGCCGGAAGCCGCAGAGCGGCATGACGTACATCGCGTGATCTATGAAGAGCTCTGTCAGGGGATTATCCGCAAGGAATCACGTATCCGCTATCTGCAGGTTATCGACAACCTCAAAGCGGCAGGCGCAGAAGCGATTATTCTCGGTTGTACTGAAATAGGCCTGCTGGTCACGGCCGAAGACAGTGCTTTGCCAGTGCTGGATACGGCGCTGTTGCATGCCGACAGTGTGGCAGATTTTATTCTAAGCGAGTAGCCAGCCCCTAACCTTAAAAATAGTAGTGCACGCCCATAACCAGCGAATTGATATCAATCTGGCCGGCATCGCGATATTCATAGCCCACCGCCACACCGAAGCCGCGTAATTCACCAAACTGCCAGCCTACACTGGCCGCTCTGTCGCTGTCGCTCACCATTGGCATGGCACCGGCCTGCGGTGTAAGTGAGTACTGGGTAGACCGAATGGTGGCATAAATCCATTGGGCCGAATTTACCGGCAGTGCCCGGCGAGCGGATAAACTGACCGCCTCCAGATCAACCATCGACAAGGGAGCGGTGCGCGCGTCGCTGGCAAACCGGGCCGCATAAGAGCGGTTTATTTCAACACTGAAATTCCACTTGGGCAGGCGTTTGCTTTGATAGGCTATGAAATACTGGGTGTTACCCACGGGCTGAGTAACCAGTGAAGAATCTGGCAACATGGCAACTTGATTGGCCAGTAGCGGACAACTAAACATCGCAACCAAACCAAACAAAAACAAGCGAACAAGGGGCTTGTTCATTGTGAGGTCTTCCCGTGTGAGAGTGCTAATAAAGCGTACTATTACACTACGCAGTGTTTTTTCAGTATTGTTATAACCGCTTGCCTTACCATGCCTGCATAACGATGATTTATGCGGTGTTTTACATAACGTTTTTCGCTAATTATTGTGAGTACCAGAAAACCTATCGCCTGACAATAATCACCGCAGACTTTTTCGGCAGCGTACTTTCAATATAGACCTAATCAGAGCTGATACCAAGTGAGAAATGCACTTTTTTTATCATCGAATTTCGTCGATTTGGCTGGCGAAACAGACACTCCTCAGCTAGCTTTAAACGTACCAATAAATTTAAAAAACAACGCCCTTAAAGCCACGTTTTTTCATAAAGCTTAAGTTGTAATTTTATATAAAACAGAGAGTTAATATCGTTATTAATGAACATTGTTGCTTTCGGGATTCAATCAATACGGAACCACTGATATGGCGGCCACGGACGTTGCCCACTGAGGATCAAATAATGCGAGCAGACTGGGAAATTGAACGAAAATTTGTTGTTACTTACTTACCTGAAGGATTACTCGAAACGCGGAAGCCAGTAGTGATCAGACAAGGTTATATTGTAGCGCTGGGAGACCGGCACATAAGAATTACTGACGAAGACGGCAACTATACAATGACAGTCGAGCAAGGAGTTGGCCTAAAGCGTCTGGACACGGAAATTTCCATTAGTGCAGAACAATTTAATAATCTATGGCCGCTAACGCAGCATATGCGGGTTGAGAAAAAACGTTATCGTATCGGTTTTTTCGGCCATAAGCTGTTATTAGATGTGTTTACCGGTCATTTGGACCCGCTAATTCTTGTCGAGGTGGCGTTTGACAATGAGGTCCACAGTCGGCAATTTCTGCCGCCGGATTTTGCCGAACTGGAAGTGACCCACCGGCGCGAATATCAAAACGTTCACCTGGCCAGAACGGGCTTACCGGACGCCTTAGCAATGGCCAATGCTTATTAGTACCAACAAAAACGCCAGACCTGAGTCTGGCGTTGTAGGCAAAAAGCGCGGGGCTTAAACCGAAGCGCGCAGTGCCTCTGCTTTATCGGTTGCTTCCCATGGGAAGCTGTCACGGCCAAAGTGGCCATAAGCAGCCGTGGGCTGGTAGATAGGGCGTTCCAGGTCGAGCATTTTGATAAGGCCATAAGGACGCAAATCAAAGTGCTCTTTAACCAGTGCGACCAGGGTGGCTTCGTCATACTGGCTGGTACCAAAGGTATCGATGCTGATAGACGTTGGTTCTGCTACACCAATGGCGTAAGAGACCTGAATTTCACAACGCTTGGCCAGGCCCGCCGCCACAATGTTCTTCGCTACATAACGCCCGGCGTAGGCTGCCGAACGGTCTACTTTTGACGGGTCTTTACCCGAGAAGGCGCCGCCGCCGTGGCGCGCCATACCACCGTAGGTATCTACAATGATCTTACGACCCGTCAGGCCACAGTCACCCATAGGGCCGCCGATAACGAAGCGTCCGGTAGGGTTAATATGAAATTTCGTATTGGCGGTAATCCACTCGGCCGGTAGTACCGGTTTAATCACTTCTTCCATTACCGCTTCACGTACGGTTTCGGTAGAGACCGAATCGCAATGCTGGGTAGACAGTACCACTGCATCAATGCCTACCGGCACGTTATCTTCGTATATAAAGGTTACCTGGCTTTTCGCATCCGGGCGCAGCCAGTTGAGTTTGCCCGACTTACGCATTTCTGCCTGACGCTGCACCAACCGGTGTGAATAGGTGATAGGTGCAGGCATTAACACTTCGGTTTCGTCGCTGGCATAGCCAAACATCAGGCCCTGGTCACCAGCACCTTGTTCTTCCGGGCGAGAGCGATCAACACCCTGATTGATGTCCGGTGACTGCTTACCAATGGCATTGAGTACCGCGCAGGAATCTGCATCAAAACCCATATCTGAATGGGTGTAGCCAATTTCGCGCACGGTCTGACGCGTCAGTTCTTCAATATCTACCCAAGCAGAAGTAGTGATTTCACCACCAACCAGCACCATACCGGTTTTGACATAAGTTTCGCAGGCGACACGCGCCTTGGGATCCTGTTGCAGGATTGCATCCAGTACCGCATCGGATATTTGATCGGCAATCTTGTCCGGATGGCCTTCAGAGACTGACTCGGACGTAAATAAATGGGCTGCCATTACATGCTCCGTGTTTATTTAAATGTATATTCGGGGCGTATTGCTTACCTGAACACTACTAGAAACAGTAAACTCACCGTTCTGGCGCTGTTTTACGGTAATCGTGCTCATTGTAGATCAATACACATGCGACTATTGTAGCAAGCATGCGTATAAATACCAGTCTTTACTTCTGGACGTCTAAAAGTCTATTTGTTACGTTAACTTGACAGTCCCCCGGCTTAGCGATGATGAGCAGCTGTTTCTGTGACGCCAGAAAATGGACTGATGAGAACGAAACACATTGAACTGCACCGGCCGGTGGGTAACAATATGGGACACTGAGTGAGAGTGTATTGCTGTTTGCTGAATTTGCCGTGAATAAATGGCGCTCAGTCTAAGCAAACACAAATACATTAGTACTTCGCTGATGTGTCAATAAATACAGTAAATTGCCATCTCAACTGGCACTCAACTACAATTCAGGAGTCAACATGCCGTCTCGTCGAGAACTTGCCAATGCTGTAAGAGCATTAAGTATGGATGCTGTTCAGAAAGCCAAATCAGGTCACCCTGGTGCGCCCATGGGCATGGCAGACATCGCCCAGGTGCTGTGGTGCGATCATCTGCAACACAACCCGGCCGATCCAGCCTGGGCAAATCGCGACCGCTTTGTGCTGTCGAATGGTCATGGCTCGATGCTGCTGTATTCACTACTGCACCTTACCGGCTACGAACTGCCAATCGACGAACTCAAGCAATTCCGTCAGTTACATTCTAAAACCCCTGGTCACCCTGAGTATGGTTATGCTCCAGGCGTTGAAACCACTACTGGTCCGCTGGGCCAGGGCATTACCAATGCAGTAGGTATGGCGCTGGCCGAAAAAGTGCTGGCCGCGCAATTTAACCGCGATAACTTTGCGGTAGTCGATCACTACACCTATGCTTTCCTGGGCGATGGCTGCCTGATGGAAGGTATTTCCCACGAAGCGAGTTCACTGGCCGGTACACTGGGCCTGGATAAGTTGATTGCGTTCTGGGACGACAACGGTATTTCTATCGATGGTGAAGTAGAAGGCTGGTTTACCGACGATACGCCAAAACGTTTCGAGTCTTATGGCTGGCATGTGATCACCGATATCGACGGTCACGATCCAGAAGCGATTAACAGCGCCATTGCAGCGGCTAAAGCACAAACCGGCAAACCTACGCTGATTTGCTGTAAAACCGTGATTGGTTTTGGCTCACCAAACAAGCAGGGTAAAGAAGACTGCCACGGTGCGCCATTAGGTGATGATGAAATTACCCTTACCCGTGAAGCGCTGGGCTGGAGCCATGCGCCGTTTGAAGTGCCGGCTGATATTTATGCCGGCTGGGATGGCAAAACCAAAGGCGGTGAAGCGCAACAAGCCTGGAATGAACTGTTTGCAAAATATGCCGAAGCTTACCCGGAACTGGCCGCTGAACTGAAGCGCCGTTTAAGCGGTGACGTACCGGCAGACTTTGTGGCTAAAGCCGACGAGTATATTGCTAAGCTGCAGGCCAACCCGGATACTATCGCCAGCCGTAAAGCCTCACAAAATGCACTGAATGCTTTTGGTCCGCTACTGCCTGAATTATTAGGCGGCTCGGCCGACCTGGCCGGCTCTAACCTGACCATCTGGAACGGTTGTAAAGGCGTAGAAAAAGACGATGCCAGTGGTAACTATGTTTACTACGGCGTACGCGAGTTCGGTATGTCTGCCATGATGAATGGTATTGCCCTGCACGGCGGTTTTAAAGCCTACGGCGCGACCTTCCTGATGTTTATGGAATATGCCCGAAACGCGGTACGTATGGCAGCACTAATGAAGCAGCCAGTAATTTTCGTCTATACCCACGATTCAATTGGTCTGGGCGAAGATGGCCCAACGCACCAGCCGGTAGAGCAGGTGGTAGCGATGCGTGCAACGCCAAATCTCGACAACTGGCGCCCGTGCGACCAGGTAGAATCTGCGGTGGCCTGGAAAGAAGCAATCCTGCGTACTGACGGTCCTACCTCGTTAATCTTCAGCCGTCAGGGACTGGCGCAACAGCCACGTACCGAAGCGCAGGTGGCAGACGTAGCCAAAGGCGGTTACGTACTGGTAGATTGCGATGGCACGCCGGAGCTTATTCTCATTGCCACCGGCTCTGAAGTACAGCTGGCCGTAGATGCTGCAGCAAAACTCAGCGAGCAGGGCAAAGCTGTGCGCGTGGTGTCTATGCCATCCACTGACGTATTCGATCGTCAGGGTGCGGCATACCGCGAGTCAGTACTGCCATCGAGCGTGGTGAAACGCGTTGCGGTTGAAGCGCTGTCTAAAGAGAGCTGGTATAAGTATGTTGGTTTTAACGGCGCGATTGTGGGCATGGACACCTTTGGTGAGTCTGCCCCGGCCGGCGAGCTGTTCAAGCACTTCAACATTACTGTTGATGCCGTGGTAGAAGCTGCACTGGGGCTTTAATTTGCCCCGGCCTTTAGGCTGCATAAAAATATGGTAAGACTCGCCATTAATGGCTTTGGCCGCATTGGCCGAAACGTACTGCGGGCACTCTATGAGAGTGGCCGCAATCAGTTTATCCAGGTCGTCGCTATCAACGAAATCGCTGATCCCGACGGCATGGCACATCTGCTCAAATATGATACGTCCCATGGCCGGTTTGCCTGCCATGTGGAGCGTAAAGGCGAACAGCTCACCGTGGCCGGTGACGTTATTCGTCTGTGTCATCAAACCGAAATCACCGGCCTGCCCTGGGCCGAACTGGGCGTGGATATTGTGCTGGAATGTACCGGCCAGTATACCGATAAGGCCAGTGGTCTGGCACACATTGAAGCTGGCGCTAAAAAAGTGCTGTTTTCCCAGCCGGGTGCGCCGGATATGGACAACACCATCATTTACGGTTGTAACGAAGACACGCTGTTACCCGAACACAAAGTGGTATCGAACGGCTCCTGTACCACCAACTGTATAGTGCCGGTGATCCAGGTGCTCGACGAAGCTTTCGGGGTGGAAAGCGGCACCATCACCACTATTCACTCTTCCATGCACGATCAGCAGGTAATTGATGCTTATCATCCCGATCTGCGCCGTACCCGTGCCGCCAGCCAGTCGATAATTCCGGTGGATACCCGTCTGGCCCGCGGCATAGAGCGAATACTGCCTAAGTTTGCCGGCAAATTCGAAGCGATTGCGGTGCGTGTGCCCACTATTAACGTAAGTGCCATGGATTTGAGTGTGACGCTGGCTACTGAAGTGACCATTGATAAAGTGAATCAGGCGCTTAGCGTAGCCCGTACCGGACGCCTCTCAGGCATTCTGGATTACACCGAAGAGCCGCTGGTATCGGTGGATTTTAATCACGATCCCCATTCGTGTATTGTAGATGGTACACAAACTCGGGTGAGTCACCGCCAGTTGGTTAAAACCCTGGTGTGGTGTGACAACGAATGGGGTTTTGCCCATCGAATGCTGGATACCGCGTTGGCGATGTATCAAACGGGCAATGAATAATTTAATTTGAATTCAACAGGATGAGAAGGAAACCTTATGTCAATCCCAAGCATGTCAGACATTGAGTTGTCAGGTAAGCGTGTACTGATCCGTCAGGATCTCAACGTACCGGTAAAAGACGGTAAAGTGACATCAGACGCGCGTATCAAAGCGTCTTTACCTACCATTAAAGCGGCCCTGGAAGCCGGTGCTGCGGTGATGGTGATGTCTCACCTTGGCCGCCCAACCGAAGGCGAGCCCGCGGAAGAGTTTTCACTGCAACCCGTGGTGAACTACCTCAACGACGTACTGGATGTCGAAGTTAAACTGGTAAAAGATTACCTGGATGGCGTAGACATTGAGCCGGGTCAATGCACAATTCTGGAAAATGTGCGATTTAATAAGGGTGAGAAAAAAGACGACGAGGCGCTGTCGAAGCAGTACGCTGCGTTATGCGACGTATTCGTAATGGATGCGTTTGGTACTGCTCACCGTGCCCAGGCTTCAACCCACGGCGTGGCAAAATTTGCCCCACAAGCTGTGGCGGGTCCATTGCTGGCAGGCGAACTGGCTGCGCTATCGAAAGCGCTGGATAACCCGGCTCGCCCGATGGTAGCTATTGTGGGGGGCTCAAAGGTGTCGACCAAGCTAACCGTGCTTAAATCACTGGCCGATAAAGTAGATCAGTTGATTGTAGGTGGCGGTATTGCTAACACCTTTATCGCGGCGCAAGGCCACAACGTAGGCAAATCGCTGGTGGAAATGGACTTAGTTGATGAAGCCAAGCGTTTGATTGACCAGGCGCAGGCCAATGGCGGTGATATTCCGGTCCCCACCGACGTGGTAACTGGTAAAGCCTTTGCCGAAGACACGCCGGCCGAGCTGAAGTCTGTTAGTGACGTATCCGATGACGATATGATTTTTGATATCGGCCCGGACAGCTCAGCGGCGCTGGAAGATATCCTTAAAAATGCCGGTACCATTGTGTGGAATGGCCCGGTAGGCGTGTTCGAATTTGATCAGTTCGCAAGTGGAACAAAAGCACTGTCTGAAGCGATTGCCGCCAGTGATGCATTTTCAATTGCCGGCGGTGGTGATACGCTAGCAGCAGTAGATAAATATGAAATTGCAGATAAAGTATCGTACATCTCAACCGGTGGCGGTGCGTTCCTGGAATTTCTTGAGGGCAAAACTTTACCTGCAGTAGCGATATTAGAAGAAAAAAACCGCTAACAGTAAAGTAATGTCCCGGCGCCGGAATAGCAGTATTCCGGCGACACCTGCATAAGGATACGCAGGCTGAAAGACCGTTTAACAGAGCGTAGTAAAAACTGCTAAGGCTCTGATAAAGCGAGCTTTCCCATGCCTAATAAATGATTTCTCTTAACCCTACAACCGTTTATAAAAAACGGATAAGAAAATAAGGAGTGTTGCACATGGCATCACAGGCTCAGCAAGCTATGCTGGATAAAATCATCACCCAAAAGGGCTTTATAGCCGCCCTTGACCAAAGCGGTGGAAGTACCCCAAAAGCACTTAAACTTTACGGTATTGAAGAATCAGAGTACTCAAATGATGAGGAAATGTTCGACATGGTGCATGCAATGCGTACCCGTATCGTAACCTGTAACGCCTTTTCAGGTGAGCGTGTCCTCGGCGCAATCCTGTTTGAAAACACACTTGATCGCGAAATCGAAGGGTTAGCCTCTTCTCATTACCTGTGGCAGAAAAAACGCGTTGTGCCGTTTTTGAAAGTCGATAAAGGTCTGGAAGCCGAAGCTAACGGTGTGCAACTGATGAAGCCAATGCCACAACTCGACGAGCTGCTGGCAAAAGCTAACGCCAAGGATGTGTTTGGCACCAAAATGCGTTCGGTAGTTAAACTGGCCAACCACGAAGGTATCAAGGCTATTGTTGAGCAGCAGTTCGCGGTTGGTAAACAAATTCTGGACGCCGGTCTGGTGCCTATTATCGAGCCTGAAGTAGACATTAACAGCCCGGAAAAAGCCGAAGCTGAAGCACTACTGAAGCTGGAAATTCTTACTCAGCTGAATCTGCTGGGCGATGAAAAGGTTATGCTTAAGCTGACTCTTCCAACCGAAGCAAACTTTTACAAAGAGCTGGTTGATCACCCTAAAGTGATCAAAGTCGTTGCGCTGTCTGGTGGTTACTCTCGCGATGACGCCAACGCTAAACTGGCCGAAAACCAGGGCATGATTGCCAGCTTCTCGCGCGCCCTCACCGAAGGCGTGTCGGCACAGCAAAGTGACGAAGAGTTCGAAGCTACTCTGGATGCCGCAATCGAAGGCATCTACCAGGCGTCTCTGACCTAGTCGCTATTCCAGCTAAAATCCGTCTTTCCATAGACCTCTGATATCCCGGACGTTTCGTAGAAACTATCCGGGATTTCTTTTTCCTTCATACCAAAACCACTGCCATCCCGGAATTTTCGGAGAAAATATCCGGGACCTCCTGAACAGTTTTACTCATTCAATAGAAGTGTTTTGGTAGTCAGTCTTATCGGAAGATACCGGCTCGGAGGCCGGTATGACGGGGTATATTGGCAACATCGGTATTCTTTGCAATTTGTCGGGGGTGCCGACAGCACCCAACCTCCCTGTCATCGGAAGCTGTGTTAGCAGCTATCCGGGACCTCCTGAACAGTCTTGCTCATCCAAAAGGACATTTACAGGTAGCCAGGTGGTTAAGAAAATACCGGCTTGGCGGCCGGTATGACGAATCTGTTTATGTACCTAATTCATTACACCAAAGTATAAGGTTATAGTAAGCATATCTAAATAAGCTATGGCTATCGTACAGATATTAGTCTATATTTTGTAACTTAATTTTTACATCACTATCAATGTTGATAACCGTGTATGGTCCAATTAAACAAGGATATTTAGCCTGATGCAGGACGCGCATATGTATATTCAGGTAGGCGTTCTCGCTATCGTGGCAATGATAGGGATTAGCTTTACTTTTGCTCTTCCAAAACCGCGCCATGAACTCAAAGCGAAATCAGCCAGTTATGCCCGTTGGTTTTTAGTGGCATCCTGGCTGGTGGTATTTTGCCAGGCTATTGCACATATTGGTTATCATCAGATTGGCCTGCCGGGCGTCTATGCGTCAGCTATAACCGGCGCCTATATGTTATTAATGTCTGTGCTTAAGCGCTATGGTACACAAGTGTCACAGCGCAAAAAAATGGCCGCCGTCATCCACATTATCGGGATCTTCACAATCACCTCGGTGCTGGTTGTGAGCAAAGCTCCAGGTTGGATCGCGCATAGTCTGGCACTTAGCAGTGTGGCGTTTCCTGTGTGGCAAGCACTACGTTGCGTAAAACAGCACTTCAGTGCAGAAAGTATAGGCAGTCATTTACTATTTGGTGTGTTGGCACTGGTCATTGCACTGGTGTTGTTTGGTGTTCCCGCCTACCTGACAATTGCGCCCGCAGACACCCACTATCATCTTGCCGCCACATCGGCCTTTATGCTGGTGATTATGCTTATCTTTATGTTGGCCTTTGCGGTGAATATTCTGCAGTCGTTATTGCTTAAGTTGCGCTCTCAGGTACATACCGACCCTCTTACCGGTGCTAAAAACCGGCACTTTTTTTATGAAATTGCCCCTAAGTTAAGTGCTCATGCTAAACGTAATCAGGAAACACTTTCTCTGGTGGCCTGTGATATCGATTACTTCAAAAAGATTAATGATGAGTATGGTCACGTCATCGGCGACATAGCGCTTAAACGTTTTTGCCAAATTATCCAGTCACAACTGCGTCAGGAAGATACCCTGATCCGCATGGGTGGTGAGGAGTTTTTAATTCTTTCCCCGCAGTATGACGGCGATAAGGCCCGTCAAATGGCCGAGCGGTTACGTAAAACCATTGCAGAGAGCACTATCTCAGCACGGGGGGTTAATATTTCGCTTACGGCATCCTTTGGGGTTATGCAGATGCCACCGGGAGCCGACCTGTTTACCACAGTAAAAAGTGCCGACCAGGCACTCTTCGACGCTAAAGCCAATGGCCGTAATAAAGTTATTATGGTGTAGAGAGCGGGTTAGCTGACTGCCAGCTTAATATCCACCGCCTGCAGGTAGTTTATTTCCCGTTCCAGATCGGCTGTCATAATGGGCTTAGAGTTTAACCAGCCTGCCGGAAAGGTCAGGGTTATGCTGTGCTTTTCGGCGACCACATCAAACTCAGGTAAAAAACCTTCCTGTCGTTTAATATTCAGCAAAACCGCAAGGCGCAGCAGAGCGATGAGTTTGTAGATATCTTCCTTACTGTACTGAGTAAAGGCGGGTATGTCCTGCACGCGGATTTTTTTACGGTGAAAACGCACCAGGGAAGCCAGTAATTCCTGCTGGGCCTGATTAAAGCCGGGCATATCCACATTCTGTAAAATATAGGCAGAGTGACGTTGTACGCCGCGAGTATTAATTTGTAAGCCCACTTCGTGCAGCAGCGCCGCCCAGCTCACGATTGCACGGTAATCACTGTGGCGCAGTTTCCAGTTTTTCTGGCAGGCGTCATACAGGGTTTTTGTGGTGGTTAATACCATGTTGGCCTGATTGGTATCTACATCATAGCGGGTGGCAAGACTAGAGGCGGTACGGCCACGAATATCCGTGTTATGCAGTTCATCTTCCATCTGATACAACACGCCTTCGCGCAGAGCCGCCGGAGAATAATGCAGTGATTCTATTTTCAGCGCCTTAAACAGGCCAATCAGCACACATAAACCGGCCGGGATCACCGCGCGACGGTCCTCGCTGATGGCAGGATCGACAAGTTTATCAATATGGCCAGCCTCGATGAACTGCTTCATGATTTGCTTAAGGCCTTTGAGCGTTACTTCTGCTTCATCGGTGGGTTCTTTCTGCCCCTGGTGAACTACCAGATTGCACAACGTTTTTATGGTGCCGGAGGTACCGATACAACGTTGCCAACCCATGCGGCGATACCGCTCCTCAATGGGCTCCATTTCCTGCTCGGCAGCGGTGATAGCCCGCTCAAACTGTTTGGCTTTTAATTCGCCGTTGGCAAAAAAGCGCTGGGTAAAACTCACGCAGCCCATTTGCAGGCTGCGGCACAGTTTGGGGGTTAACCCTTCGCCAATAATAAATTCGGTTGAGCCACCACCAATATCCACCACCAGACGCTTACCGTTGTCGTGATTGGTATGGGCTACACCTGAGTAGATTAAACGGGCTTCTTCCGGTCCGGAAATCACTTCAATGGGGTAGGGAAGGATCTCCAGAGCCCGTTTTATAAACACGTTGGCGTTTACCGCTTTTCTTAGTGTGTAAGTGGCCACTATCTTTACAGAGTCTGGTTCAAATCCTTTAAGACTATCGGCTATTACTCTGAGCGTAGCCAGACCTCGCTCCATCGCCTCTTCAGACAGCACGTTATTGCTATCGAGCCCTTCGGCTAAACGCACCTTTTGTTTTACCCGATGCAGAATTTGCACCGAGCCTGCCACAATGCGGGCAACTACCAGGTGAAAGCTGTTAGAACCGATATCCAGCGCGGCAACCTTGCTGGCATCGCGACTGTCTACGCTGTCGAAAGAGGCGGGAGTAGGCGTCATTTATTTTTGCTCAAGCTGTTTTAAATAAGTGTAGATTTCTTCCTGTGAACGCAATTTCTTGCGATTACCCCGTTTAACATACTGGTTCAACTGGTCTTTGTCGATCTGACGTGCCTTCAGCGTGTCTCTGAACTGAATTTCCATGATATCCACAATCCGCTGTTGCAAGACTTCATCGTAGATGGGGGCACCCACCTCAATGCGATTGTCCATGTTACGGGTCATCCAGTCGGCCGACGAAATATATACTTTGCGGTTACCGCCGCCGTTAAAGATCATCACCCTGGGATGCTCCAGAAAGCGATCGACAATGGAAATCAGCTCAATGTTTTCACTGAGCCCTTTAATGCCCGGTCGTAAACCACACATGCCGCGCACAATACCGCGGATCTTAACGCCTGCCTGGCTGGCACGGTACAGGTCGTCAATCAGCTCTTTGTCTACCAGGTTATTAATCTTAAACGTAATTTGTGCGTCGTGGCCTTCCTTTAAGAATTGAATTTCCTGCCGGATCAGCGACTGGATTTTAGTACGTGCATTGAGTGGTGATATTTGTAAATGCTGAAATTTAAACCGGCGATACGGGTAAGAAATCAGTTCAAAAACGGAGTTGGCCTCTTCGGCCATTTCCTGATTCTTGGTAAACAGACTGTAATCGGTATAAATTTTGGCGGTTTTCTCGTTAAAGTTACCGGTACCAAAATGCGCATAGTGCATTAATTTACCGCGTTCCTCACGCGAGACAATACACAGTTTAGAGTGAATTTTAAGCGACGGGATCCCCAGCACCACTCGAATACCGGCATCAGTCATGCGTTTCGACCATTCGATATTGGCCTCTTCGTCAAAACGGGCGCGTAGCTCTACTACCACTGTGACTTTCTTGCCATTATCTACCGCATCTATCAATGAGCTGACAATCCGTGAATGGCTGGCTACGCGGTAAATGTTCAGACGAATCGATTTTACACTGGGGTCGAAGGCTGCCTGGCGCACAAACTCGGTAAAATGCAGGAAGCGATGGTACGGATAATACAGCAGAATATCGTGAGTTGTGATGGCATCAAATACGGTATTAAAACCGGAAAAGTCCTTGGTATCGATTGCCGGAAGTTTGCTGTTTTCGAGATACTCGCGGCCCACATTTGGGAAGCCGATAAAGTCCTTAAAATTACGGTAATGGCCGGCAGAATGCAGGGTGTCGAGTTTGGTTACCTTTAAGCGCTTTTGCAGGTCTTCTACCATGTCGGCAGGCATATCCTGGTCGTGAATCACCCGTACTGGCTCCGCGATAAGGCGCTGCTTCATACTCTCCGACATTTTCTCTACATAACTTTCATCAATTTCATCGTTGATGGAGTATTCCGAGTCGCGGGTCATTTTAAATGAGTAAGACTCCAGCGTGTCAAACTTCACAAAGCCGCGGAAGATGTCTTCCATACACAGTTGGATCATGTCGTCGAGCATGATGATGTGTTTGTTTTTACGGCTTTTTTGCGGTGGTATTAAATGAAAACGCGAGATTTCACCGGTGGGTACCTGTACCGCGGCAAAGCGCGGGTTTTTGCCTTCGCGGCGTAATGCCACGTACAAGTATACCGCGGTGCCGTTTAAGCGGCTTAGCAGGTCGGTTTTCTTATCAATCAGAATTGGCGCAATGTGGCGCAGCACTTTATTAATAAAGTAGTTACGCACCCAGTCGCGCTGATATTCATCGAGCTGATTTTTGGGTAAAATATAAATATTGTAGCGGGCGAGGGCTTTTACCACCTCTTTGTGGATGGTGTCGAACTTCTTAGATAATTCAACCACTTTACGCTGGATTTGCACCAGCAACAGGCGCTGATGCTCTGCTTCTTCATCATTACCGGCATTGTGGGCAATCAGAATCTGACGTTTTACGTCTGCTACCCGTACCCGAAAAAATTCATCCAGGTTATTCGAGTAAATCCCCAAAAAGCGGATCCGTTCAACCGCCGGGTTATTTCTGTCGGCAGCCTCTTGCAGCACGCGTTCGTTAAACGCCAGCCAGCTCAGTTCCTTGGGGTAATATAAATCAGTGGATTCCATATTGATAAATCACTATTTCTGCAATCAAAAAAATAGGCTATAGCCTGCCAGCAAAGTGTGACAGGCAGTTGACGGCCCGGCGAAAATTCGGCATTAATTGGCCGCAGGAAAATTACACAGTGGTAGTAATATCAACAACCAGATCGTTGGCTACGGCTTCCAGCGCTTCTTTCACGTCGTCACGATCGACGTCGGCCGGAATGGCTACCCGCACACGAGCTTTAAACATCTCGCTTCCCCAATTAGGAGCGCTTTCGCAGGTAGAGTTAAAGTTTATAATGTTGAGCTCAAAGCGGTTGAGTACATTGGTGAGTTCCTGCACGATCCCCGGGCGATCGTTACCCATGACTTCAATGGTCAGCTCATCGGCATCCGACAGAACAGATTCGGTCACCGACTGCGAGTGCACCTGAAGGCCATCCAGGGTGTTGAGTGCAGCAATGAGTTCCTGATGCTTATCGCCAGGCACCAGTGCTTCCACAAAGCCTGCGAACTGCCCCGCCATGTGGGCAAAACTACTGCCCTGCCAGTTACCGCCGTACTCGTATACTTTTTTGGCCACGGCATCAACCAGGCCGGGTTTGTCTTTACCAATGATTGTGAAGATGACAGGCTTCATCCTCTTACTCCTTTATTGCGTCCTGAGTCGCGACCCAACTGCATCGCGCAGGCATTAACGGTACCCAATTACATCACTGTGACCTTGCGTAATGACTATATTTGTTGCCTGATATTTGCGGCAGACTGGTGAACAGCTTTATTATGATTAACCGCAACGGTTTACTGGCAACACATCCCGCTTATTCGCAGCTTCCTTTAAGTTTCACTTGATCTTAAAATATCACAACTTACACTGCTGGGCAGTGCAATTTCACGCAAATCGTTGTTCTATACATGAATGTAGCATCTCAACAGGTATCATTCCTGAAAAAACGCTTACGTCGCGATCGGATTGCCCGGTCGGTGATCTCGGTGTTCGGCTACATCGTGTTACTGACCATGGTGATGATCATCTGGCACCTGTTTTCTCAGGCTATGAATATTGCTGCCTCACCGGGCGTAAAACCGCGTCAGGAAACGCCGGTACTCTCAGGCGGCGAATTTGTATACGTAGGCGATACGGCTAACGGCCAGGCGGCGGTGATTGCCGGGCCAGGATGCAGTGTGTCACTGGCCAGACTGAATAAGGGGATCCTATCGTCCCGGCAAACCCTGCGCCGGCCCTGTTCGCATACGCTGGATGTGGTTACCAGTTATGGTCTGCCGTATGTGGTGGATATTTCCGCTGCCGGCCAGGTACGGTTACTCCCGGTGCCCACCGTGAGCCAACCATTACAGCAATCCAATTTTATTGATACGCCGCTGGCTAATGAGATGTCATTTGCGGTGCCTGAGGCGGTATGGGCGCAACAAACCGGTTGGCAGGTGGCAGTAGGCGAACAGTGGATAATCATGCGGGTGAACACCCCGGATGAAACCCTGGTGCAATGGATCAACCGTAACAACCCCACGCAAATCGTACGTCAGCAATACTCGCCTGACCAACCCATGGTGCTGCTGCCGGAAACCCGGCAGGTAATGCTCATCAACAATAACGTACTTACCTTTGTCGACCGCAGTAATCAGCGCCTGCATCAGCTGACGGTAGCGCAAAACGTACGTTGGGCCGACACCATTGTGAAAAACCGCTCGGTGTTTGTGGCGCTTGCCAACAACACCCTGGTGCGACTCAGCCTGTATAATCAGGCCGGTATTCTGCGCTATCAGCCGGCTTATAACATTGCACTGCAGGCTAACGAAGTGCCGGTGGCGCTGTATGCCCACGCCAGTGTTAATGGTATTGCGGCCATTACCAGTCAGCGGCAGTTACTGTTAATTAACCGCATCAGCGGTGAAGTGCTTGAGCGCACACAACTGCCCATGCAGCCCACGGGCGTTAGCTGGTTTGATTCGCGGGTGTATGTTTACGGCCCGGATGCCTATATCCGCCACGAAGTGCGCAACATGGCGGGGCTCAGTACCACCAACAGTTTATTAATGCCTCATTTATATGAAGGCTACCCGGCGCCCGATCAAATCTGGCAAACCAGCAGTGCCTCAGATTATCAGGAAATTAAAATGAGTCTGATGCCGCTGCTGATTGGTAGTCTGAAGGCGTCGTCGCTGGCGTTACTGATTGCCATTCCGCTGGCACTGGGCGCGGCCGTGTATACCGCGTATTTTGCCCGTCCACGGGTGCGCGACAGCATTAAACCCACCATCGAAATGCTAGAAGCCGTGCCATCGGTACTGATTGGCTTTATTGCCGCTATCTGGCTGGCACCGCTGGCGGAGCGATTCTTGTTTTCCATAGCGGTGTTTATAGTGACTTTGCCGGTGATTTTACTGTTTATTGCTCTGGTGCAGCACCGTGTGGCGCAAAGCGTTAGCAATGAACTGCAGAACTTCGCCGAAGCCGTGTTACCGGTGCTGGGAATTGTAGTGTATGGCTATATTTGTGTGGCCTGGGCACCCGACTGGCTGCTGGCCGCGCTGGACGCCGACGACTTTACCTTTTTTGCTCACACCACTGAAGTGCCGGTAGGCAAAACCACCATTTTGGTAGCCATTGCATTGGGACTGGCCATTTCCCCCAGTATTTACTCACTGGCCGAAGATGCCATCAGCGGGGTGCCCCACAGCTTACGCCAGGCGTCTTATGCACTGGGCGCCACCCGTTTACAAACGCTGCGCCGGGTAGTGTTGAAAGTGGCTTTTCCGGGCATTGTGGCGGCCATGATGCTGGGCTTTGGCCGGGCCTTTGGTGAAACCATGATTGTATTAATGGTAACCGGTAATACGCCGATCGCCGACTGGGATTTGTTTGCCGGGTTACGGGCGCTCACCGCCAACCTGGCCATTGAGCTGCCCGAAGCCGAAGTACACAGTATTCATTATCAGGTATTGTTCTTAACGGCCTGTGTACTGTTTAGCTTCACCTTTATTGTAAATACGCTGGCCGAATTGTTACGCCAGCGTTCCCGCCGGGTGAAGAGTCATGGGTAAGTGGTCGCCCCGGCAGTTTTTAAGCAACCGTCAACAGCAGTCTTATGTTATTAGCCTGGGCGCGTTTTGTGCCGGGTTGCTGGTGGTTGCTCTGGCTTGCGTGCTGATGCTCATTACGATTCGCGGGCTTGACTATTTCTGGCCGCGGCCAGTACAAAGCATTCAGTTTGAGTTGCCGGATGGCACTGCCAAACAGGTTTATGCGCAAATTAACGAGCGCCATATTAATTCGGCGGTAGAAAGTGGCAGCGAGCCAGCCTTTGTGTTTCGTTATTCCGATAGCCAGCACCCATATGGTCGTTCTCTGCTGGTAGAAGCCCATGCCGTAGAGGTCATCAGCGAGGCGCAACAAGCTGCAGATATTTTGTTACACAACGGTACCCGGGTATTCAGTGAACCGTTAAGCATTCGGCTGCCTGAAGGGCAGTCAGGCGAGCTGGCAAAGTACGAGGAGGTGCGCGACACGGTAACAGCCATTCGGGAACAAATCGAAACGGTACGTAAGGAACGTTTAGCCAGTGTTCACCGCGAACTGGCCAGTTTGGATCTGCGCCAGGTAGAGAAAGACGCGCCGGCCCGATTACGCCTGTATGCCGATTTTGAGCGCTGGCAGCAGGAGGTATTGCGCCTTGAAGCACAACTGGCGGATTACCAACTGGTCACCCGGTTTAACAATGGCAGTGAGTTTTTAATTCCCCTTGATGACATCGATCGCCTCAGTTACCCGGGGCAGCTCGACTGGTTTGGTAAGCTGGGAATAGTTGGTGCAGGTGTAGTGGCTTTTCTTACCGATGCGCCTAAACAGGCCAACACGGCTGGCGGCGTGTTTCCGGCTTTATTTGGCACCGTGCTGATGATCTTCGTGATGACCATTCTGGTTACGCCGTTTGGCGTGCTGGCCGCGGTATACTTGCATGAATATGCCCCGGACAATCATTTAACCTCGGTGATCCGCATTTGCGTGAGTAATATGGCCGGCGTACCGTCGATTGTTTATGGCGTGTTTGGCCTTGGATTTTTTGTATATCTGGTAGGCGGCAACATTGACGAGCTATTCTTTAGTGACGCATTGCCGGCACCTACTATGGGCACACCGGGAGTGTTCTGGGCCTCACTAACCATGGCTATTCTCACCTTACCGGTGGTGATTGTGGCCACCGAAGAAGGGTTGCGGCGCGTGCCCGAGGGGTTAAAATCAGGCAGCTACGCGCTGGGTGCCACTAAATTTGAAACCATCTGGCATACCGTGCTGCCCATGGCCAGCCCCGGCATTATGACCGGCGTTATTTTGGCTATCGCCCGCGCGGCCGGAGAAGTCGCGCCGTTAATGCTGGTGGGGGCGGTGAAGTTTGCGCCTAACCTGCCCTTTGACGGCGAGTTTCCGTATCTTCATCTGGATCGTCAGTTTATGCATTTAGGCGTGTTGATTTACGATGGGGCCTTTCATAGCCAGACCGACGTGCGCAGCGCTTCATTAATGTTTGCCAGCTGCCTGTTGTTACTGGTGGTCGTTTTTGTATTAAATGTGCTGGCCGTGATTTTACGCCGGCGCTTAAGAAAGCGTTATTTACGCGGCTATTAGAGGTTGTGATCCCATGCTGAAATTGTTTGAACGAGAACAGCTCAACTTAGCAAAACTGCCCGAGGCGCAAACTGCCATTGAGGTGCGTGATTTGTGTTTGCGGTTTGGCGATAAACATGTGCTTCACAACATCACCATGCGTATTCCTAAAAATCGCATTACCGCGCTGATTGGCCAATCGGGTTGCGGTAAGTCTACCCTGATCAGCTGCTTTAACCGCATGAATGACCTCATTGATAACAGCGTAACGGAAGGTGAAATTATCATCGACGGGCGCAACATTAACCGCAAAAAAGAAAATCTGTCGATACTGCGCTCCCAGGTGGGTATGGTGTTTCAACGGCCTAACCCTTTCCCTATGAGCATTTATGATAACGTGTGCTACGGTTTACGTTTACAGGGTATTAAACAGCGTCGCCAACTGGATGACGCGGTAGAGCGGGCGCTGATTGAAGCGGCGCTGTGGGATGAAGTAAAAGACCGCTTATTTGAGTCGGCCACCACGCTTTCGGGCGGTCAGCAACAGCGTTTAGTGATTGCCAGAGCGCTGGCATTAAAGCCGTCGATTTTGCTGTTGGACGAGCCTACGTCTGCGCTGGATCCACTGACTACCCTGATCATCGAAGAGCTGATGGCCGAGCTGAAAAAGCGGTGTACCATTGTTATCGTTACCCACAACATGCAGCAGGCTTCACGGGTCTCCGACTATACCGCCTTTTTACATCAGGGCGAACTGGTGGAATACAGCGACAGTGATACCCTGTTTACGCTGCCAGAGAAAAAACAAACCGAAGACTACATTACCGGCCGTTACGGTTAATTTCGGTCTGTACAGGAGCTTAGTATGCGACAAGTTGCACTCAATACTCACATTTCCGGCCGCTTTAATATCGAGCTGGAAAACTTACGTAACTCGGTAATGGCCATGGGTGGCGAAGTGGAGCATCAGCTTGCCGATACTTTAAAAGCGATTGCGACCAACAATCCGGCCCAGGCCGAAACGGTGATCCTCAACGATCTGAAGATTAACTCCATGGAAATTCAGATTGACGAAGAGTGTTTACGTATTATCGCCAAGCGCCATCCCACCGCCAGCGACTTGCGCCTGATTATGATTATCTCCAAGGCTATCACCGATATTGAGCGTATGGGCGATGAAATAGAGCGGATCGCCAGGTTGGTAACCAAACAAAAGCTACCTTCAGATGTGGCGATTAAAAGCAGTATGTTGTCTATCGGGCAACAAGCTGCAGCCATGATGCGTGGTACCTTTGATGCCTTTGCCCGCCTCGATGAAGAGGCCGCACTGGAGGTGTACGATCAGGACAACAGCATCGACAGCGAATATAAAAAGCTGCTGAGCTATACTGCTGATGAAATGTCGCGATCCGGTGATTCTATGGAAGACTGGCTGGAAATTCTCTGGGCCCTGCGTTCATTAGAACGGATAGGCGATCGCTGCAAGAATATTTGTGAATATGTGGTGTCGCTTACCAGCGGGCGCGATGTTCGCCATACGCCGCTGGAGAATTTGCAACAAACTCTGGATAACCTCAGCGACAGTTAATAGCGCGGATGGCTGTCTTAAATCTGTAATATAAATGACATAATTGATTTAATAATCGCCTAACGGTGGTGATTGTCTGATTTATTGTGATGAATTATTAAAAATGGCCTATGGCTCGACGGCACTTTGCGCTAGAATGCGCCGCAACCATTAAGGTAATTGTATAAAAATTCAACCAAACCAAGATGCTTAAAGTTTTTTTATTGCCAGCGCTGAGTAAACCGACAGAATTTACTCAGACTACAGAAACTCAGTTTCCTGCACTTTTCGTGGCATACAGCTAGGCACAACCGGAGCGACTGTCTGTGGAAATCCTACAAAGTTATGGCATGATCCTGATTATCCTCGCTGCCGTTGTTGGTTTTGTAATGGCGTGGGGCATTGGTGCTAACGACGTGGCGAATGCCATGGGAACCTCAGTAGGTTCTAAAGCGCTAACAATCAAGCAAGCCATCATTATAGCGATGATCTTCGAATTTGCCGGCGCCTATCTGGCTGGTGGCGAGGTTACCTCAACCATCCGTAAAGGTATTATCGATACCGCTTACTTTATTGACATTCCGGAATACCTGGTACTGGGAATGATTTCTGCGCTGTTTGCTGCCGGTATCTGGCTGGGGGTAGCGTCTTATCTGGGTTGGCCGGTGTCTACTACCCATTCTATAATTGGTGCCATTATTGGATTTACCGCTGTTGGCGTGAGCGTGGATGCCGTTGCCTGGAGCAAAGTGGGGGGCATTGTGGGCAGCTGGGTTGTTACCCCGGCTATCTCGGGCATTATTGCTTACCTTATTTATCAAAGCGCCAGCAAACTGATTTTCCAAACCGACAAGCCGTTTGAAAACGCACAAAAATACGTGCCTTTCTACATGGCGTTCGCTGGCTTTGTAATGGCTCTGGTGACCATCAAAAAAGGCCTTAAGCACGTTGGCCTGAATATGTCTGACACCTCAGGTTATCTGCTGGCTATTGGCCTTTCGATTGTGATTGCTTTTATTGGTAAGTGGCTGATAAGCCGTCAGACATACAGCCATTCTGACGATGCCGATTTACAACGCGCTAATGTAGAAAAAGTATTTGCCCTGTTAATGGTAGTAACCGCCTGTTGTATGGCGTTTGCCCACGGCTCAAACGATGTGGCGAATGCCATTGGGCCATTGGCGGCGGTGGTGAGTGTGGTGTCTACCGGCGAAATTACCGCCAGCAGTACACTGGCCCCATGGATCCTGCCTTTGGGTGGGTTAGGCATTGTGGCCGGCCTTGCCCTGTTTGGTCACCGGGTTATCGCGACTATTGGTGAAGGCATTACCCATTTAACGCCTAGCCGCGGGTTTGCGGCCGAGATGGCGGCAGCCTGTACCGTGGTAATTGCCTCGGGTACCGGTTTACCCATTTCGACCACGCAAACTCTGGTTGGTGCGGTATTGGGCGTGGGCCTGGCACGAGGCGTGTCGGCCCTAAACCTGGGCATTATTCGCAATATTGTCATTTCGTGGATTGTAACGTTACCTGCCGGCGCGCTTTTATCCATTGCCTGCTTCTTTACCCTAAAAGCGGTGTTCGGGGTGTAATAGCAGCCCGGCAACATCGGTTAGCCACAATATTCAGATACAAAAAAATCCGATGGTTTTGCCATCGGATTTTCTTTATGCGGTATGCACTTAGGTAACGCACCTGTTGCCTACGAAGTAAAACAAGTTGCCGGGTAAGCGGCTTAATATTGTTACTAGTCGTGTGCCAGAAGTTTAGACTTCTTTTCGATTTTGCAATCCAGAATACGCTGGGTATTTTTACGGCCCAGATATGCTGCAATCGCGTACGGGTGCTTGCGTTTAAAAAATTTTGTGAATGCCTTTAGCATGATAAGCCCCCCTTATTTCATTTGGTTTTTCACTCTTTAAAATTACATTATTACAGTTTTGTGATCAAGTGGATTTTGCGAATGATTATGGCCTACACCAGCCAGCTTTTCCTTAATTACATATTAAGTTAATGATTAATATCGATTAATTTTTTACGCTAGTGATTAAAAAAATAATTAAAATAAGTGGCCGTTATGGCTGGAAAAGCCTTCATAGAAGTATCATATTTAATCTATAGTATTCATTGCTGGCTAAAATAACGGTAGGGCAGCCGCCATGATGGGGCATTACAACAACATTCTTTGCGTTATCACCAGTATCAGCGAACAACAGGCGCTGGTGGAGCAGGCTTTACATGTGGCCGACAGCCACCAGGCTTCACTTACCCTTCATCTGGCGTTAGAGAGCCTGCCGCCTAATGCCAGTCTGGTGATGGCTTCATTTGCTTACATTGATTCACAGCAGTCGCTTAAAGAAGAAGCCGGACAAAGACTGCAAGCCATGGCTGATAAGCTCAACGCGACCGAGCGACCCGCTACGTTAGTAACGGTAGGGAAACCGTATTATGACGTTATTCAGCAGGTTATGCATGCCAAACACGATTTGGTGATTAGCCAGGCCAGAAGCGGTATGTCGGGTTTTTTATTTGGTGCCGATGCTATGCATCTGCTGCGCAAGTGCCCGTGCCCGGTATGGCTGATCCACCGGGAAACAGCGCGTAACTACAAAACAGTGATGGCGGCAGTCGATGTGAACTACCACTATACCCGCGCAGAAAACCAAACCCGCAGACAGTTAAATGAGGCGGTAATGGTCAGTGCGGCAGAGATAGCTCTACTGGAAAATGCCCGCTTACACATAGTGCACGTATACGATACTGCGCCCAGGCATATGCTGCGCGATGGCTTGATGCGCAGCCATCAGCAACAAATGGACAATGCCCTGGCGGAACTTAAAAAAGAGCGAAGTGAAGAGCTGGCCAGGTTAGTAGCCAGTCTGGAGCAGAAATTCGATCAACAAAGTTTAGGTTATTTGCAGCCCGAGGTGCATCTTGCCGATGGCCACCCGGCAGAAGGGCTGTGCCGCATGGCTGAGTCGCTGCCGGCCGACGTGGTGGTAATGGGGACCGTAGCTCGGGTAGGCGTGCCGGGCCTGTTGATGGGCAATACTGCCGAAGATGTGCTGAATAATCTTGACTGCGCGGTACTGGCCCTTAAGCCAGAGGGCTTTGAATCTATAGTACCCCAGGAAGATAACTAACCCACAGTGCAGTTGTCTGCGCGGTATCATTTCGCGTGAAATAGCCTCTCAGGAGGCCACTCATGATCGAAAAATATCCGGCAGTTTATATACTCACCAATTCCTACAAAACCGTGTTTTACACCGGCGTAACGACCAACCTGTTACAACGGATATACCAACACAAAATGTACCTCGCCGACGGTTTCAGCAAAAAATATGGTTTAAAACTACTGGTGTATTTTGAAATGCACGAAGACATCGAAGCGGCCATAGTACGCGAAAAACGCCTTAAACGCTGGCGCAGAGAATGGAAAATAAAGTTAATAGAAAAGCAAAACCCTCACTGGAATGATTTATACCCGTTGATACAAGGATGACGTTTTTTATTTCTGTCATCCGGGCCAATAAAATACAGTCATCCCGGCCTCCGAGCCGGGATCTTCCGGTAAGCCTGACTCAGCTCAAATAACCTTTTCGGGAGATCCCCGCTCAAAAACATGCGGGGATGACGGAGGTGGTGCATGCGGGGATGACGGAGGGGGTGCATGCGCGAATGACGGAGGTCGAGCATTGGGGGATGACGGAGGTGGTACATTCGGGGACGATGAAGGAATGGCATGCGGGAATGACTATTTTTATCTCTGTCATCCCGACCAATAAAGTACAGTCATCCCGGCCTGCGAGCCGGGATCTTCCGGTAAGCCTGACTCAGCTCAAATAACCTTTTCGGGAGATCCCCGCTCAAAAACATGCGGGGATGACGGAGGTGGTGCATGCGCGAATGACGGAGGTGGTGCATGCGCGAATGACGGAGGTGGTGCATGCGCGAATGACGGAGGTCGAGCATTGGGGGATGACGGAGGTGGTACATTCGGGGACGATGAAGGAATGGCATGCGGGAATGAATATTTTTATCTCTGTCATCCGGGCCAATAAAATACAGTCATCCCGACCAATAAAATACAGTCATCCCGGCCTGCGAGCCGGGATCTTCCGGTAAGCCTGACTCAGCTCAAATAACCTTTTCGGGAGATCCCCGCTCAAGAGCATGCGGGGATGACGGAGGTGGTGCATGCGGGGATGACGGAGGTGGTGCATGCGGGGATGACGGAGGTGGTGCATGCGGGGATGACGGAGGTGGTGCATGCGGGGATGACGGAGGTGGCGCATACGGTGATGACGAAAGGCGCATGCTGGGATGACGTACCAAGCATGCGAGACTGGCAATAGTGCGAGCAACCTTCCGGAATGTTATAAAAAGCTCAATTTAAAAGGTATACACTTCGGCTTTTGCCAACATATCGCTGGCTGAGATATCTTCGGTAACACAACGTTTAATGTCTTTCTTGCTAAAGATGTACACGCGGTCGGCGCTTTTACCTTCTTCGCTGCGGGCAAAGTCATCCAGCACAAAGGTAATGTGCTCGCTATCTGGTAGTTCCCGCAAGCCTGCTCCAAAGCTACACAGGGTATCGCCGATACTGGCCTCAAAGTTAGCCAGGAAGGTTTTATAAGACTCTTCCTGAGCTTGTTTTTGTTTTGCCAGCTCGGCTTTTTTCTCGGCGGCCAGTTCCTTGGATTCTTTAGCAATCGCCAGTTCTTTTTGCTTAAGGACCTCAAGCTCCTTTTGCATTTCCTTCATTTCTTTTTGCACTTCTTTCTGACGCTCTTTGTCGGCGGTTCGAAGCTCAAATTCCAGGTCGCGGTTGCGGCGTTCTAACTCGCGCATTTCCCATTCCACTTCGCGGTGGTCGCTGCGGTATTCGCGTAGGCGGTCGTCGGTTTCCCGCATGATATGCTCTACTCTGCGAATAACCTGATGGGCGGTGTCTTCCCAGTCGGCACTTTCAAAAATCACTTCATAATCACCGTCGGTTTCTACGTGTACACCATCGGCAGTTACGGTTACAGCAGGTGCTGGCGGCGCTGCAGGCGCACCGGGTATGTTGCTTAAAAACTCACCAAAGTTGAAGTCGAATACCCGCCCTATGCCGCCAGTACGAATGGTAAATACCACGCCCTGTTTGGCCAGGTAGGTCGACTCAATACTGCGAAAACGCACTTTGTCTTTACGGGTATCCTGTTTGAGGGCCGTTTCAATGACGCCTGACATAATGGTGAGCTGACGGTCTAGTTCGGGTAAATCCTGGGCCAGGGCCACAGAGCTTAAGGTTGCGCTACCGATTAAAGTGCCCAGTAGCGTGGCAAGAGTAGTTGCTTTCATAATGGTGTCCAATAGGTTGATTATTCGGTAACGGCGGTATAACCGTCGTCCATGGCATTAATTTCGCGCTGCAAATGGGTAAGCTGGCGCGCATAGTAGCGCTGATCGTCGTCGCGCTGCTGATTGATAAACTGCACCAGTTCAGCAAAGTCTTCGCGGCGCTCCTGACGGCTCGACTTCAACAAATACTGAGCCAGTTGAGTACTGCTTTCCTGCTGCTGTTGCTGCAGCGCGTTCACATACTGGGTAAACATAGCCTGATTGGCCTGCTGGTAATCGTTAATACGATCGGCAACCAATGCAGCCACCTCGGCCTCAGTTGGGCCTTTAGGCACACTCTGCCCAAAGCCCATGGTGACCCGGTCGTCTTCTACCTGCATGCTAAAGCCGCTCAGTACCATTACCATGGCCGCCGCTGACATCGCCATCGACACGGCGGGTAAGCCTTGCCATTGCCACCATTTAGGTTTATCCGGGGCAATAAAGGTGGCGTTTTTATCCCAGGCGGGCATGGGCGGGGCGCTGAACTGCTCGGCCGCCACATTCAATTGGGTGGCCGTGGCCACCCGGGCTGCAAAGTCTTCATCGCTTACGCACAAGGCCTCAAAAGCACTGCGTTCGTCTTCTGTCAGGGCATTATCGAGCCACTGACCAAACAGATATTCAGGGGATTGATTAACCATGTTCTACCTCCAAATCCAGTTTTAACTTTGACAGGGCGCTGTACAGGCGCGACTTCACCGTGTTGCTGGAGAGACCCAGCTGTTCGGCGATTTCCTCAAACGTAAACTGGCCAAAAAATTTCAGTTCAATCACAGCGCGTTGGGCAAGCGGTAAACGCTGCATGGCATGGGTTAATGACTGACTGGTAATGTCGCTCATTAACGAATGCTCGGGCGTGGGGCGTTCGCAGCTTAACTCTTCGCTGTCTTCCAGTGGCGTATCCGGGCGTTTGCGCCGGTAAAACTCAATACAGCGAAAATGTGCAATGCGATACAACCAGGCTTTAAAGCTGCCATCACCACGAAAGTTCGACAGGCTTTTAAACACCGCAATAAAAATATCCTGCATTAAGTCGGCCGCGTCGTGCGGGGTGCCTGTCATGCGAATACCGTAATGGTAAATACCGGTTTCATAGCGTTTGATGAGCGCGAACCAGGCCTTTTTATTGCCTTTCAAGGCCTGTTCAATAAGTTGTTCGTCACGCTTTTCAAACACCGGATATTCCCATTTTTATGATTGTGTTGTGGGTATAGTCGGGGGGCAGGGCAAAAAAGTTTGCCCTGATTTAAATTAATTTAGCGTAGGAACCGGTAATAAGGGAGAAAGAATTTCGCCCACCCGGCGGAACAGCCGCATACGCGTAGTGCCGGAGCGCCATACCAGGCCAATTTCGCGAAACGCCTCATCTTCGGAAGGGAATGACACCAGATTGGTATTTTTTAGCAGATCCTGATTAAGCGCCAGCTCGGGTAAAAAGGTATAACCCAGTTTGCTATTAGCCAGTTGCACCAACGTATACAAGGAACTGGCAGCCAGCGAGCTTATCTGATCGCTGTGCTGCAAATTACAGGCGCTTACCGCATGGCCTGTCATGCAGTGTTCCTGCTGTAACAGAAAAATACTCTTTTTCGGCAGGCTGGTAATATCCAGCGGCTTAGGCAACTGACTGGCCAGCTCTTTATGGGCTATTAAATGAAAGGGATCGTGACCCAGCACCATCTGTTTACAGCCCGGGGTTTCCATGGGCAGTGCCAGTACCAGTAGGTCCAGACTACCATCGGTGAGCTGTTGTAACAGATTGGCGGTAGTATCTTCCTGGAGCTCCAGTTGGATCTCCGGTAAAAAGGCATTAAAAGCACCCAGCATGCTCTCAAATAAAAATGGCGCGATAGTAGGAATAACGCCTAGCTTTAATTTACCGCGCTGCCAGTTACCGGCATTCTGGGCATATTCCACCAGTTCACCGGCTTCCTGCAGAATAACCTTGGCACGCTCCACTACATCCAGCCCCAGTGAGGTAAACACAAAGGTTTTATGTTCCCGCTCCAGTAGCTGGCTGCCAAAGTGCTCTTCCAGATTCTGGATAGCCGTACTCAAAGTAGACTGACTCACATTACAACGCTGCGCAGCTCGATGAAAATGCTGCTCCTGATGCAAGGTAACAAAGTAATGAAGATGCTTTAAATTAGGCCATTTCATGAAAACACTCGATTGTTATTTGTATTTTTAATCTATTATATAGATAAAAAGAGAAAATGCATCTTTAAATTTATTATCCTTTTGGTCATTAAAGCTTTGTCATCCCGGCCAATAAAAATCGTCATCTCGGCCTTTCTGTCTTCCCGTCATACCGGAAGATACAAAGTATCTATCCGGTATCCCCTAAACAGGCTGGCTCCGCTTGAACAGCCTTTTGAGGGGATCCCCGCTCAAGAGCATGCGGGGATGACGAAGGTTATGGCATGCGGGGATGACGAAGGTTATGGCATGCGGGGATGACGAAGGTGGTGATATGCGTGCATGACAATTTTTAATTCCGTCATACCGGAAGATAGGAAGTATCTATCCGGTATCCCTTAAACAGGCTGGCTCCGCTGGAATAGCCTTTTGAGGAGATCCCCGCCCAAGAGCGTGCGGGGAATACGTAGGTGGTGATATGAGGAGATAATAAAGGAATGCGAAACTTCCGGGATGAAAAGAAGGGTAAAACACCGGGATGAGTATGTTATTTCTCTCACAGTAAACTTGATTTTTTACATATTAAATATATATTTTTTATGTAACGTTGTTTGTGTTAAGCGGAGATACAGATGTCGAAACCAGAGAAAAAAGTAAGTAAAAAAACGTCTATTGATTTAGACGAAGATACATTGAGGCTGCTCGCGGAACTGCAAAAAGGCTTCGGTGTATCAACCAATGCAGCGGTTTATAAAAAGGCACTTAAACTGGCGTATTACATGGTTAATGCAGCAGATAAAGATCACGGGGTGGTAGTGGAAAATGCCCGAAATCATCAGAAAGAGCGATTAATACTCAATAGCTAAAGGACAACCTATGTCAGGGGATGACCAGAGAAGTCCAACTACTATCCTTATAGATTCGATCGATGTTGACGGTGCCGACATCGATCGGTTAGCCCATACCGCAGATATGCTTGAAACGGCTGCAACGGGCGAAACTCGTCGCGACGCGATACGCAAAATTATTGGCCTGTTTAAATTACTGAACCTTACCGTTATCGCTGTTGTTGGCGTAATGTTGATTGCCGACTGGGCTATTCTGGCTTGGGTAACTGATTCCACATTAAAAGATAGAATTATCGATCAAACCGTGGTGATGGCCCTGATTGGTGCTACGGTTGTTCAATTAGGCACTGTAATGCTGACCTTGTCGAAACATCTGTTTCCGGCAAGCAGTGATTAGGGTTAACTGCACATTGATGCATTGGTTTTTAGCCTGGGAGCCATATGCTAAAGTGACTGAAGAGTAAGTTTTTACAACGAGTTTCTTGTGACAAAAATGGATAAAGACACCGCCAAACTAGCCGTACGGTTGGATGAATTTTTAGATGCAATCGACGTTGGCGATACCAAATTGGCCCGCTTCATAGTTAAAAAAGCTGTAAAAAAATACCCTCGACACGGTCTCAGTTTTGCCATGCAGGGCCTGGCGGCTGTTTACATCGATAACAACCATACCGACGGCTACCTCTACTTAAAAAAAGCGATCAGTAAAGGCTATGGGGCTGCGTTTATTTACTTCAATTTTGGGCTCTGTGCAGAATTAAACGGTTTTATGACAGAATCGCTGGAGGCTTTTTACGAGGCGCTTGAATGCGCTACCCCAGACGAGATTGATGCATACGGATCTGCCCGCGAGCGGTTGCTGTTGATACAAGAAACCCTTCCGGAGCACGTAACACTCAAGCAATATTTTGCCGATGCCAAAGAATTCGAAAAAGGCGTATCGCTACTAGAAAGCCAATCGTTTAGCGACGCTATCCGGTGCTTTATTAAAGTTACCCAAAGCCAGCCAGAACATGTACAAAGCTACGGGAATTTGGGGATCTGCCATATGTACTTAGGGGATCACCAACTCGCCAAACGGGCATTTTATCAGGCTCTGGCCATTGATCCGGATTACGAGCTGGCCGAAAAAAACTTGCAGCGCTTAAAGGCCCTTGAAAAAGGCGAAATAACGTCACTGCCCGATATTACGGTGCTAGATTTTTATGGTGATCGCGAAAAAGAGTCAGCCAATCCGGCCCGAGAAGTCAATCAGGCTTTATCGCAGGCCATGTCAGAAGAACAGTTTGAATCGCTGGAACAAGCACAGGCCTTTGTTGATAGTTTTATGCAGGGCCACAATGAGTCGCCCCGCGAGGATTTGCTAGGGTTATCGCCAGTCCAGGCCAGGGAACTACTAACTACACCGTTTGAGACACCGGCACTACTAACCCGCGACTTTGAACGCGTTTCGCAGCTAATGGCTGTGCCCATTTACTGGTTGGCGATAAACCTGCTGGGTGCTCTGGGCCCACAGGGCATTAAATGCACCGCTGCCGGTAATTTACCCCGCGATCTGTGCCGCACTATTTTCGAAAAATACCAGCAGGAAATTGATTCGGGGATCGCAGTTTCAACCATTAATAAAGAAGAAGACTTCATTCATTTGCACGTAGCACGTTGCATTCTTTCTATTGCTGGGCTGATCCGTAAGCACGACGGTTACTGGAAGCCACTTAACGCCACCTGGCAGTTGTACGAGCGGATACAACAAGGCGACCATGACGCAGCAACAGGACTCTACGAAACACTCTTTACAACATTCACCGCTGATTTCAATCTGGCGTATCTCGCCGGTGACGAAGAAAACTGTGCGTTTTATCAATCCAGTATCGGCTTTTCACTATACATTCTCTATCAACTGGGAGATACCTGGCGGCATAGCCGGGATTATCAGCAGTTATTCGAAAAGACATTCCCCGACGTAAAAAGCCCAGTGATTGAACTACCCGGGGTAGAACTTCCGTCTGAATACATACTCAGGTTCTGGCTTGATTTAGCCTGGCAAATTGGTTTGATTGAAAAACGACAAAGCAGTGAGGGGGCTGGTTTAAGTAAAGACATCAGGGCAACACCACTGTTTTCAGAGTTAATTACCTGGCATCTACCTAAAGTAAAATTGCTTTAACTTGCAGGTGGCTGGTTAATCTCTCTTTCCGTCATCCCAGCCAAAATCATTCAGTTATCCCGGCCAGTTAGATAGTGTCATCTCGGCCGGTTTTATTCAGTCATCCCGGCCTACAAGCCGGGATCTCCTAAACAGCCTGACTCCGCTGAAATAGCCTTTTGAGGAGATCCCCGCCCAAGAGCATGCGGGGATGACTAAGGTGGTGGCATGCGGGGATGACAATTCTTATTCCCGTCATACCGGAAGATACGAAGTATCTATCCGGTATCTCCTAAACAGCCTGTCTCATTCAAAATTACTTATTAACAACCCCCCCAAACCACTTATTAAAAACAATACCTGGCAAATACTGGTAATAACCAACATCAAAAATAAAGCTGTATAGTTACTAACCAATGGATGAGTTGTTGTTTCCTCCAGGCAACAACCAGTGTTCCTTCCATTTCTGTGTTGTGTGAACCCTTTTTAGCCCCGTTTCGACGGGGCATTTTTATACTTAAATTCCATCCAAATTACGCAAAAATATACCCAATACATCCAAAAACTCGCTTACCTTGCACTATTTAAAAGCAAATCGCCTCTACCAGGTGCAAGTAAATGATTTGAGAACTGTGTAATTCATGCGCAGCTAAAATATCGACGCTATAAAAATTGTTTTATAAAACAATATTACAAACTGAGTTGGTGACGCTTTTTCATTAAAGGTTGCAGTATAAAAATTAGATTACAAATTAATGGCTGTCGGTTTTCTATACGACAAAATTAAAAATGCGTCAGTAGATTTATAAAACATCTTTTCACTAGAACTCTAACACTCTGAAAATATTAAACAAAAAACAGATTGGCTTAAAAAATGCACAGGTTGGGTGTTAACCTATAAGTTAATCGCAGCTAAGCGCCACCCGTAGTCCTGCCATCCATATTTACAGGGGAAGTAGAGAGAGGCCTGCAAGGTAAAACATGTTTTAAGGAAGATACGAATGAAAAAATACCTTTTATTGTGCTTAATTACCCTGTTTGTCAGTTCAAATGCCCACGCATCCTTTATTAAGGGAGTAACCGGTGCAGAAATGGCGGGCGTTCTGGTAGAAGTTGAATTTGCCGATGGCTCCACCGATAGCGGGATCTGGTTTGCTATGTCGCCTACAGCTGGAGGATACATTAACAGTACATGGGGCTTACGATTAGACGGAGACTCCCACGGTGTGCTCGATAGCGCGAATAATATCCTGGCAGGGATGTTTGTGTTGGTGAATAACAGCAATCTGGACATCATGTCGCTTACCCTGCGGGCGCTTACCGCAGGCTTTGTGTTCGACACCGATACCAACGACATAATGCTAAACGGCTCGGGGACGGGGATGGGCATGTACTCACCCAACCCTACCGCCATGGTAAGTTATACCGATTTGTACATGGATGAACTCTACGGCACCATGATGATAAGCAGCACCCTGGGGCTGGCTGAAGCTGGCGGCCGGGTGGCGTTTATTACCGATGTGGATGCCATTGGCATTTCGCAGGAAGTGCCAGCTCCGAGCGGGTTTGCACTAAGTGTGTTTTTGCTGGCAGCAATGCGCTTTAGCCGCGCATCAAAGCGTTAGTTTACGCGCCAGTCTCCAATCTATCCCATTATAAAGCCGCTAAAAATTGCGGCTTTGTTTGTTTTACAACGCTTACGTTTAAAAATCATCGATAAGCGTCACTTTGTTAGGCTTTACCAAAAGTCTCCTGCGCGCCGGATATTTTTACACTTTGTGATTGTATTTTGACACCTGCACGTTAATGTAAACGGTATCACCGATTATCTTGAACCAACCCTATGCAAGCCAATTCCTCCCATTCGTCATACCACGCGTATTCCGGGCATTTACAAGGGATCCTCAGTAAAATGCCTCAAGACATTGCAGCCAGTTACACCCAGGAGCAGCTACTGCACCTTGATGAGGCATTGCGCAAAAATAAAGCAAAGTTGCCCGTAAATGTGAAGGGCAGAGTGTCGGTTCCCTTTACAACTACACGATTCTTCTGGGTTTTTCTGGCCGGCCGCGACAAACGTGAGCTGTCGCGAGGTGAAATAAATGTAAAGAAAACTACTGTGGCTGCTTTCATTTTTGCTGCAATAATGACTTCTACCTTAATGGGATTACTTATCCTCTACCTCATTAAATCGGCGCTGGGCATCAATTTGTTCGAGCATTTTTCATTAGGAATATGGGGCTGGTTTAAGCAAAATGTATTATAAATCAGCTTATTTACCACTTCGAATTAGCATGAACTTTAATCAAACTGACTCAATATTGTGTGATTGTTGAGAAAGTATGAATTTTAGAGAATGCGATAGGGAACGTTACTTATAGGTTGGTTTGTTAAAATTATGTAACTATTTCATTTGGTTGCATAAGAATATTCATAATAAAGTTGGCTACAAGGTATGAATATTGCCTAACAATAGTAAGTTCAAGTTTTGTAGCTGTAATAAAGTTTGTTAAGAACGGATTCTAACAACAACATACCGTTCCTCATTTTTTTGTAATTTGCTTTTAACTCTTTTCATCGCAAGGAACTGCACGATGGGTAAAAAAGGCTTCGTTCGAAATAATGTAAATCAGTTTGCGGTACTGTATCGTTTTCTGGACTTATTGATCATTCAGGTTTGCTTGTTACTGGCGGCACAGCTTTATGGCATTCCACTTACCATGCATTATTACCTGATTGGGCTGATCGCCTGTGTGGCGTTTTTGTTTAGCGCAGAAATGCTGTGGTTGTACCGCTCCTGGCGGGCCGGCTCCATGAAGGAAATTCTGTTTGTGGCGAGTATGAGCCACTTATTGATGATTTCGGTAGTAGTGGGTTGGATGTTCATTTCAAAAACCTCAGATGATTTCTCCCGGTTCGTTATATCGTTTTGGTTTAGTATGAGTTGGGTGATTTCATGTACATGGCGCGCAGCATTTCGCTATTTCTTATTCCGGATCCGCAAAAATGGTTTTAATACACGTTCAGTAGCCATTATCGGGGCAAACGAAACAGCTGGTGAGCTTAACAAAGAGATACTAAATACCCCCGAAACTGGCTACAACGTCCTTGGAGTATATGACGACAGGGCTCCTGAGCGTATTGTTGTGCCAAAAGGCCTTGAACTCCAGGGCAGGATCAATGAACTCTATGACGATGTAAATAGCGGTAAGGTCGATATGGTGTTCATTTCCCTGCCAATGACGGCGAACCGCCGTATAGAGCAAATCTTGCGTGTATTAGGCGATACACCAGCCCAGGTTCACCTGGTACCTAACTTCTTCGTTTACAACCTGCTGCATTCGCGTATTTGTAACGTAGGTGAGCTGCAAACGGTAAGTGTGTTCGATTCGCCCATGAAAGGCGCGATGAACTTTTTAAAGCGGGTTGAAGACATCATCCTAGCCTCAGCGATTTTATCCGTTATTGCTATCCCAATGCTGTTTATTGCTGCAGCAATTAAACTCACTTCCCGTGGCCCGGTAATCTTCAAACAAAACCGTTATGGCATGGATGGTAAGAAAATCAAAGTGTGGAAATTTCGCTCTATGACAGTGACTGAAGATGGCGATACGGTTACGCAAGCTACTAAAAACGATTCCCGTTTAACCCCAATAGGTGGATTTTTACGCAGAACATCATTAGATGAGCTTCCTCAATTTATCAATGTGCTACAAGGCACAATGTCTGTAGTAGGGCCGAGGCCACATGCTGTAGCTCACAATGAGATGTACCGTAAAAAAGTAGAATATTACATGCTGCGCCACCGCATAAAACCGGGAATTACCGGCTGGGCGCAAGTAAATGGCTGGCGTGGTGAAACCGATACACTGGATAAAATGCAGATGCGAATTAATTATGATCTGGAATACATTAAAAACTGGTCACTATGGCTGGATTTTAAGATTGTGGTTTTTACCTTCTTTAAAGGGTTTGTCGGTAATAATGCTTATTAAGTTAGTGATGAATTACGAGTTAATAGTTTGAGCTGCATAAGCCTATAACTGTTCTTCAGGTGTGAAACTTTAGCTAATTAATGACATGGAGTTTGCTGGGTAAATGAAGACTATAGATTCTAATAAAAGCCACAAAAAAATTATTTGGCTTTTGGCCATGTGTACTTGTTTAATTTTAGTCTGCGAAATTGCCCTCAGAGTCATAGGGATTATTGACTTTCCCGTTTATCACACTAATTCAGTAATCGGATATATTCCCGCTCCAAACCAAAGCGGAGCATTTCTAAGAAAAAATCGTTGGGAAGTCAATTCAAAGTCAATGGGAACTGGATTATGGCGACCTAATGAGGCTAAAGACATACTGTTACTTGGTGATTCTCTCGTGTGGGGAGGGAATCCATTGGACCAGCCCGCCAAACTAGGGCCCCAACTTCAAGAAAAACTTCCTGAATGGCGTATTTGGCCGGCCTCAGCTGGTAGCTGGTCCATCCTTAACGAAATTGCTTACTTAAATTTAAATCCGGATGTAGTGCAAGACATCGAGACTATTGTGTGGATATTGAATACAGGCGATTTCGGTAAAGAGAGATCTTTGTGGAGTTCTGATCTCACGCATCCTCGAGAGAAACCTCTATCTGCGATTTGGTATGTTGCAAATAAGTATATTTTTTCACGTATTAACGGCTCATCTGCTAACAGAACTGATACTAGTGATAGTATTGCAGATTCAACTTTAAGTAGCTTGTCAAAGAAAGTCGCTGAATTAAATGATAAGAAAATACTATTCATCCTTTATCCAAGTAAAAGTCAATTAAAGGTTGAAAATGATTTATATATACATGTAAAGGAAGCATTAGAGGAAACAGTGCAGAGTTGTTGTGCTATTTTAGATTTAAGTTCGAAAAAGGACTGGAATAGTAATATATACAGGGACAGCATTCACCCATCAGCGGAAGGAAACAAGATATTAGCATCTATTATCGCTACGAAATTGTCAGAATAATTAAATAGTGTTAAAGGGGCAGGTTTTTGATAAATAGATTAACTAAATCCTTAGGTTTAAAAAATCTATTTTATAGAGAAGAATATTTTAGTAGTCTCTGAAATAGCAATAGTAAACAATAATTTTTATACAGTAGTTTAATTTATGATAGTTTCGTATTCACATAATTTCATCTTTCTGCATATACCCAAAACGGCAGGCACTAGCCTTAGGCGAGCACTAATGCCATACGCCAATCATCACGAAGAAAAATTATATGCAAAATTAACAAGAAAGCTAGCAGGTAAGCATACCCCATATAAGTTAATCGATTTTAGAAACCATCCACACTGGACTTTAGAGAAAGCTAAATCATTAATACCAACTGATAGATATAATACTTTCTTTAAATTTTGCTTCGTAAGGCATCCAACTGATTGGCAGCATTCAATGTTTAGGCATATTCTTGCACATGAACATCTTCCAGAATTTAAGGAAAGATATAAAAAACTTTATGAGCATAGAGATTTTCATGAATACATGAAATGGAGAATAGATGCCGGCGTTATTCCTCAAGTTGTTCAAATGTTGAATAAAAAAATGAAAATTGATGTGGATTTCGTTGGTCGTTTCGAAAATTTAAACGATGATTTCGATGAAATATCGCGGAGAGTTGGTATTGAATGTAAGCTGCCTTTCTTAAATAAGGGTAAAAACAAGAAAGAAATACATATCAGTCAAGAAACTAAAAGATTAATTTATCATTACTACAAAATTGATTTTGAAGTTTTTGGTTATGATAAGGAAGGCTACGATAAAGAATGGATTTTAAATAAAGATAGAGAGATTCACGAATTGAAAAGTGTGTATGATAAGGTGGGAATAGATTACGATGTTTGGAGAAAGAATGAGTTTTGATAGATTTTTTTGTAAGCTACATAATAATTTTTCTGCCAATATTAATGGCACTATGTATTTTTTGAATTTCATCTAAAGGCTAGATTTTAAAATGAGAGTCACACAAGCATGTATAGGACGGTTTCATCATTTTCATTTAGCTAGACAATTAGAAAATTTTGGTTTGTTAGATCGTATCTATTCAGGGTATCCAAAATTCAAACTTAAAGACGAGAAAGGGATCTCATCTAGTAGAATCCATACATTCCCGTGGCTTCATGCACCATATATGGCCAAGAATAAGTTTAGCTTGCTTAATTACGAAGCTCTAGATGATGCATGGAGACTTGCAGATCAACTTACTTTTGATAGTTATGTCGCAAAAAAGTTGAAAAATCCAACTATATTGATTGCCTTGTCAGGTTCTGCTGTAAAGTCCGGTAACATTAATCAAAATCTTGGCGGTAGATGGATATGTGATAGAGGATCATCTCACATCGAATTCCAAAATTCACTTTTAGAAGAGGAATATTCCTTATGGGGTATAAAATATAGGTCTAATAGCCCAAAAATTATGGAAAGAGAGTGTATTGAATATGAGCTCTCTGATTTTATTACCGTGCCTTCTAAATTCGTTTACGATAGTTTCATACAAAAAGGTGTACCTGAGTCTAAACTGGTAAAAATACCGTACGGGGCTAATTTAGCTAGGTTCTCAAAAAAAAGTGAACCAGATGAAAACGAATTTTCAGTTTTATGGGTTGGTAATGTAAGTATTAGGAAGGGGTTTTTATACGCATTAGATGCTTTCCAGAAACTAAAATTTAAAAATAAGAGATTTACGGTAATAGGAAATATCGAAGAGAATGTTAAATCTAAACTAAAAAGCTATAATTTAACTAATGTATATTTCAAAGGTACAGTCTCTAATGAACTGTTGGCAGATTATTACAGTTCACATCACGTTTTTGTTTTACCATCGATCGAAGAAGGCCTGGCAATGGTGCAAGGAGAAGCATTAGCCTGTGGTTGTCCAGTCATTGCTACAGCAAATACAGGAAGTGAAGACTTATTTGATGATGGCCATGAGGGATTTCGCGTGCCTATCAGGGATTCGACGGCTATCTTAAATTCATTTGAGAAAATGTTAGATACTCCTGAGATAAGAAAAGAAATGAGCAATAAAGCTCTTGAAAAAGTGAAAGTGTTGGGAGGCTGGGATACATATGGAGCCCAATATAAGCAATTTTTGAGTAAGTTATAAGGCATGAAAATACTATCTGTAGGTTGGTTTGATAGAGAAAGTAATACATCTCTCCACAGACACAAAGCATTAGTTAAAAATTTTAAGACTGTAGACAAAGTAGATTGTGCAACAAAATTAACTTTCTATTATCGAATTGCTAACAAACTGTTTGGTTATGGTTTTCCAATCAGCTTGCCGGACTTCAGTAATGCGAATGAAAAGGTTATTAGGCTATTGAGAGAAAACGACTACGATTTTGTCTGGATTGATAAAGGTATCACTATTAATCGAAGTACACTTGAATATATAAAAATAAAAAATGAACGTACTAAGATAATAGGTTTCTCTCCTGATAATATGGTGCTAAGACATAATCAAAGTCAAAACTACTTGGAATCCTTTGATTTGTACGATGCCCATATAACTACTAAATCTTACATTATCAATGATTTGATAAAATTGGGGGCTAAAAGGGTTATATTTACAAATCAAACCTTTCAGGAAGATTTTCACATACCTCAGGTATTGAGTGAAAAAGAAAAGGCTCAGTTCGCTGCACAAATCGGATTTGTAGGAGTCTGGGAAAAGGAGAGGTGTGACAGTATTTTGTTTCTAGTCGATAACGGTATGGAAGTAACAGTTTATGGGGATGGCCGATGGAATGAATATAAACATTATTCACCTCTGCTAAAAATAAAACCAGGTGTATTTTCGTCTGATTACCCAAAAGTGCTCAATGCATTAAAAATTTCGTTGTGCTTTCTTAGGAAAATAAATTTTGATCAACATACATCTAGAAGTATAGAAATACCTGCTTGTGGTGGTTTTATGTTAGCCGAGAGAACAGATGAGCATCTTTCTTTGTTTCAAGAGGGAGATGAAGCTGAGTATTTTTCTTCAAATGAAGAGTTACTTGAAAAATGTAGATATTATTTAAAAAATGAAAATGAACGTATTAAAATTGTCGAGAAGGGAATCCATAGATGTAAAATTTCAGGATATTCAAACTCTGAAACAATTAAAAGGCTAGTATATGAAATTATAGATAAAGGCAAAAATTGAAAACTTTGATAATGTTAAATCGCATTTCATCTCAGTTCGTTGCTTTCTATGAATGAACTATGAGTATTAACCCAAGTTAGAGCAATAAATAAAATGACACCTTAGTGATTAGCGGAATGATCTGACAACATAGAAATATTGAAAAAGAATGACATAGGACAAACTTCAAATTTGTGAAATAACTGATTAGGATAAGCTTACAAAGTTAGTATAATTACCTTGTTGTTTGAATAGTATAAGACTTTGCGAGCCAAGCTATATAACTTTAGCTACAGTGTTCTATAAGTAGGTGATTGAATAAGATTAATTTATCGCTTAGATATAGATTCATAATTGAAACTAAAACTATAATATTTAGAGAAAATTTAGCTATGATTAAAGGGAATTGTTAATAATATGAAAATAATTGTGGAGAACTCGACTTGGAACAATGTTGGGGATGGTTGGTATCAGAGTGCCTTATACAATCTCTTAAAGCAGTTGTACCCTAATTATGAAGTTAAAATGGGTGAAGGTCCTATACGAAGAGCATTTAAAATTAGAAATGCAAAGCAATTTGAAAATCGCTTTGAGATGATGGAATACCAAAAAGGTGACGTCCATATTTTCTCTGGTCCGATGATGAAGGAAATTGTAGGTGATTACAAATCTAAGATTATAGAAATAAAGGAACGAGGCGCTGAATATGCATTTATAAGTGCTTCTGGTGCAAAAATAACATCGAGTTTTCTGAATGAAATAGGTAGCTTTCTAGAAAAATACCCACCTCTTTTTCTTTCTTCCAGAGATGAGCAAACATATCATAATTTTAAAGGTTTTGTTAAGAATTCGTACAATGGTATTTGCACGGCATTTTTAGTAGATAAGATGCTTCCATTAGATTCGTTTGAAATGGATAAGCCTTTTTTCGTTAGCAGTTTTTATCGAGAGTTAGAACCATATTATAGTTTGATAGACAGAACGAAGGGAGTCAGTCTAGGTAATATCAAAGTAGATAGAAAGGAAACATATTTGAACTTGAATTTCAAATATGCCCGGCATTTTAATTTTATGCGCCCAAAGCAAGAGTCTTTGGAAGACTATCATGTTGTTAGACTTATACAAGAAATTAACTCTCGCTTTAACCATATTAATTTCGCGCTTCCTAATTCGTTTGTTAGCTTTAATCCACTTTCTTCGTTAAATTTAATAAAATCGGCAGAGTTCGTAATTTCTGACAGGGTGCATGCGTGTGCAACAGCGCTAGCATGCAACCGACCCGCCCAGTTTTTACATGATACTCCCAGAGCTGGTATATTTACCAGGATGGGATTTGATTATAAAGCGAATAATGGCATTTTATATCCAAACTTAGAGATAATAGATGATGAGTTAGAGAAAATGTCACAGGCGATATTAAAAGCTATATAGATAACCTTATGTCCCTGAAGAATAAATTAGTTGCAAATAGTTTAGCATCCATATTTCATAAAGCTGTTCTCGTTTTAGATAAACTGTTCCTTGTTCCTTTTTTTATTCAGTTTTGGGGGGTTGAGTACTATGGCGAATGGCTCACGCTTACAATTATTCCGAGCTTTTTAGCTTTTTCTCAGTTAGGGTTTGGAAATGCAGCAGCGAATATTTTTGTTTTGCGATATGCTGGAGGTGATAATCAAGGCGCTGCCAATATAGCAAAAAGTGCTATTGTTATAATAGCTGCTTTCATTACTTTCGGAATGGGTCTTTCTGCAATAATAATAGGCATCCTTAATCATTACGAGATATTTGATAAAAGCCTGCTCGACCCGGATGAGGCTATGTTAGCGGTTTCAATTTTAATGTTGTCCCGCTTAACAAATTTTTATCAACAACTATTTGAGGCATATTTTAGGGCTGCCAGAAAGGCTGCCAAGAGTATTTATCTTTTATCTATTTATGCACTTGTCAATGTCATAGCTGGCTTAATAGTTTTAGTCTATGGTGGTGGGATTGTTGAGTTTGCGTTTGCAAATTTATTGTGCTCTATTTTGTTTAATCCTATTTTTGCCTTCTTAGCCCTTAAAACGTTGAATTTGCCCGGGTTTTGTAAAGCCAAAATAAGTAAAGAAGATATTAGGCAAGCTTTCCAAAAAGGGCTAGGATTTCTCGCAACACCGATATGGCAAGCTATTTTTTTTCAAGGCACTACGTTAGCAGTACGTTTAACTATAGGTCCTGAAGGGGTTACCATTTATAGTACGATAAGAGCTCTTACTCGAAGTGTAAATCAAGTATTTAACATAATAAATAGTACAGTTTTTCCTGAGCTGCAATATGAAATTGGCAATGGGAATATGGATAGTGCTAGGCAACTTTTTAGAATATCAATCATGGTAACTTTATTAGTGGCTGCGGCTGGTATGTTATTCTTAGCTGTATTTGGTCTAAACTTTTACTCAATCTGGACAAACAATGTTTTAAATCCACCTATTACTATGTGGTATATATTTGTACTGAGTGTAGGTTTCAATGCGCTTTGGTGGAATTCCACGATTGTATTTCGAGCTACTAATCAACCTTATAAAATGGCTGTGGCAGGGATACTATCTGCTTGTATATCAGTAATTGCCACTTACATTTTTTCGATGTATTGGGGGTTGGTTGGAGCAGCTTTGGGAGCCATGATATTAGATTTAATTTTAGCGCTTTATGTCTTACCTGCTTGTAGTCATCTGCTCGGTCAGAACCCGGCAATAATATTCAATGAATTTTTTACTTCGGATTTAGTAAAGATGAGAAGAGTTTTTAAAATGAAATTTAGCAGATAAACTTATGCAGATATTATTTAAATCGCAAACTGTGTTTTATATTCAGTACCCAATGACTGATTTGCATTAAAATATTGGGTTTTATGATAATGAAGAATAGATAGCTATGGTTGTATCCATTGATTGAACTGATACTCATTGTCAGTTATTCGATTTAAACTAGTGTGCGAGTTTAACACTACAACTTATCGAATATCTTTACAGGTTGCATAGAGTCGAGCTATTCTTCGAGTTTGGTGATTAATTCCTGTTAAATATCACTAAGCTGCTTGGCTTTTACTAGTGCTAAATCATTACCTCTTCGTATTTATTAGTGTGGCAAACTGTTGATGTTTTTATTAAGACAGTAATTCCAAATTGAAAATGGTTTAACGACTTAGATATTTAGTCGGAACTAATTCAATTAAAGCGTAATTTTCTTATGATTCTAGCTTTGAATCTTATCAATATACTTATAAGATCATCCTTACAAGATGATTCTTTTATCGCAAATACTGCACAAAAAACATTGAAGGGACTCTCAGGTGCAAAGTAGTAATTCACATAGTAAAGGCTTTCGAAGTGACATTAACGGTCTGAGGGCTTGGGCCGTCGTAGCGGTCATTTTGTTTCATTTCACTCTTCTTGGGCTACCAAGTGGTTTTATTGGAGTTGATGTCTTTTTTGTTATTTCTGGGTACCTAATGACTTTAATTGTATTTAAAGGCCTTACCCAAAAGAATTTTGGTTTTTTTAATTTTTACGCTGCACGCATTAGGCGGATAATGCCTGCATTGTTAGTGATCGTACTTACCCTACTGATTACTGGCTGGTTCCTGTTGCCTACAACTGATTATCAAAGCCTTGCGACTGAATCAATCGCTAGTTTAAGTTTTGTTTCAAACGTTTATTTCTACCTGAGAACCGGTTACTTCGACACCGCCGCTCATGAAAAATGGTTATTACACACCTGGTCATTGGGAGTAGAGGCTCAGTTTTATATTTTATATCCGATTTTTTTATTTTTATTCTGGAAAATAAAAGCAACAACAAATGCACTGATATGTAACGTTTTACTTCTATTTAGTTTGTCGATAGGTCTTAATTTTTATTGGTCTGTTATCGATAGTAGTGCTGCATTTTATCTACTTCCAATGCGTTCCTGGGAATTATTGTCCGGTGGATTAGTCTTTTTTGCTAATTTAAAACTTAAAACTTCAGAACGGTTTACACAGCTTTTACATTATTCTGGTTGGTCGCTGCTACTGATTTCATTTATCGTTATAGACAGTAACTTTCCCTGGCCTAGTTACTGGGCAATCTTTCCTGTATTAGGGGCAAGTTTAATAATATTCAGCAATAAACAAAACAGCTTATTGACGAACAATATTCTTGCGCAATGGCTGGGGACTCGATCTTATTCACTTTATTTATGGCATTGGCCTTTTTCCGTATTTTTGCTCATGGCTGAAATCAATCATTCTTGGTTTTATGTAACCATTTGTTTATTACTCTGCTTGTTTTTTGCTCACTTGACGTATTTGTATGTGGAAATACCTTCCAGGAAGAGACTGCAGAATTTAAGTACTCTTCGTGAAATAGCTACCTTATCTGCGATATTTGCGATTTTCGTTAGTTGTACAGTTTTTATTCGAACAGTAGAATTTCAAGATAGATTACCAAGATCTGTGGAATTAGCAGCTGCGGGGCAGTTTGACCGAAACCCAAGACTTGATGAATGCTTGGGCACTAAAGACATGGAAAAAGTACCATACTGTATATACGGTGCAGGTGATATCAAAGCATTTATAGTGGGAGACTCTCATGCAAATGCAATAGTTACGGGGTTATTTGAAGCTGTTGAGACAAGTGTACTTCAAATGACTTTGAGAGGATGTCCAATGATTTTAGGAGCTAAACGTTCACCATGGGCATCCATAGACTTGTCTCCCATATGTAAAAATATGACAAACCAGCTTTTAGGTGCCGCCCAAAAGTTCGGTTTACCAGCTGACATACCAATTATATACACTACAAGCACTTCAGTTTATTTATATGGGAAATTCGCTCAAAATAACAATAGAAAAAGCCACAGTCCAGAAATCTACTTTGGTGAGACACCAATCAAAGATCACAAAGACCCAGTATTTCAAAGTCATTTTTCTGCAAACTATGTCGATACACTATGTACTATTCAACAAAAATACAATAATTTGTTTGTTACTCGTCCAATTCCCGAAATTGGTTTGGATGTCCCGCGGATATACAGCAGAAAATTAATATTGTCGCAAACCAAAGAAGATATATATATCCCTTTAGCTGAGTATATGAATCGAAATAAATTGGTTTGGAATGCTCAAAATCAAGCAGCTGAGAAATGTGGGGTGAAGATTCTAAACCCTATTAAATATTTATGTGATTCTGAGAAGTGTTACGGTACAAAAAAAGGTAGGACTCTGTATTTTGACGATGACCATTTAAGTGAAGTCGGAAACAAACTGCTTATTCCAATGTTTAAACAGATTTTCGATCAAGAGTAACGAGGCACGCGTACGGGGACCTTTGGTTTATGCTATTTGAAAATGGTTTGTATAGATTTGAAAGGGCTAACATAGTCAATCTTTAAAAAACTTACTTTCCATTGAGTGGAAATCCTCTCAAGCTTAATGCAAAAAACAATATAAATTGCTACTACAATAAACTGATATACTAGATTCATTCCAATGCTTTTAATATATATTAGCAGTGGGTAATGTAGGGCGTATATTGCGTAACTTCCTTCCCCTAATTTAAAAAATGCTTTATTAATCCAATTGCTCATGCTTTTGAAGTTATATTTCGAAAAGAAAATAATTCCAAAATAAAAAATAGAGCCGATACACATGCCCTTACCTATAACCTGGAGACTGTCTGACGGAACTAAGTCTCTTAGAAATAGAAAAGAAATACCTATAATCCCGTTGGCTAGGAATAAAATATGGTTAGTTTTCCCCTCAGTAAAAAAATTCGACATGACATAACCTTGATACCAGATTAAAAAACTGACGTAAAAGTATAAATAGGGTATGAATATCACTTTTTTATTAAAAACGATACAGAATAGAGCTATGATTAACATCGCTGCGTACTTTGTATATATACTAAAGTCAGCGAAGTACTTTCTATTTATTACGAAGAGTATTGGGAACAACAAATAGAAAAACATTTCAAACGCTAAAGACCACAATGGACCATTTAAGCCGTAGGGTACAAACCATGACTGCGGGATTGATGAGCTGGTTTGTAGAAATAACAAATTACCAAATAAGTTAAAAAGGCTAAACTCTTTAAGATGTTCTTGCCCCATAACTAAACCAAAAAGAAATGCAGTGAAAAGGCTTAACCAGTATATAGGTAATATTCTCTTAAAGCGACGATATAGATATTGATTACATGATTCTAAAGAACAAATAGGCCTTTTAGATACTGTTAATCCTATAGAAATACCGGAGATTATAAAAAATACAAGCACCGCATCATGACTTCTTTCTGAGATAAATGCAGAAAGTGTAAACATCCAATCATTTAAATTTTTTTCAAATGCTAAAGTATTTAATTTGAAAATATGGTGAAAAAGAACGACTAGTGCGGCTACTCCACGTATGCTATCTAAAATATTGATTCTCTTTTTTAGCTTAATTTTGGACATAGTCTTATTTTCACAATTCTTTAACTTGAAAGTTTTAGTTTACTAATATATCGCCAACTCAGTATTACCAATATCTTAGCGAGGAAAATTAAATTCTATTGGTGAATCTTGATCACTTAGTAGAAGGTTGTTATAAAAATCTATTTAATAACGCTGTAATTATATTTTTATTTTTAATCCACTTTGATTTTCCATAACCTTTATATTTACTCAGTTCAGGAGCAACAGGACACCACGAGTTTCCCCGCTCATAAACGAAAAAAAGAAAAATACATTATGTAACTTTGTGAAGCTGTGTAATTCCATAAACTGAAATCTATAGCATTAAATACCACGGTCTTGACCATGAGAATCCGCCGGTAATATGTTTTCACTTTCGACAGGATTCCTCTGCCACTAATTATTTGTTTATAATTTACTATATAACAAATAAAAACTGAATACCTTAACCTTCACAACTAACCTATTGTTAATGTAGCTACATCTGTCTTGACCGCTCCAGACTTCATGCATGCTCATAGCCTTTATTCAGAAGTATAAAAAATTGCATTAAATTTAGCGTTGTTAACAACGACAGTATCTATTAAAAACAATTTTAACCTAACATTAATGGGAGTATTCTTTGCTATATATCTAATCTACACTATTAAAATATGTAATATCAAGCTTAGCCACGGTTTGATATTAAAAAAATGACTCTGTAGTTGAAGCTAATGTATTGAGAATGGAGATTTGTATTGTTATGTAGGTAGTTCTTTATTGTTTATTACTATCGAAATTATTTATGGCTTTTTTATATATTGATAAGTAATTCTTTAAGGTATTAGACTTTCTAAAGTTTATAGACCATTGATAACCTCTTTTCTCGAGGGCTTTTCTTTCTGATTCTGACAAGTTTAAAAAGTTTAATAATATATCTACATTTTCTTTTGCCCATCGGTCAATGTTGTTGTTTCTAAATTTGTAAGTGGATGATAAAAACAGACTGTGCTCGCCTGCTATCTCATTCATAGGTGCAGAGTTAGTGGTAAGAACGCAAGTCCCCGCAGCTTGTGCCTCTATAATAGGCCAACCAAAGCCCTCTTCATGGCTCGGGAATATTAAGCATTTTGCACCTGAATACAGTGCATTTAACAGTATATTATTTATATCTTTTAAAAACAGTACATTAGCTGCTTTATTGGTTACAGTAATTTCTTCGAGTATTTTTTGCTCTTTTTCGTTTGCTGCTGGTCCAACAATAACCAGGCATAGTGGTTCCTCGCATTTCCTAACATAGTGCTTATAGAGATGAAGTAATCCTGTACGATTTTTATACCATTGGTTTCCGCCAATGTTAAAAAGATAGCCCTTATAATTTAAATTCAGATTTCCCTGAATAAATTTTTCATGGATTAATTCTTCACTCATCCTAGTGTAAGGATAGTTTAGGCCGTTGAAAACCACCTCCGATAGAGTTGGTTTTATGTTTGATAAATCCTCTAAATCAGCCTTTGTTTTATTAGATATAGAAATAAAATATTTTCCTTTTTCAAATCCTCGTCTTATGTAGCGCTGGTAAATCTTCCCTGACCAACCTGTTTTGTTTATTTGTTCTCGGCCAAGTGCTGATTTAAGTGCTAATAAGTCATGTACATGGATGACATGCGGATGTCTCGATACTAATGGTACCCAAGGACCTAGTGCCTGATCACAGAAGACAAATACAGTATTAGAAGGAGTATTGAACATTAACCTTGCTTTTACTTTTAGCGGAAATAAAAGGTATTGGTCCAGGTATCCAAGCCATTTGGCTGCCTTCGGGAGCCATCTGCTCAATCTATAAAAATATGGTGATGGGGAAAGCGTATCAACGGTATATCCAAGTGATGTATAACCACTTTCAAGCATGGCTGCGAATCTCGGCATGCTTTTACTATTCATAAACGAGGGATGTGTAAACAAGACAATTTTCATTAGACACTCATGGTAGTAGCGGATTACAAGGACAAAATTAACTCACGTTTTTTTGAGGTGGCCTTTTTATGTTTGAACATCATTTTGTTATTACTCCGTCGCCAACTTTTTTAGTTCGTTAAAGAAGTTGTTCATAATCGCTTTATAATTTAAATGTGATTCAGCATATTTTCTTGCGTTGGCACCACAGTTGACGCGTTCGTCTGGATGGTCTGCAAAATATTGAATTGCATTGATGAAGCCTAAGGTATCTTCGGGCCTTACCGTTAAGCCTCTGGACTGTAGTACTGAGTGAATTTCGGTGCCTTCATCAGCAGTTGCGATAATAGCCTTACCTGAAGATAGCATTCCCGTTAGCTTTGAAGGCATCACAAGATCAGCTGCGCCAGACTGTTGGGGAAGCAAATGAATATCGGCTAAGTTTAGAAAATCACATAGATTTTCGTATGGCTGCAACGGTAACCATATAATGTTGTTGAGGTGAGCCGCTTGTTTTCTAAGTCGCGTTAATGCAGAACCTGAACCACACATAACGAATGTGATATCGGTAAGCGCCTCTGCGGCTTTAATAATAATTTCAAGTCCTTGTTTTTCTCCCATATTGCCTGAATACAATGCGACTATTTTATTCTCAGCTATAGAAAGTTTGGTACGGTATGTTGAAGTTTGGTAAGGAGTTATAAAATCGGTATCAACCCAGTTTGGAAATAGCAATTGGCGCTCAGCGGAAACGCCTTTTTTAGTTAACAACTTTTTCATAGACTCAGAGATTGTTGAGACTTTAGTGAATCGCTCAAGTAAAAATCTCTCAAATTTGTAAATGTAGTTCTTTAGCCTTTTTGATGTAATTATGCCCAAATCAAAGGCCGCATCTATCTCAAAATCCTGAATGTGAAGAATCGATTTTGCGCCACTTAGTTTGCTGGTAAAGAGTGCGCCAAAGCTGTTAAAAATAGGCGGTTCGATACAAATAACGATTTCTGGTTTCCACAAAACCTGTTTAATTACAACTGGAAAGCTTGATAAAGCAAACGAGGCTAAATGTATTATTCTTTTGATACCTGTGACTTTTCTGGGTACCCAAATAGGACAGCGTAATACCGTTAAGTTTCCATTTGTTTCTTTAGTATATCGCCAAGACGAGTAATCTTTATTGATTTTCCATTCTGGATAGTAGGGCGGTGAGCAAATCACTTTAACCTTATTGCCATTATCGGCAAGCCATTGGGCCATTTCTCCAGAATATTTACCTATCCCTGTAAGCTCAGGGGAAAAGTTTGTAGAAATTAGCAAGATTTTCAATTTTTATCTCGTACCTGGTTGATTCAATTCTTATTCAGCAGTTGATATTAATTTACTGCTAAGTGTTTTATTACTTTAACTAGTGATGTTGATTCTTCATTAAGACGTTTTATTAAGTAAAACGCTCTATACAAAGCCACAGTTTTTCTTCAACTTTATTTGCGAGGCTTATAGCTAGAATATTTTATTTATGTAATCTCCAATACCGCATATCAATTTAACATTACCTCTGTGCTTAATTTATATAAGATAAAGCTTCTTATGAATATGTGGGTATGGGGTTATTCCTGATTTAACTCTTGGTTATATCGCTTTTTATTCTCGCTACAAGATTTTTTGATGCTTGCTTAATATTGAATTTTTGCTCAAAACATCTCTGTGCCTGGTGTTGATACATTTCTCGCTCTTCTGGCTGTAATGCTAACCATTGAGAAATAAGTTTTTCGGTTCCTTGCAGAGTGTCTTCTCCAACCAGCCCCGCTTTCATTTCTACTATTTCTCGCCATATGTTTACCTTATCGGAGATCAACACCGGTGTTCCTAAGGCTAATGACTCTGCAACAGATATACCGAAGTTTTCTTGGTGAGATGGGAGAATAAATACTTCGGCTGCTTTCATTGCGGCCCATTTGAGCTCACCTTTAAGCATGCCTGTCCAGGTGATATGCGCTTCTGCATTGAATGATTGGGCCAAGGCAATTAATTGTGCCTTCCAGCCCGTCTGATCGGGGCCTGCCATTACCAGGTGAATATCTTTATTTGATTCTAATGCCTTGGCGAATGCCTGAATTAATAGGTCGCAGCCTTTTTTCTCATGGATGCGGCTTAAGAAAAGAAAAATGTGTTTGTTCTTCAACTCTGGGTATTCAGCGTAAAACTGGTCTGCGCCGGTTTGTTTACCTATGGGCGGAATGGTAGTTCCATAATTAACGACTTCAGCTGTGACATGGTACGGTTTAAAGGAAAAGGCTGCTAAACGCTTTTCTTCTTCACAGGTGAAGAGTACAGCTTTAGCGTCTCGTAATACGGCATATTGTGTAACAAACCAATAAAGGTACTTTTTTAGGTGCTTAATTGGATATTCTTGCTTGAAGTATGGATCTAACATGCCGTGAGGAAAGACATAATAGGGGACGTTAGTATGTTTTAGCGCGGCACGCACTGCATGGCCGTGGTATTGCCATAATCCATGCACAATTACGGCATCAAACTGATTAGCGATATGTTTAATTTGTTTCACCAGGTTGGGGTGATATGAAAACGTGCCTTTGCCTTTGCCAATAGTAACTACATTCAGGTGGTCAACTGAGCCTAAATCGTCTTCTGGTTCGTCCATGGATAACACAGTGGCTGTAACACCAAGCTCTGCGTAATATGACGTGATGTTTCTAACGCCCTGTGCCGGGCCACCTTGCTCTAGCTTTAATGAGCTAATTACGTGCAAGACATTCATCCGATTTCCCTATCAATTAAATGTTATTGCCAAAAGCCGCCGATAAAATATTTGCGGTCTTCAACACTAAGAGCGTCTAAAAAGTCATCGACAAAATTAGATTGTATGTCGAAGGAGGTTGTTGTGTCATTTGAAATTTCTGAGACTCTGAATAATAAACCATCTGCTCTGTAACCATGAGCGGCAAGGTAAATACGGTTGTAATGCAAATCCATGGTAGAATTCACAACGCCATTACCCAACCGTATCCAGTACATCACGTTTTCGGTTCTGAACTGTCGTTTGGCGACTAACTTACTCACGGGTAATTGCGAACTTTCATATGCGAGCTCCCCAGAGCTTTTATCGGTAATCTTAAACCCTTGAGAGGGGTAGCAGGCGTCTGGCCGATGTACCTGATTAGGAAACATCTGGTCGCTACCATAAGCAAGGGATACCATAATCACATTTTGTGTTTTATCATTTTGGTAAATGCGGGTAACAGTTGAAGTGTAGAGTTCGTTAACCTTTTGCTCGATTTCTGGGCTAACGGTAACCCGAGTATAGTCATCGTTAAGTCGAACCCAGTCACCAAACTGATCCGGCATAAGGGCTTCGTAATCGGGTTCGCCAATGTAACGATACCATTCCTTTTGTGGGATTACCCATTCTGCCACCAGAAACTGCGATGATAACAACAACACCATAACTACCAGAGCGCTGATTTGCTTTACTGACATCCTATTCATTTTTATCAGCCTTACGATTCGATTGCGGAATTAACCGCAGTAATGAGTCTGTACTAATCATCAAAACAAAACCAAATAAAAACAGGGCTAGTGATGCAAAATCGTGCATAAAGCCTTGTCCTGCGGCGTCTCCGAGATAATAGGTAATCAATATCAGGGAAATTACCCGTAGGATATTGGAGGTAATAGAAATAGGGACGATTAAAATGGCTAACCCGACTGTTCTTATATAGGAAGGGTGGCGAACCAGATAGAGGTACAAAATCCCCAGCGTTTCCAGCATCAATAAGGTACGCATACCGGAACAGGCATCCGCCACAAATAACTTATAACTCCCAACTAAAATAACAATACCATTTTGTGCTACGGGATAGTCAAAGAAATACAAAATATCAACCGCTACGTCGCTCACTAACAACTTGAGAAAGCTGGAAAGGGGATCCATTACTACCCCGGGAATAGGGATCATAAAGAACATAAAGAAAATCGGAAAAGCCAGTGTTTTAATAACGGCCCACCCAAAGGTGTAAGTGTAAACACCACAAAAAATACATATAAAACTAAGAATCTTAAAGTGGATCATATCGGTAAAGCCACCTATCACGTACAAAACAAAAGCACCTAGAAAAAACAAAATTCCCGGTGTTGGATGGCTTATCTGAGTATCTAAATCAATTATTTTTTGTTTATTTTGAAAGACTAAAAAAAGAGAAATTAAAAGAACCAATGGACCGTGAGAGTGAACGGGATTAGACCAGGCCCCATTCAAACTGAGATCAATAAAGAACGGCACATAATAAAAAGCAGTAATTATGTGCAAAAAAAATAACGTGGTATAGCTAGTAGTTTTAAATTTAGCAGCAATCATACATTGTCCATTACTGAGATACCTCTTCTATGAGAGGGATGGATTCATACGTGATTTCTCGATCAGCAAGATTAGAATCAGAATCTTTGTACAACACATTGCTGAATGTCATTTTTACGTGTCTGGCTTGATCATCTGCTGTAAAAATAATTTGATCATTTTCTGGAGTAAAATCTGCACTATACTGGCTAGCTCGATCGGTTAGTTCAGTCATTGAAGATACTTCGTCTGTAACGTAAAAATGCATGGCAGACTTCCCGCCTTCTAATATGATGTATTGGTAGTAATCGTCACTCTCATACGTAAAATCCTGACTTAACGATTTAATTTGTATATAAGTTTTACCCTCTTTAATTTGAATTACTTTCTCACTTTTATCAATATTATCAAAAGCGCTTGGTATTCTGCAGCGAACAAATTGAGATAGAGAATCAACGTGTGAGCTGCGAGTTTGAGTAAAGCGATTCTCAAATTCAGTGAATGGGTCTTTTTCAGGAATGCTAGAAATAAATAGAATATTGTTCTTATCTACAAGATGAGTTTGCATAAATGGTGAACTTCGATCTTGCCATTTTAGTTTATCAGTACTACTTAAACTAGAAGTGTCGTTACTGTGCCAGTATGGCTGTGTACAGTCAATCTGATTAAAAATATTATCTGAGTCGACTACGATTCCAAACTCAACTATGTTATCGCTTGAATTGTAGGGCCTGTATCTAATATTTGATGATCCAACTGCGTAATTTTCCCCAATATATTTATCTGCAACTATTTCAGTTTCTATTGTTGGATCTTCACCCCAAGTTGAAAAGCCTGGTAAAACGTGAGAAGTAATATCGTTATTAACAATTGGAACGGTATTCACACTATCTGGTAACCAGTCAGATAAAATATATAATATCCAATGCATGGGGGCTCTATGACTTCTAAAGTCTTCCACAGTCAAGTTTAACGTCGGGGCGATATAGAACCAAAATAATCTTTTATCTGTACCTAAATGATTGCTTTGGGAATTAGCCTCGGAGATTGACCCGTTAATCTCATTAGATTGTTCCCGAGTTAATGGTGGAATTAGCTTACCTTTGAACGAATTGTCTCTTAGATATTGGATGGCCTTATTAGCCTCACCTGATGCTAATGATTTTAAGGTTGAATTACTAACAAAATCTACTAGGTTAATGACAGCAAAAAAGTTTACTTCGGCATAATTTGGCGAAGCAATTTCTAGATGGCCCTGATTTATATGTGATTCAAACCTGTTAGCTAATTTATTATAATAATAATCGGTAATTTCTTCACTGGTGTATGTACTACCATCATGATTGTACCAAGTTTCTTTTCCAAAATATTGGGCTAATAAGTACCACGAAGACGCTTGAATTATGGCATGATTTAAGGTGCCATGGCCAAAAAAACGGTTATATTTGCAACACGAACCTTTTGTTAGGTAGTTACGTAATACTTCAATGTTTTGTTTTGAAAGGCAGTGCTCAAACTGATACAAGTATCTTACAACTCCAGGTAGAATAAACATCTCAATATCTTTATCTGGTTTAGTATGATTCAAAAAGTCAACCATGTAGTTCGAATAACTTTCATTACAACCATTCACGGCAGTATCGCCAATTATCCAGTATGGGTTTCTATTTCGATGATCTGAAGTGTTCTTGTATTTAACATCAGCCCACTCTAGTAGTTGGGCGCGTCGATCTTCTATATTACTGTAAGTACCATCGCTAGCGATGGATTGCTTCATAGACAAACCTAAATAAATTGCAATAATTGCATGTATGAATAAATTTAAACATTTTACTTTCATTTGAGTTACCTAATACTTGGTATTTATCGATATCAACAAAGTCATACAACAGAGTATAATACAATTTGTCATTTTTTCATGATATCAATTGTTACCTGTGTATATTTTGTATGGACGTATTGCAAAGCTGATAATGTAAGTAAGTATGCAAAAAATTAATACGTTTTCTATAAATTCTCTAAGTAATAAATTAGCTACGCCTATAATACCTTTAATCGGCAGCAAGAATAATAAAAATTCAGATGCTAGAGCAAATAAAGGAAAGACAATGGCGAAACCATAACTCTTCCAATTATTTCCAAAAAATTCAATTATCTTAAAAAAAATAAGAGCTAGAAAGAAAAACACTATTGGCGAAAAATATCCGAAAACAATTTCCAAGTCGACGAAGGCTGATGATACTTTTAAACCTCCAAGTCTACGTCCAGTTGTCTCGTGCACCATGATATCCATAGTGCTTTTCATTATTTCCAGTTTATTTAGTTCGATACCCAAAATATCAATAATTGGTTGAGGTAGAACTGCAATTATTTTATGTTTAATTTGTTGCCTAACTTCAAATTTTCCTTGCTCTGATAGTTTTGAGGCGTAGTTATATGCATTGTCATGAAACTTTGTAAGTACAAAGCGTGTAAGAATACCATTTTCAATATAATCTTCGTCATAATCTGTATAAATTCTATCTTTTACGTATTTTCCTTTTTCAACCAGTTCTTGACTAGTGGAATTCCAATAAATATCAAAAGTATTTTCTAACATTTCAGTGGGCGATAAATTTGATCTCTCGGAGCGGGCATCTAACATAGCATCTGAAAACGAAGATAGAGGCTTTAATAAGCTAAGCATTATAACCAGCAGAAATGAAATCTTGATATAAAAACTCATGTTGAATTTTTCATTATTGCTCAGTAAAACAATTGTTGAAGTTAAAAATAGGTTGACTAAACCAGCAACAATCAGACCGCGTGAGTTAAAGGCAATTCCCACTATTACAATCAGGACAAAATATATTGATATATACAATTTTTGACTTTCTTTATGGGCATAATCTTTGCCAAATTTATAAATGTAAAAGAGTATAAAAAAAGGAAACCACATTAAAAAATGAAAATTTAAAATAAGTCTACCAACTGTGCCTGGTAATATCTTTCCCAGAATCATAGCTGCCAAGCCAAGTATTGATAATGTCCATACACTTTTTACTGATGGAATATTATATAAGCCGATCTTAATTAGGATTTCTTTTATGTATTCTTTGTTATACTTGTTTTTATATTGCTTGGTGTGAAACAATGATGAGTATAAATAATGACTTGAAATTGCGATCAACAAATAAAAAGATAATTTAGAGAATGTGTTGATCGGATCATATAAATATTTCGTGACAGGATTCCAAAAAAGCGTTTGAAACAACAATGCGCCAAAAATTCCTGAAAAAAGTAAAATAATTAGTGCAACAGCCGATATTGGCGTTTTAGCATAAGAATCAGTACAATAAAGGTAAGCTAAAGTGATTACTGTTGTTAAAGTAATTATTAAACAACTAACTATGTTGTTAGTAGTAGATTCAATTGCTATTTGAGCCATTAAAGTTACTATTAGTATGCACATAGTAACAAATGACAGAAAACTTTTAAAAGTCACGGTATTTTGCTCATAATAGGACTAGATTAAATGGCGATTTAAAACTCATTAATAACTGCTCCGATTATTTTACCGCCACTTAAATCGACCTTTTCAACAATTTGTTTAAAATTAGAAACTTTCGATAGGTTTTTCTTGCTAGTAATCACCACTCCTTTGATTAAGCTGGTTAATATATAACCGTCACTATGCTCTTTTACGCTTGGGCAGTCGTAAATTACTACGTCGTAACTACTCTCTAATTGTTCAACCAAGTTTTTCATTTTTGAGCGGCCCAACAGCTCCACAGGATTTGGTGGCAGTGCTCCGCTGGTAAGAATACTTAGGTTTGTTAAGTGGCTAAGATTTTGAATAGCATTATCGTCGGTTCTACCTGCCAGTAGTTGCGATAAACCAACGGAATTTGGCAGTTTGAAAAAGTTGTGTTGACTTGGTTTACGCATATTGGCGTCTACCAACAAAGTCTTCTTGCCGAATTGAGCAAAAGAAATAGCTAAGTTTGCGCAATTTAATGAACTTCCGATTCCGGTGTCATCACCAAATATCGCGATGGACGTATTCTCGTTTAGCCATCTCAGCGTAAGCTGGACCCGCAACAGGCGAATCTTTTCACTATAAGGATGTTCTGGCTCTAATGCAGCCAGTACGCGCTTATCAAATTTATCTGAGGTTTTTTCAAAATAGGAAAACTCGAATTGTTCTGATAAAACACGGTCTAGATCAACCTTGGTGAGCAAGCCTAGTTTGATGGCGCAATCACCAAATCGCATTCCTGAGTTATTTTGTTCCTCGGAAACTTTAGCTACCTCGTCAGGTGTTAATTTGCCTGCCTGAACTAATATTTCACCAATACTTTCATTTTTAATGTTGCTGGTTATCATGTTGAGTTAGCCTCATGCCTGTTTTATTTTTGGTATTTCAGCCAGTACTGGTATGTCAAAGCTATCTTCGATTAGTGTTTTATCGCGAATTTTTTTATTCAACTGTTCAAATACTAAAACTGAAAATAAAGCAATAATCCCTGAAAATATAAACGTTGCAATTAAAGTAAAAATAAGGGAAGCATTAGAAGCAGAGAAGGGCGGTGAAGCTCTATTAAGAATAGAGACGTCGGTGTCAACAGAGTTGCCTTCTAACCTGAATAAGTTTAATTTTTGGGTGGTTGCATTTAATAAACTTTCTGTGTTTTGTACTTTATTCACCAGAACTTTAAGTTTGTCACGATTTTTATTGTTACTTAACATTAGTTGTGTTTGCTCATCTATCGCTCTCTCGACGTTAGCAATTAATAGCTTGGTCTCTTTAATCTCGGACGACAGTTTTGCTTTAGCGGATTTGATCTCATTAATTAAGCTATCACGCTTAGCAACCATATTATTATAGGCCGAGACGTAGTTTGGATGATTCTCACTGAATTTATTGCTGACTTCTGAAAACTCCAGTTGTGAATTAACGTAAGCTACTTTTAGTCTGTCTATCATTGGATCTGAGATGGATGATTCGTTAGGAAATTCAGGATCAAAGTTGTTAAAAGTGATTTGCTTGGTCTCGAGTGTGCTCAAAGTGGTGTTTAGGCTTAATAATTGACTATTCAGCTGACCAATACGTTGAGACTCAACGGTATAACCTTCATTGATTGTTAGTAATCCTGTTTCTTGTTGGTAACTGGTTAATTCTTCTCTGGCTAGTGCCAGTTCATTCTTTATGTTTTCTACTTGCGTTGTATACCAGGCAGCAGTTCTTCGCGACGGGTCGATCTTCAAGTCTAAGTTTGTCTGAACGTAAGCCTCTGCAAATGCATTGGCTAGTTGTGCGGATTGAACGGGACTATTAGATTTGTAGGTAATATATATAATACTACTTTGCCGTGAAGGGGTTACCTGCAAGTTTTGCAGTAACCCATATCCAAGCCAAACATCAAAGCTGGTATTATTAGCGCCGATTTCGGCGAACCTTGTTTGTAGCTCGGGGTTTTTACTTAACCCCAGGTTGTTCACTACTTTAAGGGCCACATTTATACTTTTAACTATTTCAACCTGAGTAGCGAGGAAGGCCGGTTGCATCAGTGTAGGAACCATTGCTCCGGTTATCGGGTCTTTGCCATTTACGTTGATGATAATCGAAGCCGTGGCTTCATACTGTTTTGCTGCAAAGATAGACTTTACGCCTATCAATAAACAAATGACGAAAACGAAGCTAGTAATAAACCATTTTCGCGCCCAAATTACCTTTAGAAATGTAGAAAATGCCATTGGGTTACTTCGCCTCTAGTTAAAATAAACTTTCGTTAATATACAGTGTGTCATTCGCCTGAATGAGGGTGTTTTCGTTAACTTCGATATCTATAAAGCTACCGTCTTCAGACTTGCGTTTTATAGTTATGCCTCTTTTAGTGCCAACGCTTGAAATGCCGCCACCTAAGGCGATCGCCTGGGCTACTGTCATCTCGCGTTTTAAGCGGAAACTGCCTGGTCGGTTCACTTTGCCATAGATATAGAAGACAGGGGCTTCTGGAACATAAATAATATCGCCCGATTGCAGTTGTATATCTTCCATGGTTAATACACCTGTAATTCCATCCACAAAGATTTGCTGCATGTTGAGTGTAATTCTATTTACCGGCGATTTGGCGTTAGCTTTAATGATTGTTATATCTTGTGATGCGTTTTGATTAAGGCCGCCGGCTATAGCAATAAAATCGATTAGTGTTTTAGCGCCTGCACTCAACTGGTATTTCCCTGGTGCCTTAACTTGCCCCAGTACTGACACGGTATTAGTTTTAGACTCTAATACCACAATGATAACTTGAGGGTTTTTTAGTACTTTTTGCTCTATTAGTCTTTTTTCAATTTTTTCACTGGCCGTACTGGAAATCAAGCCTGCAATTTCTACTGCGCCTATTAAAGGCATGTTAAGGTGCCCAGTGTTTGAGACTTCCGTTTGTGTTGTTAAATCCGGGTTGCCATACACAGTTACTTTGAGTACGTCACCAGGTTGTATAGGTTTTTCCTGCGACAATGACGAATGACTATAAAATAGAATAACGAACGCTAAAACTATAACCCTAAACATGGCTCTTTCACCTTTTCAAAAACTAAAAACTTGCAACTAAGGTCGCGTAAGTTGTATTGGAGTCAAAATTGCGTAGTAGCAAATCTGATCGTTGATTATTAAACTCATAACCTATTCGCAACTCGATAATAGCACTTGGCAAATATGCTATATTTATGGCTGCTTTTTTATATGTGTTTTTTGATGCGATTTGCAGAGCACTGTTCAGGTTAGTATTAAATTCGAACCTCCTTTTTTCATATTTGGTCTGCAATCCAATAATTACTTTATTTAGTGCCTGCCATGTAATACCCAGATTTAGTTTTTGGGAACGCTGAAAATCTGTATCTATATTTTCTGATGGCGATATTTCATCGGCAAGTATTGTAGTCAGTTGAATCGTTGGCGCAATTTGCCAGCGATAATTTATATTAAACCCCCAATCTGAAAGCGCGAACTCTGTACCATTTGTTGCATGTTCAGGCTCCAACTCTCGCCATAATAGCTTTGCTGATACCAAGCTCTTCTCGCTGTAATGGTAATTAGTTGCTAATACTATGGTCGAAAGCGTGTATTCATTGTCTACAGTATCTCCATCTTCAAAAGTACGATTCTCATAGTCTATTTTTGCCTGAGATATCGATAATGAAAAGGAATTGTTAACCTCAGTTTTATAGGTTACTTTCGCACTTGAGGTGACTACGTTTTTATTATTTAAGGCAAGTGAATCTACACTGTATTCCGTTGTTCTTTCATTCAGGCTAACCTGAGCCTGCCAGCGGCTATGCATCTGCCAATTTGTACTGAATCCAGACAGCCCTTCATCAATCTTTGATGCGAGTAATGCTGCATTCAAATTATCGGTAAAATTAGCCAGTCGCCTATTCTCGTTGTGAAAAAGATCACCAAAAAATAGCTGACCAGCCCGCCAGTTCCATTTAATACTGTACTGGGTTTCAGTGTTATCAAATTGAGCGTTTTTAGTGTAGTTGTTTTGTGTTACCGATACACTGGCTAGTATTTTTTGTCTTGAGACATCCCAGTCCATTCCGGCATTTGCAAATACCGAGGTGACCGTATCAGAAAAATCGAAGCTTGAAAGTAATTGTCTAACAAGCTCCGAATCTTGATTAATTTTATACAGATTATCATCGTGAGTAACCTGTGCACCCACTGACGATGAAAAAGTCCCTTTTTCACTTGCCACTGCATTGCTAGATAATGCAATAAAACAAGATAAGGAGCCTATGAAAACCTGACTCACTACATCCTTCATTTGTCGAGTACTCTAATCTAATGGTTGAAACTCACCAACGTACTCAATTTGAGCAGCATTCTTTAAATTTGTTACCAGCTGTTCGACATCTTCTTTACGCTTTTCGGTATACAGATAATTTCTAATGGCAGCCCGAGCTTCGTTAAAAGCTATAGGCATGGCTTCTTTTTCTTCTACCGCTAAGACTAGAATCCCATCATCCATTGTTAAATACCCTATATCACCTTCAGACAAGGTGTAAAGAGGATCTATTAAAACTTTTGGCAGTTTTTCTGTAGTTTGTACTTGTTGATTGTGCTTGTAGGGTAATTGTTGTTCTTCAAGCTTGGTTATTAATGTATCAATATTCTCACTAGCTTCAATTTGTTGGATTAAATCAGGTTTAATTTCTTCTGGTACTTTAACGGCTACCTGGGTATATACAATTTTCTTACGCTCACCAAAATACTCCGGATGGTTATCAAAATAGTCCTGCATATCATTTTCTGTAACGCCATCGGTTGATGATGATTCGAATACTTTTCTTAAGTACGTATCAACAATAATTTTTCGTTTTGCAGCCTCAATTGCTAACAGTGCGTCTGGATCTCTGTCTAGCTTCATTTTTTGTGCTTGTTGGAACAGCAACTCTTGTTTTATTAGTTGATCCAGTACTTCGTTATGCAGGTTTTCATTGGCCGTAATATTCTGATTTGGACTGGACTTTATTAACTGCTGAACCTGATGTACCGTGATTTCTTGTTTATCTACTTTGGCTGCTACCTGGCTGGGATCTTCTGTTTTTTCGACATTAGTCTCTCCGGTACAAGCACATAAAAATACCGGTGAAATTATAACTAAACACTTAATATATTTAACAATCATTTTGCTCTACTTAACTTAATAGGTACTGCATTCTCAGTAATATTAGAAACGTAAGAATTGTATTATTTATAGAGAAATAAACTCAATGAATATCTCCATGTTTTCACTTGAATGCATTGTGTTTTAATTGTGTATGTACTATGAGTAACGGAATTGGAGATATCTCGTTAACCAAAAAAAAACGCAACTCTTCAACAGGGTTGCGCTTTTCATACTATAAACTACAACTGCAAAATTTACAGTTTGCGGCGACGTTTTGCTACAAATGAAACAAAACCTAATCCGCTCAACATTAATGCGATCGTTGAAGCTTCGGGTACCGGTGAAACAGTTACTGCATAACTACCAACCGTTCCGGCGTCACCTGTAACAAACACATCATATGTTCCAGCCGCTAGAGTAAAGTTAATGTTTTGTGTCACCACCTCTGAGAAAGCCACTGCACCCTGACCCATAATAGAAATAGTAAAATCTTCAATTGCACTAAATGTTGCAAATGAAAAATTAAACACTACCGCTTCAAATTCAGACGGAGCAGTGAGAGTAAATGTAGCTGTATCTTCAAATGCTCCTACAACCTCATTGCTAATACCAAAGACTGATTCGCCTGTTACATCACCTAAATCAAAAGATTCTGCACTTGCAATTGAAGTAAACAAAACCATAGATGTAGCAATGAGCAGCTTTTTTAACAACGTCATAATAAAGTTCCTTTTGCTATGTGTTAAATATAACTAGTTTGTTTTAAGCAATGCAGCACAGCCGCCTCTAAAAGTTCAATAATTTGCTCTATTAGAGGCCTGTAACTTTCCGTCCTTGGCTCGCACCGAGGTTGGCTTTTTCACTCTATTTTGATTATACATGTATTACTTGATTTGAGAAGTGCTCAATAATTGCTCATCTTCTCTATTTAAATAACTATCTGTTTTTCATTAGCTTATAATTTTTCAAGCAATTATTCATCGTGAATATAAGCAATAAAAATGAAAATGAAATGTTAAATATTTTGTGTTTTTGGGCACTGCTCAAATAATATTGCTACTATTAAGAATCGCTAATTGTTATTCTGTCTTTTATTATTTTTGCTGGAGTGCCAACACAGACTTTATTGGCCGGTAAATCGCTAAATACTGAACTTCTTGCTCCTACTACAGTGCCAGAACCTATTTTTATACCTGGCGCTACATAAGTATCGGTAGCTAACCAACATTCATCTTCAATTGTTATTTTTTTTGCCCAAATAGGAAAATCTAACTTTTGATAATCATGTGAGCCCGTACATAAATAAGATTTTTGTGAAATACACACATTTTTACCTATTTCGATTTCTCCAAGTGAGTACAAAACAACGTTATCGCCTATCCAAGAGTAATCACCAATTGAGATTTTCCATGGAAACTGAGTTGAAACTGAGGGCCTGATAATGACATTTTTACCTATTTGTGCTCCAAATAACTTTAATAGAAACCTTCTCCAGCCGTACATGAACTGTGGACTTGGTTTGAAAAGAAAAAACTCTACTATCCACCACAGTTGTGTAACAAAACTACTTTTACCTCTAAAATCAGGTGGGAGCTTAAACTGATTTAATTTTTGCATTTTCTATCTTCTGTTATCAGGTTTTAAGTCTGTTTTGTTGGTCTGCTGTTTTGATTATACTGAATGGTTTTTCAAATGTTTTGAAATAGCTATAAATTTTGGCTGTATAATTATATTGCAAACTCTATAGCTATCCATACCATTGTTGGCTTTATTCTTTTGCCACAGCCACAGAATAACCATGTTTTTTGAGTAGGGCATGTTGCTTGGCTTTCTGTAGATCGCCTTCCACCATCTCTGCACACATTTCTTCAACGGTGATTTCGGGTACCCAGCCGAGCTTTTCTTTGGCTTTGGCCGGATCGCCGAGCAAGGTTTCTACTTCAGCAGGGCGGAAGTATCTGGGATCTACTTTAACGATAACATCGCCCACGCTTACACCTGGTGCATTATCACCTTCGATGGCTGCAACTGTGGCAATTTCGTCAACGCCTTCACCGGTAAATTCAACAATAATGCCGGCTTCTTTACAGCTCATACGAACGAATTCACGTACAGAGATTTGTTTACCGGTAGCGATAACAAAATCTTCTGCGTGGTCTTGTTGCAACATCATCCACTGCATGCGTACGTAATCTTTAGCATGGCCCCAGTCACGCAATGCATCCATGTTTCCTAAGTAAAGGCAAGACTCTAAACCTTGGGCAATATTGGCAATGCCACGAGTGATCTTACGGGTTACAAAGGTTTCACCACGCCGTGGTGACTCATGATTAAACAACACACCATTACAAGCATACATGCCATAGGATTCGCGATAGTTAATCGTGATCCAATAGGCGTACATTTTTGCAACGGCATAAGGAGAACGAGGATAAAACGGTGTTGTTTCTTTCTGCGGGATTTCCTGTACTAATCCATACAGTTCAGAGGTTGATGCCTGGTAGAAACGGGTTTTCTTTTCAAGACCTAAAAAACGAATAGCTTCCAGTAAACGTAGTGTACCAATAGCATCAACATCTGCGGTATATTCAGGTGCTTCGAAGGATACAGCCACATGAGACTGAGCGCCTAAGTTATACACTTCATCCGGCTGCACTTCCTGCAGAATACGAGTGAGGTTAGATGTGTCTGTTAGATCACCGTAGTGCAGGTGAAACTTAGGGTTTTCGTTATGAGGATCTTCATAGATATGATCAACGCGCTCGGTATTAAACAATGACGCACGACGCTTAATACCGTGTACTTCATATCCCTTCTCTAGTAAAAACTCAGCTAGATAAGAGCCGTCTTGCCCAGTAACGCCGGTTATAAGTGCTTTTTTCATTTTTTACTCCTTTTATACCAAGTAACTAACGCATTACTGTTAACTGATCCATGTAGATAACGGCTCTAATTATGTATGGCCTAATTTATTGGTAAATAGTTGATAGGTTATCTAACTTATTGAAGAGAATATAACTATATTGCTGGCCACGACGACAGTCAAGAACGGAATGTTGCCGAATAAAACACAAGACATTGAAGTGTTGATTTCTAATCTATCCGGGGCAACGTTTGCGACGACTAAACGGTAATTAAAGTTGGTCCATTTAGACTTGAAGAGTAAATTGTTAGGCCGTCGCTAATCAGGTAAAACAGCTAATCAAATCTACCCTGCTGTTACGAAGACATCAAAGTAGGCAACTTCACTAACCCCAAGCAGGCTTGCAGTAACCATAAAGCTGGCATTGGTGTCTTCGTCAATATCGTCTGAACTAATACTGATAACTGAACCTTCAATTGTCGCGGTTACAGACCCATTTCCGGAAATTTCTGTTATTTCGATTTCATAATCGTCCGATACATCTGTACAAACTCGCACAATTGTAAATGAAGTTTCTGTTTTCTTGAATTTGGGACTTTCGTTTGATAAACGAATATCGATATTTACCTCAGGGTATACGGCCACGCTTACAGGAACTGAAACTTCACCATCTACAGTGCTGGCCACTACATTAAAAGATAAGGTTCCTGTTTCATATACACCTTTACCCTGAATAATAAGGTTATTGCTAAATGATTCCTGGGTTTCAAAATCCACGGTTGCAAACTCTTCCCCTTCAAGATTTTCAATGGAAAGGTTTACTAGTTCTGAACCATCGTAAATAACAGAGAGCGGGATATAAAATGTATCAAGGTGATCAATATCAACCTCTGTTTGAGCAACGTCTAATTCAAATTGTATTTGCGGTGAAACTTCAACCGGTAAGGTTACCAACAAGTTGTCAGCACCATTTGTAACCACAACATCTAGGTTGACAGAAGTTGTTGAATTGACTGAATTTGCTTGGATCACGATTTTATCGTTTTTAACGCTGGCGTTAATAACCTCTTCATCATAGGAAATTACATTCAGGGAGATGTCTTCCTGGCTTGCGGCTTCAACTTTGTAATCTAACTCCATGGTTGTTTGTTCTGTTAACAAAATCTCGGACTTAGCTAGTTTTAAAGATAGTGGATGATCAGCACCGATTGTTTGAACTGAGCTCACACTTTCGTTACCAAACAAGCCGGTATCAGATGGAGAAGTATTGATACTTGCAGTATCAGCATTTACCTGCGCAGACAAATCAACGGACTGGCTAGTGTTTAAGGCTTCGTTTCCAGAACAACCAACAAGGCCTAAAATAGTTGTTAACAATAACGGTTGAATCACACTTTTCATAACGATGCCTATAAACATTGACGATGTATGAAATCGATTCACTGTTGCTGTGTAGACTTAAGCTTTGTCTCACCAGAACCTGAATGGATTTCAGTAGTACGTTTAACTGGTGCTAAGATTAAGAGGGTTTATTCAGGGGAACAATTTGCAGAGTTATTACTGGTTATTGGGGGTAATACCTTATTAGCGCTTTGGTTCTCTAGGCACCGCCAATCCATAGGGTGTAAGCCAAGCGATATGCAAATTTCAAGTCTCTGATAAGTATCAGGATAGGCATAAAAAGAAACTGTTATTTGTTTTGTAGGGCGGGGGAATATCCGAAGGCAATGGGTAAAAGCTAAAGTTCATAAATTAATCGTTTATGGTGTGATTTCTCCGTTCAACACCTAATGTCTAAGGATTTACATTTACATTCATTGTAAGCATATGCGTATAAATGCCAGGCAAAAGAATAGGGGCGGTATATATCTTCTTCTAATTGCATTCTTTAAAATCAGACTAAATTAAGCTTTGGCGGCGAGTACCGATAAGCTGCTAAGCAATCTATCTCAGAAAACGGCTTTACAGTAAACGGGTGAGCAACATAGCTTCACCCGATAATAGATATATTATTTATTTTTTCTTTTGCGGAGTGATATACCCATAGCGGCTAAACCACTTAACATTAGAGCATACACAGGCGCTTCTGGTACTGGAGAAATTGCAACAGTATATACACCAGGTAAAAAGCCATCATTACCGCTACCAGAGAGGTTGAAGCTGTAGTTCCCCGTATCCAGCGAAAATGTGTAGTTTTCAACCTGAGCAATATTTTGAGTGTCAAACACAATGCTATTATCAGCAAGATCAGTCAGTTGAAGCCAGAAATTATCTACTGCTCCCATGGTTAGGAATGAAAGACTATATACAGCAGTTTGTAAATAGGTATCTTCATCAACTGAAAAGTTAATGAAATCCTGCCATGCTCCAGGTTTAGCCCCTACTATATTTGTAACAGTATAAACCTTGTCGGATTCAAGCGTTCCTAAATTAAAGGTTTCGGCTTGTGCGATATTTAACGATGCACAAAACACTAAACCTAGCCCAATGATGGCTTGTTTGAGTTTTTTCATATTTAATCCTTAATGAAATGAAAAATTGAGGTTGCTCATGAAACATTTGTTTAATGCTAAACGAATCATAGGCTTAGATTAGAAGCAAAAAACATTCCCTTGCAATAAATCCCCATAAAAACAAAAGGTTATATCATTCGTGCTAGTTGACGTTGGATTCAAACTTTATTTTGTAAATAATCCTGACATCAATGACTTAGTTGAATGTGAATAGTTCCTCGGAATCACTTTTTTGCCAGTTTGGAAACTGTGATATTTTGGTTGTTTTTTACAAGCACTGTGAATGAGGAAAATACAGCTAGTCTTGAGTGGTTGAATTCGCGGGGGCCTGCACACTTAAATCTTAAAGTAACTACGGCACGACGTTTTTTATTAATGAAAATTGAACAGAAATCCCGTGTAGCATCAATGAAGAGAAGTTTATATGTGGCTGAATTTTATCGAGTCGCATAAATAAATTGCACTCTCTGTTATTCTCCTATCCGGACAATATCTACTGCTTTATGCAAATGCTCATTTGGGAAAATACGCTGGAACATTTTTAAGCTGTCAAATGAGCCATAATTTTTCCTGTATTTATCGCTGAGTAAAAGTGGGAGCTAAAAATATCGCTGAAAATAAGATCACTATTTTAATTTCGAATTCTTTTGTAGAAGTGGAAGATAATTAGCGGATGATTGTTCATTGTGCAAATTGTTGTGTGAATATAGCATTAAAACTTTAGGCGCAAGCTGTAGAGTTTTCCACGTTCAGATTTTATTTGCGATACTCATGCTTAATTGATGAAATATAGATACCTTTTATCCTTAAATTATTAGTGCGGCCATTCCATCTAAGTTTGAATCTGTTTTATGTCGTTTTCGCGTCAATCAGCAATATCTGAGCAGAAATCAGCGTCTCCCAAAGTGAAAAAGTATAACCGTCCAGTGATGCCTGCTAGTTTGTTTACTCAAGCCGAGGGATCATTACCAGTTGTTTACATTTGGGAGACTGCTAATTGCTGTTTTAACCAGTTGTGCATAAAAATGTACAGAAAATCCTTTTAGCATACAGTTAAGCACTGCCAGCTTCTAACTTTTTCTGCGCAGCTTTACACCCATTACAGCTAAGCCACTTATCATCATTGCATAAAGAGGTAACTCTGGAACTGGTGAAACCGACGAAATAGTTAAAGCGTATACACCACTAGCTTCCACATCGCTGCCATTCCCAACGAGATTAAAGATGTAATTACCAGCCTCTAGTGAAGTCGTGTAGGTTTCGTACTGAGATAGGGGGGTTGTATCAATTAAAATGTCGTTTGCGCCATCCGTAACATTAATTAACTGAAGAAGAAAGTTATCGATAGCACCGCCAACAACATAGGAAAAATTAAATACAGTGCTGGTAATAAGAGAATCTTCAGCAATAGAGAAGTGAATTTCATCACCCCAGGCATCAGAAAATCCATCGCCGGGCATATTACTGTCGCCCACCACGTTGGATACTGAATATAGTTCCCCTGCATCAAGGGTTCCTAAATAGAAATGTTTCGCGTGCGCAGTATTTATTGATGCACAAAGTACCAGGCCGAGGCCCAAAATGATTCTTTTTAATTTTTTCATATTAATTCCCTGTTCCAATGAAAAGAGCCATATCCACTATCAGTGAATAATTGACCAAGACTGCATTAAGTACATCAATATCAGCAAGTTTTACCATGCATTAAACGCGCCTAAAGAAAGACATTATTATTAGTATTTTTTTTACTTAATTATTTTATTTAAATCATAGGTATACGTTTGGTTCCGACTATTGATGACCTGAGTGCTTTTTTTAAGATTGCACTAATTGTTCACAAAACGCACACTTTTGGTTCATCTTAGGAAAGTGGATAATGTAAACTGGCCGAAGATAATCGCCTGCCAATCTCATCATTTTTGCATTCATTTTTACTCGCTGGCACTATCGTTTATATTACAAATAACACCACAACCAGGCCGCTTATGGCGCTTGCGTTTATTTGAGAAGTATAGATGTTAAAAAGTGCCCCGATTGAGGCCCACCAAACCCGCCTGTTCCCTAAAAATCAGGGCGCCGATAAGTACATTATTAATGGTATTGCGGCTCGTTGTGACTGGGTGGTGTTGTCGGATCTCCAGGCGCCCAAAACCATGCTGGTAAAGCGCAGAGCTCTTGCCCCTAAAACCGTGTTTTTATCGTTACGCGCGCCATTTGTGGCGATCCGCTATTTTTTTAGTGAGGTGCTGCCGCAGTTAACTGCCCCGTTTATGCTGATAAGTGGCTCCGAAGACGTTACCGTACCTAATCAGCTTGATAAGCGCTGGCGCGTTTTTAATGATGAGGAGAGGGCGATGATCGAAGGGATCCTCGCGCACCCAAACCTTATTCACTGGTATGCCGAGAATCTGGATGATGCCAGTCAGCCGGGTATGAGCCCGCTGCCGTTGGGGCTGGTGCACCATGAGTCTGATGCCACGCCGGATCTGGTGGATGCTACCCCGGTACCCTTAAAAAACCGTTCGAATACCGTGCTTTGTGCGCACCGTATTCGCCAGGGAGATCAATGGGCATTGCGCCAGCAGGTGAGCGAGCTGGCTACTACGCACTGGGCGTCGTTTTGCCGGGTGATTGAGGAAGAAGTTAGCCTGGAGCATTACTTTGCTGTACTGCATCAACACAGCTTTGTGCTGTGTGTAGAGGGCGGTGGTATCGATCCCGCGCCCAAGGCCTGGCATGCCTTATTAAATGGTACCATTCCGATTATATGCTCGCCGGGTTTACGGGCGGCTTATAAAAAGTTTCCGGTGGTGTTTGTGGATGACTGGTCGGCCGACAGTTTAAATGAAGCCATGCTGGTTAAGTGGAAAGAAGTATTGCAGCCCTGGTACGATGAACCGATATTGCGTCAGCAGGTAATGTATAAACTGGGGTTAGACTACTGGTGGGATACTATAAGCAGCCATTACATGCGTTATACGGTTGCCGACGCTGTATGTGAGCAGGCTGGCCCAGCACATGCACAACACATATAAAAAAACGGCGCTTTTGAAGCGCCGTTTTTGGTATTGGGTAGTGTGGTATTAATTACTTCTTAAAGCGACGCGCCGCGCCAACACCTACCAGGCCCAGCACGAATAACAGTGCGGTAGCCGGCGCCGGAACACTTACCTGACTCAGTGGCTGACCGGTAATGCCTACCACGATGTTGTCGAACTCACCTGCGATACCACTGGTAGTAACAACCATGCGGTCGAACTGTTCTTCCAGTGAGAAGTCGATGTTCACGTAAACGTTTGAGCTGTTACCTGTTCTGTCGCCAGCGCTGCCATCCAGTTCTTCCAGTAGTTCAGTACCACTGATTGAACCAATTAAGGTTTCGCCGGAGTAGAACGCAAAGCTGTTGTAGGTGTCTACAGAGCCCCAGTAGAAGCCCAGGTAGGTAATACCAAACGGCGCTTGCTCGCTGTACATGCTATCGAAGAATGCCAGCATAGGCGTGTAATCGAAGGTTGCGCTGGAAACGCCTGAACCGTTATTGGTCAGGTAGCCGTAACAGGTGTTATCGCCTGCCGGTGCCGCAGCAACACGTTGTTGCGTACCTTTACGCACGTTGATTTCGCCAACGTTACCGTCGATGTTAATGCCTAAGGGACTGTCGTTAATACTGTTTACCGCACATTCGTTTTCGAAGCCGGACACGGTATAGTCGGTTGAACCGGCAAAGCCTGGTACACCGGTTGCTGCATCGAAGGTTTCGATTAGATAGTTACCTGGTACCGTGGCACCCGTAATTGGATCGATATACTGGCTGGTTAGGCCTGATCCGTCGGTAGCCGTTGCACCACCAAAAGAGATGGTCGCTGCCTGTGAGAACGTAGCAACACTGCTTAACAGCAATGCGCTGATTGTTAAAACGTTACGAGATGAAAATAACTTACACATTGTACTACCCTTGTGTCTGTTTACTGCTTTCTTCTCATATATAAGCGAATTCCGTGCCATATTTTTACACCATTGATATTCAACATGATTTTTTGGTTTGGAGACAAGGTCTCATAGCAGTTGTAAAAAAATCTGACTGTGCGTTTTGGGCACCATTCAGACTTTTGTACACGCGTAGTATGGCCTTGTTTGAACAGCCTTTAAGCATGTTTACGTGTATTATGGTATTAATTTGTATAAGTAAGGCCTGCCATAGCCGCTAAATTGTGCCATTAGGTATGCTGAAACATTACTTCATGTACCAGCGGCAGTCGCTCAATCACAATGGCAATCATCACCAACAACAACCACGTGAGCCGTAAAGAGAGCTGACGGCCACTGGAAACTGTAAAACATCTGAACACCGATAAACCCAGCAGTGCACCGAGCTCGTTACGCAGGACGTCTCCCCACTGAAAAGCCCGTCCTACCATGCTCTGGATACTCTCTACGCCAAGGCTGATGGCAAACACCACCATTAAAAACACTATAATGCGATACAGCAATGTACCACTGGTGAAGCGGAAAAAAGCAAAACCAAACAAACAGAAAAAAAGAATATGGCCGGTATTGAGCACAGCCGCGCCCAGGCTTTGTTGAAAGATCTTGGGGACAGGGATAAAAAATAGCACCGATAGTGATAAAAACGCCATGATCAACCCCATGATAGGGCGGAAACGGGCGTGTTGTTCGTCCTGAACTGTCATGCGAAGTTGTGAATAATTAAGGGCAAGGAACTGCTACTATAGCCCTATAAAAGCCAGTATCACAAGGAGAAATACGTTGGCATTTTTGAGTGAAAGTACGTTTCAAACCATTATCGGTGCCACACCGTTGGTATCCATCGACCTGATCGTAAAAAACACTCAGGGCGAGGTGTTATTGGGATATCGCACTAACCGCCCGGCGCAGGGCTACTGGTTTGTGCCGGGTGGAAGGGTGCAGAAAAACGAGAGGTTGGATAAGGCATTCTTACGCCTTACCAAGGCAGAGTTGGGCGTGTCCATCCCTCGTTCTGCGGCAACTTTTATGGGCGTTTTTGAGCATTTATATGATGACAGTGCATTTGATGAAGCCGTATCTACCCACTATGTAGTGCTGGGTTATGAGCTTGAACTGGATATTAATTTAGATGAGTTGCCTAAAGAACAGCATAATCAGTATTGCTGGATGGCAAGTGATGCACTGCTAAGCCGCGATGACGTGCATGTACATACCAAGTGGTATCTGGAATAGCAAAATTTGAACGTGGTAAGCCGGAGGCGCGTTTTACCGCTCTCCGGCAATCAATACTAAAAACGCTTAGTTAAAGTACCTCAAATTCCACTTCAACGTTACCGCGAGTAGCATTGGAGTAAGGGCATACCTCGTGCGCTTTGGCTACCATGGCTTCTTTGTCGGTGTCGATATCACCTAGATCTACGATCAGTTTTACCTTAATCGCAAAGCCGGTAGGAATGGGACCAATGCCCACTTCACCGGTGACTTTAACGTCGGCCGGTAATTTTACTTTTTCCTGACCAGCTACAAAGCCCAGAGCGCCAATAAAACAGGCTGCATAGCCAGCGGCAAACATCTGTTCAGGGTTAGTGCCGGGGCCATCGTCACCGCCTAAACCTTTTGGTACAGACAAATCGGTTGTTAAACGGCCGTCATCAGATGCTGCTTTGCCGCCACGACCGCCGGTTGCTGTGGCTACGCCAGTGTATAGTACTTCGTCTAATTTATGCATAGGGGTGTCCTCCTGATATTTACTTTGCATACAAAATAAAAGTAGCAAACCTTAGGTTGCCTGACAACTATTTTGTATGCAAAATAATGGCAGAGGTAATTTAGTTATGACAGATGACGATCTGCTAAAGCTGGACAACCAGCTTTGCCACCGATTTTACTCCGTATCCAATGCGTTCACCCGGGCTTACCGGCCGCTGTTGCAGAAAATGGATATTACCTATCCACAGTATCTGGTGCTGTTGACACTTTGGGAGCATAAACAGCTAACCATTTCTGCGCTGGTAGAAAAAAGCCGTATCGATCCCGGTGGATTAACCCTTATTCTGAAAAAGCTGGAGCAAAAGGGGTATGTGTTTGTTCAGCCGTCAGAGCAGGATAAGCGGGTTAAACAGGTGGTATTAACCACCAAGGGCAAGGCGGCGAAAGCGGAAGCTGCTGAGATCCCTAAAGAGTTGTTGTGTCAGATTAAAAACCTCGATATGAATGAGTTGCAGTTACTCAGTGGCCTTATTGATAAGCTGTACTGCGATTTAACTCATTCCTGATACTTTAGTTTTACTCTTCTCCGTCATCCCCGCATGCCACCCTCTCTGTCATCCCCGCATGCCACCCCCTCTGTCATCCCCGCATGCCACCCCCTCTGTCATCCCCGCATGCTTTTGAGCGGGGATCTCCTATAAAGGCTATTTAAGGTGAGCCAAACTGTTTGGGAGATCACGGCTCGTGGGCCGGGATGACAGTAAATTTTTGGCCGGGATGACTAGGGATCTGTCCGGGATACCGAGGCTTTAGGCCACTATCGCGGCAGCTTGTTGTAATTCGCGGCGGGATAGCTGATTTGCTTTGTCGCCGCCAAAGCTGTGAATAATGTTATAGGCGCTGCTGGCGGGTATCCTTTGGTGAATGCATAAAGCGTAGAGAAACAAACGGCAGCGTTCGCAATTGCCATCGCAGTGCAGGTAAACCCGACCGCCTTCGCGCAGGGTTTCGGCTACTTCCTGTAAATACTGCTGCATGAACGCTTTTTCAGTATCATTACTTACATAGATATCGGCGATATTAAACGGTAGCCATAACCAATGAAGGCCTGCTTTGGCCACATCGCTTTTTAGTTCAGGCTTGTTTTCTTCAGACGTCTGTATTGTTGCAATGTGGGTAACACCTTGCCCTCGTAACTGAGTGAGATAGTCGGGGGTGGGCCTGGCACCAAGTGTGATGCGGCCGTTTCCTACGGTAAACCAGGTTAGGCTGGATGTCATAACGAATTACTGCGATTAAGTGCTCTACACCACATAATAGTAAATTGAAAAGTAATGGCAACTACAGCCGCCAATAACAAACAAGTGCCAGATAGCGTGGGTAAATTTTTTCGACTTGGCGACATAAAACAATACACCAATACTGAAGCACAACCCGCCGGCTACAATTAACCACAAGCCAGAGCCTGGCAGGGCCTGATAAAGCGGATATATTAATCCCAGGGCTATCCAGCCCATGATCAGGTACGTCATTACCGATACCTTGGGAAAGCGATGGCGGGCAATCAGTTTAAAAGCCACTCCGGCAAGCGCTAGTATCCAGATAAAAGCCGTCGCTAGTGCGCCAAGGGTACCGCCTATAGCAACCAGTGTGAGGGGCGTATAAGTACCGGCAATCAGTAAATAAATAGCGCTGTGATCGAATAGCTTTAACAAGCCTTTGGCGTTTTGATGCGTGACCGCGTGGTACACTGTTGAAGCCAGAAACATAAAAATCAGTGTGCCGCCATAAATTGCCGAAGCGGTAACACTGACCGACGTTTCAGCACGCAGTAACATAAACACCAATCCCACAATGGCCGCCACACAGGCGAGGCCGTGGCTGATGCTATTGAGCCATTCTTCAGCAACTGAATAGGCGCGTTTGGGTAGTGAAGTCATATTAATCCTCTTCTTAATACAACTCAGTGTAAAGCTTCAGCGAACACTTGTACACTCAAATTTTTATGACAGTTATGCTACGTTTGCTGAATTTTACCGGCTATATCTATGCTAAGTTTTAGCTGGTCTGAGGTCTTTCGTTATGTGTCGTTGGCAATCGAAATGCCCTGATTGCGGCACATGGCGGCGAAGTTGTCGATTTGTGGAGCGGGCAGGGCTATGGTCATGGTGACCTGATGGCTGTACCGACAATCGCTCACTTCGCCCTGCTGTTGGGTGACCCAATGGCGAATAAACTGCTCGTGCTTAAAGTCGGCATTTACGGTAATTTCATCCAGTGAGATATGTTGGGTAACTTTGAGATTTTCCATTACCTGCTGTGCAGCACTTGAATAGGCCCGCACCAAGCCGCCAGCGCCCAGCTTAATGCCACCAAAGTACCGGGTAACAATTAACATTACATCGCCCACGTCTTTGTGTTGGAGCACGTTTAATATTGGTTTGCCGGCGGTGCCGCTTGGCTCACCATCGTCTGAGCAGGCTACGCTTACCGGCATATCCGGCCGACCAAACAAATAAGCCCAGCAGTGGTGACGGGCATCGGGGTATTGCGCTTTTTTCTGAGCGAGCAGTGCCATTGCGGTTTCGCGATCCGGGGCGCAGGCGGCAAACGCATGGAATTTGCTTTTTTTGATTTCGTAAAGCACTTCAAGTGCCTGACTAGGAGTTTGATAAGACATATTGCTGCTGTACGCCGGGAACCATTCTATTAACCGATATTGCTAATAGTTTAACAGCTGACAGTCCCTGGCGTAATGAGCCCTGATTTGTTGTCGAATATTGTCATCCAGACTGATATCCGCACTTTTTTTCATCTGGTTTTTGCGGGCGAGTTTTTCTTCTATCGTTTTCCCCACTAATTGCGGACATTTTTGTTTTAAAGTGGGGATCAGTGAATCGAGTTCCTCAAATCGAAAGACATCATCTACTAACAGTCTGTCCTCGCTATCATAAATAAACTCTGACTGAGGAATAAAATGCTGAAAATTTTGAATCTCTTTACGTGGCAACCAATCAGACACGAATTCTTCGAGAGATTGGCAAGGGGAAAGAATTTCCTGATACCTTAAGTCAAGAGCTCGCCCTCTCCCCCCCTTCTTGAGGTAGTTATAAGCAGATAGCAAGCGGTCTGCCGGTTCTCGAACAATAGAAAACTTGTACAGGTTATCGAGACGTTTTTGTCCGTATGCTTCTTTGTAAACCTGAATAGAGTGATGGCCGAATGAATCATCACCAAAAAGTGATTCAAAAAGAGAAACGCCAGCACATTTAGGGATATGTATGAACATTGCTTGCTTTTGAGTAAACAAATGCATGCTTTGATCAACGTTGGTTGCGTTAGCAGATTTAATGATGCCGTAACGCTGGTAGTTAGTTACCAGGTTCGTGATTTTCTTACTGTAGTAAGAGGGGGAGAGCAATTTAGGCATAAATATTACGTTCAGGATGTCCCGGGGTTGAAAAGAGCAACAACGGATTTTACTACAGTGCTTAATTCCTCTGCGTTTTCATCGACGTCGTAGGTAGCCCCTTTTATTCTGGCGTCCATATCGTTGCACTTTTGGTAGGCCTTCTGCAAGGCCAATTTAATATATTCAGCTGAAGGCTCGCAGGTAACGAAGTTATCACTTAATATTGATAAATCCTTGTTTGCGAAGTTATTAGTTACGGTTATCAGGCCACTGGCTGCCATTTCTAATGGTGGGTAGCTCGGGTGAGGTGACAGCATTAGTGACAGGCCAATATCGTACTGATTTAATGTGGCCCAATACTTTTCCGCATCCATTTTACCCAGGCTTCGAATTGACCACTTTTCGAATTTTATCTCTTCATGGGGTTGGCCTGCGGTAAAAATTTCCACTTCCGGTTTAAATTCGTGTAACCAGTCTATTAATCCTTGCAAGCCTACTTCATAAAGGTTACGTGGTCTTTTAGGGCGGGCATAAAAAATGAGTTTGGGGATTGGGTTTTTACTCGCCCTTGGCTTAAGTCGGTGTAATTGCAACTGAGGCTTAAAAGCGAATGACTGGTTTTTGTTGATGTAGTCATGCTTGATAAAAAAGTCTCTTAGTAACGAAGAGTTAAATACCGGATAAAAGTTTTCGGCTTTAAAGCTTACAAGAGCTTTAGCATATTCATCTGACCATGGGGTGAAGCCGGGAGTAAAATCCTGGATAAAATAAATAAACTGCTTTTGTGCAAAGGCGTTGTTACTAAGAACACTCTGTATAAACAATGCAGTGTAGTACATAGTTGCAATGAAAATATCATTTTTACCCGGTGTACTGTGTTTAAATTCGCCAATAACCTGAATATCTTCTGGTTGTAATGGAAAATTCAACTGGCCCGACAGCAGCGCAATGGCTTCTTCTTTCTCTTTTACTGAAAGTGAGTAGTCGAATGTCGTAATAGTAATGGGGTAACCCAGATCGTTTACTTCTTTGATAAAAGCGAGTGCAGTAAAAATACCGCCAAAAATCACTTTTTTATCCAGTGACGGGATAAATATATTGAATTTAACCGGGCCATCAGCCAGTTCTTTAAAAACCACTTTTTCTGAGGGGGCTGGTATATAAGCATCTTCGAACTGCTGATTAAGCCGAATCGACGCGTGCTTTAATTTGCGCTGTATAGAGCGTTTAAATTGTTTCATTCATACTACTACTAAAAACAGAGTACACTAAAAAACTGATTAAATTATATTCAGTTAAAGGACGGTAAAAAGCAACTTGTTATTACTTTTATCAACTGTAATAGTTAGTCCTTTTCACCAGAAAAGGCTCATTCCTTCCAGGATGACGGCACTTTTTTATCTATCAGTGATTCCAGTAAAGCCAAATCCTCTTTGAAGTATGATTTGTACTCGGTGAGGTCGCGGCTGTTGTTTTGCTTTCTGGCAATCAGCTTATTTTTAAATGCGGTAAAAGCGGCAGTCTTTTTCAGTCTCAGTAATTTTAATCCCCATGGTCGCTTGTAGAGATAGTTTTGTATTCCGGTTAGCGCCCGGTTTAGTTTTGCATTTTTGAAGGCAACGGATGAGGAATTAAAGTTCTTACCGAAACTTGGTGGCACAAAAGACGCGTCAACACCAATAAATTCGAATACTTCACTGAGTAAGCCCTGCGGATCGCTGGTGATCTGATCATAAAAAACAACTTTTACATTGCTTGCGTCAACCAGCTTAAATAAGTGTTGCAGTTGCTGGCCGTAAAGACTTTTGCTGAACGATCGGTGATTTTGTTTATACACATCATCGAGGCTGGATATTTCACTTTCCAAGGTTTCCCGTTCACGGTAAAGGTTGTAGGAACTTTCTGTTCTGGCAGCGGGTTCGCGCAAAATAATGATCAGTTTAGCCTGTGGGCAGTATTTGGCGATTCGTTCAATGGCGGCCGCATCAGACAGATAATCCGGCGTAAATTCGCCCTGAACTCTGCTGTGCTCACTGAACTTGGCATAATAACTATCAATATCACTTTCGCTGCCCTGATCAAAAAAGTGTAGCTCCTTACCGGGCATAAATATTTCCGGGTGTTCCCAGAAGCAGCTGGCCATCCAACTGGTGCCGGAGCGCTGGGCACCAATGCCGATGAAATCCGGACCTTTTTTTGTCATTTTGCAGATACTCTTATTTTGCTAAATTCAGAAAGTAAAAATAGTAGGCTTTTACATAAAGATATCGAAGAAGTTGAAGCAGATAACTATCGTCCTTAGCTTGCTTCAGCTTGCCCTGATAATACTGCCTGAAAAGGCCAACCAATGGGTGCGGATCAAACTTGTCCCAGGGCTTTATGCCGGAAGAGTAATGCACTATCGTCGCGTTGTTCATTATATTTCTGTAATAACTTCGCTTTTCAGGGCTAAAGCGATGTATCTTGCGAATAAAAAATGTCTGAAAGTTAAATACTTCGCTTAACTGTACAAACTGCCCGTTAACCAGATGGTTAAAGACATCCTGATCGTGAAACATCAGCTTGTTGCCACTTTGCTCAATGTAGTCATGCGCTTTTTGATAAAAGTTATCTTCGCGCATTTTGGCCAGATTTAACAATAAGATCCCGGCATTAAAGTAAATCGCATCAGGGTCCATATCGAGCGCCGCCTGGCGGGTAGAGAACGGGTTTTCCACGGCCGCTAAATAGTAGTCGTTCAGCTCGGTTTGCCAAAGGGGAGCCAGATCGCCGTTTACAACAATGTCGCCATCAAGATAAAGCACCTTACTCAGTTCGGGCAGCGCATTGATCAGCTCAAACTTTACAAAGGTGGCTTTAGACACATGATTCTTTGGCCCAACGCCGTCAACAACTACATGGGTGGGTCTACAGTGTATCGTTAGCTTGTCGGTTTCGACCGTTTTAAAACGAGCCTGATTCTGTTCATTCAGGTCGTTGAATACCAGGTAGATATTAACGTCTCGGTCGCCATTGGTACGTGCAATTGAACGAATGACTGCCAGGATCTGCTCTACATAATTGTTATCTAAACAAAAAGCAATATGCATTGTGTCCATACTCACTAATTGTCCTTAGTGGGATAGGGTTTACTGAACTTGGCCAGTATAACCGCATGATACAGTGTGCTAAAAAACAATATCTTTATACTGGGCAGCAATGTCGCCAACATGCTGGGCGGCTTTTTACTGCGGTATTCTATTTTCTTATAATTACGCTCAATGCCCAGTTTTGCGGCTTTAACATCCCAGCTCTTCATGCGATCCTGAAAACTAATGGCAGTGTCGATTTCTCTTACACCACCTTTGGCAATTTGATCCCGTGGGTTACAGCAGGGAATGATGTCGAAAATAGCGATTTTGTCCTGTGCGGTATCTAATTTGGCAATCAGATCGGAATACCAGTAATCAACACCAATACCTGCTACCTCGGCATCGTAAACCTGCAAAAACTTCAGGAGCATATCGATATTAAACAACGGTGAATTAACTTCAACAAAGTTGGTATAACGCAGATAACTAAACGGTCTGGCAAGATTAATGTAGTGGTTTACCTTACCTCTATGATGAAAGGCTAACTGCGATAACCACAGGTTCTCTTTGTCATGTAAGCTAAAATGGCGATTGATATTCGCGGCAGTTAACAGCAGGTCGTCATCTAACACCAATACCCGTTCGTATTGCTCAATCAGTTCCGGCCAGTTTTGATAGGCCCACAACAGGTTTGGAAATTTCGCCCCTTTGTGACAGGCAAAATAGTCGCTGAGCCCGGATAACTGTTGTTCTTTGCCTGACGCATAATAAACGCAAAACAGGTCAAAATCTCTTTGTCCGTTAGTCCACAGTGAGAGTGCCGATTTATTGCCCGCTGACGTAAATACTAAATTTTTTTTTGGGCGAACTGCTTTTTTCAGTAACTCGGCCAACGGATACTCCTTTCATAAAATCCCGCACAGATATTTGCTCCGCGCAAACTCAGACTCACCACGTGTAGATGGCCCAATAGTACATTAGTGAACCGTTTGTTGTACTGAAAAGGTTCAATTATTTAGCAGGTTGAAGCGTAAACCAGTTTTCTATAGGAATGCAAGGTGATATCGAACCTGAGCCTGCCAAAAAGGGGTCAGATGAAGTTAAACGCGATGAGGAAAGAAAATGCGCTGTGTAAGCTAGGGGCTGTTGATCTTTGCTGTACGATTTTTGGTCTATATGAAAGCATTTTAATCGCGGAGCAGTCCTGAAGGCATAGTTGTTCTACGTCAAAGGGCTGTGACAATGAGTAAAATGCTTTCATGAC
>Ga0208204_100050_pt1 | contig 86455 bp, 72 predicted proteins | sample DeeseametaMP2252_FD_184173 | JGI IMG/M metagenome (GOLD analysis project Ga0208204, IMG submission 184173) | Marine microbial communities from the Deep Pacific Ocean - MP2252 (SPAdes) | ecosystem: Environmental > Aquatic > Marine > Oceanic | place: West of El Salvador, Pacific Ocean | collected...
GCGCCTGTGTATCATTTATACTGTGTTGACTGTTTTTGATTTAGCCCACTAGACCTGCAAACAGTCGCCTTGTCTAAATGATACACAGACTGCTGCAAAAGTGTACAGCAAAGATCAACAGCCCCTAATCAGTGGATTCCAACTGATTGCGACAGATACAGAGAAAGAGACGTTAGCTACCCGGAATTCGCCAGCCATGGGGACAGGCATCAACCAGCCAGGCAACCTCCAGCAAAACGAACGAATTGCACCAAAAAAATCCACAGGGGAAGAGAACAGGGCAAATTATGTCGTTTTTCTTTACAGCATCATCGGGCCTGTAATTTAACTATATGAAATTTCTTATATAAAAAACTGGCCCTTTCCTTGCTGTGTGAAAAATATACAGTAAGAATGACTTCTCTATTTTCCCGGTTTAACCCACATAAACCGCCATTAAAAGGAATTAATGATGAAATTAAACGCCTCTCTGCTCTGCGTAAGTGCATTATATTTCAGTGTTGTATACTCCGCCCTCGCGGATGAGTTGCCATCCCCGGTAGTCGACTCTGATTACCATTATGATGGTGCGCCGAGTGATGAATTGGTAGAGCTCGGCCGCATGTTATTTTTTGATAAAATTATGAGTGGCAATCAGAATATTTCCTGTGCTACCTGCCACAACCCCATGACTTTTAGCGCCGATGGTTTGTCATTAGGGGTTGGGGAAGGCGGCAAGGGGTTAGGCCGTTATCGCTCTACAGGTGAGGGAGATGATACGGTTGATGCGCGTATCGGTCGGCATGCACCGCATCTGTATAACCTTGGCGCCAGGGAATTTACTCATATGAACTGGAACGGTCTTCACTTTGAAGAGGATGGCGAGGTAAATATTCCTGCCAATCGTGATACGCCTCCTGATTTGCATAACGTGTTGGCTGGCCAGGCATTGTTTCCTATTCTTAATCAAAACGAAATGTTGGGCGACGCGATTGAGAATGAAATCATCGCGCGATTGATTATCACCCGCGACAACAGTTTCCCACCGCTGTGGAATGCTTATATGGAGCGGCTGCGGGTCAATCCGGATTACGTGCAGTTATTTGACGCGGCTTTCGATGATGTTCGTCGGCCTGCAGATATTCAGATCCAGCACTACGCAAATGCGGTGGCCGCGTTTCAAACCGTTGCTTTCCGGAGTGATAACAGCCCCTTTGATGCATACCTGCGCGGTGATTCTGAGGCCATGACAGCTCAGCAGTTGCGTGGTATGGATTTATTTTACGGCGCGGCTAATTGCAGTAGTTGTCATAGCGGTAAGTTTCAGACCGACCATCAGTTTTACGGTATTGCAATCCCTCAGGTAGGGCCGGGTGGTGAAGGCCGCACGCCTCACCAGGACCGCGGCAGGGCAGAAGCAACCCGTTTAGATGAAGATTGGGGCAAATTCAAAACGCCTTCCCTGCGTAACGTGGCGTTAACGGCGCCTTATGGTCATACCGGCGCCTATGCGACGCTGCGCGGCATTGTCATGCATCATCTTGATCCCCTGACGGCACTGGAAAATTACGATCCGAGCCAGTTGGTAATGCCTTCCCGTGAAGATCTGGATGAAAGTGACCTGATTGGACACGAAGACCTCAGTCTGCGACAAGTAGTAATTGATGCCAATGACCTGCAACCAGTATCGCTCACCGCAGCCGAAGTTGATGATCTACTGGCATTCCTTCATGCGTTAACTGACTTAAGTGTGATGGAAGACCTGGAGTTGATTCCACAGAGTGTTCCCAGTGGATTGCCGGTGCTAGACTAGTTCAGCGATTGCTCAAGCTACTCAGGGGAGCGAGTGGCACACTGACTTTCCAGTTGTGCCACTCGTTCGGCAAATTGGCGTCCTAGTGTCAGGTAATCTGCGGATGTGTAGTGCCAGCCGTCATCAAGATGGGTAAAACCTTCAGTAACGGTAACCAGAGCTGCGCAACTATCCTGCTCTACAAAATCTAGCTGGGCCTGTTGCACCAGACTGCCCCAGTTCATTCGTAATCCGTCTTCAGGATCCATGCCTGAATCCGTAATCTTGCCTAATACCACCGGTAAATCCGGGCTGCGGAGCGCGGCCCGAAACAGTGCCATCATCGTTTTCAGGTTATCCAGATAACGGTTGGCAGTGATGTCGCTGTCGTAAGCATCAGACTCTCCCTGCATCCAGATAATACCAGCAGGGATGAGGGTGTCTGGCTCACCGTCGCCATCGATATCCCGGCTGGCAAAAGCATTACTGAGTGTCGATAAGAAGTGGTCGTACTGGTTTATGCCATTGCCACGGCGATAGTCTGGATACCAGTTGTTGCCAACCCCATAACCGAGGGCTGAGCCGCCCAGTGCATATTTAATCACTGCTACGTTTTGCTGAGGGTGCAGGTTGGTAATCTGATGGCCAAAACTCAGCTCCGGTCCGAAATAATCTGAATACCGGTTGGTTTTTCCATCAGAGTAAAACTGCCGGCCATAACCGGGTTGCAGGGTATCCCACAAACCACGTCCACCATTGAGTTTAAAATCGGCCGCCGGATTGCCCTGGAAAACCGGTACCGATTTGAGTGGTGCCCGATAGTTAGCTGGTAAATCGACATTTTCACCAAAGCCTTCCATGTTCGACTGGCCGCCGAGGTAATAAACCTTATAGGTGGCTGCCGTGGCAGGCAATGTTACCAGTAACATTAAGGTAAGTATTTTCAGCATGGCGATCACCCGGATAGTCTTTAATCGTTTGATACAAAAAAAAGCCGGTGACGAAGGCACCGGCTTGGTTATTTACCAGAAGCGGATATAGATAAAGGCAGTGATAGCTAATATACCCACGGTATGGATGTAATCCCACTTATCCAGACCGTCGACCACTTCTCTCATGGTGCCTTTGCCCAGCGTTCGGAACGTCAGGCCCTGCAGTTTCTCTTCACTGGCCGCTTTGGTGAACATACTCACCACAATCATGATAACCGTCACCAGGACGAACAACAGGATACAGTAGTACAGCCAGTTCATTTCCACAATCCAGGCAAAGCTGGTGTTGGCCAGGCTGTCTTTGAATGGCAGCATGACCAGTCTGATCATACCCAGTACAAAGCCTGAAACCAGGCCAGCGTAACCCGCGGCTGGCGTGATACGTCGGCTAACCAGACCTAGCAGGAATACTGCTGCAATCCCAGGGGCGATAAGCGACTGAACGCTCTGCAGGTACTCATACAACACATCGGCGATTAAGCTCATCACCGGGATCCACAGGATACCCAGAATAACAATGACGATGGTGGCGATACGGCCTACTTTAAGCAGGTGCTTTTCGCTGGATTCAGGTTTGAATTTCTTATAGAAATCGATGGTAAACAGCGTAGCAGAAGAGTTAAACAGTGACGCCAGCGAACTCATCAGCGCGGCAACCAGGCCTCCGATAACAATGCCCTTAACCCCTGATGGTAACAGTTCGGCAACCAGAGTCGGGAACGCCTGGTCGGCGCTGGCGTAATTGATAATGCCTTTTTCCTTCAGGGCCACAGCAATCATGCCCGGGAACAGGAAAATAAATACAGGCAGTAATTTCAGGTAACCGGCAAACATCGTACCGCGACGGGCTTCTTTAATCCCTTTAGCAGATAATACACGCTGTACGATGTACTGATCGGTACACCAGTACCAGAAGCCAATGATGAATGAGCCGAAAATAATGCCTGGCCATGGGAAATCCACATCGCTGGCAGCACGAATCAGGTGCAGGTTGGCGTCGTTAATCCGCTCAACTTCAGACCAGCCACCAACCTGATCGAGGCCAACAACCAGAATGACTACAGAACCGATGATCAGCACCGGGGTTTGTAATACAGAGGTCCACATGATGGCCTTCATACCACCGAGTACGGTGTAAATACCGGTAATAATGACCAGACCCAGCGCCGATATCCAGAAAAAGTCGATACCCCAGATACTATCGATACCAAGGATAGTTTTAAATGCAATACCGCCGGCATAAACCGTTACAGCCACCTTGGTTAACACGTAACTGACCAGTGAGATTACCGACAGGAAGGTTCGTGAAGCCGAGTTGTAGCGGCGTTCTAAGAACTCCGGCATGGTATAAACTTTACTGCTCCAGTAGAAGGGCACAAAAACCCAACCAAGCAGCAGGATGATCCACGACTGCAACTCCCAGTGAGCAAGCGCCATGCCCGACTGAGCGCCGGAACCAGACAGTCCCACCAAATGCTCAGAGCCGATATTGGAGGCAAAAATTGAGGCACCTATCACCAGCCAGCTGGCGTTACGACCGGCAAGGAAATAATCTGCCGTATCTTCCTCTTTTTGCCGCATGGACATCCCGACCACGCCAAGTAACAAAATAAAAAAACCAGCCAGAACCAGCCAGTCGAGTGTACTTAATTCAACCATGTAATAACCCTGATACCATGATGTCAGCTCAAAATAATTAAAAAATATTATATTACAATATAGGTAATGAAAAGCTTTTTGTTAAAACAGCGTTAAATTACGTAATGGCGTTAAAAGATTGTTTTTAGCGCTGGATCAATTTTAAACGCTTGCACGGGAGGGGATTACGACTCTATGATGAGAACAACTATATTAACAATAAAGCCAACAGGTACCACCGATAAGTATGATATTATCAGTGGTTATGGCCGTAAGCAGAAAGATTATAATCCATGGCGCGAATTGAGAATTTAAACCTGTCGCAGCGCGTTACCAATGAATTGGGTAAAGCGATTATCGCAGGAGTCTATGGCGAAGGTTCCGGCCTTCCAACTGAAGCTCAGCTTTGTACCGAGTATGGCATCAGTCGTACTGCAGTGCGCGAAGCCGTAAAAATGCTGGCAGCTAAGGGGTTAATATCCTCCCGGCCACGTCAGGGTATTCGGGTTGAGCCACCGGAAAACTGGAATTTATACGATACCAGTGTGTTGGGGTGGATGTTTGAGAGCAGCCCGTCTTTACTGGTATTAAAAGAGTTTTTGCAAATGCGTCTGGCCATCGAGCCACAGGCGGCAGCATTGGCAGCCAAACATGGCTCACCGGAAGCTATCGCGCAAATTGAGGTGGCTTTAAATGCCATGGATAACGCTGCACAAACCGACGGTTCTATCCATCAGCCCGATGTAGAGTTCCATACGGCCATTTTACTTGCCAGTGGCAATCGCTTTTTCTACCAGCTACGGGATTTCATCAGCACCGCTTTAAATGTAAGCTTTCAGTATACGACTAATGCCAAGGACAGCCTGCAGACCATTGCCGACGAACATCGCAAGATTTATCAGGCGATCAAAAACGGTGAAGCAGAGCGAGCCAAAAACATGATGGCGTATCTGATAGATGAGGCAATGGCTTATATTGAGCTCAAGATTGCTGAATCAGAACTGTCAGCGTAACAAATATTTATTTTATAACGAAAGTTGGTGTGTACTGAGCCATCATCAATGGTGATTTTTTTATGACCCAGTCGTCTGATACTTCAGCCTGTTATCCAAGCCTGAACAACCGCAGTGTATTTATTACCGGCGGTGGAACAGGCATTGGTGAGGTTATGGTGGAGCGATTTTGTGCACAGGGAGCCCGGGTGTGTTTTGTGGATGTCAATGTTGACAAGAGTCAGGCATTGGTAGAGCGAATAGCACAAGCCGGAAAAGGCCAGGCCACTTTTATAGAGTGCGACTTGCGCGACCTCAAAGCCCTTAAAGGGGCTATCAGTGAGGCCGGAAAATTGCACGGCGATATCAGCGTGCTAATTAATAATGCGGCCGACGATACCCGCCACGAATTTGAAGAAGTGGACGAGGAATACTGGAATGATCGCATTAACGTAAATCTGCGTCCGAGCTTTTTTGCCGCCCAGGCGGTTGTCGAGCAAATGCGCCGCTGCGGTGGCGGCAGTATTGTGAATATGGGCTCGGTTAGCTGGCGCCAGAAGCAAACCTGTATGCCCGTTTATACCACGGCGAAAGCCGCGATTGATGGCCTGACCCGCACCCTGGCGGCCAAACTTGGTCCGGAACATATTCGGGTGAACACGCTGGTGCCGGGCTGGGTAATGACCGAAAGACAAATGACCCGTTGGGCTGGTCCTGAAATTGTGCAGGAAGTACAACAGGCGCAGTGTATTCATGAAACCCTGTTACCCATCGATATTGCCAACGCGGCATTATTTCTCGCCGCTGACGACAGCAAAATGATGACAGCGCAAACGCTGATAATCGATGCTGGCTGGGTGTAACGCCATTCTATCGTCTGCCGGCGATGCGCCGGCATGCCTTATCCTCTGAGTTTTCCCTATTAGTGCGGCGTGGTCTGAAGAGCCTGATTCGGCCGCAAAAAACTATCCTGACTAATTGTTATGTTGCAAAAATGTTTACATTCTGGCACTGTGCACACATCATATGTAATATAATATGTAAATTGCATGTTACACATAACAGCTAAGTTTTAGTTGAAGGATTGTTTGTTTGACCGACTATATCCTGGTGTATCTGGTCCTGATCATCGGTTCATGCTTGCAGAGTGTTATAGGCTTTGGGCTTGGCCTGTTGGGTGCACCGCTTATCTTTTTGATCATGCCCGAGCTGGTTCCTGGCCCCATGATCCTCAATGCTTTACTGTTAACCACGCTGCTGGCTGTTAAACATCAGTACGATATCGATTTAAAACAAACCGGGTTTTCAATTCTTGGCGGCACGGCGGGTGTGCTGGTGGCCGGTAGCGTGCTGCTTTACATAGACGCCCATCAGTACCAGATGTTGTTAGGCGTGTGCATTATTGCCGCAGTGATATTGTCGATGGTAGGTGTAACGCCACGGATAAGCGTTATTTCCAATTTAATTGCGGCGATGATTTCGGGCTTTATGGGCACCACTACATCGGCGGGCGGTGCGCCTATGGGGTTGCTGTATCAAGCGGAAGATAAAGATAAAATTAAAGCCAACCTGAGCGTCTTTTTTGTTTATATCAACATGTTTGGTATCGCCGTACTGTGGTTTACCGATGCGGCGGGGCATGACGATCTTGAGCTCTTCTTAACGTGTATCCCGGCTATTCTGACTGGCTGGTTCGCGTCGTTTTTCATTAACCGGCGTATCAACGAAATACTGATTAGAAAACTGATCCTGGTGGTGGCAGCGTTTGCCGGCACCGTGCTGATTGTTGCCAGTTAATCTGGCTTTATTAAGCTTTATATAAACTGGTCCCAACCTGACTTTCGGATCTGCATACCCGGTGTGCTTTTCCGGTTACATTGGTTTTTGCCAACGAGGATCGCACAAGGGAAACCACATGGAACGTATCTGTATTTACTCAAGCCTGGTAATAATGACTGTGGCGGTTTATCACGGCTTTAGCGAGGGATACATCTGGTTGCCCGTTGTCCTGACGCCCATTGCGCTTGTCGTTGCGGCAAAGCTTTATGCTCATACGCAGGGCAAAGGCATAAGTCAGTGGCAAAAAGAATTACCGGTGCTCAGGTTCATGGCCTGCGTGTTAAGAGACGAGCGGCTGTGCCAGCAGCAAAACAGCCAGTCGTTGTTTGCTTTATTGTTTTTCGGTAGCTTTTTTCTTTGCGCCGATCTCTCAATGATCTTATTTTTAAATGACATTCACTATTCGATTCTGTTTACAGGTTGTGTAAGCTTTGCCTTTCTCTATTCAACTTTGATGGTGAATAATCAGTCAGCCAACTGACGAGGGAAGTCGGTTAGGGCAGGGTTCACTCGCAGGACTATTTATCAGCGAAATTATGTAATGCCGGTTAAAATGTTAAATGTAAGTCGTCACAGATGCAGCCTCGGCGAAGGCATTTATTACAGTGCCCGGTATCAATGCGTTTTCTGGGTCGATATTAAGCAGCAGCTGTTATACCGCATGGATTACGCTTCCAGGGCCGTGACCTCCATCCCCATGCCAGAACAAATTGGCTGGGTTAAGGAAACCCTTTCGGGCCGCTTTATGGTTGGATTACAGTCAGGCATTTACTGGCTAAACGACGATCTGAGTTGTGGCGAATGCTGTTTATTGCTAAGCGAAGAACCGGCAACCAACCGCTTAAACGATGCGAAAACCGACCAGGCTGGCCGGCTGTATTTTGGCACCATGGATGACCGTGAAACGGCCCCCAGCGGAAGTCTTTATCAACTGACCAGTCTCAACGAAAACAGTACGTTACAGAAAGTAGATAGTGGTTATGTTGTCTCTAATGGCCCGGCCGTTAATCTTGCCGGAGACCGGCTTTATTCGGTGAGTTCCGCCACCCGAACTATCTACGCCTTTACCGTTGATGCCATCGGGCAGTTATCCCATAAACGCCAACACATTGTTTTACCCGAGCGCCACGGTTATCCGGACGGTATTACGGTGGATAGCCAGGACAACCTGTGGGTGGCCTGTTGGCAAGGCCATGGGCTGTGTTGCTTTAATCCGACAGGAAAGCTCATCGAGCGAATTGTGTTGCCTGCGCCACAAATTACTAATGTTACCTTCGGCGGACCCGCCTATGCAAAACTGTTTGTTACTTCCGCCTGCATCGGGATGGATGATGATGCGCTAAATCGTTATCCGTTGGCCGGGAGCGTGTTCGAACTCGATCTGGGTGTAACCGGTGTTGCTGAGCCGCGGGTTTATGATAACTAAACTCAGGTTTATCAACCTCTTGGATACCGTCTTCAGGTAAACGTATACCCGTTTAAAAACGTTCCTGTCGGTTTCTGCTGGCAAACATTGATAATGTTAATTGCCGGATCAAAGCAGACATGTTTGCTCTGAGATATTTACATCTCTGTAAAAAAAGATGAGAATAGGGAAAACGTTTACCCTTTAAGTTAAACAGGACTTAATCATGTCTGTTCCTTTTGAGCCGTCAGATCATCCGCATCGACGTTACAATCCGTTACTACAAGAATGGGTACTGGTATCGCCACACCGGGCCAAGCGTCCCTGGCAGGGCCAGCAGGATGAGCCAGACCAATCCGTGTTACCGCCGTATGATGAGAACTGTTATTTGTGCCCGGGAAATACCCGGATCAACGGGGAAATGAATCCGGTTTATGAAGGGACTTTCGTGTTTACCAACGACTTCGCCGCGCTGCAACCGGATACGCCACAAAGCGCCAGTAGCGATCCGTTGTTTCGCTATGAGTCTGAACAGGGCTGTAGCCGGGTGATTTGCTTTTCGCCGGATCACAGCAAAACACTGCCATTACTTACCGATGAAGAAAGAGTCGGCGTAGTGAAATGCTGGATGGCCCAAACCGCAGAGTTGGGTAAAAGCTATCAGTGGGTGCAGGTATTTGAGAATAAGGGCGCAATGATGGGGTGCTCTAATCCGCATCCCCATGGACAAGTCTGGGCACAGCGTCATTTACCTACCCAGGCGGTCAAAAAACTGACCAGCTTCGCCGAGTATTATCAGCAACATCAACGGTCGCTGCTACTCGATTATGCTAAGCGTGAAGTTGATCTGAATGAACGGGTGGTATGCAAAAACGACGATTGGCTGGTTGTGGTTCCATACTGGGCTGCATGGCCCTTCGAAACTTTGTTACTGCCTCGCTTTAGTGTGAGCTCTCTGGCGGACCTGAGTGAGTCTCAGGCGCGTCACCTGGCCACCATTGTGGGCGACATCACCTGTAAATATGATAACCTGTTTAAGACCTCTTTTCCTTATTCAATGGGCTGGCACAGTCAGCCCTGTGATGACAAAGTGCATCCTGAATGGGGGCTGCACGCGCATTTCTTTCCGCCACTGCTGCGCTCAGCCAGCGTCAGAAAGTTTATGGTTGGCTATGAGATGATGGCAGAAGCCCAGCGCGACCTTACTCCTGAACAAGCTGCCCAGCGCCTGCAGGCGCTCTCGACAACGCATTATAAGAAGGCCGGCCAATGATGCTTGCAGATATTTCTTCACTCTTCACAACTTATTTTAATACCCCCCAGAAGTAACCAGCCACGCCCCGGGCCGGGTTAATCTGATTGGTGAGCATACCGATTATAACCAGGGCTTTGTTTTTCCGGTAGCAATCAACTTTGGCACCGACATTGCCGCGGCAAAGCGGGAAGACGGCATCGTTGAAGTGGTGGCCGTTGATTATGATAACGAATGTGCGTCATTTTCGCTGGATAACATTGAGCACCAGCCACAGCCTGGCTGGCTGGCTCAATTATGTGAAAGGGGTGTGTCAGGTTGTCAAAGCAAAGTATCCACAACTTGGCGGGGCTAACCTGATAGTGACCAGCAATGTGCCACAAGGCGCGGGACTGAGTTCTTCTGCGTCTTTTGAAATGGCGATTATCAGTGCCTTAACGCAGCTTTATGAACTGAATATTCAGGGCACTGAAGCCGCTTTGCTGGGCCAGCAGGCCGAAAATGAATTTGTAGGTTGCTCCTGCGGCATTATGGACCAGCTGATCTCGGCACTGGGCAAAAGCGGTAAAGCCATGCTGCTGGATTGTCGCGACCTGTCACAGCGCTTCATCGATTTGCCCGAAGATTTCGCCATTATGATCATCAACTCCAACGTTAAACGAGGATTGGTTGACAGCGAATACAACCTGCGACGTCAGCAATGCGAGGCGGCGGCACGCAAACTCGGCGTGGCCAGTTTAAGGGAGGCCGATACGAAGCTGCTGGAATCCGGCAAAAATAGGCTCAGTGAGGATGAATACAAACGTGCGCGGCATATCATCAGTGAAAACTCACGTACTACTGCTATGTTTGATGCATTGGGAAAGGGTGACATTGCTAAAGTGAGTCAGTTAATGGCCGAGTCACATGTATCTATGCGTGACGACTTCGAAATAACCGTACCGGCTATTGATTACCTGGTAGAAATTATCCAACAGCTGATAGGAGAATCCGGCGGGGTAAGGATGACTGGAGGCGGTTTTGGGGGTTGTGTTGTTGCTTTATTACCAAAAAATTTACTTTTAGGGGTGACTAAACAGGTAGAAGGCAAGTATTATGCGCGGACTGGGTTGAAACAAAAAGTTTACATTTGTACTACAAATCAGGGCGCTTTTGACGAAAATACCTAATTTCGTTGCCCAATTACGAATTAAAATTACAATTGACTGGGTCGCATAATGAAAATTGAAACACTCGACATAGCGTTATTCGCTATCTATGTGATTGCCTTAATCGGCATTGCATGGTGGGTTTCTCGTGAAGAGAAGGGACACGAGAAAGACACAAACGATTACTTTCTGGCGGGTTCAAGTCTGCCATGGTGGGCCATAGGTGCATCACTGATTGCTGCCAACATTTCGGCAGAGCAGATTATCGGAATGTCCGGTTCCGGTTACATGGTGGGTCTGGCGATTGCTTCCTACGAGTGGATGGCAGCTATCACGCTGATCATTGTTGGTAAATACTTCCTGCCAATTTTCCTGAAGCATAAAATTTATACCATGCCGCAATTCCTTGAGCAGCGCTATGACCACCGTGTACGCATGGTAATGGCGGTGTTCTGGCTGGGTGTTTATGTGTTTGTAAACCTCACCGCCGTATTATGGCTGGGTGCATTGGCAATTAATACCATTGCCGGTGTCGAACTGATGTACGGCATGATTTTCCTGGGTATCTTCTCCCTTGCTTATTCACTGTATGGTGGACTCAAAGCGGTGGCTATGACCGATATTATCCAGGTGGTGCTGTTAGTGCTGGGTGGTTTGTTCCTGTCTTACACGGCACTGAACCTCATCGGCGATGGCGCAGGCTTCTGGGCGGGTTTCAATACGGTCACAGAAGAACTGCCTGGTAAGTTCGATATGATCCTTAGCGAAGACAATCCACACTATATGGATCTGCCGGGCTTATCGGTATTGATTGGTGGTTTGTGGATCATGAACCTGTCTTACTGGGGCTTCAACCAGTACATCATCCAACGTACCCTGGCCGCCAAAAGCGTTAATGAAGCGCAGAAAGGGATTGTGTTTGCGGCCTTCCTGAAAGTGCTGATGCCATTGATTGTGGTATTGCCGGGTATTGCTGCGGTTCTGCTGGTACCGGATCTGGAAAAAGCCGACCAGGCTTACCCATCGCTGATGACACTGATGCCGGTGGGTCTTAAAGGCATTATCTTTGCTGCACTGGTTGCCGCAATCGTGTCGTCACTGGCGTCGATGACCAACAGTGTGTCGACTATCTTTACCATGGATATTTATAAAGACCGGAATCCTAATAAGAGCCAGCATCATTATGTAAAAGTAGGTCGTATTGTAAGCTTAGTGGCGTTAATTATAGCCATGGTGGTGGCTAAACCCTTACTGGGTCAGTTTGATCAGGCGTTCCAGTATATTCAGGAATTCACCGGCTTCTTTACACCAGGTATTGTGGCGCTGTTTGCTTTGGGTATGTTCTGGAAGAAAACCACGGCTAATGGCGGTCTGGTAGCAGCGGTTGGCTCTGCAGTATTCAGCCTGGCGTTTAAACTACTGTTGCCTGAGCTACCGTTTATGGACCGCGTAGGCATTGTATTTTTACTGTGTGTGGGACTGGCCGTTATTATTAGCCTGTTTGAAGGTAAGGGCGACCATGAGCACGCTGTACAGCTGAACGACATTAACTTCAAAACTTCATCAGTGTTTAATGTGGCTTCTGTGGCATTAACCATTGTAGTGGCGGCGTTTTATATTACCTGGTGGTAAGCGCCATCGCTTAATATATGTCGCTTATTAGATAAAGCTGAAAGCCTCAACCCCGGTTGAGGCTTTTTTTTGCCTGGCTGAGCTTAATCGTGATTAGCCATGCTACACATGGCACGCTTACCTGCCGGGTTAAGTAACACAACCGGTTGCAAGAACAGGTGAAAGTTGCGCTTATTTGCCGTAGTCTGTTTGGTAAAACAACGAGTTAGTATTTTGTCATTGAGGATTTTTATTTAACCTCAAAAAGGCGCTGAGCGAGCGCAAAAAATGCGTTATACTGGCAAGCTTTACAAACGACGACGAAGCGCTGCATGCGCTTATATTATTATAAAAGCGTAAACAGATTTTAGGAGACATCATGGCAACTCGAGGCGTTAACAAAGTCATTCTGGTCGGTAATTTAGGTAACGACCCGGAAGTACGTTACATGCCCAACGGCAACGCCGTTGCCAATTTGAGCCTGGCAACCAGTGAAAGCTGGAAAGACCAGCAGGGGCAGGTGCAGGAACGAACTGAATGGCATCGTTTAACCATGTACCGTCGGTTAGCAGAAATTGCCGGTGAATACCTCAAAAAAGGTTCGCAAATTTACGTTGAAGGTAAACTGCAAACCCGCAAGTGGCAGGATCAGCAGGGTCAGGATCGTTACACCACAGAGATTATCGTCGACCAAATGCAAATGCTCGGTGGCCGTGATGGCGGTCAGGGCGGCCAGGGTGGTGGTTATCAGCAACGCCCACAAGGCGGTCAACAGGGCGGCGGTTACGGTGGCGGCAACCAGAATTACGGCGGTGGCAATCAGGGCGGTGGTTATCAGCAACCGCCTCAGCAGCAGCGTCCGCAAGGCGGCCAGAACCAGCAAAAGCCACCTATGGCTGAGCCTGATTTCGACTTTGATGACGATATTCCGTTTTGAATGACATAAAGATTTTATTGTAAGGTAATTTATAGCCTAGTTTATTTTATAGCTTAATTTATAAGCGATAGGTGAAGGTTAAAGCCCTTTGAGTGTGTAAACATTTAAAGGGCTTTTTTTTTTCCTAAGACTGCGTAAACAGTGAGATCGTATAAATTTAAAATTGTAAAGATAGTGCTTTGTGGCTATTGTTATTTTGTTGACAAGGATGGGTCAGATGAAAGTAGAGCTAGTCACACATAAATCGGGTGAACAAATACCAATCATGCTGGATGCTTCCGATATGCCAGTTGTCTTACCCAACGAATTCATTCTCTCCAGACGGTCCCGTAGTACCAACACATTGATTCGGAATTTGAGAGAGCTCTCAGTACTCTACCGTTGGCTGGATAAATCAAATTGTGACCTATCTGCAAAATTATTGGCTCAAAACTCATTCAACGAAGCAGAATTAAAAGGAGGTTTGGTCGAAGCGTTAAGAATGGAGCAAGTCAATGGACGTGTCAGTGTAGTAGCACCTAATACCTTCAATCAACGGTTAACAACCGTCCGACAGTATCTTGGTTGGTGCATGGACGTACTGATTAGCCAGTCGCCTCTATCTTCCTTGGACTATGAGCGTTTAAGAGAGAGAAAGTTATTTTTGCTAAAAACGCTTGATGGTAGTTTTATGTCTGCCACACCCATGAGAAAGAGCCTTAGGAAGGGCCTAATTGAGACTGAGGTTGATTTCTTACTTGCTGTTTTGCACCCCGATATTGAGCAGGGATTTGGACGAAGTTCTGCTGTAAAGTTCAGAAATTATGTATCTGTTGGGCTTATGTTATTTTGTGGTTTAAGGCCTGGTGAGTTGCTTAGTCTCAGGGTGGAGGATGCCCAGGTTGGTGCGATTTCGGCGATAAAAGTTGAGCGTAGACCAGCGGACCCAATAGATGTAAGACGACCGAGGCCTCAAATAAAGCGCAATGGTCGAGTCATTCCCATTGAAAATAGAGATTTTGCATTTGCTTTGAATGAGTACGTTGTTACTTGGCGTGAGGTACTTGAAAGTAAGAGCAAGGATGAATCAGAATATTTAATCTTGAGCGATGAGGGGAGGCCGTTGTCACAATCCTCAATCACACAGTTCTTTCAGTTGTTGCGATCACAATACGCTGACCATCTTCCCGAAAATTTAACGGCTAAATCTCTAAGGCATACTTTTTCTTCACGGCTTGAAAGGGTTTTACGTGCTTCTGGAATGGATGAACAGCGTAGACGAGAAGCTCTGGCCGTACTACGTGGAGACAGTAGTTTGAACTCTCAAGATACATATATAGCTCAAGAGATCGAGGAACAGGCAATCAAGTCGTTGAGGTACTACCAAGCTGAAATAATGACGGAGAGATTGGATTCGTGATTGAGAATTTATCGCAAATTCAAGCTGTAGAGCTGCATTTGTCTGAAATGCAGACCCTAGTTACTCGAGAGGGTAAAACAATAGATATAACCGGCGATAAATGGTTGCTCCCTATTGTAATTCGCGACCACTCAACGATCGATTTTGGTAAAGTTCCAAGCTTAAAGGTGAGGAATGCTTTGAAGTATTATGTGTCTGATCAGCTCAGGCGAATTTCAACATCCGCTGGTCATAAAGTATTTCATGATTTATGGAGACAAGTCTTCAGAAATTGGAAAAAGGATTTTCATCATTCAAGTGTAAGTGAGCACCTTATCGATTTATTTGAAAAATCTATTAATTACCAACGTTCTAGGCAGAAACTATGGATGATGTACGAACCAATTAGGTGGTATATATGGTGTGCTAAAAACCTTTCTGATGAGACATTTTCAGATGCGTACGCCGCTGAACTAGAAACAATGGTGATTCCCGGAGGACCAAGGGGTGAGGCTGTTAGGATGTCAGACCCCGATACAGGACCACTACATAAGTCATTGGAGCTTCCTCTCTTAATAAAAGCGCTAAAAGAGGACAAAGGTAAAACATTTGAGCATTTGCAGCAGAAAGCAGTGATTGCTTTATCTCTTGCCTTTGGTAGAAATCCTGCAAATCTTACTTACCTGAGAGAAGGCGATCTCGTTAAGCTTGATCCGTTTAATAATGAGGATCCTTGTTATCTCATTAAAATGCCGCGAATAAAGAAAAGATTCGTCAATCCTCGGGACGACCTTTTAGATGAATATTTAGATCCACACTTTGGAAGAATCCTTGAAAGGCTTGTTGAGCGAAATCGCTCCGTTTCACTAAGCCTTACTGGACGAGACTTTTCTATACCTGAAAATCGCCCTCTTCTTATTAAAGCTGGCGGGAATCGCGTTGCAATGCTTTCAAAGGATGTGGAAAATAATTTCAACATGACAAGCGGAGACATATCTCGCTTGATCACAGCATTTATAAAGCGCCATAACATAATTTCCCCTCTCACTGGTGAACTCATGCACGTTACACCAAGGAGGTTGCGATATACCTTAGCAACAGGCTTAGCAGCAGAGGGAATTAGCAGGCGAGAGTTGGCACGAATATTAGATCATACTGACACCCAGCATGTGGGAGTATATTTTGATGTTGCTGGTAAAATCGTTGAGCACCTCGACAAGGTAATGGCAAAGGGGTTCTCGAAGTACCTCAATTTTTTCAAAGGCAGGCTAATCGATAGTGATGAAGATGCTGTCAATGGTGAGCGAGATGACAAGCATCTAACGTTTATAGATGATCAAAATCCTGCTGATCAAGCTGATATTGGGGTGTGTGGCGAATCCAGTGTCTGTCATCTTGATCCACCTTTTTCATGTTATTTATGTCCCAAATTTCAGCCTTATCGCCATGCTGATCATGAGCATGTACTGGAATGCTTGCTGGCTGGTCGTGAAGAGCGTTTGAAGAAGTACGAGAATGCGCGATTGGGAATACAGCTTGATGAGGTAATAGCCGCTGTCGCACAAGTAGCCAAACTCTGTGAGGAAAGGGATCGCAATGACTGATGGGCGCTCTAAACGTAAGGCTAAGATCGTCCCTTTCGTAGATCGTCTTGAACGTGAAAGGAATGAAAACCTCAAATCTTTAGTCAGCAAAGCAAAGCTAATGAAGCTAGAGGGGTTTGAATCGGTTGTTTGGGATGACCCCGAGTGGCAAGTCGATTCAGGTCGCCTAGTCAAGTTAACTGGTAATAATACGAAATCAGCCTCTTTTGGTTTTGCGCTGTCTCTGAAGCTGGGTTCAGCGCCACTAGACGGTTGCTGGGGACTAGCTGCTAAAGCGTTATTTGTTCTTAGGTTCCACAGAAAACATCAATCAGCATCGAATCAGCGCAATTTCATTACCGCTATTGGATATGTATCATTTGCAGCTAAACAGCTAGGGCAGGAGTTAGTTAGGCTTACGCCAGAAGCTCTGGACAATGCGTCGGGTTTAATCTCAAAACATTACAGTGAATCCTCAGCCTACAACCTTCACAAGCATGTTGCAGAGTTTGCGGCACACTGCGATGCCAATGGCTTGTGCAGGGTTTTATTACAGTACAAATATGCCAAGATGGCACGTCCTGCGAGCACAGGAGGGCTGAATCATAAGAGGCTGGATGATCCGGAAATTCTGGAAACAAAGTCGGATAAACTTGTCTATCCAGTTGTATTTAGAGTTATTGGAGAACTCTATCTAAACGTACCAAAAGACCATAAGTATCGCCATTATGTTTTGATGTTGGCATTACTTGCTTGCACTGGGCGTCGATTTAGTGAGGTTTCACTATTCCCTAATCAGCAACTATCGTTAGATGGAGAAGGAAAATGCTATATTGAATATTTTCCGCGAAAAACAAGTCAAGGTGATTTTTTTACACCAAAGCGTCGGCTGTACTTACCCTCAGAAGTGTATCCTATCGTAGGTGATGTACTCGATGAGTTGATTGAAATTACTAGGGAAACACGTTCGATAGCTGAAGAAATGCACAAGGTTCGGGGAGCGGATCTTAGATTTTTGGACAGCATTCCTGAAAGTAAAAAGTTATATATTGATGATTTAACTAAATTAGGAATCAGTCACACTGTATTGAGCACAACCGGTTGGCTCAGAAAGCAAAACTTAACTTGGCCGGATCCATATGCTCAAAAAAAGCGAGGTGGAAAAACGATAGCGCCGATTCGATATACAAATAAGCAAGGAATCATAAGGTATTGTTTTCGAGATTTCTCTGAAAAATTACTACGTCCATATCATGTCGATCAGTTTGGTAAAGAGTATTACCTAAAAGATCTGTTATTCATTCGCCCGCTCGGGCTTTCCAGTGGGAGCTACGCTCACTGGTTGGCCGCAAGCTGTAGCCAGTCAATGTTTACTACCTTTCTTCGCTATTTCCCAGCGCTTGCCGCCGAATACGCCTCCAGTAGTATCGAGGTGGACTTCACTAGTCATCACTTTCGTCACACACTTAATACCCTGCTTGATGAGGGAGGGTTAAGTGACCTGCTGCAAACTGAATGGTTCGGTCGAACCAACCCAAGAGATACTAAAGCTTATCAGCATACATCTCGCGAAAAGCGAGCTCTGATGCTACGTGCAGACGTCAAAAAAGGCTTGGTTGGTGGCCAGTTAGCTGAGCGAATAAAAGTGGTTCCGTTGGAAGTTCAGGATGCCATTTTGAAAGCGCGAATTCAGGCAGTTCATGATGTCGGTACGGGTATCTGTATCCACAATTTCTCTCAAACACCCTGCGAGCGTCATTTGCAATGTTCGGCGGACTGCAAAGACTACGTGTGGGCGAAGGATGATAAAGGACGTCTGGACGAGCTGAAACGCCAGTATGCTCTTACTGCGCAGGCACGAGAAAATGCTGAAAAGCAGTTGGCTAGCGGCAAGCCGAAAAAAAGTGCCGACTGGTTGGCACACAACGATAAAAAACTTAAAACACTAGCAGCTCAACTTGCCGACAATGGGGTAAAGCTCTTTGACCCCGAAGAATATCTAAACGAGGTAGAGCATGGTTAAGCGCTTCAGACGCATGTCCGACAGTGACATCAATACAATCGTTGCCGATTTGGATCGCTGGGCATTGGGTGAGCTTGGGTCAAAATTAACCTGGGCTGTGCTGGAAGAACGTTTTGGCTTTAGTCGCCAATCGCTCCAGGCTAAATCTGAGATTAAAGCTGCTTATGACAACGCCAAACGCGCATTGTCGGGCGGATTGGTGAAAACCAAAGAGCAGGCCACTAAAGAGGCTGAAGGGCTTCAGGTAGAGGTGGCTCGCCTCAAAGCGGAACTGAATGCTTACAAGCGAAAGGAAGAGCGATGGCTGTGTCGCTGGCAGCAAATCGCCTTTCATGTGCGGCAGAAAGGCATTCAGATGGCCAGTGTTGATAAAGCTCCGTCAGAAGAGGGCGTGCTGCCTACTAAAACGGAAACCGATAAGATACTCAGGCCATTTGATAAGGAAATTCCACCTTCAGGTAGGGTTTAGACTGCGATGAATATTAATTGGGATGTTGTGCGAAAAAACATAAAATTTGTGGTTTTGCTGCTTAGACCTTCATTAGCGAAGGCTCTAAGTGTGCCGTTGTTGTTGTCAGGAATAAGTATCCTTAATCCTCCTTTGTGGCTGGATTTTCTAAATTGGCTTTTGAGGAATCAAAAAGTCCTTCCAGAATTTAGCGAGCCAATATCAACTCCAATGTATATAACTGGCTGGGTGCTAATCGGTTTAAGTATTCTGATTTACTTGATCGATGTTTGGCTTCAATTTAAATCAATACGTCAGGATAGTGAGATAAAGCTACAGGATGTCGTCAAGGAGCATTCTAAACAAGCAGCAGATTCGATAGCTGATAAGTTGCGGAGCGAAGGATTTACCGCGCAGCATCTTCAAGACGAAAAAATAGAAGAATTTGCTCACGAAATTTCTTCGCTGCGATTTTTCGGGGCTTTTCCTAAAGTGGAGAAAGCAAAAGCTTTGGCAGAAAGCATTATTAATGGAGAGTTGTCTGGCGGTACACCTCAAACAAAAGCCAAGGCACTTGCACTACTTGCACGGTACTTGTGTGTGGGGGAAACATTAGAGCAGGCTAAAAGCTGGTTATCATCCTCTAAAAAACTATGCCAAACGGAAGAGGCGGAAATAGCTCAGTCCTTTATAGACGCTATTGGAACGAAAAATGTAGATGCGGCAACTGGATTGCTAAAGGTAAGTATCCCATCAAATTATGCCGCCTTTTTTACAATTAAAAGAATAGTAGAGGGCAACGTTGCTGCTTTGGACTGGTTTGAAAGCGCTGGCTTAAGCGCTCAAGATTTAGATTATGATGGTAAGGCTGTAATGGTTTCCGCATTGTTAGCTGAGCAAAAATGGGAAGAGGCTTTAAATTTTTTGCAGGTAATGGACGATGAGTCATTGTCTGTGTCTCCAGCGCTGGCTCAGCTTTCCGCATTTACTTTCTTGGTAAATGCAATTAAGGCCGTAGAGCTCCGTGAGAGTGTATTGACTTATATCCCCCTCGCTGCGGATAGGTTTCCACTGGCGGATGATTCTGAATCTATAGTGCTTAGAAATCGTTCGGTAAAGCTATTTAAAATATGTTCGCGCTGCGCAAGGGATCTCAGAGCTGAAGATATAGCGAATATTTCGGATAGCTATGCGCTGTGGTTAGAGCTTAGAAACAGTGAAACTCATGAACAGGCAAAGGCTGAACTTCAAAGTTACTTCGTTAGTTACACTCAAAAAACACTTGAGTATTTACCATTGGCGTATGCTTTTGGAATTGATATTGATTTTGACTCCATTGAGCAAGAGGTAAATAGACAGACAGCACTAAGTCCAGCGAATAACGCAATTCTCGGTTTAGCTCGGTTTATATTGGCTCAGGCACAAGACCCAATATCGGCCGCGGTGGATTATATCAGCCGCCATAGAAGTCAAATGGAAAGGAGTGTTAATTCCGTTGTTATAAGTATGCTAGAAGTAGAAGCATTAGCGAAGTCAGGGTTGGTTGATGATGCACAAAGGCTTTTAGATAAGGCTGCGGAGTCGGGGGCGTCTGATACCGAGGTCAAGAACTTGCAAAATATTATCGATTCAGCCAAAGGCGCAGATCCTGTTGCATTGGCAATAAGCCAATATCAACAAAGTGAAGCTACAAGTGATCTTGCTTATTTGGTTAATTTGTTAGAAAGGAAAAATCGAGGGGACCGATACTATTTATATTGCCGGGAGCTTTTTGATCGTACTGGCCAAGAATCTGATGCAATTAGAGTTTGTAATGCCGCGTCTTCGCTTGGAAAGTTTTCTGAGATTCATAATTTTCTGTCAGAAAGGATGGATATCGTTAATAGAAGCGAAGGGTTGCTGGCTCACTGGGCTTGGTCTCTTTTTAGAAAGGGGGACCTAAGAGGTGCTCATGATCAGATCGCACTGTTAAGACAATCCAAATCACAACTGCCTCATCTTAAAGCGCTTGAAATCAATTTGGCCATATTCGGTGGTAATTGGGAATCCCTTAGCGTATTTGTGGAGGATAGTTGGAATAGCCGGGAGGAGTTGAATGCCAACGATCTTTTGCAGGCCGCCCAGTTAGCTAAGGCCGTGTCCCCGGGTCGAGCACGGCAAATAGTAGAGTTTTGTACTGGCAAGTATGCTGAAGATCCTCAAGTGTTAGCGGCATCGTACTTTACTGCGACCACTATGGGATGGGAGGACAATCAAAAAACATCGGAGTGGCTCAATCAAGCAATGGTCCTCTCCAATGACGATGGCCCATTGCATAGGGCTTCACTAGAAGACTTGAAACAGATGATGTTTGAAGCCAGGGAGAAAAATGAGAAGGTTTATAAGGCATACATGGATGGTGATGCGCCTATATTTACTGTGGCTGAGCACTTGAACAGGACGATGTCTGACTTTTATCTGGTGCAGTCACAGGAAAACAAAAGCGTTAAAGATATACGGCGGAAAAATTTAGTCCCGATATATCATGGTGTGAGATTGGAGCAGATTATTGAAAGTAAGAGGATTGCCATAGATGCTTCCAGTGCCCTAGTTATGGAGAATGTAGGGCTTCTGCATCATTTGTTTGATTGTTTCGAGAGAATTGTTATCCCTCACTCGTTCATGCGCTGGTTGTTTGAAGAAAAGCAAAAAGTTGCTTTTCACCAGCCGAGCCAGATCGAAAAGGCAAAATATTTTGAGCGAATGGTATCTAACGACATAATTTCCGTTTTCCAACCTAAAACGATTAACAACCCGGGGCTTGCGATGGATGTGGGTGATGAGCTTGCTTATATGCTTGAGGAAGCAATCGCGAATCCTAAAAGTGTATCGCAAACATTGGTTGTTTGTTCCTACCCCGTGCATAAGGTTGGTGGCTCATTCAGAGAGGTGGAAGTTGACCTTTCATCATTTAAGCACAGTCTGATTTCATGCACACAATTAATTAAAAAACTCGAAGGTCTGGCAGTAATAACTGAAGCTCAGAGTTGTAAAGCCATAAAATACCTACGCCAACACGAGAAAGAGTGGCCTACGGATCTTGAAGTAGAGAGTGGCGCAAGATTATTTCTCGATTCACTGTCAATTACCTATTTAATGACCGTTGAAATGCTCGACAAGCTTAGCGAGGCCGGGTTCGAAGTGTTTGTCTTTAGAGGGGAGCGGGATAGGTATAGGTCGCTGATAAATTACGATTCAATCATCGAACAGGCAGATTCTAAAATAGAAAATATCAGGAACTTATTTTCTAATGGGATTGCATCTGGGAAAGTGGCCCTTGCTGGATTGCCGGAAAATCTAGAGCAAGCAGATGCATCTAATAATAAATATGCTAGGCCAACAGAAGAGCTTTTTGAGACGCTGAAAGAATGCGATGCAGCTTTGATAGATGATCGATTTATGAATAAGCATCGAAATATTGTATTTGGTGAAATAACGGTACCAATTTTCACATCATTGGATTTTATTAATACGCTACACCACAAAGGACTTATTTCTAAAGAGCAGAAGCTTGATGCCAGAACAACGCTTCGGGAGTTTGGGTTTGAGTTCGTTGGAATTTCTGCTGACGAGCTTGAATATCACCTAGATCACTCGGTTATGGCAAATGGTGAGTTTAAGCCAACTAAACAGCTAAGACAGATAAGAGAAAATCTACTTTTGATCAGGATTAGTGGTTTGGTTCAGCTCCCACGAGATGCGCAGTGGCTACAAGAAACACTGAAAACGATTGCACAAGCCATAAGGGCTCAGTGGTCGAAAGATATTCCACTCGAACTAAGCCGCGCTAGATCTTGCTGGCTTTATGAGCTGATTGGCTATAGGGAATGGGCTCAGGCACACCAAATAAGGGGGGATGAAGGGATGGCCAATTGGGGTGAGGTTTTAAAGGTGAATTCCATATTGATTGCTCCGGAGTCTTTAACTAATAAGCAAAAGAAAAGCTACAAAGCATGGTTAGATGAGTTTGTTCTGGGGCCGCTGAAAGATATCGATCCATGGAGTTTTAAGAATATGGTTGATTCGATGAAACAGCAGGTTAAAAGCATTTCTCAACAATCGACCACGGAGGATGAATTGGATGGCTAACTCTGATTCTGTGCGTGCTTATATGGCCATCAGTGCGATCAATTTATTCCCCAGCCTTGTAAAGACTGAACTATTATCTGATTCAAAGATGCTGGAAGAGCTGGCTATTACTACTGACGCTACAGTGCATTTTGGTAATAGAGAGTTAGCCTTTTCCAGAAGTTCTCTCTTTGATGCTATTCGCAGTGCTTTTGAAAACACCGGGAAAGACTTTTTTCTAGATGATGTTAAGGGTAATTCTTGGTCTTTACGCTATCATCAGGATGAACGTCCAGCTTTTTCTTTAACTCTGGGGGATTTGCAAATATTTAATGATAGTTTTTGGCCGCTTTGTGCTGATGTGGACAGGCGGTTAAGCCTATTTGAGACAGAAGCGAAGGGTAGATCACTATCGAAAGATGAGCGGCTCCGTTGGCGGACAGTACTTTCGACACAAACGATAAGTGATGATGATGTATCAGATTTGTTGCTCGATTTGGATTGCTCGCCAAGTCACATTGAGGCTCTTTTGAGGCAGGAGTTTCAAGGCTCCTCAAATGATGTTTCAACGCTAGTTCCAAGTAATATTCGCTACTACGAGAGGCTAGTGGGGAAATATTGCGGGAGCAACAGTGTTGATGAGTATTGCGAGGTCGAGTTAAAGCAACATTTTGGCAGAAGAATAGAAAGTGGAGTTACTGAAAATGATTTTTTGATATGCATTCACAAATCAATATCAGCAGCCGTTTCCAATGGCCCTATTGATGAGGTTCAGTATCACGCTATAACAAAACGAGCGATCGAATCCAGTCACCCAATACTTTTAATTTCATGCATCGAAGTAGGGATTCTGAAATTCAAAAATACATCAACTGCGATTATTAAGGAGCTCTTTGAAAGCATATCATCTACCAAAACGTTAAATAACATACGCCTGTTTTGCTCAATGGTAGTTTTTGTTGATGGCGAACTGTCGCGATTGCAGATATTCAAAGGAATGCCGCCATTCTACAGGCGTCTTGCTTCATTCGCCCAGTCAGCTTTAATTGTTAAAGTGGCGTTGGAAGAGGGCGTTGCTTTTGACAATGTTGAGCAGTGGGCTTCTCAGCAAAGGGGCCTTAACTTTTTCTGCCAAAGCTTTATCGATTTAAGAGAAGAGCCAAGATGGCTGCCGACTTACTTAACAGAAGAGCAAATTAATAATGAACTGTACGGACGGGTCAATGTCGCGTGTCAAGAGTCTGATAAGTGTGAGGTAACTGAATATCTACAAAATGAGCTTACGTCTGGTTCCAGGTTGAATATGCACTCGTTCTTACCTGGGCCATTGGAAGGTATCTCTGTACCAGCGGTTGTGCCTGATGAAATCTCGAATTTACTAGCTAAAAATATTACCGGTGAGGCATCATTTGAATCCTACAAGGTTTTGATGCATTCAGCACCGTTTTGGAAAATTGATGATGAATTTTTGGATCGTGCCGTTTCGTTGCTCGAAAGCGCACAGCACAAGTTAGCAGCAGTTAACGACAAGGATTCTGTCTACCAAGTGTTAAGTGGGCTGGCTCAGGTTGCCTGTATGACCAGAAGTCAAAAGCTTGCTGCGTCGGTAACGATCTTAAGTCGACTATATCGAGACTATGTTGAAGTGGATTCTGAACCCGAAAACTATCTGGCAATAGGCGTTGTGGCAGGTGCAGCTTTTGAGGATAAAGATGGTTGGGCAGAATATATAGGACAATGGTGCACAGAATTGGCTTATATGCCAATCAGTGAAGACTCTATTGGGAGAATGGAACGGATGCTTGAAAGGCTTTGCATTTTGGAGCCCTATTTATATTACACCTGTTCAAAAGCACTCGATATGTTTAGGCTGTTGATTGGGAAATGATTAATATTTTTAAATGTTTATTTTATATGTGGATTGCGGCATAAGCTCGGTAACAACTGAGTTAAAGGATTTTCTTTCACCGAGATGTAGAAACAACCAGCCATTCAATACCCTCTTTTTAGGTTTTGTGAGTTAGATCCGCAGGAGTTGATCAGTTACTGTCGCTAAAAATGTCAAGATTCAATCTTTACGCTTGGCGGCTAATAATCTCGCAGTACTGGTACAAAAGATTTTCAATTGTTACCCAAACTTAACGCTTTGACCTGCGGTTTAATAAAAATCATTTATTTTCAATTGATTGAGTGTAACTTCTTTTCTTTTATGTGAACTACCGTTCTAAAATACGGGCATGCTTATTTTATAAACCCTGCTTCGGCGGGGTTTTTTATTGGCAATGACAGCACCGCCAAAAATGCATATAGTAAAAATCTGGTTATTTCACCTCTGCAGGAAATCATATGGATTGTCCTAAGTGTCATGGTAATTTTGAGCATATCAGCACGCCTGCTGGCGTTGTTGAGCGTTGTAGTACCTGCCATGGTTTATGGTTTGATGTCATGGAGCACAAGGAACTAAAGGATTTCGCCGGGGTTCTGGATACCGGTGATAAGGAAATGGGCACGCTCTATAGTGAAATAAGCGCTATAAATTGCCCGGTGTGTCCGAATATTAAAATGCTCGAAATGACCGATAGCGGGCAGCGGCATATCCACTTTGAAAGCTGTCCTCAGTGCCATGGTCGGTTCTACGATGCCGGTGAATATGCAGACTATGCCACGGTATCTCTGAGTGATTTTCTGAAGCGCTTTGGCTTGCGCAAGTAAAGCTCAGGTACAGCCGGTATTTAACCCGCAAATAAGCATTTCTGTTGTTTGGTCTTTGCAAAAAAGCCCCGCTGGTGCAGGGCTTCTGGCTGTTTCAGGCGCGCAGACTTCTTAAAACCTGCCCACAACTGTCAGCATTGCGTTAAGTGGTGCCGCTACCGTTGCCTGATGCGTGGCGTGGGCATTCGGGAAGTACAGCTCGTCGGTCAGGTTTTCGATGTTCAGCTGCACGCGCAAGTCGTCGCTGATATCGTAATAGGCCGAGGCATCCCATCGGGTATAGCTGGGTAATACCGCCGAATTGCCGTTGTTGATGAAGCTCTCATCCTGATAGGTTGCACCCAGACCAACACCAAATACGTCGTTTACCTGATAAGTACTCCACACCGAGAAGGTATTTTCCGGCAACTCACGGGGAGTAAGGCCGGTCGGGCCACTGCGGTCGACAATTTCGCCTTCAAGGTGGCTGTAATTAGCGGTAATACGCCAGTCATCATTCAGATAGCCGGTGAGCTGCAGCTCGTAACCAGAGATGTCTGAGTTGATCACATCCAGAGTCTCCGGATTGTCATCGGCCACCTGAGGAGAGCTTTGCTCGTTCTCAAACAAGGCGGCGGTGAAGCTCAGACCCTGGGCGAAATCCCACTTAATACCGATTTCCTGATTGCTGTAGGTATCAGGGTCTAGCTGGTTGTCACTGCCGTTAATATCGGTATATTGTTCGCCACTGCGGGGCAGGAAAGACTCGCTGTAACTGGCATAAACCGAGATATTTTCCTGCGGCTTGTAAATAAGCCCGGCACGGGGAGAAACCTGTTCGTCGGTGCGGCTGCGGGTTTCCACTGCCTTAGCGTTGAATACCTCAATATCGAAACGGTCAAAGCGGGCACCCAGCACCAGATCCAGGTGTTCAGATAATTCAATCTCATCCTGCACAAAGAACGACGCCACATCCAGATTGACGCGGGTGTCATCATTTAGTGCCGTAAACGCAGTGGTTACCTGGTTCCCCGCTGCGTTAATACCACTTAAGCCGCTAAACATTAACGGGCGCTGGGTGATAAACGTTTCGCGGTCATTTCCGGTGCTGTCAAATTCCGGGTTTAAGCGGAACTGATCTGAATTCGTGCGAATAATTTCGGTACCTGCGATCACCATATGGCCAATGCTACCGGTGCTGAATTCGCTGATCAGGTTGCCCGATACAATCAGGTTGTCGCGGGTCGTTTCATCAATATACCCGTCCAGCTCAACAATGTTGGTGTCGGCGTCATAGCCACTGGCGTAAAAGTTTGAGTAAACCTTATCGTAGTCGCCATAAAATACGTTCACGTTGGCTTTGGTGTAATCGTTAAACTGGTGCGACAGGTTTACCCGGAATACGTGGGCCTCGAGCTCGTGATAGTTATTTTCCGGGTCGCCGAATACGACATTTTTCAGTGACTCTACCGGACGACCATCCGCGCCGGTTGGAATTCCACGGTCAATAAAACGTTCGTGGTTAATATACTCGTAAGACATATCCAATACGCTGTCTTCGCTTAACTCGAACCTGGCCGTTGGATTAAATCCAATACGTTCGCCGTCGAAGAAATCACGGTGGTTATCCAGTGATTCGTACATCGCATTAATACGTAGCGCTGAGGTGCTGGACATGTCGGTGTTGGTGTCTATTTCTACGCCGTAGCCGCCAAAGGAGTTCAGTGTGGCTTTATAACCGGTAAAGGTTTCATCTAATTTCGCTTTTTTCGAAACCCGGTTGAGGATCCCACCGGTGCCACCGCGACCAAAGAGCAGGGCGTTAGGGCCGCGCAGAATCTCCACCTGCTCTACATTGTACAGCGAGCGATAGTACTGTACGTCATCGCGGTTGCCATCAATATAAAAATCAGCGGTTGAGCGAACGCCACGAAACACCACTGAATCCCGGTGTCCCTCACCCTGCGAAGTGTTAACGCCAGGCGTGTAGTCGATGATTTCGCCAATACTGGTAATGCCGCGCTCGGTAATGTCTTCGGCCGTCATAATCGACAAACTCTGTGGCACATCAATAATCGGCGTTGGCGTTTTTACCGAGTTCGATTCGTTTATAGATAAATACTGGCCTTCAATAGTAATGCGTTCCGGGTCATCTTCTGTGCTGGCGGATACTGAGGTATTGAAGGTAAGGGCTGCGGCAATTACTGATAGGGCAAATTTCAAACTAAGGTCTCCAGGTATGCTGAGCTTAAAATATCGGTCAAAAGCCTCTCCAATCTGCGCCGGTTGAGGAGTGAGCGATTGCAAAATTGGAGCAAATACTAATGCGAATTATTCTTGGTTTCAATATAAGTTTTAATTTTTATTAAAGCCTATTTTTAGATTTACTTAATTTTTGCGGCGTGATTAGAACGCCGATTGAAGGAACCAATAGCAGCAATAGGTTGGTGGGTTAGCAGGTTAATAGTCAGAATAAATAACGGCCTGTTGGTGGCTAAGAGATAAACGAGCTATCAAGAGCGTAAATAAAAGGGGCAAGCGCTTTACGGGTTAAGCGCCTGCTGCATGTAGTGTGCAATCATCCATTCTTCATTGGTGGGGATCACTCGTACTGTAACGGGGGAAGATGACGTGCTAATCACGGGGAGGTTGTGCTGGTTGGCGGTGTTATCGAGCTCAACGCCAAGCCAGCTCAGCTGTTCGCACACCCTGCGGCGGATATCCGGTGTGTTTTCTCCAACACCTGCGGTAAATATCAGCGTATCCAGGCCCTGCAACTCGGCGGTCAGGCTACCAACGGCGCGCACGATGTAGCGGCAATAAAGGGCAAGTGCATCAGCCACCGCAGGTTCATCAGAATGTTGCGCCAGCATACGCATGTCACCTGAACAGCCGGAAACACCCAGCAGCCCCGATGATTTATACAAGGCACTGGTTACTTCTGAGGCAGACATTCCCAACTGAGTTATGCAGTGTAACACCAGACCGGGATCCAAAGTGCCGCAGCGAGTTGCCATCATCAGGCCATCAAGGGCGGTAAACCCCATGGTTGAGCTAACACTTTTACCTTTGTTCAATGCGCAACCACTGGCTCCACTACCCAGGTGCAAAACAATGCACCTGCCACCCGCCTCGGCATCTGCGGCAGCCAGCTGATGACTGATATAGTCATAAGATAAACCATGAAAACCATAGCGGCGAAGCCCTTGATTACGCAGAGAGTCAGGTAATGCATAAGCGGTTGAAACCTCAGCCTGAGAAGCGTGAAAAGCGGTATCAAAGCAGGCCACCTGAGGCAGTTTCGGGTGCAGCTCAAGCAGTACTTTTATGGCATGCAGATTATGTGGCTGGTGAAGGGGGGCCAGATCGCACAGTTTATTGAGAGACGCGAGGGCGCTATCATCAATCAGCAGCGGTTGAGTATAAGCAGTACCGCCATGCACCACCCTGTGCCCCACGGCACTGACATAACCGCCATGGTGCAGTACTTCTTCCAGCGAGTCGGCATAATTATCTTCGCGGAGTTCGAATGTCCCCCGTTCCACTACCGCCAGGCTGATGGCGTCAAAGACGGCGTATTTTAAGGTGGATGAGCCGCTGTTTAATACCAGGAAGTGGGGAGTGTCGGATTGCACGCTCATAGCGGCAGATCTCCACGTTTACGTTGATAAACCAATGCCATGGCACAGGATACTTTGCGGGTAAGCGGGCCACCGGCCCGACTGGTCAGAATGATCGGCGCCCGGGCTCCTAAAACGATGCCCGCTCCCTCTATGCCGGAAAGGTAGCGCATCTGTTTAAACAGCATATTGCCTGATTCCAGATCCGGTGCCACCAGGATATCCGCATCACCGGCGACCTGCGACATTATTCCTTTCGATTTAGCCGCTTCCGTTGAAATGGCATTATCCATAGCCAGCGGTCCATCGAGCAGGCCGCCCACTATCTGGCCACGCTCGGCCATTTTGCAAAGCGCCGTCGCATCCAGAGTAGAGGGGATTTTTTCCTCCACGGTTTCCACTGCCGACAGGATAGCAACCTTGGGCGTTTTGTTGGTCAGGGTGTAAACCAGTTCAATGGCATTTTGAATGATGTCTTTCTTGGTGGCCAGATTAGGCCGGATATTAATCGCTGCATCGGTCAAAAACAGCGACTTATGATAGCTGGGGGCATCCAGGGCAAAGATGTGACTCATCACCCGGCCGGTGCGCAGCCCGTAGTCTTTGTTGAGCACCTCGTGCATCATTTCGTCTGTGTGTAAGTGGCCTTTCATCAGCGCTTCTGCCTTGCCACTGCTGACCAGCTTTACCGCGGTTTCTGCCGCAGCGTGACTGTGCGGCGTATCCACCAGTTCAAAAGCAGAAATGTCGAGCTTATTTTCCAACGCCACCTGTTCTATACGGGCTTTCGGGCCCACCAGAATAGGCGCGATCAGGTTATCGGCTGCGGCCTCCAGGGCACCGGCTAAAGAGTTAAGGTCAACCGGGTGCACCACACAGGTCTTAAGCGGCGACATCCCTTTTGCCATGTCCATAAACTGCTGATAGCGGTCGCTGCTCTGTTCTTTTAATTCAACCGCTGGCAACACAGCCCGGGGCCTATCGATTTGTTCGGTGGGGGCTTTCACCAGCGCCTGACCATCAATCACCACCTCACCGTCCTGATTGATACAGGCGCAGTCGAGCAGAACCTGGTGATGCTCACGCTTTTCCACTACGGTGACTGTGACCGTCAGGTTGTCACCTAAGGAGACCGGATGACGAAATGTGAAATCCTGCTTCAGGTAAATGGTGCCCGGGCCGGGCAATTGGGTGCCCAGCACGGTTGAAACTAATGCGCCGCCCCACATGCCATGGGCGATAATATGGTGAAACTGGGAGCTGTTAGCGTACTCCTCGTCTACGTGGGCCGGGTTAACATCGCCCGACATAATGGCAAACAGCTGAATATCTTTACGGGTAAGTGTGCGATTGAGTGTGGCTTTATCGCCTACCATAATGCTGTTGTAGGGTTTGTTGCGGATCATTTCCATATTGATTCTCCGGCCAGAGGCGCCAAAAGTAAATTCTGTAACTCGCTATGTAATATTACATGCTTACACTACAACCTGATGAATAAATGTGCATTGATACGCATCAAGATCAAGCTTTTTAAGGGCTGGTACTGCTATGCTGGGCAAAATAGTCAGGGAGACTTGTTATGATAAATCACGAAAGTAATGTTATTGAGTACACCTACACCGATCAGCATGCGGTCCCCGACGATGTTAGCGAGCCGCTTAAGCCCGATTACGCCATTAACCAGTTGCTCGCGCAGTTCACTGGCGGCATCGATCCGGTGGCCTATTCGCTGGCCTTCACCGATTGGTTTATTCATTTGCTGTTGTCGCTGGGTAAGCAGCAGGCGCTGCTCGACTTAACGCTGACCAACGCCAGTACGCTGAATAAAAATCTGGACGATGCCGCAGACGATAACCGGTTGTCCGGACCTGAGTGGCAAACCTGGCCCTACGCCCTATACCGGCAAAATTACCTGGCTATGCGCCAATGGTGGCAACTGGCTACCCGCGATGTGCAGGGCGTTGAAAAACATCATACTGACATGGTGAACTTTTCAGTGCGGCAGTGGTTGGAAGCTTTATCACCGGCCAATTACCTGACTACTAACCCGAATGTCATTCACAAAACCCTGGAATCTGCCGGCGCTAACCTGGTAAAAGGGGTTGATAACCTTATCGAGGATATCCAGCAGCAGTATTTTAGGGAAGCTGAGCCCCAACACCAGGAAACCTACCGGGTTGGCGAAAATATTGCCGTCACACCTGGCCAGGTGGTGTTCAAAAACAACCTGCTGGAGCTTATTCAGTACAGCCCGGAAACCGAAGAAGTCTGCGCTGAGCCGGTGCTGGTGGTGCCGGCGTGGATAATGAAGTATTACATTCTCGATTTATCGGAACATAACTCCCTGGTGCGTTATCTGGTGCAGCAGGGCCATACCGTCTTTATGATCTCCTGGAAAAACCCGCAGCACGAGGATCATAACGTAAGTCTGATTGATTACCTCAAACAGGGCCTGGGTGAGGCGATCGAAGCGGTGCAGCAACGGGTACCCTCAGAACAAATCAACGGGGTGGGCTATTGTCTGGGCGGTACCCTGCTGACGATGGCTGCCGCCTGGCTGGCCCGGGAAAAGCGTAATCCATTCTGCGCGCTAACCTTACTGGCGGCACAAACCGACTTCAGTGATGCCGGCGATTTGCGCTTATTCATCGATGAAAGCCAGCTGTCAATGCTGGAGGCGGTGATGGCCAAAAACGGTTTTCTGCCCAAAGAGAGTATGGCCGGCACCTTTACTCTGCTGCGGGCAAACTATTTACTGTGGTCGCGCTGGGTAAAAGAGTATCTGTTAGGAGAACGTCAGCATCCCAATGATTTGCTCACCTGGAATAAAGACGCCACCCGCATGCCCGCGCGCATGCATGCGGAGTACTTGCGCCAGTGTTATTTGCATAACTCGCTGGCCAGCGGTCAGTTTATGGTCGATAACCGGCCCATTGCCCTGGCCGATATTCAGGTGCCGCTGTTTGTTGTGGGCACTGCGAAAGACCATGTGGCGCCATGGCAGTCGGTGTACAAAATCAATTTGCTGATTGATAAAGACATCACCTTTCTGCTCACAAATGGTGGCCATAACGCTGGTATTATCAGCGAGCCGGGTCATGCCCATCGGGTCTATCAGTTGGCTACCCGTAAGGAAGACGGGGCTTACCTGCCACCCCAGGCATGGCTTGATGAGGTACCCTTACAGGAAGGCTCCTGGTGGCCGGCATGGCAGCAATGGCTGGCCTCGCAATCAAGCTGCAGGGTTAGCGCCAGAAAGGTGGAAGCGGTGAAGCCGTTACCGGCCGCTCCCGGCGAATATGTTCTGGCGCCGTAGCGGCGGCCATTAATCAGGCCGGTTGGTGCGTACCAGGCGCAGGTAGACGGCCCGTTGTTTCTCTTTAATTGAGTAACTGGCGTTAAAGAAGGCCACGGTCCAGACTCTCTCAGGATCGTTCAGACTTGGCGTGGACGACCAGAAGCTGTCTTCTGGTGTAGCCGGAAAAAAGCTGGTGTTTATCGAAGGCCTGACGCAGTTACGTTCGGTTAACGAGGCCAACTCTTTGACGTTGGGCATGCGCCATCCTGCCAATAACTCAGCGTCGTAGTCGCGGGTATACACCAATGCTTGTTGCCAGGTAAGTTGCTCGGCATCGCCTGTACAGGTTTCGGTTTCATCACTCCAGGTTTGCCCCACCGCGCAGCGCTGCCAGATTAAACCGGTTGGGATGTGTAAAATGGTATCGGTGGTGACTTCGCTGAAGACCTCATCCGGCGTGGTTTCTACAGCGTTAGTAAGGCATTCCTGCGCTGTGACCTGAGTCATCCAAAATAAGCTAAACAAAGCTGAGATTAAGCGTGTCATAATTATCGTCCCGCTCTGACCAGCCGGATGCTGACGGCATCTGACTTATTAAGAAAATTATCCACCCCACTGATGAAGTCGATAGCCCAGGCGTTCTGCGCCGCATCATTACTTACACCATCGGCGCTGGGCTGGGCGGTCCAGTACCAGAGCGTAGCGGCACTGTCGGCTCCGGTGTTGGGAAAGTACTGCGTATCAATGCGGGGCAGGGCGGTACGGCCAAAGTGAACCAGTGACATCAACTCCTGATGATTGGGCAGACGCCAGTCATAGAAACCGCATAATCCGGCACTATTAACGGCGTCGACATAAGCACTGGTGTTGCAGCTCGTCAGCGTGCAACTGGTGTTTGTGCCATTAATATTGCCGGGCTCGCCGCCGTTGTCTTCTTCGGCATACCAGCTGTAGCGGTGATCAAGGTCGCGCAGGCCGCCATCGGTAGTTTTCACTTCCCACACCAGCCCGGTAACATTATCCCGCACACAGCTGAACTGCGGTGCATCTACATCCTCTTCATCACCGTTGGCATTCAGCTTGGTAAAATCAAAGCCGTTTTCACCGCGCCCCGCTTTTTCCAGCACGTTACTGTCGGCCAGTGCATCGGCGCCGCGCTGACCATCCTGGCCAGGAAACCCGTTTTGCTGATTAGCGGATAACGTGGTATTGGTGGCCTGCTGCGTCATGCCAGTATCATTGAGCACCCGCACTGGAAATGGGCGTATCAGTACCCGCAGATGGTCGGTCACTTCGTTACCGAACATATCTTCCCCGGTCAGATAAAAATCCAGAGTAGTAGCGCTGTCTACCAGCGGCGCTATAGCATAGGTGTCGGCGCTATTGGGGTTGATAATTTGCGGCGCAGCATCACCACTGTAGGTCCATAAAGTGGCAATCGGTGTGGCCGCTGGTACGGTACTGGTGGCAGTGCCGGCCAGCACAATTCGCTCGCCGCCAAACAAGGCCTGATCAATACCAGCATTTACCTCTGGCGGCGTATCGGCGTCGGATAATACGGTAATCGAATGGCTGGTTGTATCCTCGGCCCCTTCATCATCTGTTACCGTCAGGCTGAATGTCAGGGTTTGCCGGGCATCGGTAACCGGCGTGTCGATCACCAGCGTTGACTGGTCGGTTTCAGTACCGGTCAGTACATCATCCCCCGCGGTTTGTTGCCACGCCCAGGCGCTAATTTCTTCGCTGCTGGTACCGTCGCTGTCGGTGCTGTTGCGCCCGTCAAAGGTCAGCGATACACCCGCCGGGTAAGTGCCAGGAGGTAAATCCGGCCAGTCGCTAAGCGTAATAATAGCTGTGGGAGGCAGGTTGTCCGGGGTTACGGTAAGCGTAAAACTGTCTGAGGCCGATTGGCCTGCACTATCGGTAGCACTCACCGTGACCACATACTGTGTGTCGGCAGTAACAATCGGGGTGGTCAGGCTGGCCGTGGCAACGCTGGTGTCTTCATGGGTGATGGTAAGCGCCGGTGTTGACGACCAGCTGTAAACCACCGCGCCGGATGGGAAAGACACCTGCGCCGATAAACTAACATTGGTTTGTTCTGCCGCCGAGCGATCGCGACCGGCATTGACGGCAAAACTTTCATCTGAATCATCCTTACTCAGCCCGCCGCCGCATGCAGTTAATAGCAGCGCTATCGCTAGCAGGGCAACCTTCATCAGCAGATGATGGGTACGTAAGGGCAACAGGCTCATTCCTTTCATCAGACGATATCACTCTTTTTGGCACAACACTGTGGGTGTTATCGGCCACCCCCACCTGATTATTGAGTCTTTTGTGTAATTTTACGCTGCACAGTGGCAGGAACGCCGTAGGCAATGGCATTGGCAGGAATGTCGTGGGTCACCAGGCTGCCTGCGCCAATCACCGCGTTATCGCCAATCGTCACACCGGCACATATGGTGGAGTTAGCGCCAATCCAAACCCGGTGACCGATAGAAACCGGCCGACCAGCTTCCTCTGGCGGGTAATACTCTGGCCAAATCTGTGTTCTGCCTACTGCGCTGGAGATAATGCAATTCGGGCCGATAAGTACCTGATTACCCAATTTAATCGGGCAGACATCAACAATGGTAGCGTTATGATTGATGAAGCTGCCTTTGCCAATGAAGCAATTAAGGGCATATTCGATTTGCAAGGTTGATTCAATCTGTACTGATCCCGAACACTGCAGTTGTGCTGTTAGCATGGCCTGTCGCTGTTGGGGGGCGGTAAGCTGGTTGTAGCTGATACACCATTGCCGGGCGACTCGCCTTGCCTGCTCGAAAGGCGCGTCAGCCGGGGCGTAGGGGGCACCGCTAGTCATTTCTTCAACGCTATTAGCGGGGCCACTGTTGGAGACCTTATCAGTCAAAAATTAACCTTGATGTCAGAGAGTTAAGTTGAAATTATAAGGGCGTGCGGTAATTTGGTAAATTGTTCGACAAAAGTGTGGTATCGGATACTGGTACTTTGAGCTAAACTCTGTTGTAATTTAACTAATAATTATACGAAGTTATAAAAATTTATGCGCATTGGTTGGCGTTCTTTCCTCAAACAAAAATTCCAAAAAAAATCTGGCTATCATGCAATCGGAATTGCTGTGTCGCTGGATTCGGTAACGTTTTGTGCGCTGAAAAAACTTAACGGCGAAATTAGCCTTGCGTTTGAAGAGACTGTCAGCTTTTCTCACTGGGGCGTTCACCTGGCCAAGTGGGTTGATAAACACGGTCTGAGCGGCACGCCTGCCTGTGTTGCGTTTTCAATTCACTGGTATCAAATTCTGCAGATTGACCGCCCAACCGTTGAAGCCAATGAGATCACCGCGGCATTATCCTGGTCGGTGAAAGAACTCACCGGCAGTGATAAGGAAATGGCCATCGATTACACCGATTTACCGGTGCCGCTGGCAGGCAATGCCAGAATAAATGTATTTGCCCTGCCTAAGGAAGATGTCGAGAGTGTCAGCGAAGCGGTATTTAACGCTGGTCTTGAACTCCAATTGATTACCGTTGAGGAACTGGCCACTTGTGAATTAGTGCCGGTGCAATCCGACCCTATCCTGACCGTGGTACAGGAAGCCGGTGAAGAAATTTGTCTGAATATTATCAAAGATGGTCAGCTGTATTTCAGCCGCCGTCTGAAAGGCTTTGAGAACCTCGGTAGCTTTACTGAGGACGAGCTCAGAATGGGCATTGGTGAGTCGTTAAGTGTGCAGATTCAGCGTTCTATGGACTTTTATGAAAGTCAGTTGCGACAGGCACCGGTGAGGCAGATTATGATGCGCCTCGATACGCCTCATCGGGATGCACTGGCCAGTCAGATTGAACAGGTGGTGAGTGCCAGAGTCAATGATCTCACCCCCGCAGTGACTGCCGCCGAGCCGGGCATGTCGGTAACCCGGGTCAATTATTCCAGTCTTGGTGCAGCGATTTGTGGGTCTGCTGAGCCGCAGGTTAAAAACGAGGCTGCGGCATGAAAAACAGGATTAATTTTTATTCTGCCGAGTTTGCCCCGCGCCTCGACTTGCTCTCGCTTACCAGTGTGTTATTAGCATGGGGAGCAACTCTCTCTGTGCTGTTACTCATTTGGGCGGGTGTCGCCTGGTATGGCGCTTCTAAACGCACCGAACTGGCAGAGGTTCAGGACCAGCAACAGCAGTTATCGGCTTCGGTAAACAACCTTAAAACCACGCTTGAGCAACGTAAACCGGATGCTGGCCTTACCCGCACTCTGGAACAACGTCAGCAGGAACTGGCAAATCGTGAACTGCTGGTGCGCGAGCTCAGCCAGCGCGAGCAAATCAAACAGCAGGGCTTTGCCGGGATGCTCGACAGCCTGGCGCAGAAAAACAGTCAGGATATCTGGCTCGATACTATTGAAGTGAGTGAAAACATGATGGTACTCCAGGGGCAACTGAGTACCCCGCAAGCCATGCCCAAATGGTTACAGCGTTTGGGACGGACTACAGCGTTCTCTGGCCGCACCTTCGATTCCACCCGACTGTATCGTGACAACGAGCAATTGCGCTTTGAATTGAACATGGCCCGGGTGCCGGAAACAATGCAACAAGGTGGTCTGCGGTGACTTTTGACCAGTACGAAGAAAAATTTGCCGCGCTGAGTCAGCGCGAGAAGGTGTTAATTTTTGCCTCAGGAATGGTGGTAGTTTTTGCTGTGCTGGTTTTCTTGTTGATTGAGCCCGGCGTAAAGGAAAACGGTAAAACAAGCAGTAGCATTGAGATTACCCGCAACGAGGTTACCACACTTAAAGAGTTGCAACTGGTTTATGAACAAGCGCTGGCCGAAGATCCGAATGCCAGCCTGAAGCAGCAGATAACCCAGGTAGATAAGCGGATGGTGCGACTGCAGGAAAACTTTGCCGCGCAATTAGCTGATTTAATCCTGCCCCGGCAAATGCCCGCGCTTATCGAACAGGTGTTCTCCCAGGCTGATGGGTTAAAGCTCATCGAAATGGCCTCCGTCAGCCCGGAAAATATTTTTGCTGATAACCCGGCTATGGCAGAGGTGCCGCTTTACCAGCATGGTGTTACGCTGACTTTCGAAGGCCGTTATTTTGCGGTAAGAGACTTTCTGGCTCGCCTTGAGGAACTGTCGGATAAACTGTACTGGCGCTCTATGGCCTATCATGTAAAGGACTATCCCACTGCTGAGGTGACCCTTGAGGTTTACACTCTGAGTACTGAAAAGGCGTTTATAGGTGTTGAATAAAGTGTCTCCTTTGTTGCTGTTAACCCTGCTCGCTGTACCGGCGGGAGCGCAGGTGCTTGAGGATCCAACGCGCCCGGCACGCAACGCCCCTCAGGCCAATGCGGCGGTTGCAGCGGCGGCGGTTGAACTACAACTGGAAGCCGTGTTACAGCTTGGCGCGAGTCGGATCGCGGTGATTAACGGCAAAACGGTGAAATCAGGGCAGACAATACAGGGCGCAATAGTAAAACAAATTAATCCACGCAGCGTGGTGATTGCGCAAGATGAGAACGGGGTTTGGAAAACAATGACGTTATGGGTCAGCCAACGGGGCGACGTGAAAACCAATGCAGCAGAGAATTATTAAAATGGGTAGCATGAATAGACGTTTGATATATATCGCTCTGGCTATGGCACTGGCGGGCTGTCAGTCGACACCCGAAGAATCCGTGGTGGAACAATCACTGAAACAGCAACTGGCTGAACAAATTGCCCATGAACAAGCTGCGCAAAAAAACGCCAAGGCGTCGCCGGGTGCTTTGCAGGATGTGCCAGACAGCGTGACCAGTTTACTGGGTGATGTGGCAACCACCGGTGAGCGCCCCTCGTTATTTGGCCCGGAAAAATACGATATCGAAGCTGACGGCGTTGGCGTAAGAGCCTTTTTTACCGGGCTGGTAGCAGATACGCCCTACAGCGTGGCTATTCACCCCGACGTCAGCGGGGAAATATCCCTGAGCTTAAAACAGGTCTCCATGGAACAGGTGATGGAGCTGTTGGGCGACCTGTACGGCTTTGATATCAGTCGCAAGAGCAATGTTTTCAGAGTTCTGCCCGCTGGCATGCGTACCGAAACTCTGGCCGTAAATTACCTGCTGATGAAACGGGACGGCTCAACCCAAACCAGCATTATCTCTGGCGGTGTGTCCCAGGCCGATAATAACGGTAATTCCAACAGCAATTTTAATAATTTCAGCGGTAATTCGGCGAACAGTAACAATCTGGGTAATCAGTTTGGTAACAATATTAACGGCACCTCTATTTCAACCCGCACCGAAACCGATTTCTGGACCGATCTGAAAGCGTCACTGGAGTCGATGATCGGCACCGAAGGCGGCCGCGCGGTATTTGTCACGCCACAGGCTGGCCTGGTCACCATTCGGGCAATGCCGGATGAAATCCGTGATATTAAGCGTTTCCTGAAAACCTCTGAGGCAAGCCTGCAGCGGCAGGTTATTCTGGAAGCCAGAATTCTCGAAGTGGCTCTCGATGACGGCTATCAGCAGGGCATTAACTGGTCTGAAGTAGTGGCAAACGTTGGCAGTACCGACTTTACCTTCAGCAATACTGCTGCCAGTATTGGTAACGAAATTTCTGCTTCGCTGGGGGGCGTTACCAGCTTATCGTTCCTTAACCAGGATTTCTCCGGAGTTATCTCGTTGCTGTCTACGCAGGGCAACGTGCAGGTATTATCCAGCCCCAGGGTTACCGCCATTAACAATCAAAAAGCGGTGATTAAAGTGGGCGACGACGAGTATTTCGTTACCGATGTATCGAGTCAAAACACCATCACCTCCACCACTACCTCGGTAGTGCCGAACATTGAGCTTACCCCGTTTTTCTCAGGGATAGCGCTGGATGTAACGCCACAAATTGACGAAACCGGCTCAGTGTTGCTGCACGTTCATCCTTCGGTAATCGAAACTCAGGAACAGGAAAAAGTGGTTAGCCTGAATCAGGAGCAAATCGTCCTGCCGCTGGCGCAAAGCACTATACGTGAGTCGGATACCATCATTAAAGCGGCATCAGGCGAAATTGTGGTGATTGGTGGCCTAATGCAAACCAGCCTGACCGATTCAGAATCAAAAACGCCGTTGCTTGGTGATATCCCGCTACTGGGCGAGTTGTTTACCAACAAAAGCCAGCGCGAGACCAAAAAAGAGCTGATTATACTGCTCAAGCCCACCGTTATTGGCAGCGGTACCTGGGCAGAACAAATTGAATTAAGCCGTGAAAAAATGGCCGACTGGCTGTACGTAGAGTAATCATGTATCTGTATCACTTTGGTATCCGTGAACTGCCTTTTACGCTGACGCCGAATACCAGCTATTTTTTCGGTTTGCCCAGCCACAACGAGGCCATGCAGGTATTACTGACAGCGCTGAAAACCGGCGAAGGTTTTATCAAGGTTACGGGTGAAGTGGGAACCGGTAAAACACTGATTTGCAGAAAGTTGCTTAATGAATTACCGGACCACTTTGTGGCCGCCTACGTGCCGAACCCGATGCTGTCACCTACCGAGCTACGGCGTGCGGTGGCCAATGAACTGGGAGTGGAGCTGGGCAGCGACTGCGATCAGCAGGCGTTCACGCAAAAGATTCAGCAGCGTTTGATTGCCATTCATCAGCAACAGAAAAGTGCGGTGCTGATTATTGATGAGGCCCAGGCATTGCCTACCGAGAGTATTGAAGCGTTGCGGTTAATGACCAATCTGGAGACCGAGTCGCGTAAATTACTTCAGGTAGTGTTATTCGGACAGCCAGAGCTGGACGAAAAGCTCGCTTTGCCCGAGTTACGCCAGTTACGGCAGCGCATTACCTTTAGTTACAGCCTGGCGCTTATGGATCCTGATCAGGTGTATCAGTATGTCCGACACCGGGTCAATGTGGCCGGTTATCATGGCACGGATTTATTTAACCGTCAGTGCTGCGAGCTTCTCTACCGCGCCAGTGCCGGCACACCCCGGGTGGTGAATGTGCTGGCCCATAAAGCGTTAATGCTGGCTTATGGCGAAGGCAAGTCAGCGGTTGAGCCAGAGCACATTGTCGCGGCGTCTGCTGATACAGAAGCGGCGCAAACGGTAAGCAATAAATGGTGGCTCGGCCCGCAGAGTAAGTGGTTGCTGTTAGCGGCTACAGCAGTAGTGATTGTAATGATTGCAGGGATATGGAACATGAGGGCGACACTGTGAGTGTAGTCAATAAAATGCTGAAAGACTTAGAGAACCGCGAAGCCAGTCAGGCTACGCCGGCTAACTATCAGCCGCCGGCTAAAAAGTCGTCTTCAGCGCTGCGCATTGCCATCATTCTGCTACTTGGTGTAATAGCCATTGGCGCCGTTTACTTATGGCCTGCAGATACCATGGATAATCTGCCACAAAGCGCGTCGGTGGGGCCGATTAACCAGATTGTTCCTGAAGCCGTGGCCGCCCAGGCCGTAGCGCCTGAAGAGCCGCAAGAACCCAGACAGATTAAAGTCACGCCCACTACCAGGCCGCAAAATACCATGGGCGTAATGGAGGGGCCGGTCGATATCAACGCGCCATCCAGACGCACCGAATCCACAACTGAAGGCTCACAACCCACTGCACGGGAAAGAGTGGCTGCGCATTCAACCCGCAAGGCGTCTGACTCAGAGCCTTCTCCGGTTGCTGCGTCTGAACCCGATGATGTACCCGCTGAGCCGGTTATCAAGCCCAGTGCGACGAATCCGGAAGACGCCCTGAAAGCGCAAATTCGCCAGGCCCTGAGTCAGAACGATACGCCAATGGCTGTTCAGTTGCTAATAACGCTGATCCGCCAGCAACCAGATAACGTGGCCGCCCGCAAACGACTGGCCGCCCTGTATTTTAGTGCGGGCCGCACAACCGACGCTCAGCAGTTATTGCAGCAAACTGTAGCGGATATGCCTGCCGACAGCAGTGTCAGGCTGATGTATGCGCGTTTGCTGGTGCAGCAAAATGAGACCAAGCTGGCGTATTACACGCTGCAAGACGTTAACGATTATGGTCAACCTTCCATTGAACTGTTGGGCTACCGCGCGTCACTGGCGCAAAAGCTCGACCTGCTGGATGACGCGCTGCAAGATTACGCCCAATTGGTATTGCTTGATAGTCAGACCGCCAGGTGGTGGCTCGGTCAGGCGGTGGTCGCCGATAAACAGGGCTATACAGCCCTCGCGCTAAGCAGCTATCGGGAAGCACTGTCATTACAACAGCTCGAAGACGGCATTGAACAATTTATTCGCCAGCGCTTAACCAATCTGACGGGAGTTTCATCATGAGTGGTGTAAAAGTCAGGCTCGGTGATCTGCTGGTGCAGCAGGGGCTCATAGACGAGCCACAACTGATGTCGGCGCTGGCTGAACAGCGCCAGACCGGCCGCAAGCTTGGTGCTACCCTGATAGCCATGGAACTGGTGACTGAGAAGCAGTTGCTGGAGCTGCTCTCCACGCACTTAAATGTGCCACTGATCGACATTGATCACTTCAATGTTAGTCCGGCCGCAGTAAAACTATTACCGGAAGTACAGGCCCGCCGTTACCGGGCGCTGGTACTGGAAGACCGCGGCGATAAATTGCTGGTGGGGATGAGCGATCCGGCCGACCTCACCGCCGTGGATAATCTTGGCGAGATCCTGCCTAAACCCATTGAAGTGGCCGTAGTAAGTGAACAACAGTTGTTTGGCGCTTATGACAGTTTCTACCGGCGTACCGATGAAATAGCCTCATTTGCCCAACAGCTGGCCAATGAGTACCGCGATGAGCAGGAGTTTGAGCTTACCGCCGGGCTCGAGGATGAGCAGGATACCGCCGTTGCCCGCTTGCTGCAGTCGATTTTCGAAGATGCGGTACAGGCCAAGGCCTCGGATATCCACATCGAGCCAGACGAACAACAATTACGCATTCGGCAGCGGGTCGATGGCGTATTGCAGGAAACGGTTATCCCGGAAAATAACATTGCCGCCGCGCTGGTGTTACGCCTTAAACTGATGGCGGGCCTGGATATCTCAGAAAAACGTCTGCCTCAGGATGGCCGCACCCAGGTCCGGGTGAAAGGTCACCGCGTGGATGTGCGTTTATCCACTATGCCGGTACAAACCGGAGAAGCGGTGGTTATGCGTTTGCTGGATCAGTCTGCCGGGGTGTTAACCCTGGAAGAAACCGGCATGCCCAAGCCATTGCTCGACCGCTTACGGGTGTTACTGAAACGGCCCCACGGCATGATCCTGGTGACCGGCCCGACCGGTTCCGGTAAAACCACCACACTGTATGGTGCCCTGAGTGAATTAAACCAGCCGCAGCGTAAAATTATTACCGTTGAAGATCCGGTAGAATACCGTTTGCCGCGCATTAATCAGGTACAGGTGAACAGCCGTATCGGGCTAAACTTCTCAAACGTACTGCGGACCACATTGCGTCAGGACCCGGATATTATCATGGTGGGTGAGATGCGGGATCAGGAAACGGTGGAAATTGGTTTGCGCGGGGCGTTAACCGGTCACCTGGTATTATCCACGCTGCACACCAATGATGCTGTATCCAGTGCAATTCGTTTGCTCGATATGGGCGCGGCCGGCTACCTGGTAGCCAGTTCATTGCGAGGCATCATTGCCCAGCGTCTGATCCGGCGGATTTGCGACAACTGTGAAGTGGATTACCAGCCGTCCAATGATGAGCTGTTCTGGCTCGGGCATATTGACAGCAACTTATCTGCGGTATCGTTTAAACGCGGGAAAGGTTGCCAGAAGTGCAATCATACCGGTTATCGCGGCCGGGTGGGGGTGTTTGAATTACTCGAACTGACCGATCCGATGATGAATGCATTAAAAGCCGGCGACACCGTTGCCTTTGGTGAGCATGCCTTACGCAGTCCGGGTTATAAGCCGCTGTCTCACGTGGCGCTGACCTATGCCAAAATGGGCATGACAACGGTGGAAGAGGTACTGAAACTGGTGGAAATGGTTGCCGAGCTTGTGCACAGCGAGGAGCAGGAAGAGCAACACGCAAAGACTGACCAGGACAATAATAGTAATACCGGTGGCGGCCTGAGTCTGGAGGATATTCCGGATGCCTAGGTTCAGCTATACCGGCCGTGAACCCGGTGGCGAAATGAAAAGCGGCATGCTTGATGCGCTTGACGCTAACGCGGCGGCCAAAATGTTGCTGGCGCGCAGCATTACACCAATTTCAATTAACCCGGTGGAGGGCGGTGCGACACAAAGTGAGGTAAAGGTTAATTTCCTTACGCCTAAGGTGAGTCTCGATGAACTGGTGATCCTGTCTCGACAGATGTACTCCCTGACTCATGCCGGCATCCCCATATTGCGAGCGGTCAGCAGTCTGGCCGAATCATCGAACTCGGTGCGCCTGAAACTGGCCCTGACCGATATCATCAGCTTACTGGAGAGAGGGCGCACGCTGTCTTCGGCCATGCACCAGCACAGCGAAATCTTCGATCGGCTATATGTAAGCGTGGTGCACGTGGGTGAAAATACCGGTCGTTTGGATGAGGCATTTTTGCAGTTAGCCGGCTACCTTGAGCGTGAACAGGAAACCCGCCGCCAGATAAAAGCGGCAACCCGTTACCCGATTTTTGTGGTGATTGCTCTGGTGGCTGCACTGATCATAATGAACATTGTTGTCATCCCGAAATTCGCCGATATGTTTAATAAGTTCGGTGCCGAATTGCCGGTGATGACCCGTTTCCTGTTAGGCATGTCAGACTTCTTTATCAATCAGTGGTACATATTGATTGGTGCTATACTGGTTATTGTTTTTGGCGTACGTAACTACTTACAAACGCCGGATGGAAACCTGACCTGGAGCCGCAAGAAACTGAAACTGCCGATTGTCGGCAAGGTGATTGAGCGTTCGCTGCTCGCCCGTTTCTGCCGCAGTTTCTCGATGATGCTGCAAGCCGGTTTACCGTTAACCACGGCGCTTAATCTGGTGGCTGAAGCGGTGGGCAACCGCTTTATGGAAACCAAAATAATTGACATGCGCCAGAGTATTGAAAAAGGCGAGAACCTGTCGAGAGTTACCCAGGCAAGTGGCCTGTTTACGCCCATGGTGCTGCAAATGGTCAATGTGGGGGAAGAAACCGGTCGGGTAGATGAACTATTAGCAGAGGTGGCAGACTTCTACGAACGGGAAGTCGACTATGATCTTAATAGCCTGACGGCCAAGATAGAGCCGGTACTGATAGGCATTGTCGCTGGTATGGTACTGGTGCTGGCACTGGGTATCTTTACCCCGATGTGGGACATGATGAGCGCGATTAAGGGGCAATAAGCTTGAAATCAAAAGACGTTGCCGAACATAACCTTAACCGGGTGCTGGTTAACCTGGCAGTCATCGTTGTGTTTACCCTGTTGATGGCGACCGCGATTGTCTATGTGTACGACAGTGAACCGGACGTGGAAGCACAAATTATGCAGGGTTATGCCCGGCAGTTTGCGACCAGTGCCACCAATGCTCACTGGCAGTGGCAGGCCGAGGGCCGCCCGGAAATGATTATGCTGGTGCACTACGACAACGAAGGTAAGGAAGTTGGTCGCCGGCCGGTCAGAATGGCCCACTTTGGCTGGCCGAAGGTCGAACCGAGTTCTGCGAGTTGTTTGCAGCTCTGGGAGCAGTTACTGAATACTTCAACCCGGGTTGAGGGTTTTCGGGTACTCGGTGATTACTACGCCAGTGACAATGAAGGGGAGCAAACGCCGAACGCACGGTGTCGCTACCGGGTGAGTACCGGGCCCTATTTCGACTACAGTATTTATACAGGTATTGTTCAACAATCAGGGAATGACTAGTTCGTGAATAAATTGGGAGTTCAGGAGTTATCTATGACAAATTGTAAACGCCACCAGGCGAGTACGCCGCTAGCGGGTGTAAAAGGTTTTACCCTCATTGAGCTCACTATTGTAGTGGTCTTGCTGGGGCTGCTGGCTGCAGTGGCCATTCCGCGCTTCCTGGATGTCACTGAACAGGCTGAAGACGCGACCATCGAGGGGGTTTCAGGCGGTTTTGCAACCGGCGTTGGCCTGGTCAGAGCGGAGTGGGAGCTTGAAGCCCGGCCGCGGGATAATCAGGGCACCAATCTGTCGTTTGTTACTATCGACGGTATTATCGTAGGTGTCGACCGCAATACCGGCTATCCCACCGGGCAAGTGAACAACGATAACAGCACCGAAGACGATGCCATGTCAGCGCTGGACTGCGAGAGTATTTTTAATCTGATTATGCAAAGTGCGCCCACTATTACGTCCGACTGGGCAAACCGGCCATTTGACAGTTTCCGTTATTTTACTAACTTCAGTAATGGAACAGGCTCCGGCGGCAATGACCTGTGCTTTTACTATTTGAGTAAATCGGTGCGGAATTTACAGAATGCACCAACCGATGACACCCTTGGGGATGGATTTATATACGATCCCAGAATTGGTCAGGTGGTAGTCTTTAGTAACAATACTAGCAATTCGTCTAATTAGTACAGTAAACGCTGTACTCAATTGAAAAATAGTGAATAATAGAAAAACTTGTTTTGAGGGGAATTAACATGCAACAGCGTGGTTTTACTTTAATTGAACTGATCATCGTGATCGTGATTCTGGGCATTCTGGCTGTAACAGCGGCACCGCGTTTTATTGACTTCCAGGGCGATGCTCGGGCATCAACCCTTCAGGGGCTTAAAGCTGCTTTACAGGGTGGCTCTAATTTAGTTTATGCGAAATCTGCTATCTCGGGTGAGCAAGGCGAATTGGCCGAAACGGTATCAATCAGTGGCAAGACTGTTGCCACTCAATATGGTTATCCGGACGCAGACTCTCTTGAGTTTAATTCAAGTGCAAACACTGCCACTGACAATACCATTCAGGGCTGGACTGATATTACCGATACCGATTGGGATATTGATGTAACTACCTCTGGGTCGGGCACGACAACAGCTGGCGTTGCAACGTTTTATCCAGAAGGTACAACGGATGCTACCTGCGCGTTAACTTATACTGAAACAATTGTAGAGAATCAGGCTCCGGTAATTACGGTTGACTCTTCTGGTTGTTAATAGGTTAGCTTCTTTAACCATAATGATGTTAATGACCAGGGTTCATGACTCGAACCAACCCTTGTCTCAATAAAGGCTTTAGTCTTGTTGAGTTAATCACAGTTATTACCTTAATCGGCGTGCTGGCCGTTGTGGCTGGCACCCGTCTTCAAAGCCGTCAGGGCTATGTTGAATACGCCTATCAGGACCGCCTCGTGTCCGCCCTTCGTAATATGCAAATCAGAGCTATGCAGGATACCCGGGACGGGTTTTGCTTTCGGCTCAACTTTCAGTACGGCGCCAGTAGCGCATACGGCCCACCATCTCTCGATTATGCACCCGGTAACGGTAGTGCCACGTGCGGCAGCGGGATAGCCAGTAACGCCCCGGCGTTTCTGGCCACAGTGGGCACCGAGCTTACCGATGAAGGACTGAGTTTATCCAGTGCCGATGGGGCGCTGATTAACTTCAGTTATATCGGGTTTGATGCCCTGGGCAGGCCGCTGAACAATGCTGCTAACTGCGGAACGGGTTCGCCATGCAGGGTGACTATCACCGGTGAGTCCAGCGTGGATGTCTGTATTGAAAGCGAGGGCTACATCCATGCCTGCTAGAGCCGCAAAAGGATTTACCCTGGTTGAACTGATTATCGGCATTACCGTCTTTTCCATCATCATGATGGTGATCATTGGGTTAATTGGTCCGCAGTCGCGCCTCAGTGTGGAGCCTATCTGGCAGGTGCGGGCCAGCGAGTTGGCGCAGTCACTGATGAGCGAAATTAATGCCCGGGCGTTTGATGATAGCCTGGCCAACAGTAATAGTGGTAAGCGATGCAATGAATCAGCTTCCTGCACGCCATCGGGTAGCCTCGGGCCGGATCCTGGTGAAGATAGGGTACGCTTTGATGACATCGATGATTATCATGGCCTGAATGAGTCCGGCGCGACCATTTTGTCGGCGCAGGGATTACCCGTGCTCTACAATGGCGAGAGCCTGTATACCGGATTCTCTGTCGCCGTTCAGGTTTACTATGACGATAACGAAGACGGCGTAAATGACGACGCCGGTGGTAGCGGCACAGTTATCGGCAATGTAAAGCGGATTGTCATCACCGTGACCACGCCCGGCGGTGAAGCCATTACCTTCAGCAGTTACCGGTGGAATGTATGATCAGCAACAGCCGGCATAACCGCGGATTCACGCTCATCGAGCTGGTTACTGTTATTGTCATCCTCGGTGTGGCCAGCGCTGGCATTGCCAGTTTTGTGCGCGGCTCCATGCAAACCTATATTGATGTCAGTACCCGTGAACAACTGCTCTCTGAAAGTCGCTTTGCTATTGAGCGGCTTAAGCGAGAACTGCGAAATGCAGTGCCAAACAGTGTTCGAATTACTGGTAACAGCAATTATCACTGCATGGAGTTTGTCCCTATAAACTGGGCCACGGTGTATACCGAGTTACCGAAGCGTAATGATCCCACCTACGAAATTGATGTTGTCGCACTGCATGATATTAACAATGTACCTTATAGCCTGCCCTCGGGTAACAATTTCGCTGTAGTTTACCCAACGCGCAGTGAGGATATTTATGATCCGGGCAACGGACATCGCGTTTCTGTCAGCAGCTGCAGCGATGATGGAGATGGCGACTGTAGCACGCTGGATGACAGCGATAACATTGTGCAGCTTGAGGTAACCGGGTTACTGGCCCAGGAATCGCCTGCCTCCCGGGTTTATCTGATCGACCGCGCCGTGAGTTACTGTGTGTATCAGAATCGCCTCATTCGCTATGAAAATGATTTGTTGGTGAATCAGTTAGGGGCTTTCCCAGGTCTGCCGGTTATCGCCGAACATGTGGCCAATGTGTTATCGGCGGATCCGGTGAATAATCCTCAGGAGGACGATCCGTTTCGGATTATTTCAACCAGTCTGCAGAGTAATTCGATAGCTGAAATTCGCCTGCGCTTTATCGACAATAATGAACAGATTGCTTATCAGCAGGAGATCCACATTGATAATATTCCCTGACAAACGCCAGCGCGGGAGTATGTTGGTGATGACGTTGTTCGTAATAATCATACTTGCCTTTCTGGGCATTACCATGGTGAATCTGCTATCGTCATCCAATCAGTCGGTGGTGTATGAAGTACTCGGTGCCAGAGCGAAAATGGCGGCTCAGAGTGGCGTACAGCGATTACTTAGTACTGCTTTTCCGTTAAACAGCCCGGTGGCAACCTGCAGTACCACTATCACCAGTAATGCTGCGTTTAGCACCGGCGATGGGCTGGAAAATTGCAGTTATCAGGCAACCTGCACCACCACCCAGGTGGTAAAACAAAATGTCGATTATAATTACTATCGGTTTGAGAGTACCGGTATCTGCCGGGCGAATGATATTTGGGCCAGCCGGACCTTCGAGTTGGATGCGTTCGAGGAACGATAATAAAGGGTAAGCAGTGACTGTATTGCGTTGTTGTATTCTACTGTTATGGTTGCCTGCCATGTGGGCGGCGGCTGCCAGCTGCTCCAGTGTTTTTGCCGATCCGGCCGGTTCTTATTCGTCCTCCGGTTATATTCAGTTTCAGCCGCAAACTTCGCTGGTCGGCAGTGACGGGCAAATCAGCTTTGCCAGTATGGTGGATAACAGCGGCGGCAGCAGCTGCGATACCGTCGCCTGTCGGTTAAGTGGTAGCAGTGCGGCAGGAATGGCCATTTCTGCTTACCAGTATTCATCATCATCCACCGACCGTTATATTCAGGATAACAGCTCTGCTACGTTAAGTGCCGGTAACTATCGTAACGTAACCCTTGGCAATGGCTCTGCTCTTACCGCTGTGTCCAGCAATAACACCTTTAAAATCAAATCGCTGTCAGTAAACTCCAACGCGGTGCTAACACTGCAAAGCGGGGTTTACTGGATCGAAACCCTTAACCTCGGGCAAAATGCGCAACTGCAGGTGGCCAGTGGCGCCAAAGTAGTGATATACACCAGAGACTTTTCCACCAATATCAGTAACCGGGTCAATACTAACGGTAACCCCGACCAGTTACTGATGTATTCTGAGGGCAACATTACCTTTGGTCAGTATTCCCAGGTAAAGGGCTATTTTTATGCCGTGGCGTCGGCAAGTTATAATACTGACGTGCAACATACCGGCGCCGTCAATGCGCTGAATGTGATTATGCAGGACCGCGCAAGAATCACCTACGATCAGAGCGGCGTGGCGACCTTTGCCGCCGATAATTTGTGTACTCAGGCCGCTTTTCTACCCACGGCTACCGCTCGCTGGACAATGAATGCCTGTGCTTTAACCGGCGCCAGTGGCGAAGTGGTGGATGCCATTGCCGGTGTTAACGGCCAGTCCTATGAGAACCCGAGTATCGACAGCAATGGCAAGCTTTGTCAGGCCGCTTATTTCCGGGGCGATGGTGATCACATTCGCCTACCACATAATAGCCGCTACCAGGTCAGTGCGGGGACGGTGTCGTTCTGGATGAAAACCGATAACCTGGCGTTTTTTAATAATACCCAGGCTGGGGGGATGGCGCTGCTGTCGAAAGACAGTGCCAATAATTACAGTGGCCAGTTCAGTGTATGGGTCACCTCCACTGGCGCGATTAAAGTGAGTCAGGAGTCGGGCAATACAACCTACCAGATAAATTCTACCCCGGTGATCACCGAGGGGCAGTGGCACCATGTGGTTTACAGTGCGGGTGCCGCTGGCATGCAGGTCTACGTGGATAAAGTGCTGGTGGGCTCAAATAGCAGCTACACCTCAGGCTGGCAAAATAACAATCGCACTACGGTAATCGCGGCTAATGCCAATCGGCACGATGTTAACAATTCTTCCTACTCTGATATCGGTGATTTTTATCAGGGCCGCATGGATGATGTGCGCCTGTACAACTCTCAGTTGTCGGAAGAACAAGTAGCGCTGTTGTTTGCTGAATCAGAAGCTAACTGTACCAGCTGTAGTTCAAATGCCACCCTCCTTTCGCACTGGAATATGGATGTGTGTAGTCTTAACGGATCGTCTGGTGAGGTAGTCGATGTAGTAAGCGGTATTAATGGTCAGGCGGTCGATGGCGCCCGGGCTGAAAATTACGGGCGGTTTTGTCAGGCGGTTGGATTCGACGGCAATAACGACCACATTAACATTCCTCACTACAGCCGCTACGAATTAAGCAGTGGTTCTATTTCCCTGTGGTTTAAAGTCGCGAACCTCGATCACAATCGGGATAACAACGGAGAGTCTTTTCAGGCCTTATTTTCCAAGGATTCGGCAGGCAATGATTACGGCGGCCAGCTCACCATTTACGTCAATCAGGACGGTCAGTTTCTGTTTAAACATGAAACCCAGTCCACCACTTATAACGTGTATTCGCAGCCGGAAATTGAAGAACGCGAGCGTTGGTATCATCTGGTGTACACCTGGAGCTCTGCTGGCCTTAAAGCATACCTCGATGGCGTTTACCTGGGTGGTTATGCGGTCAATGGTCTGTCGTTACGCAATAACCGCGAACCCATCATTCTTGGCGCCAGCGCGTCCAATTCCAGCAATAATGCGTCTTACAGCAATGAACTCGACTTTCATATGTTAGGGGATATCGATGATGTGCGAATGTACAATGGCGAGCTGTCCACCGCAGATGTGCAGGCGCTGTATACCGCATCAGACTACACCTGCACTTCTTGTACGGGGGCAATGGCTAAGTTGCACTATCAGTTTGAGGAAGCTTCGTGGAGTGGTGCAGGCACGGTAATTGATTCATCTGCTGAGGGGAATAACGGCACGCCGGTAGGCCGGGTAGCACCTCAGTTGCCGGCAAACGACATTTCATGCCGGGCGTTGGATGTTCCCTATAATAACAGTTATAACCAGGTCGACGAAGTGGATAGTAACCTGGATCTGAACACTATTGGCCCACGTGGCACGGTATCGTTCTGGTATCGCAGCGACAGCGCCTGGATCGACGGCGGTTATCGCATGCTGTTTGATGCGAGCCGGGGCGAAGCCAATGATGCAGGTATCGACAAGTACTTTTTTATGTCGTTAACCAATAACGGTGAGCTGGCCTTTGGTATGGAAGACAATTACGACGGTGACATGCAGGTAAAGTCGCAGTCGCTGGGTTATTCCGCCAACGAATGGGTCCATATAGCATTAAGTTGGGACGTCGCTTCCGAGGACGTTAACTTGTATGTTAATGGCAGCCGGGTGTATATGTACGGCAACTGGGCGTTCAGTAGTTCTGAACTGGGTAATGTCTCGTCGGTTAAAATCGGCGATAGCTCAGCCAATTATTTTGTTTATGAGATGACCGCTAACTCGGCTAATGGTCAGATTGATGATTTCAGACTGTATGATTACGAACAGTCCCGCGAGGCCATCCGGGCAGATTTAAACAGCACAGTAGACTGTGTAAGCGTGCATCACTACGAAATCACTCACCCCGATCAAACCCTCACGTGCAGTGCCGCCACGGTTACCATTAAAGCTTGTGCCAATGCCAGCTGTTCGGAGTTGGTGACCGATCCGGTCAGCGTGAATTTACCCAATGGTGACTGGTCGGTGTCGATGCCGGTTACGTTCTCCGGCTCAGTGACAACCACTTTAGAGCAATCTGTGGCGGGTACCTTTCCACTTTCTGTGACGGCGGCGAATACCGATTCTGCCCCGCAGTCTGCCACGGAGTGTACCACAGACTGTAATATTGACTTTGTAAATGCCGGTTTTGAATTTTACGATACGGCAGCCCCGTATTCCTCAGTACTGCCAGACATTGTTGCCGAAGCTGACCTTGGCCGTATTGGCCTCAGGGCGGTACGGGATAACGCTGGCGTTTGTCAGGCGTTACTCACCGGCAATCAGTCGGTTGAGCTAAGCTATGATTGTATCGACGGCGGTACCGGTTACTCACCGGATCAGTGTTCCATGCCGTTAGCTGGTGTACCAGTGAGTGGTACAGGGGCTGGTCAGAACACCGCCAGTGTGACCCTTAACTTTGATGCCGACGGTGAAACCAGCCTGAGTGGTTTCTCTTACGCCGATGCAGGCCGGGTGGCGCTTGCCGCGACAGCCAGTGTTAACGGTGTAACCATCGACTCTGGCAGTGCCCAGTTTGATAGCATTCCAGACAGTATTTCACTCGGTGCCACGGCGTCCTATCCGCAAATTGCCGGCGCAGAGTTTACCCTTTCCATGTCAGCCCGAGGGGCCAATAACAGCGTACTACCCGGTTACCAGCCGGGTGCTATGCAGATGAGCCTGCTGAGGGCGGCGCCGGTTTCGGTTAATGCGGCAGAGGCACAGTTGTTTGTGGCGGCGTCACAATCGGTGACCAGTGCTGCCAGTCAAGCCTGGTCTGATGTCAGCATTGCCGCTTTCAGTAGCGGTAACTGGAGCTTTGCCCAGGCTTATGTTAGTGAGGTGGGCTCATATACCTGGGATGTTCAGGATGCGGACTATCTGGGGAATGTTATCAGCGCCAATCAGGTTGGGCCGGGGCGGATCATTCCGGCGTATTTTGACGTTAGCGCCTCCACCACCCCGCAATTTGAAGAGCAGTGCAGCAGCCAGTTTACCTACATCGGGCAACCCTTCGATTTTGTTACCGGCAGTGAGCCCGAGTTATCGGTAACCGCCTATAATGCCAAGGGCCAGGTGACCCGTAATTATTCCGACAGCTTGTGGCAGTTAAATCCTGGTAGCAGTGGGTTGAGCGCCATCAGTTTTGCTGATAACTCTGCTTATAGCGGCGTACTGAATATCCTTAACGCGGGGGATATGCCGGTAATCAACGACCACACGGATTACGACGGCGAAGGGAAGATTACCGTGCTCAATACTCAGGTTAGCTACAGTAAAATTGCCACCCCGTCGGCAGGCGCAGGCAATGGCTCACCATTTACCGCCGATGCAGCGATGACATTTGCCGCGTCGTTCCTTACCGATGCTGACGGGGTGTGCTACCAAACCGCTTATCCGGGCAGTTGTGAGGCATTCAGTTTCGGCTCAATTCAGGGCACGGATCTTCGCTATGGCCGGTTACGCATTGAAAATACTTTTGGCCCGGAAACCGAAACCCTGAGGGCCCCGCTCGTCACGGAATATTACGATAACGGTAACTGGATGATTAACGTGCAGGACAGCTGTACTGCATTAAGTTTGTCGCAGAGCAGTGGTCAGGTGTCGATAGCCAGCGCTTCCGAGGGGAATGATGAACAGGATATTACCCGTTACCTTCCATCCATTAGCAGCACAGGCGTGTTATCCGCGGGTAAAAGTCCGGACTCTATGATTAATCTGGGGCCGGCCATGCAGAACGGTGTAGCGCTGCGTGGTGCGGTCATAATAACCCTGGAGCCGGGAGCAACCGGCGCCGACTGGGCCGGGTATCTCAACATTGACTGGGACGGCGACGGTGATATCGACACCGATGACAAACCCAGTGGTGAGGCCTTCTTTGGTATTTACCGTGGCAACGACCGCACTATACACATTCGGGAAGGCTACTAAACCATCGCTGGCAGGTCGGTAGACACAACCTGGTATAAGCATAAATACCTGCCACCATGTTAAAGCTTGTATAATAGTTGAACGCTGTGCAGGTCCTATGGTCAAAGCGACAGGCAAATCAGGGCAATGGCTGGTTTTTTTCGGTTTAGTCAGGGAGTTTACTTGCTCAAAATAGCCCCCATTGTTAAAGTGTGCGGATAGTTGTTAAATCACGTCCAGCCGCCTTATTCCCGCACTTCACGGCGCAGTGACAGGTGCTTATTACAGGAAATACCACTTCATGTTTAAAAAACTTCGAGGCATGTTCTCTAACGATCTGTCCATCGACCTCGGAACAGCCAATACATTGATCTATGTAAAAGATCAGGGCATCGTGCTGAATGAACCCTCCGTTGTTGCTATCCGCCAGGAACGTGCTGCCGGCCCTAAAAGTGTTGCCGCCGTAGGTGCCGAAGCTAAGCGCATGCTGGGCAGAACGCCGGGTAACATTCGCGCCATCCGGCCAATGAAAGATGGTGTTATCGCCGATTTCTACGTAACCGAAAAAATGCTCCAGCACTTCATTAAGCAAGTGCACGACAATAACTTCCTGCGCCCCAGTCCGCGAGTACTGGTGTGTGTTCCCTGTGGTTCTACCCAGGTCGAGCGTCGCGCAATCAAGGAATCGGCGCTGGGCGCCGGTGCCCGTGAAGTGTATCTGATTGATGAGCCAATGGCGGCGGCCATCGGCGCTGGCTTACCAGTATCCGAAGCAACCGGTTCAATGGTGGTTGATATCGGTGGTGGTACCACCGAAGTGGCGATTATTTCACTTAACGGTGTGGTCTATTCCTCTTCCGTGCGTATTGGTGGTGATAAGTTCGATGAAGCTATTATCAACTATATCCGCCGTAACTTTGGTTCACTGATTGGTGAAGCCACGGCAGAGCGCATTAAACACGAAATTGGCGCCGCCTATCCGGGTGAAGAAGTTCGCGAAATTGAAGTTCGTGGTCGTAACCTCGCCGAAGGGGTACCACGGGGCTTTATTCTTAACTCAAATGAAATTCTGGAAGCATTACAAGAGCCACTAACCGGTATCGTATCGGCAGTCATGGTGGCCCTTGAGCAGTCACCGCCAGAATTAGCCTCTGATATTTCAGAGCGCGGCATGGTGCTCACCGGTGGTGGCGCATTGCTTAAAGATCTCGACCGACTCCTGATGGAAGAAACCGGTATCCCGGTGGTAATAGCAGATGATCCGCTTACCTGTGTGGCGCGTGGCGGGGGCAAAGCCTTCGACATGATAGACATGCACGGTGGGGATTTGTTTAGCTACGAGTAAATAGACAAGGCAACCTTCTCAGGTTGCCTTCTTGCATTATGGATACAATATTTACCCGTGGTCCCTCACTCAATATCCGGCTGGCATTAGCTTTGGCAATGTCGGTGATGTTGATCGTACTCGACTTTAAGCTCGACGCGTTTTCGACCACCCGGGTATTTCTGAACTCCCTGGTCAGCCCGGTTCAGTACCTTGCTAATTTACCCGGTCAGTTGCTCAATGCCAGCGCTCAACGCCTGACCTCGCAACAGGCGCTCATAGAAGAAAACGAACAACTCACCAATCGCCTGCTGTTGCAAAACGAGAAGCTGCAGCGGTTTGAGGCGCTGGAGCAGGAAAACATAGAACTGCGTCGTTTGCTCGACGCGCCGGTGCGTCAGAATATGCGTAAGATGGTGGCTGAGTTAATGGCGGTGGATAACACCCCTTACAGCCAGCAAATCGTCGTCAACAAAGGCGCGATAGACGGTGTCTACCTGGGCCAGTCTATTCTGGATGAACGAGGCATTGTCGGTCAGGTAATGGAAGTCGGCACCACCAACAGTCGTGTGCTGTTGATCAGTGATGTCACCCATTCCATCCCGGTGCGCTCAATCCGCAATAACAGCCGCTTTATTGCCTCAGGCAGTGGCGCCATCGATGAGTTGTATCTTACCCACGTGGCGCACAGTGCCGATATCCGCGAAGGCGATGTACTAGTGTCCTCCGGGCTCGGAGAGGTATTTCCGGAAGGCTATCCGGTGGCAGAAGTGACTCAGGTGATTCGTGATGAATCACGCCCTTTTGCGCAGGTAACCATTGCGCCGCAAGCCCGCTTAAATCGCCTCAAGTATCTGTTATTACTGTGGCCACAAACCACCTCTGAGCCTGACGAGCAGGCACCGGAGGCAGCAGATGATTAAGGTGCGTCATTACACCATAGCTATCACATTGTTGATTGCCATGGTATTTCAGATTATCCCGGTACCGGTACAGGTTGATTTATACCGGCCCGACTGGGTACTGATTGTACTGTCTTACTGGGTAATGGCTTTACCGCACCGAGCTAACGTGGGGGTAGCCTTTACCAGCGGTCTGGCACTGGACATCCTGCTTGGCACCGCCATGGGGGTACACAGTTTCGCCCTGAGTATCTCTATTTATGTATTAGCGGCCAATTATCAGCGCCTGCGCAATTACTCAGTGTGGCAGCAAGCGGTGATTATTGGCGTGGTATCGGCGCTGTACCATTCCTTATTGTTCTGGTTACTCCGCCTACTGACCGACGTTACCTTTCGTTTTGAGGAGCTCTGGCCGGTGCTCACCTCGATGGCACTGTGGCCCTGGATTTTCTGGTTATTACGTAAAGTCAGACGGCAACTGAGGATCACATGAGTCAGCTTCGAAAACTGGTGCTGGCCTCTGCCTCCCCGCGCCGCGCCGAACTATTAGCTCAGATTGGGGTCGAATTTAGTGTCAGGCCTGCGGATTTGGATGAGTCGCCATTAGCCGGAGAACCGCCCGAAACACTGGTAAAGCGTCTGGCGGCCGAGAAGGCAAAAGCCGCTGCAAAGGTGCATAATGACACTGATGGTTGCGTGGTGCTGGCTTCTGACACTGTTGTGGTGCTGAATAACAAGGCGTTAGGGAAGCCTGCCGGTTTTACCGATGCGGCGGCTATGCTGAGTGCATTAAGCGACCGCACGCATCAGGTGATGACGGCAGTCAGCCTGCTTGATGAGTCCAGGCAAAAAACCATCTGCGTGACAACCCGGGTGCATTTTGGCCCTTTGTCGGCAACACAAATTGCCCGTTACTGGGCAACCGGAGAACCCGCCGACAAAGCCGGGGCTTACGGTATTCAGGGAATTGCCGGCCAGTTTGTTAAGTCGATTGAAGGCAGTTACAGCGCCGTAGTGGGATTACCGTTGTATGAAACCGTACAACTACTGCAAGAGTTTGGAGTGATTGAATGAGTGCAGAACTACTGATTAACGTTACACCGTCAGAGTCACGTGTTGCGCTGATAGAAAATGGTATTCTGCAGGAAGTCCATGTGGAACGTCACACTAAACGCGGTTTGGTGGGCAATATTTACCGCGGCAAAGTGAGCCGGGTGTTACCCGGTATGCAGGCGGCCTTTGTGGACATCGGGCTGGATAAAGCGGCATTTTTGCACGCATCGGATATTGTTATTCATAACGAGGTCGTCGGCGAAGTCTCTACCAGTCATATTGAAAAGCATGATATCCGCGACCTGGTTCGCGACGGTCAGGATATTGTGGTGCAGGTGGTGAAAGACCCCATTGGCACCAAAGGCGCACGGCTTACCACGGATATTACCATTCCATCACGTTATCTGGTGTTTATGCCCAGTGTAACCCATGTCGGGGTGTCGCAGCGCATTGAAGATGAAACCGAGCGCGAACGCTTAAAAGAGCTGGTGGCCGAGTTTTGTGACGAGGAAGGCGGGTTTATTCTGCGCACCGCTGCCGAAGGCGTTAGCCAGCCGGAATTGAAAGCCGATGCCGCCTTTTTGCGCCGCCTATGGAGCAAAATTCAGCAGCGCATGAAGAAGCGCCGTTCCCATGTCTTGTACGAAGATTTACCTCTGGCTCGCCGGGTACTGCGGGATTTTGTCGGTACTGAATTGGATCGCATCCGTATTGACTCTAACCTGTCTCACCACGAACTGGGACAGTTCACCAAAGAATACGTGCCGGAGATGCATTCTAAGCTTGAGTATTACCCAGGCGATCGGCCCATCTTTGACCTCTACGACGTTGAAAACGAGATGCAACGGGCGCTGGAGCGTCGCGTGGATCTTAAATCCGGTGGTTATCTGATTATCGATCAAACCGAAGCCATGACTACCATCGACATAAATACCGGTGCGTTTGTTGGTCATCGTAATCTCGAAGAAACCATTTTCAACACCAATATCGAAGCAACACTGGCTATTGCCCGTCAGCTAAGACTGCGTAATCTTGGTGGTATGATCCTTATCGATTTTATCGATATGACCAATAACGACCACAAACGCCGGGTACTCAACAGCCTGGAAGCAGCAACCAGTAAAGATCGGGCTAAAATCAATATTCATGGCTTTACCTCGCTTGGGCTGGTGGAAATGACCCGCAAACGAACCCGTGAAAGCCTCGAGCATATTTTGTGTGGTGATTGCCCGGTTTGCAAAGGACGCGGCACGGTTAAAACCATTGAAACCATTTGCTTTGAGATCATGCGTGAAATAGTCAGGGTAAACCGTGCTTACGATGCCGATATGTTTGTGGTTTACGCGTCGCCCACCGTGGCCGATTATTTGTTGGGAGAGGAGTCTCACATGTTGGCCGAACTGGAAGTATTCGTTTCGAAACAAATAAAAGTACAAACAGAAACCTTATACAACCAGGATAAGTACGATGTGGTAATGATGTGAACCGACCCCTCTCTGTTGCCGCTTACATTGTTAAAAAACTGTGGCTGTTATGCGCCATTGTACTGGTACTGTTTGCTGTTTTACTTAGTGCTCTGCGCTATACCCTGCCTTATCTTGACGAAGAAAAACAACTCATTGAGGATTACCTGAGTGCCCAGTACGGCATCCAGCTGACTATAGACAGCCTGTCTGCAGCCTGGCAAGGCACTGGCCCGAGCATAGTGCTCAATGGCGTTGAGTTTCAACAAAACGATCTGTCACCGGTAGAGCTCAAACTTGAACAGGTTTATGTGGAAGTGGATTTCTGGCAATCCCTGCAACAACGGGAGCTATCGTCCAAACGTTTCGATTTGGTTGGTTTGCACGCCCGGATCGATACCCAGCGCATGGAAAAGGGCGGTGAAGGAGACTTCCCGATTGTAGAGGCGCTACGCAGCCTGTTTCTTGATCAATTGCAAAGTTTCTCGCTGCTACATGGCGAGGTAACGTTGGTCACTCCGGCCGAAGAGGAGATTATTGAATTATCCCAGTTGTACTGGGTTAACCGCGACAGTCGCCACCAGGGCCGGGGCGAGATTCGGGTGCAGGGGATCGCCAATAATTCGGCTGCTTTTGTACTCGATTTGCATGGTGGCAAATCAGACTTGTCTGGCACCCTTTATGTAAAAGGGGAGTCACTGGATATTTCTCCATGGGTCAGCGCCTTGTTACCCACCCGCTCTCCGGTAGAGCGCAGTCGTGGCAACTTTGAAGTCTGGGCGAGCCTGCAAAATAATCAAATCGATGCCGTCCAGGTGGAATTTGATGACAGTGATATCGCCTGGAGACTGGCCGGGGAAAATAATATTCTGCAATCGCAGATCCTTGGTGGCAGTATCCAGGCTTTGCCAGCGGCGGATGGCTGGTCAGTCAGGGTCGATCAGTTAATTCTGCAAGCCGACAATAATACGCTGGTCACCGATCTGGTCGGGCGCCTGAATGGCGAGGGGGATTTAACCATCAATACGGTTAAGCCTATCTCACTGGCCCCTATCATGGCCCTGGCACCGTTGTTTACTGAAGGCAACAGCGGGCAACTGGTTAAACGGCTTAACCCAACGGCTGAGCTGGCCACTTTACAGTTGCAATGGCAGCAAAAAGCCCTGTCGGTGGCGGCAAAGATCTTTGATATGCACTGGAATCAGAGCGGTAAAGTGCCAGGACTCAGTGCCATTGACGGCGAATTTTTCTGGCACCACGACCATGGTGTACTCGAACTGGAAGCCAGTAACTCAGAGCTCAGTATTAATAACCTGTTACCGCAAAACCTGACCCTCGATAAAATCCGCGGGCGCGCCTATTTTTACCCGGAGAGTAAGGGCGACTGGGTACTTAGCCTGCAAAACATGCAGGTGGAAAGTGAGTTATTAAGTTTTACCCAGGATATCCGCTATCAGTTTGGCAGTGGTGTACTGAGTGCCGCCATGGACATTGAGCGCATGGCGTTAGCCGACGTGCCGGGACTCTTTCCGGCTGCTTATATGGGCGAGGGAACGGTTAATTACCTGCGACGGGCCTTCAGCGGCGGTGGTCAGGTACAAAATGCCAGCGTATTGTGGTTTGGCAATCCGACCCACTTTCCTTTTGCCAACGGGCAGGGCGTATTTCAGGCCCGGGTAGATGTTGCCGACGCCGGATTTACTTTTGCGCCGGACTGGCCGGCGCTGGCCGATCTTAATATGCGGTTGATGTTTGAAAATGAATCATTAACCATGACCAGCCCGGCCAGTCAGTTGATGGACATCGAACTGTCAGATCTGTACGCCCGTATTCCACGCCTTAGTGGCTCTTCAGTGCTGACCATTGACGCGAAAGGTCAAGGCTCGGGTGAGCAGGTAGCCGCACTGATGCGTAATTCGGGATTAAAGGATTCACTGGGTAAAATTCTTAGCCAGGATGTGGTGGTTAGCGGGCCGGTTGCCAGTGAGGTAAAGCTGGAAATTCCTCTGAACGGCAAGAATGTGAAAGCCACAGGCAAAGCCCGGCTTGACGGAAACCAGATTAACGTTAACAGCCTGGATCTTAAGTTTGACCGGGCCAGTGGTGAAGTGGGCTTTGCTAATGCCAATATTTCGATTAACGGTTTGACGGGTTCGCTGTTTGGTCAGCCGGTGGCGGTAGCGCTGGCCGGAAATCAACTCAGTGATGAGTATTTACTGGATATTGAGCTAAGCGGGAACTGGGCTGCGCAGCCGTTAATCGGAAAGGTTAATCCGGCATTTGCCGACTATCTTGGCGGCGATGCGCAATGGCGAACTGATGTATCGGTATCGCTGGGCAAGAGTGGCTTTCAGTATAATGCCACTATGACCAGCGAGCTGGCTGGCGTTGAATCGCGTTTACCTGCACCGTTTTACAAAGATGCGATGACGGTAAAAGAACTCATGGTGTTGGTCGACGGCGATCAGGATGCATCAGACATTACCCTGAGTGTTGGCAATGATATTAATTTCTCCGGCGTGCTGCCCCATGATACCAAACAGTTTGCCGGTGCCCATCTGGCCCTGGGCAACAGCGATATTGTTGGGCTTGGTACAGGGTTTAGTATTTCGGCAGCCATGCCCGAGGTCGATGTAGCCCGCTGGTATCATGTTATTGATTTACTGATTGGTGGGCTGTCGTCAGACTCCGGCCAAACCGCAAAGGCCACGCAGCAGCCGGGCTACTTCTCAGTACCCCAACGGATATTCGTTGAAGCAGAAAACCTGATTGTGGGCGGGCAGACCCTTACCGATGTGACTATTTCGGCGCGTCAGCAGAGCAATAACTGGTCGCTGAATGTGCTCTCTTCCCAGGCTAAAGCAGAAGTAAAACTGTTTGATGCGTGGCTGGAGCAGGGGATAGAAATTGATGCTGATTTTATCCGCCTTGCCGAGTGGCAAACCGATGACAGTAAACAGGAAAAGGTGGAATACGATTACCAGCCTGATGCACTGCCTCCCATTCGCTTCCATTGTGACGCCTGTAACCTGCTCGACAGAGACTTCGGCACGGTGGACCTGGAGGTGACCCGCACAGACAACGGCATGTTAATCAAGCGCTTTGATGCCACCAACGATTTTGGTGAGTTACGAGCCTCCGGCAGTTGGTTAACGGCTGGCGATAACACCTCAGTAACGCACTTCGAAGGCGACATCAACAGTCACAATATAGGCGGGATGTTGTCAGAGCTAGGACTTAACTCGGGCATAAAGGACTCTAAGGCAAGCATTGATTTTGTGCTTAACTGGGATAACTCACCGTTTAACTTTGCCATGGAGTCGTTGAATGGCAGTATGCAAACCGAACTCACTGACGGTTACCTCACCCAGGTGAGCGACAAAGGCTCACGCATATTTACCCTGTTCAGCCTTAACTCACTGGTGAGAAAACTCAGCCTCGACTTTCGTGATGTGTTTGCCCAGGGCTTTTTCTATGATGATATTAAAGGCAGCCTGGAGATTGTTGACGGGGTGGCTAATACAACCGACACCGTAATCGACGGTGGCGCCGGTGAAATTGAAATCAAAGGTTATACCGATCTGGCCAATAAAACACTGAATTACAACGTTAGCTTCGCGCCCAACGTGACCGGCAACCTGCCTTTTCTGGTGTACTTTATGGTGAATCCGCCAACGGCGCTGGCGGCACTGGCACTGGATCAGGTATTGACCTCAGCCAAGGTGATCTCTAATGTGAATTATCACATTACCGGCACAATCGATAACCCGCAACTGGAAGAAGTCGGCCGCGATAGCACCGACATTGAGCTGCCGGCGCAGCGTCAGCCAGCGCAGCCCGAGGGCATCGATAGCGAGCCGGTAGAACCCGCAGAGTCAAAGGAGCCTGTAGATGCAGACAGTTAATCTTGCCGCCCTGCAAATGACATCCGGCCCGGATGTTGATGCGAATCTGGATTTTGTTGAAACCCAACTGGCAGAAGCCGCATTACCCGCCCATACTGTGGTAGTGCTGCCCGAATGTTTTGCCTGCTTTGGTACCCGTGACGGTTTTTTACTGACTATCGCAGAACCACCCGGTGACGGGCCCATTCAAGCCCGACTGGCTAAGATTGCGGCCAGATTCGAATGTTACCTGGTGGCCGGGACGATTCCGGCAACTTGTGACGACGCGCAGAAATTTACCGCTTCCTGCTTTGTTTTTGGTCCGGATGGTAAGACGCTCGACTGCTATCAGAAGATCCATTTATTTGATGCCGCCGTGGCCGATAACACCAAAGCTTACAAAGAGTCGAAGTACACGCAGGCGGGCGAGCGGGTAGTGGTGATTGATACTCCGCATGGGCGAATCGGCATTGCGGTGTGTTATGATGTGCGCTTTCCCGGCTTGTTCGACGCCATGGGCGATATTGATGTACTGGTGTTACCCGCTGCGTTTACTCAGGTGACCGGTGCTGCGCACTGGCATACGCTATTGCGTGCCAGAGCGATTGAAAAGCAATGTTTCGTAGTGGCCGCCAATCAAACCGGCACCCATGAAAATGGCCGTGAAACCTACGGCCACAGCGTGATATATTCGCCCTGGGGAGATTTGTTGGCCGAGCGGGACACCGCAACGGGCATTGTACAGCACACCGTGTCTCTGACGGACATCAATAAATACCGACAAGCCATGCCATTGGCTCAACACAATCGTTTCAGGAGTCACTTTGATAAATCAAGTTGAAACTAATTTGCTGGCTGATTCAGGGTTATCCCGACAATCGCTGGATAACGCACTTGCTTCGATTCATTCCCATCAAACCGATTACGCCGACCTGTATTTCCAATCCAGCCAACATGAAAGCTGGGTAATGGAAGACGGCATTATTAAAGAAGGCAGCTTCAATCTGGAACGTGGTGTAGGTGTGCGCGCGGTAAGTGGCGAGAAGACCGGCTTTGCGTACTCCGACGAAATCAGTGTGGAAGCGATTACCAAGGCCTGTACTGCGGCCCGCAGCATTGCGCCTGCGGGTGGCCAGGTCAATGTTGGCACCTTAAGTGATATCACACCGGCGCCACGGTACGCGGCTGATAACCCCATTCTGGCCATGGCTGAGGCGGAAAAAATTGCCCTGCTGAGAGCCGTAGACGGCTACATCCGCAAACAGGACAGCAGTATTAATCAGGTAGTCGTGTCACTCAGCGGCGTGTATGAAGAGGTGCTGGTGGCTGGCAGCGATGGTACGCTGGCTACTGATATTCGCCCTTTGGTGCGTCTTAACTGCTCAGTGCTGATGGAAAATGGTGACCGCCGTGAACGCGGCAGCGCCGGTGCCGGTGGCCGACACACGTATACTTTTTTTACCCGTCAGGAAGATGGTCGCCCGTTTTACGAACAAATTGCCGATGATGCATTGCATATGGCCAGAGTGAACATGCAGGCTATCGCCTCACCCGCTGGCCTGATGCCTGTGGTGCTCGGCAGTGGCTGGCCGGGCGTCTTGCTGCACGAGGCGGTTGGTCATGGCCTGGAAGGCGACTTCAACCGCAAAGGCGCTTCTACTTTTGCCGGCCGAATGGGCCAGCAGGTTGCCGCTAAAGGTGTTACGGTGGTAGATGACGGTACTCTGGATAATCGCCGTGGCTCGTTAACGGTCGATGATGAAGGCACACCAACAGCGCATAATGTGCTGATAGAAGACGGTATTCTTACCGGCTACATGCAGGACAAAATGAATGCCCGTCTGATGGGCGTTAAACCTACCGGGAATGGTCGCCGTGAGTCCTATGCCCATTTACCGATGCCGAGGATGACCAACACTTACATGCTGGGTGGCCAGTACACGCCGGATGAAATTATCAGCTCGATTGATAAAGGCATTTACGCGCCTAATTTTGCCGGCGGACAGGTGGATATTACTTCCGGTAAGTTTGTGTTCTCCAGTGCAGAAGCCTATTTAATCGAAAACGGTAAAATAACCGCGCCGGTGAAAGGTGCTACGCTGATTGGCAATGGCCCGGAAGTGATGCAAAAGATCTCCATGATCGGCAACGATGTGGCGCTGGATCGTGGCGTTGGGGTATGCGGTAAGGATGGCCAGAGCGTGCCGGTAGGCGTGGGTCAGCCCACCTTAAAAATAGACGAGCTAACCGTCGGCGGGACCAGTTAATCCTGGTCCAGCATATGTTCTTTAAGATATTGAAATAACTCGCGATAAGCTTTTGGTGGCGCATTTTTACTGCGCTCCTTAGCGATAGAGCGATGGAACTGCCGGAGTTTTTGGCGCTCCAGATTCGGGTGCTCATCGAGGACCTCCTGGATGGCATCGTCGCCGCGGTCGGCAATCGCATCGCGGGTTTTTTCTAATTTGTGGAAGCGTGCATTTTGCGCCTGGTGCTGGTGTTGCAACTTGGCCAGGGCTTCTTCAATAGGTGTTAAATCGCGACTGCGCATTAACTTACCAATAAACTGTAACTGGCGGCGAAAGCCATCTTTTTTACGGTTTATTTTGCGGGCCAGTGTTACGGCATCGGCCAGTTCATCATCCATCGGGATGGTTTTGATATGCGCGTCAGACAAATTTACGAGTTGCTCGCCAACCTGCTGACGTAAGGCAGACAGGCGTTTAAGCTCAGATTTACTAACGAATTCATCGTGCTCGGGATAGCTGTCGTCGTTATCCCAATTCGCGTCATCGTGCTGACTTGGGTCGTTCATTGGACTCTCGTTTATTACTGATAATGGTGAATTGTAGCCATGAACAACGGACATTTATAGCGAAACTTCTATGCAGATCGAACAACAACTAGCAGAAATTCAATCGAAAGTGGCTGATACGCTTAAGTTAGCGCTGAAAAAAGGCGCTACACAAGCCGAGGCCAGCATGTCGAAGGTTGAGGGAATTTCGGTTTCCTCTCGCTTACGGGAAGTGGAAAATATTGAGTTTACCAACGATGGTGGTCTGGGGATCAGCGTTTATGTAGGTAAGCATAAGGGCAGCGCCTCAACGGCTGACCTTAGTATGGAGGCCCTGGCGCTGGCGGTTGAAAAAGCCGTGGATATTGCTAAGTATACCAGTGAGGACCCTTGTACCGGACTGGCGGATGCTGAGTTAATTGCTACTGAATTTCCCGATTTAGATCTCTATCACCCGGTTCCACTGGATCCTCAGAAAGCTATTAAGACTGCTGTGGCAGCTGAGTCGGCAGCACTGGATTATGATCCCCGGATCACCAATTCCGACGGGGCCAGCTATAACGCCAATATGGGCATGCGGGTGTACGGTAACACCCACGGAATTAACGCCGGGTATACCAGCAGTCGCTACAGCCTGAGTTGTATGGTGATCGCCAGTGACAACGACGATATGCAACGCGACTATGCCTATACGGTTAGCCGGGATGCCAGCAAGCTGGACTCAGCCGAAGCGGTAGGACTGGAAGCGGCACAGTGCACAGTGGCTCGCCTTGGCGCACAGAAAATTAAAACCGCTACCGTACCGGTGTTAATTGATAAGCAACTGGCCTCCAGTTTGTTTGGCCATTACGTTGGTGCTATCAGCGGCGGCTCGTTATACCGCCGGTCTTCTTTCCTGCTCGACAAGCTCGGCAGCCAGGTATTCCCCGAGTGGCTGAATATTGTTGAACGCCCTCACCTAAAAGGCGGACTGGCCAGCAGTAACTTTGATCACGAAGGTGTGGCCACCAAAGACATGACTATCGTCGATGGCGGTAAATTATCCACCTACCTGTATACCAGCTACTCAGCCCGCAAACTTAACACCGTGACTAATGGTCATGCCGGTGGCATTCATAACTGGATTGTCAGTGATTCCGGTCAGTCAGACGCAGAGCTGCTGAAAACCATGGGCACAGGCTTGTACGTTACTGAAATGATGGGGCAGGGCGTTAACATCGTAACCGGTGATTATTCCCGTGGTGCTGCCGGTTTCTGGGTGGAAAACGGGGTGATTCAATACCCGGTACATGAAGTCACAATTGCCGGTACTTTGCAGGAAATGTTCGCCAATATTGTTGCCATTGGTGCCGAACGTGATGCACGGGGAAGTGTTAGTACCGGAGCAGTGTTGCTCGAAAAAATGAAAATTGCCGGGGCTTAGTCTCAGGTTTTGTTGTCGGCATCCTTTACACTTTAACAAAGCTGGGCTGCTCTCTTTGTCGTAATGTATTACAAAACAAGGGGTTAACTTTATGGTTTGCAATTTGCATCAGCCGGGCCAGTCTAATTTATAATGAAAAATTGAATACAATGAAAATGTTAAGTCGTATTAGTGGTCTCGTTTTATGTGCTTATGCTGCATCTGGCTTTGCCTCGGTAGAAAACGTTGGTACTTACAACTTAATATTGAAAAACGATCTGAGCACGTCCAGCGATATTGAGGGGCGGATCATGATTGGTGGCGATATCAATGGCGCATCGACAGACGTAGGTAGCCGTATTCCTGCCGACCCGGTGGTTGATGCAGTGACCGTGGTGGGCGATATTAACGCTCCCAGCCTCAAGGCGCTCAATGGTAACGTGGTGTATGGCGGTAACGCTAATCCAGCCAACATCGATGTGCAGGATCACGACGCTGCGCTGATCAAGGAAGACCAACTGATATTACAGACTCGCTTCGATGCAATCTATCAAAGCGTGATTGATGACAGCGATTATTACCAGACGCTGGCCGCAAACGGTACGTTTAATACCTCAGACATGAACAAAAAACTGTTTGAATCATCCAGTAGCGACGATTTACTGGTGTTTAATATTAGCGGTAGCGATTTACAAAGCGGTGGCCTTGAGTTTGGCTTTACGCCAAGCGTACCAATGATCATCAATGTATCCGGTAGCGGCACACTGAATATCAATGCAAAAGCACAGGGCAACTTCGACAAGAGCACGGTTTCGCCACTGGTACTGTGGAACTTCTACGACTACACCGGTCTGAATTTTAATGGTGATGGCTGGAATGGCTCAGTATTGGCGCCTTACGCTGATATCACCAGCTACACAGGAAGCCTTGATGGTGGTATTGCCGCGCTGTCTTATACAGGTGGTGTAGAAGTGCATAATAAACTCTTTACCTACGAACCCCCGCAGGACGAACAAACGCCGGTTTCAGCGCCTTCCGCCGCAGTTTTGTTGTTTGGCGGAGTGCTGTTAGTGATGCGTAAGCGTCGTAAGCTCGCTGCGTAATGAATTCCCCGGGCTCATCCGTCAGATACGGGTGAGCTATTGTCTGCCGGATCCTTTCAGATGTTTCAGGTTAACCGCTAGTGTGTTGTATTAACGTGACCGGGCGTTTATTTATCGCTGCTTTGTGTTGGTGTAGTTTTTTCGCTCAGGGGCTGGCGCAAAGTCAGCAAGCCGAAGCTGTAGTGATTGACTGCGAGAAAGCAGAGTTTGCCTATCTTGATGGTAATTCCGAAGAAGCGCTGATTTACCTCAAGCGATGCCGCCAGCAACTCCCCGATTACCTCCCTGCGCTCACCCTGCTGGGCAAAATACAAACTGAGTATGGTCGTTATAACCTGGCAGTGGATACCTTCCAGCAGGCCCTGGAGCAAGGGGCTGATGCTGAACTCTTTGCCCGGGAATGGTCACGGTCACTGATTGCAGCAAGGCAGTTTGAATCGTTAATCAGCTTCACTGGTTTTAAGGCGTTTACGCCAGCTATGCGTGCAGATTGGCTGAAACAGCGTGCAGTGGCGTGTCGGGAAACTAGCAATGACAACTGCGCCAGGGAAAGTTACGCCGCTCTTAAGTTGTTGGGGGATGAGCTCGCTGCCGCCCTGGGATTTGCTGAGCTGGCGATTAAAAACAAAGCCTGGCAGGACGGGGAAAAACAACTCAGGTTAGCGGCCTCTTTGGCACGCAACGATATACGGGTACTGCTTGCCAGCGGGCGCTTAATGCTTTATCAACAGCGTTTTGACGAGGCGTTAGCTTTTGTGGATAAGGCGTCGGTGCTTGCACCACAGGATCCGCTGGTGTTACGCACGCTGGTAGATGTTTATCTGGCAGCCAATCAACGCGAAGAAGCGGCCAACACGCTGGATCTTATCCTTAGCCTGACACCAGAAGATCCGTTCGCCATGTTGGTACGCAACAGTCTGAAGCCAAATGACAAATACGCTGAAATCCTCGCAACTTATAAAGCGCGTATCGAGCAAATGGATAAAACCACTAAGGCGAATGATCAGACCCTGTTCTATCTGGAAGGCTTAGTTGCATATCAGTCAGGGAGTTACGAACAAGCCCTCAAAGCATTCACTTTTTTAGTCAAAGAGCGTGCCTTTTACCCACAGACATTAACGCTACTGGCCAGAACGCATGTTGCGTTAAAGCAACCCGGGGAGGCGATTGTTCTGCTGGAACCGGAGCAGGATACATTGCTGGCAGAAGCACCAGAGTCCATGGCACTGCTGATTGAACTGTTTATAGAAGACGGTAAGATATTTAAAGCGCTGCCGGCCTGGAGAAGTTTTGCCAACCGGTATCCACAGCGCCTGGAAACCGGTTGGCTGGAAGTTAAAATCCTGTTTGCCCGGGGGATGCAGGCCCCTGCAATGCAAAGGCTCGAACAATTGCAGCAAAGTTTTCCTGAGTCAGAAGAAGTAGCCCGCGTATCAGCAGTGGCCCTGAGTTTCGCCGGCGATTACTCACAAGCACTAAGACTGGTAGAGCAGCAGTTACAACACTCAGCACAGTCACCGGTCTGGTATAATTTTAAAGGTACTCTGCATCTGATGTCGGGAGACGCCGCTAATGCCAGAATGGCATTTGAAAATGCGCTGAGCCGTGATCCCAACATGGTACCGGCCCGGGCCAACCTGGCCTGGCTGGATTTTTACCAGGGCAATAAAAGCACAGCTTTGCAAAAGGTTGAGGAACTGGCGACGCAATATCCTGGACAGCTGCCATTGCAACAGATGTATGCTGGCATGTTACTTTCGTCTGGCCAGGCAGAATTGGCCAAAGAACGCTATGAAAGCCTGTATAAACAAGACAGTAACGAGCGCTCAGTGATTGAAAGCCTGATAGCTGTCTATCAACAGGAGGGTAACACGGCGGGTGCCATCAAAATGCTTTCCCGGCTTATTGACCTGGAGCATGATACTGCCAGAAACCTGCTTCGACGAGCGCAGCTGTATGTGTCTCAACAAGAGTCAAATCGGGCTGACCTGGATCTTTACAAAGCGCTGCCACTGAGCAACGGTAATGCAACGTTGTTGCTGGGGATTGCTAATATAAGCATTCAGTCCGGTAATCAGCGTCTGGCAATTAAATCATTGCAACAAGCCCGGCATATTAATCCTGATGACCCCTTACCTCCAATAAAACTGGCCGAGATATACCTTAATCATAATCAGACTGAGGAGGCTGATAAGGTACTTCAGGCAGCCTCAGATTTTAACCATATCCCTGAATTATGGTTGTTAAAAGGACGCCATGCAGAACAGCAGGGACGGGCCGTTAAGGCCGGTGATTATTACCATCATGCCTTGCGGTTAAATCCTGAATTTGAACTTGCCTATGCCAAACTATACGCTTTAACCCGGTTTGATATTGGCAAAGAAGCTTTCGAAGAGGCCCTTCAAAAGCGGGTGGCTGCAGCGCCTGAGGCGGTATTCAGCCGCAGTTTACTGGGCCAGTATTATTATTATGAACAGCAGTTTAAACAAGCCGTACCTCACTATGAACAGCTCTACCTGACAGCTGCAGAGGATAGTAAGAAAGCGGGCTACGCGCGCCGTCTCGCCCAGCTATATTTTCATTTTGAGCCGCAAAAAGCTATTGAGTATGTAGCCATTGCTGAAGCGATTAACCCGGCAGATCCTTTTATACTGGCGTTAAAAGGCTGGGGACTGGTGCAGCGTAATCATATGGAAAGCGGCCTTAAACTGTTACGAGAGGCATATACCCGCAATGGTCAGGATGCCGACACACAATATTTTCTTGCTTATACCCTCAATGCGCTGGGTATGCGTGAAGAAGCCCGTAAATTTCTTACGCCGTTGGCAGACACACAGGCACCATCAACCTATCCCCAGGAGATTCAGCAATTACATCAGTTGCTAATGACTGAACCCGATTAAGCTATTCAAACAAAGTTATGCTGAGGGAGTGTTACGAAAGAATTATGGAGTAAATCCCAGACACTAAAACAACAGCAACAAGCTAGTGCCTGTGCTGTTGTCCCAGTACGTAAATGAGCGCTTTGGGTGTTTTAGCTGTCTACCGAACCACAGAAGCGATAGCCTTCACCATGAATGGTGACAATCAATTCTTCTTCGTTTGGCTCTGACTCAAAATGCTTACGAATACGGCGGATGGTCACATCCACAGTACGGTCGTTCGGACGCAGTTCTCGGCCGGTCATTTCCATAATCAGCTGTTCACGGGTAAGGATCTTACCTGGGTTGCTCAAAAACAGATGTAAAGCACGGAACTCACTGCGTGGCAGGCGGAACTCATTGCCGCTAGGCGCAATCAGAGAGCGGCTGTCGCCATCTAATGTCCAGCCATTAAAGCTCACCCGGCTTGGTAAATCATCGTCTTCAGTGCTGCTGGTGGTTCGGCTCAGCAGGTTACGTGCGCGGATGGTCAGTTCACGCGGGTTGAAAGGTTTAGTGAGATAATCATCTGCACCAATTTCCAGACCCAGAATACGATCCACATCGTTGTCACGGCCGGTTAAGAAAATCAGGCCAATATTTTTTCGGTCGCGCACTTCACGAGCCAGAATCAATCCGTTCTTACCAGGCAGGTTAATGTCCATGATAACCAGATTGATTGTGTGATTTTCAAAAAAATCATGCATTTGTTCGCCGTTTTCGGCTTCGAAAACGTTATACCCTTCGGCTTCAAACAAACTCTTCAATGTGGTTCGGGTGACCACTTCATCTTCTACTATTAATATGTTGGGCGTCTGCATGTTCACACTCTATTTACAAAAATTAGTACTCTGTACAAAGTTTATCAGATTTTTATTGTTATCGATCTTTTTATCTTGCAAATTAATTGCCACTTTCGTAAAAATACGCTCGAGGGCAGGTTAAGTCCAAGAAAAAATGCGTTAAATAACGGTTTTATGGTTTTTTTACTATTACTGGGAACGTTAGCGTAAATTCAACGCCGTTTCCTTCTTCGCTTTCTAACTTTATATTGCCATTAAGCGCCTGAGTTACCAAGTTAAATACTAAATGCATCCCTAATCCGGAGCCACCCTGGCCACGTTTTGTTGTAACAAAGGGATCAAAAATACGTTTCCTGATGCCTGTAGGTATACCACTTCCATTGTCCTTGTAAATTATTTTCAGTTTTTGGTCATCCGTCAACCTAGCTATGACGTCAATTTTGCCGTTTTCAACCGTTTCGAAGGCATGGATCAGTGAATTCATGATTAAATTAATCAAAATCTGATTTAACGGGCCTGCTTTGCACATTACATTTAAGGTTTCAGCACAATCAATATTAATTGTATGTGTTACCTTTTTCAGACGCGGACGCAACGACATCAGGGTTTCTTCAATTAACTGCTTCACATTCACTTCCCGGGCCTCTTCGCTGGTTTGATCCACAGCAACTTGCTTAAAGCTCGAAATTAACTGCGCGGCGCGGTCGAGATTGCGATAAATAATATTGAGATTTTCCCGGCTCTCATTAATAAAACGATCCATGGCACTGGCTTTAAGTGTTTTATCTTTAAACTGCTGGTCGATAACCGCGAGTCGGTCGAGCATCATGGTAGAGGCGGTAATACCCAGTCCAATGGGGGTATTTACTTCGTGAGCAACGCCCGCCACCATATCACCAAGTGACGCCATTTTTTCGTTTTCAACAATCTGGCGCTGAAACTGATGCAGTTTCTCAAGGGTTTGGATGAGTTCGGTATTAGCGCTTTTGAGGGCGATAGTTCGCTGGTTTACCTCTTCTTCCAGACGGCTGTTAAGGGTTTGCAGTTGCCGCTCAGCTTGCTGTTGTTTGCTAATGTATTCTTCAACCCGCGACAGTAAAATGTTGATGGAGTCGAGCATATGGTCGTACTCGCGGACATTACTGGCAGAAAATCTGAAGGAGTAATCCCGACTGCGCGCAACCTTCTGCAACATCAGGTTGGTGTCCTGAATCGGATTTGCCAGCATCTGCCCATATTTGAGTGCAACCAGCAAGGCGGCAATGACAATTAACATTATTGTAGCCAGCTGTACCATTCGGGTGCTGCTGATGTAAGCGAAAAACGATTCCGACGACATTCGCAGATAAACGTAACCAAGGGTTTGTTCTGCGACATTAATGGGGCGAATGATTTCTATCACCTGGTTATCTTCGTCTATGCGGGCAGTAAAGTAGCGCGCCATATCACTTATTTTACTCTTGGCAGCAGAACTGGTTGATTTGGTATACAGCGCAAGCATTTGTGGCGTCTCTCCGTTAACCATTGCACTGTATATATGGGCGTTTAATACATCTGGAAATGAATTAAGGCCTTGCAGTATATTGGCCAACTGATCGCTGCGGGTCATTTCCTCGTCGATATCGGTGGGGGTGATAGCCATGATAGGACGAACATTGCTGGCAACCATGTCAGCCAGTGAACGCACGTTCTGTAACAGTTGTTCTTTTACCTCGGCGTGTTGCAGGTAGTTGGTCACCAGGGTCGATAGCAACATAGCGCTACCCGACACGACAATAACAAGCCATATCATGATACTTTTGATCGAAAGTCTGGCGGCCGACAGCGACATGAGAAGGTTAACTAAGCCCACAAAGATTGATAATTTAATAGTGGCCCATAAAGGCCAAAAAATAAAGTATTGCGGGGGGTTAAAGGTGTTGTTTTATGCTATTGCAGGGCACTTTTCAGGGCTGGACCGGCAATTCGTTTTGCACCCACTCTGGTGGCGAAATTTCCAGTAAGCGGAAAAGTGCTAACGGTGGCAACGCATACTCGCGGGCTATCGCGGTAAATGCGTCTTGCTGACGGTTGGCTGGCAGATCTGTCAGGTCGGTTAAACACAGGCACACCATATTGCCTTTAGTAATGGCCAGTGAAGGGATCTCAACCCGGGCTACCCGATACAGGGTATGAGGACAATAGGACTGTCGCTCTGGTGCCTGAATACACTCTTCGGGCACATTCGCCCAACCAGCGGCGCTTATTGAACACCCCATTGCCAGCAGAAATGACGCCTTCAGTCGCATTATTCGATACTCTGATAAAGCGCCAGGTACTGCTCTGCTGCGGCTTGCCACGTAAAGCGGGTGTGCATGCCCCGTTGCTGCATGGCGCGGAAAGCCACCGGACATTCATAGTAAGCTAGTAATGCTCGACGAATACAGCTTAGTAATGCCTCGCCGCTGGGCTGATCAAACACAAAGCCGGTTGCGGTATCAGGCGCGTATTCCGGATCGAGCACGGTATCTTTGAGGCCGCCGACCGCGCGCACAACAGGCACTGTTCCGTAGGCCAGACTGTACATCTGGTTAAGACCGCAAGGCTCAAACTGAGAAGGCATTAAAAAGAAATCTGCACCAGCTTCAATCAGGTGGGCATGTTCGGTACTAAAACCATTAATAAAAGAGAACTGCTGGGGATGTTGCTCGGCAAACTCGCCAAGATCCTGGCAAACCCTGGGATCACCGGTGCCAATAATTACCAGTTGCAGCTTGTGACGAATAAGGCGGTCGAGGATGGGAATAAGATAACCAAATCCTTTTTGTTCGGTAAGGCGACATACCATTCCAAACACCGGTACGTCAGGTTCTGCCGGCAAGCTGGATTTACGTTGCAGGGCCTGCTTACATTCCGCCTTGCCAGTAACATCATCCGGGTTGAAGTGGGCCGGAATATAAGGGTCAGTCATCGGATCCCACTGGCTGTAATCACAGCCATTTAAAATACCGGATAAGTCGTTGCTACGCTGCATAAGCCGGTCGTGCAGGCCATGACTTCCCAAATCGGTAAGTAACTCAGAAGCGTAGTTAGGACTTACGGTTGTAATCTTATCAGCGCATTCAATGGCGGATTGTAAAAAGTTGATGTAGCCGCCATGGACCTGCTCAAATATAGCCGGATGGTGGCGCAGGTACGGAATTTCTTCTATCCGGTGCACCCCCTGAAACGCGGCATTGTGAATGGTAAATACCGAACGCGTGTTGCTGAAATAGCCGCTGCGATCGCTACGCATCAAAAAGGGCAACATGGCGGTATGCCAGTCGTGACAATGGATGATATCCGGCGTTATGCCCAGCGCCTGAATAGCACTTAATACCGCACCACAAAAGAAACTGAACCGCTCGCCATTATCGTTATAGGCCTCATAAGAACTGTTATACAGACCTTCCCGGTCGAAGTATTCCGGGTAGTCAATAAAGTAAACGTCGATACCGTGCCAGTTAAGCTGACGAACGGCGTAATGGTAAACTTTACTCTCGGCAAACAAGGTTTGACTACTACAGGCTTCAGACAGTAAGAATTGCTCGGCGATCGCCCGGTAATAGGGCATGAATACGCTAACAGTATGCTCGGGCGATTTCAGTGCCAGAGGCAGCGCTTTGCCCACATCGGCCAGGCCACCGGTTTTGACCAGCTCTTCAACTTCAGAAATCGCAAAAACAATGTTCACACTACTCTCCAGCGTTTAATTTAATGCTTTACACAAATTATCACACAAGACCGGGTTTTAAACGCTAACTTTGTGCAAAATACACAGAAAAGCGATTGTCCTGGGTAAGTAATGAGGGGCTTGAAAACTGTTCCGAGAGCAATTCTGCATAAGGTAAAAAGCGGTTAGCGACCAGATAGAGTTTCCCTTTTGGCTGCAGATGTTGCCGGGTAGCCTGAATAAATTCACGGCTGATGCGATAATCGGTTTTCACACCAGTATGAAATGGCGGGTTTGTTACAACCGTATGGTACTTAGCGCTAACACCTTGCAGTGTGTCGGTAGCGATAATAACGCCTTGTTGATTATTTTCATGCAGCGTGTGGGCGCTGCACCATAGCGCCAGCGCACTGACATCGAGTAGCTCAACACGGGCTTTACTGCCGGTACTTAACAGGTAGCTGGCGATAACTCCGGCACCACAGGCAAAATCGAGAACCTTGCCGGACAGCGAGGAGGGCAGTTTATCCAGCAACATGGCCGTGCCAGCATCCAGCTCTCGATGACTGAATACGCCGGGTAAAGAACATACGGTCCACTCTATACCGTTTCGGCTGTAGGTGTCGCGGCTCATATAGTCGTTAAGCGTAAACGGAGCAGGCGTCTGGTTGATATGACAGGTTAACCAGCTGCAATGACGGGCAGAGTCAATTTTGTCTACATCACCATACGACTGAATAGTTTTACCGGCACTTTTAATACCGCCACGATTTTCGCCAATCACGTGTACCCGGTTACCTTCGCCAACCAGCGCAGCCGCCATGGCCATCAGCATCGCAAGATGGGCTTTGGCTTTGGGCATAAAAATCAACACATCGGTGATGCCTTCTACATCACCTGCTACGGGAGCAAAGGTATGTGTGTGATTGCCAGAGGGGGTGGTAAGGGCAAAATTAGCGTTATTGCTAATCAGGTCGCGACTGTCAAAACGGGCCGCTTCAGTGCGCCGCGCACACTGTTTAAATACATCGTAATACTGATGCAAAACGAAGAGTTTTACCTCATTTAAGGCACTGAAAAGCGCTGCATCGTCGGGATTAATAACCAGCCAGTTGCCCTGTTCAAACTGCTCCTCGTTACGCAGTATTAATTGGCTTTGCGGTGACAGGCTCATGCTGTGCGCTCGTATATCAGATCCCAAACGCCGTGGCCGAGTTTCTGGCCGCGTACCTCAAACTTGGTGGTTGGCCGGTAATCAGGGCGGGCTACATAATCGCCTTCGGCTGCCGTGTTAGTGTAACCGGCTGCTGCGTTCATGACCTCGGCCATATGCTCTGCGTAGGGCTCCCAGTCTGTGGCCATATGGAATGTGCCGCCAACAGCCAGCTTGGTGCGAACCAATTCAGCAAATTCGGGTTGCACAATACGACGTTTGTGGTGGCGCTTTTTATGCCACGGGTCGGGGAAAAACAACTGCAGGCGATGCAGGCTGGCATCGGGGATCATGTGTTTAAGTACTTCAACGGCATCATGTTCCATAACGCGCAGATTCTCTACGCCCAGTTCGCCGGCATCTGCCAGGCAAGCACCAACACCCGGACGGTGTACTTCAATACCAATAAAGTTAAGTTCCGGGGCTTCATGGGCCATGGTGACCAGCGACTTACCCATGCCGAAACCGATTTCAACGACTACCGGTGCATCACGGCCAAATACGGCAGCAAGATCCAGCGGCGCGTTTTGGTATTTTATACCTTTGGTTGGCCAGAATTCTTCCAGCGCACGGCCCTGGGCTTTGGTTAAGCGCCCTTCGCGCTTCACAAAACTCTTTACTTTACTGATATAAACGCCGGCCGCTTCGGCTTCGGCCTGGGAATTAAATTTTGCCATGATAGTCTGTCACCTGTTAATTGCCGCGGCATTATCCACGACGCGTACAAAATTGCAACGGTCTGGCGTACAGCCACGACGGGTCGCTGGTTGTATGATAGCGTAAACCCAGCTCAAACGAATGGAAACTCACCTAATGTCAGCTCATTATTGCCCCCAATGCGGCCAGCAGACTTTTGCCAGTCAGGACAACAACTGTTACCAGTGCAGCCACTGCCAGTTTGAAGTGTTTCGTAATGTGGCTGCAGCGGTAGGCGGGATGCTGGTGTATCAGCAGCACGTGTTGCTGGTAAAACGCAATAAAGCCCCGGCCGCCGGTGAATGGGACTTACCGGGTGGGTTTGTGAATCCCGATGAGTCTGCTGAGCAGGCACTGCGCCGGGAATGCGAGGAGGAAACGGGTATCGACCCCGGCGAGTCATTGCAATACCTGGGGGCCTGGCCTAATCAATACCCGTATAAAACTCTGGTTTACCCGAGCATGGATATCTTCTTTGCTGCCGAACTACACGATAAGCCGGCCTGCGAAGTGGATAACAGTGAGGTGAGTGGCTTTAGCTGGCGGCCCTTATCCGACTGTGCGGAGCTTAAACTGGCGTTTCCCTCCGCACAGCAGGCCCTTAGCCGTTACCTTAGCTTAAGCCAATAGCTCGCTTAGCAGCGCCGCTACACTTGCCGGTTGCTCCAGCATCATCATGTGGCCACTATCTTCAACCGGGAGCAGCCGGGCACCGCGAATTTTTTGCTGAGCGGTCTGCATGGCCGAAAACGGCGCCACTGCGTCCTGACGGGCGGCAATCAAATTCACCGGGCAGTTGAGCTGCCCGAGCTTGGCGGTAAGGTCTTTTCTGGGTGTGGTACTTTGCACATGCGCCCGTAACGTCGCCGCGCCTAAATCGCTGGCCATACCGGTGAGTATTGGCAGGATGTCGTCGCTGTGCTCAGGTAGCACCATATTGGCCAGATAGGTGTTGGCGGTGACATCCACCTTGCCGCCTTTTAACTGCGAAAGTAAGGTTTTACGCCGTTTTAACTCTTGTTCCGATAAGCCGGTAGGGGCGTAGCCCATCAGCGTTAACGAGGCGACTTTATCCGGATAGGTGAGAGCCCACAGCGCGGCAATATAGGCCCCCATGGAATAGCCAACCAGGTGATTCTTACCGTCCGGGTCGGTGCGGTCGCTGGTGAGCGCTAACATTTCTTCTAAACTATTTGCCCACTGCAGCGGTACATAAGCACGGGCAGACAAACTGAGTTGCTTCCAGACGGGCAGCCATACGCGCTCATCGCATAAGGTTCCGGGTAAAAAAACGTATCGCATGAAACGCTCCTGGGAATAAGTTGGTCAGAGCCTATCAGGCTCTACGGTATTGGCGCAATCACTGTTACACTGCGCCGCAGTAATTGGGAGTACAAAGTCGTGAATTCATTTTCCACACGGGTATTAAACTGGTTTGACGAACATGGCCGTAAGCACCTGCCCTGGCAACAGGCGATTTCTGCTTACCGGGTATGGGTGTCTGAGATCATGCTACAACAAACTCAGGTGACCACGGTGATCCCGTATTTTGAGCGCTTTATGGCGCGTTTCCCCACCGTAATAGTGTTAGCCGAGGCGCCCCAGGACGATGTACTTCACCTGTGGACGGGCCTGGGCTATTACGCCAGAGCGCGAAACCTGCATAAAGCAGCGCAGCAGATTGCTACACAATACAATGGCGAATTTCCACCTACCCTGGATGAAGTGGTAGCGCTGCCGGGCATTGGCCGTTCCACGGCGGGGGCCATTCTATCCATCGCCTGCGGACAGTCACACCCTATTCTCGACGGTAACGTGAAACGTGTACTGGCCCGCTATTACGCGGTTGAAGGCTGGCCCGGTAAGCGCCAGGTGGAAGAACAGCTGTGGCAGTATGCTACGCAGAATACGCCGGACAAGCGCACCAATCACTACACCCAGGCCATGATGGATTTAGGTGCGATGATTTGTACCCGCAGCAAACCGGCCTGCGATTGCTGCCCGTTGCAAAGCGACTGTATTGCCTATGCTCAGGGTAACCAAGCCGATTACCCAGGCAAAAAGCCGAAGAAGACTCTGCCAGTAAAAAGCACCGTGATGTGGATCCCGTTTTATCAGGGCAGTGTGCTACTCAGGCAACGCCCGGCAACGGGCATCTGGGGCGGGCTCTGGAGTTTTATCGAAAGCGAAGATGCTGATACCGTGCCAAAGGATGTTGCGCAGTTCATCGGTGGCGATTTCGATGCACAGCTACTTACGCCCTTCAGGCACACCTTTAGCCACTATCATTTAGATATTCAGCCTAAGCTGTTACATTGCGAGTCTTTAAGCGCGTTGATTGCCGAGGCTGGTGTCAGTTGGGTGTCGTTGCATAAACCATTGCAACTGGGCGTGCCTACGCCGGTAAAAAGACTTCTAACTGATTTAACCAACCAGTTATAATCACAACAAATTCATGCGGAGAATAACAATGCCCAGAACGGTACATTGTGCACACTATGATAAAGAAGCGGACGGACTCGATTTCCAGCTTTACCCGGGCGAACTGGGTAAGCGTATTTTTGACAGCATTTCGAAAGAGGCCTGGGCCGAATGGCAGAAAAAGCAAACCATGCTGATTAACGAAAAAAAGCTCAATATGATGGAACCCACCGATCGTAAGTTCCTGGAAGAACAGATGGAAGCCTTTCTGTTTGAAGGGAAAGAACCGACGATTGAAGGCTACGTTCCACCCAATAAGTCGTGATTTTGCGCAGATTGCGCAAAGAACGCGCAGTTGATTAAAATATTCAAAAAAGGGGTTGACTTAAAAGCGCGAAACTCGTTAAATACGCACCCACAGCGAGACAGCAACGTTAATCGCTAACCAGTTTTAGCCTCGATAGCTCAGTTGGTAGAGCAGCGGATTGAAAATCCGCGTGTCCCTGGTTCGATCCCGGGTCGAGGCACCACTTATCAAAAAGCCCTGATCAGAAATGGTCAGGGCTTTTTCGTTTATAATAGTGCCTTGGAAACTTTTAGGTATATCGGGTTATCAGAACTGTCCCGCTTCTAGCACCATTCTTTCCTAGATGACTGAGTAACTAAATCGACCTTCGATACGATTTTTTGATTAGAATAATAGTTATTCCTTACTAATTCCCCCAAACAATTTAACTCTAATTCATGACCTTAACTTTACAGTTAAAGATGGACCAATATAATCTAACGAGGAGTGAATCAATGGATTGAGGTATATCTAACATGATCCAAACAGAAATAGGCCCGATGGATGGAAACACTTGGGAAGGCCTGTGCCAAATTGTCTATAAAAAAAGATACTCAACTTATCAGGAAATGGTTCCCTCTCCAGGAGATTGGGGAATTGAAGGTTTTATGTTAGGCCATGGTATTGCTATTCAATGTTATTGCCCTAAACAAGAATACGACACATCAACATTACATACCAAGCAAGTCGGTAAAATCACCAAAGACTTGAATAAATTAAAAGAATATCAAAATGAAATTGCGAGCCGTATTGGAGATGAGAAAATAAAACAGTGGATATTTATCACTCCAAGAATCGCAAAAAACCATATTTATAGCCATGTTAGAACTAAAGAAACTGAAGTTAGAGGTTGGAATTTAGATATTCTCGATGATGATTTTCAAATCTTAATCCATGATATTGGTCATTATTTATCAGAGTTTAGAGTAATTCAAACTATAAGGGGTGATCTACTTATTTTTTCAGAATCTAAAAAAGACAGTCTAGAGAAAACTGAGAATTCGACTGAGTATGAAGAAAATATAAATAGAAAAAATAAAGTAAGAAGCATCAGGGGAGGAAACTACAATCTTAATACTCACAAAAGATTAAACGAAATAACAACCGATAAGTTTTTATTGGGTGATGAGTTAATTAGAAAAGTAGAGAAACAATCACCTAGTCTTTATAAATCTCTTAATAGAGTTATCAATCAGTATGAAAATGAGATAGAGGAGGTATCTCTCACTTGGGAGGGTACCGCATCTTCACTTTTGGAAAAAGTAAGCACGCAATTAAAAGAGAGATTGGAAAAAGACGATAATATAGGAGGAGTAATTGTTGACTCTGATTTGAATCAGATTGTCGATCATATAATTTCTAAATGGATAGCTCTATGTCCATTGGAGATAGATCAATGAGTATACTGCATTTTGAAAGAAAAGCGATGCCGGTAATTCCGGAACATCGCCCAATGTATAAAATTTGTCAAATTTTACTTATCTTAAATATAAGTTCTACCGGCGGTAAATCTTCACTTATCCGTTTGCACTTATTTAATTGGGCATTAAAAGATAAAAGCCGCCTAAAAATGCTTGTTAGTTCATCTCAGTCTGGCGTAATTTCTTTCGGAGTATGGGGCATTGATCCTGTGTTAAATATGGCTTTAAATTTTGGCACAGCTGAAGGGTTGATAAAAAAAATAAATACAGGCTTTCAAATAACTCACACCGGAAAGGATTTTTTAAATAAAGGAAATATCCAAGGTTTATTTGGCGATGATGCTGAGCCCTTAACTTTGATTGGTAAGTCTATAACAGAGCAGATGGTCAAGGATGTAGCAAGGAGATGGAAGAATGAAGTTTAGGAAATTCAAGGTTAAGATTTTCAGTGGAGATACTGAATACGGGTTTGAGTATAAATTTAGTGACAGCCTAAATATTATTAGGGGAGATAATTCCTCAGGTAAAAGTACACTTGTCAATGCCCTTATCTATTCAATTGGTATGGAAGAAATAATTGGAGCGAAAGGTCCTAAAGTACTTCCCTATGCACTAAAGAGTCACTTTGAATTACAAAATAAGAAAATAAATATCGTTGAATCAAGCACAATTGTTGAAGTAGAGAACTCCAAAGGAGATATCAGGACATTTAAGCGTGCGATTACTTCAAATGATAAAAATACCAAATTAGTTGAAGTTATAGAAGGAGCTTTCCTAACAGATAATGAATCAGGTAAATTTTCCTCTACATATACATTCTTACACGATGCTGGCTCTGCGCAAGATAAAGAATTAGGTTTTTTTGCTTTATTAGAAAAGTTTATAGGCATAGAGCTACCATTTGTGTCGAATAATAATGGAGGTGAGTCAAAGCTCTATCTTCAAACTATATTTAGCTCGATATTTATTGAGCAAAAGCGAGGCTGGACAAACTACATCGCCAACACTCCCTATTACCCTATTTCAGGACTCAGAGAAAAAATAGTAAGTTTTTTGATGGATTTAGATAATTTCAGAAATGAGAGAAAATTAGATGAGTTAAAGTCTGAAAGAAATAGGATTACATCAATTTGGAGCGAGATTTCAACTTCAATAAAAATGACGCTAAAACCTCTTTCTTTAAGCACGTTGGGATTAAGCGGAAAGCCTCTAATAGACTTTAATCCAGAGCTAGTTAATGTTGGAGAAGGTCAAGATAATGAGTTTAAACCAATTCAACGAATATTATTTGACCTCGTAGAAAAAATCCGAGCTATCGAAGAAAGGGAAAAGGGAAACATTACAGATCAAGGACCGGAACTAGTTGATAACATAGAAAAAATAAGAAGCGACATTTCTGAGCTTATGCTTCTTCATAAGATGTGTGGTGATGAAGTACGTATTAGCTCTTCAAAGAAAAGGCAATACCAGCAAACTTTGGATAGTGTAAAAGCAGATCTAAAAAAGAATAAACTTACTCAGAAAGTTAACGAATTTGGTGCAGAGATAAATCTTAAAATAGCTAGAAATCAATGCCCGGTTTGTCTGAACCCTCTAGATGGTACTTTATCCCCACCAGAAAATGAATCTATGCCTATGACTATAGAGGAAAATATAAGGCATCTAGAAAATCAAAAAATGATGATTGAATCATTACTTAATGGGTTGGATAAGCAAATTGCAAAGGAAGAAGCCGCTCAATTAAAGATTTCTGATGAGTTGAAAGCTAAGAGGATTGAGCTAACTTCGTTCAGAAAGGAGATGCTTTCCTTTGCTAATACAAATGAAACAGACATTAGAAGAAAAGTTAGTTTAGAAAGTCGTTACTCTTCTCTCAATGAGGCAAAAAAAGAAGTTGAAAGTTATTTAGAACAGCTTGAATCATTGTCTAAAGAATATCAAATATGCCAAAGCGCAATTAATGAAATGAGCAAGTTTACCAATTCTTTTAACGATAATAAGAAAATCGAATTGTTGGAAAAGCACTTCCGTGAACTAGCTAGGAAATTTGACTATCGTTCTGCTCAAGTAAGAGATATTAGTATTCACCCAACAACTTTAATTCCTTACTTGGAAGGACTTGAATTAAGAGAGTATTCCACCGATATTAAATCTGATTCTTCTGCCAGTGATTTTGTTCGATTAATTTGGGCTTATTTAATTTCAATCTATAAAGTATCCTATGAAAAATCTGGTAATCAACCAGGCATTTTGCTGTTTGATGAACCAGCCCAACATTCAATGGGCCTTCATAGTGTAAATGAAATGCTGAAGGAGTTGTCTAGCTTAGAAGGGTTGCAAAGCATAGTAGCTGCATCTTTTGACCAAAGCGACGCAGCCTTTAAAGAGTCAACCGAAGGCGTTCAATTTAATTTGATAAGACTCCCTAGGAAACTCATCCAGCAAATACAACCAGGCTAACTCGACACAGCCAACGTGACCTTTAAAAGTCATGTTGGCTGAATAAGGTTCGCTTTAACAATATTGAGGTTTAGTCGGTGAGTTGAAGTGAGAATGTATTCAATTCCTGCCAGTAATGCAGAAAGTTACCTTCCCATATCTGGTAAATATCCAGTGCAACTTCAATCGGAAACAGGCCATGTAGGTTTTGAAATACACCGGCCTGAAAATCAAAGTCGAGGTCTTTGGTAAGCTCTGCATAAGGACCAATGCCAACAAAAGTAAAATCGGTGATATAGCAGAAGTGCCATGAGTCACCGTGTTTCTCTAACCGTATTTCTACCGGATGAAAACCACCGTTTTCTGCTGAGTAGTTCGGGTCGCGAAAGTTGATTGTGACGCTATCCGCTATTATTTGATGTTGAGTTAATAATTCGGCAATGGCATTGGTGAATCGTTTGGATACCGGCAGTGCCAGTTCTTTGTATTGAATGTTCATGATATTGGTCTTTCTGGTGGATTGTGTGAAAAGACCTGTAAGTACCTATCCTGCTGAGAATACTAATTTAATGGCATACACATAAAAGGAACTCACGTATGTCACTTCAACTAGCCTTCTCAAATATCACTACGCCTCTTGATAGCCGCTTTACGCAGTTTCTGTCTGCATTATTCCGACAAGAATGCGCGGATGATGCAAAACACATGGAACTGGTTTTCCAGTTTCCAGACCTTGAGGATGGTAGTAGCGATATTTTCCTACTCCATACACGCGCAGCCGAAGGCTCAACACACCTGATTGAGAAACTCTATTGCATTAGAGAAACCAAGCAGGAACGATTTGTCTGGGCCTATGTCGGTAGCGGTAGTTATTTAGGCTCACCACTCATTGTGCACCATTGCGAGGATCCCAAGTCTGTGGATGAGATATTGCACTATATGCAAAGCAAGGTGCTCACTGACATCAATAATCAAAACATTGATATCGACGTTAACCTAGCGGCGATAGAGGAAGCGAATAAAGTTGCTTTGCATCTCGCTGGTTGAGGTACTTACAGGGTACTAACGGCAGGTCTGTGGACATGGATAAGGTCACGCCACAGACCTGTTTTACTTATGCCTTTTTACTGACCTCTGGCTTAGCTGGAGCTTTCTTTCTTGTCGGTGGTGACAGTAAAAAGGTATCCAGTTCGCCTTTCTCGGTGGCTTTGATGATGGTGTCGATAAGCTCAGGTAACTTGGCTTTGTCACCAACATCAATGGCATGTTTGTCCTTTTGCAGTTCAATGGATTTGTTGTTCACCTTTATTTCAAGGTAGTAATGACCGTCACTGTCGTAATACCACGGCCTAACGGTCACTTGGCGGCGTTGTTTTTTGCGCTCTCCGGTTACAGGGTCTTTAACCATCTTTTCGCGGTACGCCTCAAACGGACGCTTTTCTATCATGCAGGTTGCCAGCTCTTGTTGCTGTTCCAGCTTCTCGATGAGCTTCATGCGTTTACCGATAACCGGAGGTTTAGGCTGAATTTTAGGACGAGCGATGACCTTGAGCGAACTCAATACAGATGTAGTCATAATGTTTACCTTTTAGGTTAGTGAGGGCGGATAAAGCCCATTGAGGTTTGTGGTTGTTTACGTTGGTTTTCCTCTGCCAATAGCGTGATAGCAGAGAGTCGGTGGTTCTGTTTTGGTCGAAATTGTTTGCGCCTTGCCAGTATGGCGAAGTCACCTGGCGTTAACTGTTTGAGTATGGATAAGCGTTGTTGCTCTTCTAGGCTTAACCGTGTGATACCAAGTACCTGCCGGTATAAGGCACAGACTTGTTCCGGTTTTAGGTAAGTGCATTCAAGTTTAAAGTCGAAGCGCCTAAGCACCGCTTTATCTAACCGGCTATCAAAGTTGGTGGCAGCAAACAGCGGTTGCGTAAAACACTCAATTTGCGTCAGGAATTCATTCACCAGTTGCAGTTCATGGTGCGCCGTTAATGCTTCTCGACTGACCAATAAACTATCGACCTCGTCAAGCAAAATGACCTTTTCTTCAACGTGAGCACGGTGAAAGAGTTCCGCGACATTTTGTTCGCTTTCGCCTACCCACTTGCTGAGTACATCGGAACACTTCACACGAATAAGGTCGCGCTGATTGGTTTCGGTGAGGTAATGCGCAAAGTGCATATTCTGGCTGATCATGAACACCCATTCTGGCCGATGGTGAACACTAATTCTGGCGCATCGTGAACACCTATTCTGGTCTGATGGTGAACAGTTTTGCCCTGAC
>Ga0208204_100056_pt1 | contig 80387 bp, 71 predicted proteins | sample DeeseametaMP2252_FD_184173 | JGI IMG/M metagenome (GOLD analysis project Ga0208204, IMG submission 184173) | Marine microbial communities from the Deep Pacific Ocean - MP2252 (SPAdes) | ecosystem: Environmental > Aquatic > Marine > Oceanic | place: West of El Salvador, Pacific Ocean | collected...
TGCGGAAAACACGCTCAGAGTTGACTGATGGTGAACACTTAGCGTAAAAATGGGCTTCGCCCAATGCGGGAAATCTTAGGTGTTCACGATGCACCAGAATAAGCGTTCACGTTCAGCAGAATACGCAGCAGGCCTCACTCTCATTCAAAAAGGCCGTATGCATGTATATTGAATATCAAGATTTAGCGTTACCCGTATCAAAACGATTTGTTGATGCCATAACCAACCTCACCAAACACCAACAAGCAGACGATAGCATTACCATCAACTTTCGCGATCCGAACTACTCAGCGGAAAACGGTGGTTTTCATCCGGTAGAAATACGGTTAGAGAAACACCGTGACTCATGGCACTTCTGCTATATCACCGATTTTACTTATGTTGGTATTGGTCCTTTTGCGGAACTGGCCAAAGACCTCGATTTTGATTTTCAGGCAGGTGTATTTCAAAACCTACATGGCCTGTTTCCGATTGAAGTCGCGCTGGATATATACCAGATATGGGAGGGTAATTTTCTGCACTACTGGCAAGTGTTAAACGTTTTTACCATTCAAATTTCCTGCGACTAAACCTGCCAAATCAAAAACTGTAAAGCGTGATTAAGAATTCACACCATTAGTTACAGGAGATTAAAATGGCCAGAAACCTCAGCACTATTAATCCAGCAGGCAATTCCAGGCGAGAAGCCTATGTTGTGTTTGTTGGTCGTAATCCCGGGGTCTATTTATCTTGGGAGGAAACAAAAGAGCAGGTACATCGATTTTCGGGGCAAAACTATAAAGGTTTCGATAGTTTAGAAGAGGCGCGCGAAGCGTTTGATAACTACCAGAACCGCAACGGCGTTCGCCCAACTACTAAAACCAATTCAAAGGAAAAATCACCGAAACGCAAAACAGTAAAAAGGCGGCAGGCTTTGAAAATGGAAGATCTGCCGCCTTGGGATGTTGACTAGGGCGTTGCAATCTTGGGGCGATAGAAGATCCCATTTGTCGCCCCTTTACCCTTCAACTTAGTCATTTCGAATATGGCAGACAGGCCAGCAACCACGCCGGTTACTTTGGCAGAACCATAAGTACGAGGATCAAAATCCGGTTTTGTGCGTTTTAAGAAGCTTCCCGCCGGACCAACATTTACCCAACCATCATCGTTCTGATACAGTTCCCATGCTTTCAATAAAACTGGGATAAGTTCTTCTGCGCCATTGGTGGAAATCGCGTTATCCGCCTTTGGTGTATCGGTATTGGATACCGGCTCAGCGCCTAAGTTTTCCGTGAAGATGAAATCATCACAGGCATTCCGAAACGATACCGGTGTTTTCTTCTCTCCCACACCAAACACAAACTTTTCTGACTCCCTTAACCGTGAGGCCAGCTTGGTAAAGTCACTATCACTGGATACCAATGCAAAGGCATCAATACGGTCGGAATACAGTAAGTCCATGGCATCAATAATCATCGATGCATCGGTGGAGTTTTTACCGGTAGTATAGGCAAACTGTTGAATGGGCTGAATTGCCAATTCATTCAGTGGCTTCTTCCAATTCTTTAAGGTCTCGGCAGACCAATCACCGTAAGCCCGTTTAATCAGCACATGGCCGTGCGCTGATATCTCATCCAATATCGGTGATAGCTTGGCTAACTGTGCATTATCCGCATCAATCAGTACGGCCACTTTCTTATGAACATCCAGGTCTTTCATCTCTATCCTTACTTATTCGGTATAACGGCATTTCGGGAAGTTAGAACAGCCCAAAAACGTATTACCGGCATTGGGGCCACGCTTCGCCGTTCTTTCTACTAACTCACCAGAACATTTTGGGCATACCTTGGGTTTTTCAATAGTTACCTGAGGTGAAACCTGCACATCGTTTATCAATGCCAATAGTTTTGGACCATCAATCAGCTCGATAGGTTTGCCTGCCGTAAAGTCGATAGCTTGCTGAGTATAGGTGCCGGAACTGATGATGATAAAGTGGTTAGCCTGATGTGCAGTCAGCACACCAAACATTTCCCGCACCACATTCACGCCAACCTTTTGCGTTTTCCACTGTTTGCATTGCACCAAGGTAAGCTGGTCATCTTTTCTAAGCTCTAAATCAATTCCGCCGTCTGCTCCGTAACCGCCCTCAGTTACACGGTAACCCTGCCTGCGATAGGCTTCGGCCACCAATTCTTCAAAGTTACGCCAGTGCAAATCACGCACGGTTTGAATATTACGTTGGGTATCCAGTTGTTTAGCCTTACGGCGAGTATTTAAAAACGCAAAGGGCGCTGCAAGTAGTATCAGGCCTGCGATATAAGGGGCAGGGATCACAAAAGCTTTAAACACCATTGCGGTGATTTGGTTATCGGTTTGAATGGATGGCAACACATACGCCATCATCACATAGGCCGTGGCGGATAACAGTACCGATACCCACCATGGTAATTCTACCAGCAGGTCAATAAAGGTGCTTTTGTTTCTTGGCATTCACAAACATCCTTGTTTTAACTGCCTAGAGTGTAAGCTAGTGTTGTTGCGGATAGAGTATATATATCTATTGCAAAGTATTAGGCAAAAGCTCCTTCAATGAAAAAAACACATAACAGCGATTGTCTACTCCTCCCTCTGACTGGAATTATTTAGCCAATGGTAGGGAATAAGTGCAAGCTCGCCTCTCCAAGGAGCTTCTACTAGTGAATCTTGGAACCAAGGTTCGTCTAAGTTTGCATGTTCCGTAACAATAATTTGAAAATTGTGCTTAGGGTCCTTACAGAAATCTGCGAATATTCTAAACAAGTTGGATACTACTCTGAGATCGATGTCTTGGTATTCGCCAATTTCGCCTTCAAGCTTTTTGTAAATGGCAAGGTCGGGGAAGTAAACTTGTGAAGGTTGGTCAATTACTAATAAGGATGGGACAGGGGCATCAATTTCGCTAAAATACTGGTGTAAACCTAGTAAGGCTGAAACGTGACAACCAAGCCAGTTTTCGCCACTACCTTGTCTATGCATTGGTATTGGACCATGAGGTCTATCTGCTACTACCGTTAATTTTGATAAATCCAAACGATACGGATAGTTCGAATACTCTAAATTAAGCTTCTCTGCAAATCCTCCCATATATCTACTTACGATATTCAAAGCTGAAGTCACTTTATCCTTCACACTTTCCGAATCTAGTTCTTGGCTCAGAATATTGATTTCATGCTTTAGTTCATCAATCTGTAAAGCTAATTCAGATTTGTCATCAATCTGCTCTACACTCTCTAAAAAAAGCGATATCCTGCCGATGACCCTAGCGATGTAAGTGTTCCTATCACTTGCCAACTTACTTTCTTTACGCTGTCTAACAAGTGATTGAATCTTACTTTTTGTTTCTTCAATCAGATCAGCAATGTGATTCTCTTCAGATGATAATTCATTAATGTAATTCTTTAGCTTAGGAGTGCTCGCCGAAATATTATCAAGTTGCTGGTTAACTTCTGAAAGTGCGATTGTCAAATTTTCAAAAGTAGCTTCGTCACTTTCTTTTGATGAACCGCAAATTGGGCAAGAAAATTCACTTCCAGGATTAAATAGGCCGATTGGAGAAAGTCTATTTTTATGTTCAAGTAGATTGTTAGAGTGAGCACTGTAATGTTTCTGGAATAAGCGCGTTTGGTTTAATTTTTCTTTATATTCAGTTTGCTCTTGTTCGTACTCTGAGAGTTCTAACTGTAATTTATGAAGTTCGTCATTGGTTTGTAAATTTACTTCTTCTGGAGTCCAATTCAAACATTTTTTCAGGAGGTTTAGGAGTTTACTTAAACTAAAATCTTTTGATACTTCCTCTGCATGAAGCAATCCTAAATTTTGGGCTTCACATATAAGCTGGTATGCTTTTGTATTACTGTTACTCGTAATATCCTGAGATTGACGGAACTCTGCTTCTGACTTTCTGAGTTCTTTTTGTTTGCTGCGTAAAGATTTTAATTTACTAAGTCGATCACTTTTCATCGCTCCCAGAAAATAAGGGAAAGTGTCTTTTATGGCTTGATCCATAAAAGGTTCATCTTGGCGATGGAAAAGATTTTTCTTATCAGCAATTTCCCCTTGCTCTTGGAACAAAAAGCTTTTTGAATGCTTTAGATTGGCTTGATAAGAGTCTTCTCTTCCCTCAGTTCTCAGGTTGAGGTTTTCATCAAACCCTAAAGATTTTTCGAGCTCAAATCTAACTGCGTCGTCATTAGTGTTATTTTTCAAGCCCTCATAATTTGGCGGGGCAATATTATCACCAATGAGCAAAAAAGCCTCAGAATTTGAATAGCCATTATTTTTTGGTGGTTTTTTTGCGACAAACATTTGCTTGCCTGAGAGCTGATATGTCACACCATACCAACTTATAACATCCCGGTTTACACCATCGAAAACGTTAAATGTTGAACGCCCCATGCAGTAGTCAATAATACTAATAACCGCAGATTTTCCTGTCCTTGATTTGCCCGTAATTATGTTTAACTTGCCTAACTTAAAAGGCACGATTCTTCGGTCGCCTTTGTGGTTATAGAGTATGATATTTTTTATTTGCATTTATAATCTCAAACCAAGTATCGCCATTAATGAAATGGGACCATTAAAATTTCCACTGATTGCTCCAATAACTTTGGAACTTACTGAATAGCCAGCCATAAAATCTGACATTTTATTGATTTTGTTTAGAGTTCTTTTGTTCTTTATAACCAAACCAATATTGTCATGACCAGAAACTACATCTTGTTCTGCCATGAACAAAATGGAATCAGATATAAATGGAACCATACTTTTAGAACGTTCTGCGAGACCAATTTTAATTTGCTCGTTCTCTTGTATCCATGTATGAATTTTGGCTGATGCTCTTGATGGAATTCTGATTCTTGTATTTTTATGCAGAACCATTGTTGTTAAAGGGTATAGCAAATAGAAAGGAATATGTTGCTTTGCTTTTGAATTATAACTGTCTATTATGTTCGCGACGATTAAACCACAAAAAGCAGGGTTTAAAAGGTTTTGGGTTTCAACTGACTGTTCCACTTTGACTTTCTTCCATGTTGAGTAACGCTTTAATCCTGTCTTCAAATTTAGGATGCCACCCAAATATTGTAGGCTTTTTATTAGATAAAATATGGTAGCTACCAGTCATGATGAACTTATCAGCTACTCTTGGCCTTATTCTGATATCTGCGTTTGTTTCGGCCCAGTTAAATATTTTTCTTCCTGCTTTTTTTAATTCATTTTCGCCATTTTCACCTAATTCGTCTATTACTGCCAACTTGAACCTTTTCCATTCATCAAGTAGCTTGCCCTCATATTTGGAAATGTCATATTCGACTAAAAGATCCTCTGTAATCCATTGAGTTCTTTGATTAAAAGCTTTGTAATAATCTAAAATTGCAAGGTTGATGCGTTCTATGCCTACACCAATAATCTCTAGCTGCTTTACAAATTGATGATCCATAAAGCTATCAATTTGATCTTCCTCTAATGAGACATCTGAAAAATCAATTGGTAAAGAGTCAGGGTGATAATCATATGAGTAACTCAGAACGGTAGTTCTGACTTCATCTCTCCAAATCTTGTTTGTTTTTTGAATTAGCATTTCTACGACTTTGTTGAACCACCACCCCTCGAGTTTTTCATACAGTTGTTCTACAAACTTTGGGTCAACACTGAGTTCTAATCTATTTTTAATTTTGATCGTAAGCTCATCTGCATTTCCTTCATTAGGTACTATAAAAATTCGTGCAAATAAAGATTCCTTTTGTGCATCAGTTAGCTTTTTATAATTTTCGACGTAGGAGGTAATAGCTTTGTTATCGATTGATTGAGCGGCCAAATTCAAATTTTTTATAGCTTTTCTAATATCTCTTTTTTCTTTCTGTATGTAAAAAGCAGCAGAATTATTGTTGATACTTGAAGTAGTAATTAAATAAAATTTAATTTCATCAGTATCAATGTCTTGGTCTAAAAGTTGCTCGCACCAGATACCCAAAGTCTTCCATAAATCCGGAGATTTATCTGAAACATTGGTCTTCTTTACATGGTGCTTTAGTTGTAATAACTGTTTTTCAGACGACGTATCGATTTCGACATCGTCTAATGCTTCAAGTTTGATGTAATATGCATCTGATTCTTCCAGAGCCTTTAATAGTGCGTACCTTACTTGGTAAAGATATCCAAGCTTTGCAAAACCTGCTTGATGCTTACTCATTGGTATCCTTAAAAATGGGGTGCAACTCATTAAAAATTTCTGAAGAAGACTGTTGAGTTGCTCTCAATTCCGTCGAGTATTTACAGGTTAGACAATCTAATATGGTTAGTCTAGAGCTTTTATTGGTGGGGAAAGGGCGAAAGTTACATATTTAATTAACATTAAATAATGGTCGTGGCTAATGGTGGCAATCTATAAGATTAATTACAAAAAAACCGACTCAAAGGTCGGTTTAGTTTGCTAAATCATATTGCAAAGAATGGTACCAGAGGCCGGACTTGAACCGGCACAGTATTGCTACCGGCGGATTTTGAATCCGCTGCGTCTACCAATTTCGCCACTCTGGCATCAAATTTTGATGTTTGCAAAGTATAGAAACTTTGCAAATCTTTGCAAGCACCATCTGAAAATAAATATTTTACTTTACAGTTGGTTAGCTTTCTTTCACACAACGCGCAGTGTATTTTGAATCCGCTGCGTCTACCAATTTCGCCACTCTGGCACAGATAGATGTGCTGTGACTGCGTAACAGTCAGGTTGCGAATTATAACGATGTCATAGAGGCTGACAAGCGTTTTTTAGTGATTCTTCAATAAGCGACTAAATAATATGCTGATTTGCGCCTGGTTTTACCGGGTAGCCCAGAAAATTTTTGCAAGCTTGTTGGTTAGTAATGGTTTTTATTCATATACCCATAGACTCAATAGGAACCCCAGCAAGGCGCTAGTGTTAAAATTTATTTTTAAAAAGTTTAAAAAATAACCTGACACAGTCGAATAAGGGTGCTAGGATCCTTGCGCCTTTGAAAGGTTCTATTATATTTGAAAATTGCTCGTTCCGTTGATCCATTGTAAGTCCCTTGCGCGATTCACATTAGATACGATTACTGAATCAAGCCTGCCGCAAAACAGATAGCCCTTCAATGCAACACCGGTTGTTACAACCACTTAAATTTATTACTTATTGGAGTTATCTATGTCTACTTCTACAGGCACAGTAAAATGGTTTGACGAAGCTAAAGGTTTCGGTTTTATTTCTCAGGCTGACGGCGGCAAAGATGTATTCGTACATTTCCGCGCTATCAAATCTGAAGGCTTCCGCACTTTAGCTGAAGGTCAGAACGTGCAGTTCACTATCGAACAAGGTAACAAAGGTCCTCAGGCTGCTGACGTAGTAGTACTGTAAGACAGTTGTTCTTAAGAACAGGCACCTTCGGGTGCCTGTTTTGTTTCTGGCTCCAGATCATTTTTCTTCAGCTTTCCACATCCTGTCCAAACGCTTAACCGTCTACTTTTGTTCTGAACTGTGGCACACTTGCGGCCATCGCTGTCAGACACATCGCAACCATGGTTAAAAAAGTAAAAAACACTCCAACAGAACAAACCAATCAGTCATCGCAACAAGCTGAGCAATCTGCCCGTGCCGGATTCGTGCGGCGACTGGCTGCTATGATATACGATGCTTTGGTGGCTACGGCAGTAGGCATGTGTGCGGCCATGGTGTTAATTGTGGTGTTGGTGGTCTCACTAAAGAATGGCTGGCTTGATTTACAGGGTTACAGTGAACCCAATCAATTACTTGGCGGGTCTGTGATGTATAAAACGCTGATCCAGGTCTGGGTTGGTCTGTGGGTCGCCGGGTTTTTCTTGTGGTTTTGGAAACGTGGTGGTCAAACACTGGGAATGCGAGCCTGGCGGTTACGCATATACAGCACTTCCAACGAGCCGGTAGGCTGGGGCCGACTGGTACTGCGATTAATTGCTTCGCTGGGGGGCCTGGGTACTTTGTTAGTTTTGTTAGACGTAAAGAACAAGCAATCCTTGCAAGACCGGCTGGCACAAACCGAAGTGCTTAAACTGACTAAAGAGCAGAATAATCATAAGAGCTGGTGAATAGAATCAACAAATCAAGAAATCAAGGGGTCAGAGTACATCAAGTTCATTCATGTACTCTGACCCCTTGATTTCTTGATTTACCTGGAGAGTAGTGCTGCAGCTACGGCAGCGAAGAGAATGCTGGGCAGCAGAGCGCCGAGTACCGGCGGAATGTTATAAACCAGGCTCAGTGGGCCAAACACTTCATTGGTGATGAAAAAGCCGAAGCCGGTTAATACGCCCATAATAATTCGCGCCCCCATCGTCACACTTCGCAATGGTCCGAATATGAAAGACAGCGCCATTAACAGCATTACACTAACGGTAACCGGTTGCAGTACTTTACGCCATAATGCCAGCTCGTAGCGGCTGGTATCCTGCTTGTTATTGGCCCGGTAAGTGATGTATTCCTGCAAGCCCTGAATCGACAACGCTTCGGGCTTCACGGTAACGATACCCAGTTTGTCTGGCGTTAAAGACGAGTCCCAGCGCCAGGTTGGCTGTACATCGGCGGTAATGGCGTCTGCGCCAAAGTAGGTGTGTGTGACCTGCGTCAGCGTCCAGCCGTTTTGTTCGTAAAAGCCGCCACTGGCATTGGTGATGCTGTCCAGTTGTAAGCCATCATTGAACCGGTAGATGGTGACTTCCTGCAATGAATCGCGGCTCATTACCTGGCCAATACTCACGAAGTGATCGCCGTCTTTGGCCCACACATATTTATCGGAGGAAAACAGCGAGCCGCCGGTTATGGCTTCGGTACGCAGCTCTTTGGCGCGGGATTCACTCACCGGGGTGATCCATTCGCCCACCGCCATCACCACAATAATCATCACTACGGCCGATTTCATGGCTGAGGTAATTAAGTTCCAGCGGCTAAGGCCAGCCGCCTGCATCACTACCAGTTCGCTATTGCTGGCCAGTAAGCCCATGCCGATAAGTCCGCCAAGCAATACTGCCATCGGGAAGAATTGTTCCAGGTCCCGGGGTAAGCTAAGCAGCACGTACACCAGTGCGGCCAGCATGTCGTAATTGCCTTCGCCGACTTTACGTAACTGCTCTACAAATTTGATCAGGGCACTCAGGCCTATTAAAACTGAAAGGGTTACCGTAACGGTACCCAGCAAGGTTCTGGCGATATACCAGTCGAGAATGCGGATCATGATTTTCTCCGCTTCAGCATGGCTTTAATTTCGGTGCCGAATTTACGGTCCCGGGCGAGCAGGGTAAAGCCGATGATCAGCATAATGCCGTGTACCCACCACAAGCCAAGCTGGATGGGTATTTTGCCGTCTTCCAGCACGCGTCGGCTGGCCAGCAGCAGCATAAAGTAACCAAGGTACAATAAAATCGCCGGGAACATCTTTCCAAAGCGCCCCTGGCGCGGATCCACCGCACTGAGCGGTACCGCTATCAGCACCAGAAAAGGAATCGATAGCGGAATGGCCAGCCGCCATTGCAGCTCTGCCAGCGCTTCTGTGGAGCCGTCTTCAAGTAATTCCATGGTGGGGATTACCGACACTTTTTTACGTTTTTGCTGTTGTTCCGGGTCGTCTATCTGGATTTGATACTCATCGAAAGCCACTACCCGAAAATCCAGACGACGCTGCTCACCCTCGTACTGATTACCGTTATTCAGAATTAACTGGCGGGTGCCGTCCGGTTCTTTGTTAACCGTGCCTTGCTCGGCGTAAACCACCCGAACCTGCTCGTCACCTTCATTTTTTTGCTGGGCCAGAAAGACTTTCTGAAGTGAGTTGTCACTACCTATATCATGTACGAATATTACGGCTTCCTGGTTGCCGGTTTGTTGGAATCGGCCGGGAATAATGGCACTGAAACCGGCTTCTGCCTTGGCTTGCTCGCGCAGATTATATTCACTCTCTGCGGCCAGTGGTGCCAGATACAGGGTAACAACGCCAGTCACCACCATAATGATGAACGATAAAAATAACATTACGCGGGTCACATACCATTCGCTGATCCCGCAGGCCCGCATGACGGTCATTTCGCTGTCTACATACAGCCTGCCGTAAGCCATCATAATGCCCAAAAAGGCGCTGATTGGAATTACCAGCGAAGCGAGTACCGGGGCATATAAAGACAGGAAGCCGAGCACCAGACTGGCCGGGATGTCACCCTCTGAGGCGTCTCCCAAAACACGGACAAATCGCAGGGTAATAAAAATGGCCATCAATATTAAAAATATGGCGATTTGCGATTTAAGCGTTTCCTTAAGCAGATAGCGGAATATCAGCATATCTGGCCTGTGCAAAAAGTCGGAATTTTAGTGAAAGCGGCTATAATTTTGAGTAAACTTACCATTTTTACAAGTTTTGCCAGTAATAACTAACCGTTGGTTCCGGAAGGCGCGTTTGCCTGAACCGTGAATTATCACGTTGACGCGCCCTACGCAGGATTGAATTCGTGCGTATTAAACCATAAAGCAAGGCAAAACGGCATGTAAAATTGTTCCGGGCCAACCAGACAGAACAAAAAGAGGTGATACAGTGGAGTTTAACGTAAAGAGCGGCAGTCCAGAGAAACAACGCAGTGCATGTATTGTGGTGGGCGTTTATGAGCCGCGACGTTTGTCCGGCGTTGCCGAACAACTGGACGCAATTAGTGAAGGATACATCAGCAATCTGCTGCGCCGTGGCGACCTCGAGGGTAAAGCCGGTCAGATGTTGCTGCTCCACCACGTTCCTAATGTATTAAGCGAGCGGGTGCTGTTGGTTGGTTGTGGAAAAGAACGCGAACTGGACGAGCGTCAGTACAAGCAGATCATCGCTAAAACCATTCAAACCCTTAACGAAACCGGTTCAATGGAAGCCGTGTGTTTCTTAACCGAGCTGCACGTTAAGGGTCGTGATACCTACTGGAAAGTACGCCAGGCGGTCGAAACCTCACAAGATACCCTGTATACCTTCCTGCAACTGAAGACCAAAAAAGGCGAGCCGCGCCGTCCGCTGCGTAAAATTGTTTTCAACGTGCCCACCCGTCGCGAACTTACCGTGGGTGAAAAAGCGGTTGAGCACGGCCTGGCCATTGCCAAGGGCGTTAAGGTAACCAAAGACGTGGCTAACATGCCACCAAACATCTGCAACCCGGCGTACCTGTGGGAACAGGCGCAGCAAATGGCTGAAGAGTATGACAGCGTTAGCGTGGAAGTGGTTAACGAAGCCAACATGAAAGATCTGGGGATGAATTCTTACCTGGCAGTGGGTCGTGGCTCAGAAAATGAATCACTGATGAGTATTATTCATCATAAAGGCGGCGCCGATGATCAGGCACCACTGGTGCTGGTAGGTAAAGGCCTTACCTTCGATTCGGGCGGTATTTCATTGAAGCCAGGCGATGGCATGGACGAAATGAAGTACGACATGGGCGGCGCAGCTTCCGTACTGGGTGTAATGCATACGGTGGCGGCGCTTAATCTGCCTATTAACGTTATTGGCGTACTGGCCGGTTGTGAAAACATGCCGGATGCCAACGCTTATCGCCCAGGTGATATTTTAACCACCATGTCGGGTCAGACAGTTGAAGTGTTAAACACCGATGCGGAAGGCCGTTTGGTACTGTGTGATGCACTGACTTACGTTGAGCGTTTCGACCCGGAAACCGTGGTTGATGTAGCCACCTTAACCGGTGCCTGTATTATCGCGCTGGGTAAACATGCTACCGGCCTGATGAGTACCCATAATCCACTGGCTCATGAGCTGTTAAATGCCTCTGAGCAAGCATCAGACCGCGCATGGCGCCTACCGTTGTGGGATGACTATCAGGAGCAACTGGAAAGCCCGTTTGCCGATATGGCTAACATTGGCGGTCGTCCGGCCGGTTCAATTACCGCAGGCTGTTTCCTGTCGCGCTTTACCAAGAAATATAACTGGGCGCACCTGGACATCGCGGGTACCGCTTGGAACAGTGGTAAGAACAAAGGCGCAACCGGTCGCCCGGTGCCTATGCTCGCGCAGTTCCTGATGAACCGTGCTGGTTTAGGCGCAGAGGATTAAAGGTTAATGCCTGCCGTTCGATTTTACGCACTGGCTGAGGCGTCTGTTTCACCTGCAGGGCACGAAAGTGTGCCTGCGGTGTGCGCTAAAGCCTGCGAACTCACCGCCGAACTCTATTCGCAGAAGAAAAAGAGTGTGGTACTTTGCGCAGACCAGGCTCAGGCCGAAGCTGTCGATCAGCTTTTATGGCAATTGCCAGCGGCGCGATTTGTGCCGCACAACCTTGCCGGTGAGGGCCCCAATGGCGGCACACCGGTAGAAATCGTCTGGCAGCCTCAGTCGCTGCCACGCAAACAATGTCTGATTAACGTTAGCGGGAAAATGGTAGATAACTTCAACCAGTTTCAGCAAATTATCGATTTTGTGCCGGTGGAAGAAGCGGCCAAACAACAAGCCCGCGAACGTTACAAACAATTTCAACAAGCCGGTTGCCAGATGCAATTCCTGCCGGCCTAAAAAAGAGACTTTTCGAGACACTCCATGGACAAAACCTACGAACCCCAATCGATCGAAAAACAGTGTTATCAGCGCTGGGAAAACGAAGGCTTATTCAAAGCCAAGGGCGATGAAGCGCCAACGGGGAACCCTTACTGTATTTTACTGCCGCCGCCTAATGTTACCGGCAGCCTGCATATGGGCCACGGCTTTCAGCAAACCATAATGGACGTGCTGACCCGTTATCATCGAATGAAAGGCGATAATACGCTGTGGCAGGTGGGAACCGACCACGCTGGTATTGCCACCCAAATGGTGGTTGAGCGTCAGTTAAATGCCGAAGGCAAAACCCGTCACGATCTGGGGCGCGAAGCGTTTATCGACAAAATCTGGGAGTGGAAAGAGCACTCAGGTGGCACCATCACCAGTCAGATGCGCCGTTTAGGCACCTCACCAGACTGGGACCGTGAAGTGTTTACCATGGATGAAAACCTGTCCAAAGCGGTCACCGAAGTGTTTGTACGATTACACGATGACGGCCTGATCTACCGCGGCAAACGTTTGGTTAACTGGGATCCGGTACTGCACACTGCAGTTTCCGATCTTGAAGTGCTTAACGAAGAAGAAGCCGGCCATATGTGGCACATGCGCTACCCGCTGGCCGACGGCAGCGGTAGCATTGTAGTAGCGACTACTCGCCCTGAAACCATGCTGGGCGACACCGCTGTGGCGGTACACCCGGAAGATGAGCGTTATCAGGACTACATAGGCAAAGAAATCCGCTTACCGATCACCGGCCGTTTAATCCCTATCATTGCTGATGATTATGTGGACCCGGAGTTTGGTACCGGCTGCGTTAAGATTACGCCGGCACACGATTTTAACGATTACGACATGGGTAAGCGTCACGGCTTGCCGATGATCAATATCTTCACCCCGGATGCCAAAGTTAATGACGAAGCGCCAGAAGCCTATCAGGGGCTCGACCGCTTTGATGCGCGTAAAGCCATTGTGGCACAGCTCGAAGCAGACGGTGCGCTGGTTAAAATTGACGACCACAAACTTAAAGTGCCGCGCGGCGATCGCACGGGTGCGGTTATCGAACCTTACCTCACCGATCAGTGGTATGTGGCAATCGAAGAGTTGGCGAAGCCAGCTATCGAAGCGGTAGAAAGCGGCGAAATTCGTTTTGTACCGGAGAACTGGAATAAAACCTACTACCAGTGGATGCACAATATTCAGGACTGGTGTATCTCCCGTCAGCTTTGGTGGGGCCATCGCATTCCTGCCTGGTATGACAACGAGGGCAACGTTTACGTTGGTCGCACAGAAGACGAGGTGCGTAACAAATATCACCTGGAAGCGGGCGTACAGCTAAACCAGGACGAAGACGTGCTGGATACCTGGTTCTCCTCGGCATTATGGCCGTTTGCCACCATGGGCTGGCCGGAAGAAACCCCGGAACTGGAAACTTTTGTGCCGTCGTCGGTTCTGGTGACCGGCTTCGATATTATTTTCTTCTGGGTAGCGCGCATGATCATGATGACCAAGCGCTTTACCGGCAAAATCCCATTTAAGGATATCTACATTACCGGCCTTATTCGCGACGAAAGCGGCGACAAAATGTCGAAGTCGAAAGGCAACGTGCTGGATCCTATCGATTTGATCGACGGTATCGACCTGGAATCACTGGTGGCTAAACGTACCACTGGTATGATGCAGCCACAACTGGCCGCTAAAATTGAAAAACGCACCCGCAAGCAGTTCCCGGAAGGCATTCACGCCTACGGTACTGATGCGCTGCGTTTTACGTTTGCAGCCATGGCATCAACCAGTCGTGATATCAACTTTGATATGGGCCGGGTAGAGGGCTACCGTAACTTCTGTAATAAAACCTGGAATGCCTCGCGCTTTGTACTGATGAACACCGAAACCGAAGATACCGGTCGTGACGGTGGCGAGTTAGTACTGAGCTTGGCCGATAAGTGGATTTGGGCGCAGTTTCAGCAAACTCTGGTGGAATTTGAAAAAGCGCTTTCTGATTATCGCTTTGATATTGCTGCACAAACGGTTTATGAGTTTACCTGGAACCAGTTCTGCGACTGGTACCTGGAGCTTACCAAGCCGGTACTGAATAACGATGAGTCGAGCGACGCTGAAAAACGCGGTACCCGTCATACACTTATCAATGTGCTTGAAAGCCTGCTGCGCTTACTGCACCCGTTAATGCCATTTATTACCGAAACCATCTGGGAACGTGTGGCACCGCTCAGTGCGCTGGATTTCAACGCTGGCGACAGCATCATGGTGCAGGCTTTCCCGGCGGTAGATGCCGCTAAGCAGGATGAGCAGGTATTGGCCGACATCGAATGGGTTAAGCGCTTTATCGTAGGTATTCGTAACATTCGTGGTGAAATGGATATTGCACCGAGCAAGCCACTTCCTGCACTGCTGCGTAACGTTAGCAGCGAAGACGAGCGCCGTTTAGGTATTTCCCGCACCTTTATCGACCGCCTTGCGCGTCTTGAGTCCATTACGGTGCTTAAGGAAGGTGAAGAAGCACCAGCCAGTGCGGCAGCGGTAGTGGGTGAGATGGAAATTCTTATTCCGATGGCCGGCCTGATTGATAAAGAAGCCGAGCTTGCCCGTATTGCTAAAGCCATGGGTAAACTGGAACAAGACGTAGCCCGCTTTAAAGGTAAGCTGTCTAACGAGAAGTTTGTTAGCAATGCGCCGGAAGCCGTGATTGAAAAAGAAAAAGCCAAGCTGGCTGATTCTGAGTCACAATTAGCTAAGCTGAAAGCTCAGCACGAGACGATTGCTGCGCTGTAATGGTTTAGCCAAGTAGTAAAAAGGTGAGGTGTCGATTTGACACTTCACCTTTCTTGTAACTGTAATTCACCGGCGTTATTGTGGTGCTATACCGCATTTATTATCAAGCCAATCAATCAGTTCACCATAAAACTGCATTTTATGGTCGTAAAACAGGGTATCGCTGAAGTGATCAGCGCCTTCAAGAACAACGTATTTGTGTTCCTTGTTTAGGCGTTTTAATTCGGCAACAAAACTGTCGCTGTGTTCAATAGGGACACGCTGATCAATATCACCGTGAATCACTAAAATTGGCACATTGGCCTTTTCAACATTTTCGACAGGACTTACACCATCAATGGTCGGTTTTTGTAGCTTCGATAATAAAGGACTGTCATTAAGCGTTGCATTGATTCTGGACAAATCGCTTACCCCTGCACCGGCAACAGTACACTGGTATAGATTTGGTTCCCGCAACGTGGCTGCAAACGCTGCATAGCCACCATAGCTCCAGCCAAACATGGCCAATTTGTCTTTATCAGCCAGGCCTTTGGCAACTAAAAAGTTGGCTGCATCATCCAGATCATCCTGCATGGTTAAGCCCCAGTTTTTATCGCCGGCTTTCCAGTGGTCCAGACCATAGCCGGTTGAGCCCCGGAAGTTTGGCTGAATAACCAGATAGCCATGGGAGGCTAGTAATTGCGCCCAATCGTCGAAAATTGAGGAGTCTCTGGCCCAGGGACCACCGTGAGGTAATACCACGGTTGGGTAGGGGGCTTTGCCAACGGTTGGGCGAGTTACATAAGCATTAATCTTTCTTCCATCGCGGGCCTTGTACGAAATGTAAAGGTTTTTACCGAGTTTGGATTTATCGATGAAAGGCATGCGCTCGCCGAGTTTTATAAGGTCTTTTTTATTACTAAGTAAGTAAAACGAGCCGGGATCATTGGCTGCCTGAGTCAAAACCACTAACTGACTATTATCATCCGACGCACTGATTACGGCCACCCGCCCTTTTGGCGATAAGCCGCTAATACTGTCCTGAATTGCTTGCCATTCGGCATCTTCATAGAAGGTTTGGCTGAACTTGGTAGTATAGTTGTAACCGATGACATGGCCATCATCGTCGAAGTTCACACCGTCTGCGTCGAGGCCATCAAGGCCAAACAGACGTTCGCTGTATTTGCCGCTTTTGATATCCAGCAAATACACACCGGTAGTATCTTCACCATTATTGGCCACTACATAGATTTTGTCTGGATCCTGATTATTAAACCCGTTAACAGCAAAATTTGAACGGTCTTCACCGCTGGCAGAGTGCAGTAAAATCCAGTCATCACTGCCTTTGGCTCTGACATAGGTTTCTATTGCTTGCTCGCTGCGATTCCAGCCCTGCCCAATTCGAACTTCGCCGTCTTTATCCACCCCAAAACTGTTACTCACTTTAGTGGTTCCACGTAATACGGTGTTGGTTCGGCCATTATTAATATTTAACTTAACAACATCCGGGATCCAATTGTTGTTAATATCAACCTCAACCAGAATGTGGTCAGGATCATTTACCAGCATGTTGATCATCGAGAAGCTGATGTTGCCCTTATCCCTGAATGGAATAAGCCAGTCACCCTTGCCATCGGCATCGGTTACAGCAAACTTGCTAACCCAGTATTTGTTGCCCCGGTCTTCGAGTAACTGGCGAAAATTTATGCCAATTTTTTCGTTATTCAGCCAAGAAACGGCAGATACCCGCATTTTGTCGGCACCTAGTCTAACCGGTTCATCGCTTAGTTTACTGGTTTGATGAATTTCAACAATGTAATCACCATCTCTACTGGTTGCTCTAATCAGCGCCAGTTGCTTACCATCTGGTGATAATTGAACAGTACGAATGGCTGGCTGGATCGCAAAGCTTTCAACCACAGACATTTCTTGTTCAGCAAGGGCCTGGCTACCTGTAATCACCCCGGCAACTGCAAAGCCTAGTTGGATGAGTTTTTTCATATTTATTTCCCTTAAATAAAAAAGGCTTCTGCATGATTGCAGAAGCCTTTTAAGTTCAACAACTGCTATTTCATCTTAGATTAAAAAGCAGCCTGGAAATTTATAAACGGCGTTCTGCCATAAGTGTCATAACCAACACCTAAAGGAATGTTGGTGTTAGAGAATGAACCACTAGGATCAACTGCCGGAGGTGCTTCATTAAACACGTTACGAACACCCGCATTAATTTGGAAGTTGTCAAACTCATAGGAAACACTTACGTTGTGCAGCATGTAGTCGTCTGTATAGCCAACCGGGCGACACAGCAGCGGGTTCCCGTCTGAATTTAACAGACCGCGACAACCCGTAGTGCCTTCTTCAAATTCACCTAAGTCGTCTTCTTCACCTTTACCAATATAACGAGTTTCCCAGTTAAAGGTAATGTCTGAAACGGCGATACGTAAGCGCGCAGAACCACGCCACTCAGGTACATCCGGCTCACCGGCATTATCGTCAACCGTGCCAAGTACATCGTACAGGGATTCGGTCATACGGGTGGCTTGCAGGTCAAGGCTTACATCTACATTTTGTTCACCAATCACAAAATCTTGTGAGTAGTAAATGTTGTAGTCAAAGCCTTTGGACGTTAAAAGACCAATGTTGATGAAGCTTGAGTCCACCAGGCTGATTTGCTGATTTTCATCACGTGAAATTCGGCCACAGAATGCAGGGTTACCTGATGCAGAATAACACTGTCCGATACTATAACTAGCGCTTGGCTCCGCAATACTGTTGGTTACCTCAATATCAAATCGAGTCAGTGATAAGGTCAATTCGAAATCATCACTGAAAGGCTGTTCAATAATGAAACCATAAGTTTTAGCAAGGGATGTTTCCGGATTGAGTTCCTGAGAACCACCAGTCACTACTTCTGCACTTACAAAGTTAGTGAACTGTGTTTCTTCAGTGTCACCAATACCTAATGAAGTTGGGTCAACACCAGCTGCCACACAGGCATCCAGAACTCCTTGATCACGTGTATCATTTGTTGGATCGTAAGTAATAGGAGTATTTGGATCTAAAGGATCTTCAATGCGAGCATCATCCGGAACAACACAAGGGTCGCTAAGGCTGTTGAAACCAGTAGTACCGTTAAGGAATCGCTCACGCAGGTTAGGCGCACGATACGAGGTACCTTTGGTACCACGTAATGTGAACCAGTCAACAGGACGATAAATTGCCTTCAAGCTGTATGTGCTTTCTGCATCATAATAACTTTCGTCGGAAATACGGCCAGACATGGTTAAGGTAAGTTCTTCAGCAAAATCAACGCCACGTAACAATGGTAGTTCAATTTCGGCAAACACTTCTTTTAAGTTACGTGCACCGTCTGCACCCTGGTCTGCAAAGTAACCCCATAGCAAACCTTCGGCCGCTACTGCATTCGGGCTTGACTTAATTTCGTCACGACGATATTCAAGTCCGATAACTGAGCTAACCACTTCGCTATTCCATGGCAGTGTGGTTAAGTCGCCACCGATAAAACCGTTCACCACAAACTGGCTCACTTCCGTACCAATAGTACGGTCGACCATCAAGTATGCCTGCTCTTCCGGCGTAAGCGTACCACCACCGGGTTGGTAAATGTTGTCTGAAAACAGGTTTACAGGCACACAACCTTCACCACATGAATAGGTACCGTCATCGTTAAGCACGGTGTTATATAAAGAGTTTAGCAAGCGCTCTTCACTGATACCCGGGCGTGTGTCTGTACCCTCTGAGGCACTGTAAGATGCATAGACATCATAATACCAGTTATCCAGGCCAATGCCTTCGAAAGACAGCAGATTACCGGTAACACCGCCGACTAAGCGGTACTGTTCAACTTCGATATCAAAACGATCGCGATCGCCACGAATGTTTAATATTGGTTGAACGTCCACTGGACCATATGGGAAACCAATGCCGGCACGACAATCGATGCCGTAGTCACCACAAGGGTTAAACGGATTTGATGCTGGTACTACTTCAAAAATCTGTGCACCGGGGTTAAAGATTGGAGACTCACGCTTGGCATATAAGCCTTCGTAATAGAACAGCGTATCGCTGTCATCATTGAGTGAATATTCACCGTTTAACAGGATTGAGTAACGTTTATTCCGGCTTCTGTAATCGCCTGCTTTAAAGTAATCAGACTGTTCATAGGCATACATCGGATCCTGGAAGTCTACATCGCGGTAGCCATCGCCATTACCATCCGGGAACCACACATCATTAATGCCGTCACCGTCTGAGTCGCCGTTTACCCATCCCGGAATACCATAAACGGGACCTAAAGCGTCACCAGTTGGGTCTGAAGTTTCAGACCAGCCAGGAATCCCTACGTTGGTGAATCCATTGGTACGGTAGACACTACCCCAAAAAGGAATACTCATACGGTTGGTTAGCGGGAAAATATCACAGCTGTCGTCACCACGAGGTAACGGACCATCGCCACTGTACCGGCGAATGATATCCCCTTCTTCAGTTTCCCAGATACGTTCCTCACAGCCTTTTACGAAAGGGTTGCCGCCATAAGACTGTGCCTGCCGATCGAGATATTCAGCACCGATTGAGATAAAGCCGTTATCGAAGGTCTTACCCCACATAGCTGATAACACGGTTTCTTCGCCGCCATCACCCTTAGGCTGACTGTAAGACCCCTGAATCTCTAAACCCTCTACGTCTTTACGCAGGATCACGTTAGATACACCGGCAACCGCGTCTGAACCGTAAACCGTTGATGCACCATCAAACAAGTTCTCAACGCGTTGGATCATTACACCCGGGATCAGGTTTAAGTCTGGAGAAGTTGGTGCGCCACCAACACCGGCTGGGGCCATACGGCGACCGTTAACCAGAACCAGCGTACGTTCTGCACCCAGGCCACGGAAACCGATAGTCGCCGCACCCGGACCGTTGTCCAGTACGTAACCACCAAAGGTGTTGTCTATTTGTGAACCTGCCGCCTGGTTGGTGTTCTGGAGCATCTGACCGGCGTCAAACAGGCCCATTTCGCGAGCGAAGTCACCACTGATGACCTGAACTGGTGATGCGTTGGAGAACTCAGAGCGGCGAATACGAGAACCAGTTACCTGAATTCGCTCAGTAACTTCTTCCAATGAATCTTCTGCCAGTGAGTCTTCAACCAGCACACTAGAACTTTGATTAGCTGAAACTTCAACTTCCTGCGTTTCTTGAGCAAACGCAACGTTTGTCGTTAGAGAAGCTATGCTGGTAAGCAGTGCATACCTAATAGCATTGCTTAGCTTGTTGGTTTTTATCATTTATGTCCCCTGGATGAGTTTTATTATTGTCGAGATCCAGACTATTTCAGACCAGATTATCCCGTAGCTTTATAGTATTGATGTCGAACGGAGAGTTATACGAATCGACATATTCCCGATTCTTAAACTTACAATGGGGCTTATCCTTAACCTTGCCGCGACCTGCAGATTGCGGAAACATTCGGCAGATATTTAAGCTTAAACCTCATTAGAAAGGCATGGATTATTTATTTCTACATCCATGTTAATTCCTGATTCTGTCGCATCACTGCATATCAAACGTGCAACCTTAGATAACACATCTGTATGCAACTATAATTATTTATATTTAAACAACCCCACCAACAAACGTGTTTCACGCCGTTACTGCGATGGCTTTGCCTGTCAACCAAATTAGAGAAATTGACACTCTGAAAGTTAATTAAAAATCTCTGTGGTGTCAAATAAATGGAACTTTTTTCCCTTTTGCTTGCCGCAAGTGTATTGTTTATATATATCAATCAGTTACATTTATCTTTCTGGCAACTTTAAGTTACAGTGACATGGCCTTTTTCGCACTAACGCCGTTATTACGATGGAATAATCTGTTTTGTTCGTTTTGCGAACAAAAAATGTTAAGACATCGGGGGCAAAATAAAATAAAGGCGTGCTGATAACACGCCTTTGAGGTGGTGCAGTGATGAGCTGCACACACTGGAGCAGATTAAAACTGGTAAGAGGCGAATAAACGCAGGGTTCTTGGCTGACCAGGCCCTACAAACTCGGTAGACTCGATATCGTCATAGATATCTTCCAGCACTTCATCTGCTTCGCCGTAGGTACCAAAGGTTTCGAATTCCGTATCAAACACGTTTTCCAGACGCAGACCTACGGTAACGCCGCTACTGTGGGCATAAGTGGCACTCAGGTTTACAAGGGTATAGCCGTCCAGTTCGCGGTTTTCGTTGGCTTCATCGCCACGGAAATACTGTCCAGAGGCGTAATCCACATCGGCGCTGATATACAGGTTTTCAATCACTGGGTAGGTTACCTCAAAACCTGCCTGCCATTCAGGCTGGCCAGGAATGTTATCCCCCGGCATTACCTGACGTCCCGGACCCATTGGATTTTGCGGGCTGAATGAAACAAACGGAGTTTCAAATGTAGCCTGCAGGTAACTGACATTGGCTGAGATCTCCAGATCTTCATATTGCTGCAGCAGGCTGAACTCGGCGCCCTGACGACGGGTTTTATTAACGTTCACAAAATAACCCACTGAGGCGCGGTCGCCCGCTTGCTGGAAGATAATGTCGTCTTTGCTTTCGCTGCGGAATAATGCTGCGTGTAAGAGGCCGTTATCCAGCGAGTAATTTACGCCCACCTCAAGGGTGTCGGTACGTACCTGGTCAAGCGGCGGATCGGCCACAAATCCGTTAGGTAGTTTACACGGGTCGTCTTCGTCGGCGCAGCTAAGCTCTGCCGGGCTCGGTGTCCGTGAGGACTGGCTGTAAGATGCATAAGCATGGTAGTCATCCCTGCGATAATGCACGGTGGCTGAGGGGTTGAAACGGCTGAACTCATGGTTACCGTTCAGTGAGCCTTCGCCCACTTCCACCCCATCGACCATATCAATAGTCGACTTGTTGTAACGGCCGGCAAGGGCCAGTTGCCAGTGCGGGTTTAATTCAATCACGTCACTGACAAACAGGTAAGTGTGTTTTACATCGGTATCCAGGCGAACCCGTGAACCTTCGTCGAATACGCCAATGCCGGTTACGCCGCGGCTGTCTTCTGGTGTATCGTTGTCGAGCACGGCAAATTCGGTGTCACTGCGAAACGAGATATCAGCAGTATCAATACCCAGACCAACTACCCAGTTGTGAGTTAACGAGCCAGATTGCGTCACGCCGGCAAGCTCTGCACTAAAACCATAGCTTTCCTGCTCGGTTAAGCTGGTATTGGCGGTACCGTCCAGGGTATCGGGATCGACGGCAGAAATTGACTCAAGTGGTACAAGAGGGTCGAAACCTACAAACTGAACAGCGTCGTCCTCGTCAAATTCTTCATCATCATCATCATCATCATCGTCGTCATCATCCATATCCATGTCATCCTCGTCGATGTCGTCATCTTCGAGTAATTCGGCTTCTTCATCTTCTTCACACAGGGTTTCACCATAACCTACGTCACATTCCTCGTAGTCACTGTCGTCACCATTGTAGGTTTCGATTTCATTTTCGCGGAAGTAGGCGTTAACACGCACCACTAAATCGTTGTCGAGTTGCCATTCGTGATTGAGGTTAATAAAGCGCAGGCTGGTAAAGGTTTGATCCGGGCGGGTATAAATCGCGTCCCGGCCTTCATAGGGGATCAGATCAACCGGGATAGCGCCGTTACCGATGAGGTCGTTATCATTAGCGGCCAGGGTAATACGGGTTGCTGAATCTTTACCTTTATGGGTAATGTTAGCCAGGCCTTGTTGAATATCACTCGGTGAATAGTCGCGCCAGCCGTCTTCTTCGTATTTATTAACATTAATGTAGTAACCCCATTCACCGTTGTTGCCACCGGATTCCAGGTTAATACCTTGTTGACCAAAGTCGCCGCCCATCACGGTGACTTTATTGTGCGGAAAGCTAAAGCCGTCTTTACTGTTTAATATCAGCGCGCCGCCCAGCGTATTCTGACCGAAAACCGGGTTAGCACCAGAGACCAGCGTGACAGATTCCAGTGCCGTAGGCGGTATCAGATCCCAGTTTACTGTATCACCGAAAGGTTCGTTAAAACGGGTACCATTAAAATACACCGCCAGGCCCTGAGGTAAGCCCAGCAGTGGCGAAGCGGTAAAGCCACGGTATTGTAAGTCTGCCTGGAACGGATTGTTTTGCACATCGTTAATCGACACGCTCACCAGTTGGTTATCCAGGATCCGCGCCAGTGAGTTGCCGTTGTCCACATCCAGTGCATCCGCATCAATCGTCTGGCTGGCCGGTGAATATTCCGTTAAGCCGGAAACAAAACTCAGCGGTGACTGTCCATATACGGTGATCTTTTCAACATCAGCCTGATTGTCCTGGGCCTGCACCTGAAAACTGCCTGCGATACAGGCTGCAAGGTAGAGATAAGAGGTTTTTTTCATTGCGTTACTTCCAGTCCGTTTTCATCGATACATTACGCTGCTGGTTGCTATCACCAGGGCTTGTATTTTTTGTGTAATAAAGTGGTTAAGACGACGTAAGTATGGGAAGAGATGGGCGGCTATCCAAGGGAGCTATTCCCGTATATAACCGGGAAAAGTTCCCGGTTTTAGCCCCTGCGACTTTCGCTACAGACCAAGTAATTAGCGATTTAGTGCTAAAGTAGTAATGTTATTTTAGCAGGATTAAAAAAGGCTCCATTACCAGTCGAAAGGACAGTCAGTGCAACCTTGCATAAATGCCCCCTGAAAGGTGGCGTAGTGAATTCGTGTACCGGTAAAAATCGCCTCACTCAGGTTGGCGCCATTCAGTTTGGCTTCCTGAATATTCGCGTTGGTGAGGTCGGCGCCGTTGAGGTTGGCCTTGTTCATCCATACCCGCTCAAGTCGGCTGGCGCGCAGTGTTGTATTAATCAGCTTGGCGGCGCTCATGCGACCCTGATCAAAATCGGCCCCGGTTAAATTGCTACTACTAAAATTAACTCCCTGAGCAAAGATCGCTCCGGCGGATACGCCTTCGAGGTTGGCATTTAAGACAGTGGAAGAGCGAAGGTCTGCATGATACAGGTTAGCCATCGCTAAATTGGCATGATCAAGTTTGCTGCGGTTGAAGGTTGCAAAACTTAAATTTGCATGCCGTAAGTCGGTTTCGTTAAAGGTAACATTGATAAAGGTGGCACCACTCAAATCGGCATTACGCAGATTAGCCCCACTTAAATCGGCATTCTCACAGCGTGTTTTGGGCACTATCTCGCAGCCATCAACAATTAATATGCTATCGTCAAACTCAAGAGACGCATTGCCAGTAAGAGTATATAAAAGGGTTAGCAGCAGGGCTGAGGTTCGCAAGGTAGTCATAATCACTCCAAAAGAGGGAGGCTGACAGCCTCCCTTTATCACTAGCAAAGTTTAGTTTTTAGCAAACTTTTTCTTGTCAAAGTTAGGCAGTTTAAATACCCAGAATGAACCACCCTGAGAAACCGCACTGGCTTTTGATCCGGGTAAAGTGGTTAGTTCTGAGCGAGAAATAAGCTTTGAAGGTGACGCAAACTATGAGTTTGATATTCAATCCATCCACGGCTACGAAGTAAAAGTTGATATTAATGCTGCAACCGGTGAGATTGAAGAAGCCAATATCGAACTCTATGAAATTGGTGTTGAGAAAGAAAATCAAATCGAGTCATGAGTTTTTCATGGCTTCAGTACAAGACCGGTAACGTGATGATTTAATTAAGGGCGGAGTATTGCTGCTAACCTACAGGTGCATCAATCATTTTCTGTCCTTTGGATAACGCGGGGCAATAAGCTCCAGCTGTGAAGACCATTGCAACAACTTAGCTCATTTGTTCAAAGGGCATTACCAGTTCCAGTGGCCATGGTTGATACGCTTTGTGATAACTGCTAACAATGTCGGTAAACTCTCGCCCGGGCTTATGCCAAAGCATCTGATTACCAAGCAAAGATATTTAAAACGGCTGGTGTTGATAGTATTTATTTTGATGCACCGCCATAAATAAATTATTGATGAAGTTAAATTTGAGGGATTGCTCTGTTTAGAGCGCGCGATCTGGAAGCTTCAATGCCAAACGGCTGTATATATCAGATAAATTAATCCTTTGGCTTATCATAAGAAACTTCCCGTTAGTCTGTCATAGAGACTTTTAGATCAGGGGCTGCATTTCCTCAATCTGCAAGCAAACTTAGACGATGACTATCAACGCTAAAAAGTTTTTTCGTCGATATCTACTCGCTGTCCCTACAAGGATATCCCTGCTGTAAGCGATTTCTACGGCTCATTATTGACATATAAATAATAATCATTATCATTCGTATTGTTTTCTGGGTTTGCTGTTTTGTTATTTACTAACAGTCGCTATCTTGTTTGAGGTTCCAATATGCGTTTTTTTCTTCCCCTTTTCGTTTTTTTATTGCTGGTGAGCGCTCCATCCCAAGGTAGTCCGCTGAAGGTAGACTTTCAGTTGCCAACTTTTGATGTCGCAAACTATAACGCACCGTACGTGGCGATATGGCTGGAAACTGATTCTTCCAATGACACACTGCTTCTATGGCATATGAATAAGCGGCCTCAAGACAAATGGCTTAAAGATATTCGTCGCTGGTGGCGCAAAGCAGGGCGTTATGGAGAAACCCCTGACGGTGTTTCCGGCGCAACCAAGGGGCCTGGAAAATACAGTAAGTCGTTTGAAGTGTCAGTTGACGGCCCTTTTACTTTCTACATTGAAGTCGTGCGCGAAGACGGCGGAAGAACCTTGCTAAAACAAAAAATAGAGAATGCTTCAACAGCAAAAACTTATCGATTCGAACCAGATGATGAAATCAGCGGATTAACCCTTACCATAGGTCAATAAAATGAAAATAAAACAGTTATTGTTGGCGACTGGCAGCTTATATCTGGCAGTTGCGAGTGTTTCCAGTCATGCGCATGATATTTATATCTGGCCGGACTATTTCACTATAAGTAGTGATAAGCCAACCAGCGTACCGGTGGATATTACCGCAACGCATACGACATTCCATTCCGATTTTTCCATGCCCAGCGAAGGGGTAAAAATATTTGGTGTGGATGGTAAGGAAATCCGTTTTAGAGGTGCGTTTTTCAAAGGTATCCGTCGTTCAACGTTTGATTTGCCCGTAGACGGTGATGGCACAACTCGCCTTGAGTACTGGCGCGGGCCTTCCTACCGTTCTAGTTACACTATCGGAAAGCGCGAAACCACCAAACGAATGGTCGCCACTAAATCAGAGTTGCTCGCACAATTGCCCGAGGACGCGAAAAATCCGGAAACTGTCGCTTATCAAACTATCGGCATGTCTTTTGTTACTAACAATGCCCCCACAGGTGCGGTGCTGAAGCCTGCCAATAAAGGCGTTGAACTTGTTCCGCTAACACACCCGGCAGATTATGTAACCGGCGAAGACTTAGAAGTCGCCCTGCTGTCTGAAGGTAAACCGATTGCGGGTCAGGAAGTCACTATTGAGCTGGAAGGCCCACAATACCAGGCGTCTCCTGTAGTGTTAGAACTGACCAGCGATGACGAGGGTAAAGTGTCGTTCTCGTTTGAACAAGGCGGACGCTACATGATGAAGGTGATTCATTCTCAGCCAAGCACCGATCCTGAAGCCGATATCCAAAGAACCAGAATTTATTATGCATTCGAAGTTATTTACGAATAAGCAATCCGTTTTGCTAGTCAAGGCTTTGGTGGCGTTAAGCGCGTTGTTGTTCAGCGCGCTTGCGCAGGCGCACTTTCCAACTCTGAGTTGTCAACTCGTCGACGAAAGTGCAACTAAACTGTTTTGTGAAGCGGGTTACAGCGACGCAAGTCTGGCAGGCGTTGTTGACCTTCAGGTGTTGTCTTACGACGATGAACTGCTTAGTACAGTGACAACGGCAGCCGATGGAACCGCGGAGCTGGTTATGCCCGAAGGTGAGTTTTACATCAAGTTTGACCCTGGCCATGAGAGCCCGGCTGAATTTGATTATTCTGAGTTATAACCGGCCCTCTGGACATAACCGTGATTAAAGAAATTGTTCCTGAACACAGTAATAAGGCCGAAAATCAGGCCTTTTTTATTGGCGTGTTAGTGATTGTGATGGTGGCAACCGGCCTGTTGTCGTTGACCCAGCGTGCGGCACATTCGAGCCACGAAATGCCCCATGAAATCAGTAATCTTGCGACACAGTTAAGTGTGGCCGGTGACGAAATAGCGATGCTGCAGGAAATGGAGCTGGTGTCTGCACCTGTTACGCTGAGTGCCTTAATTGATAAAGATATCGCTCCCTTTTCGGCGTTTAATTTTGTTGAAGGTAGCGCAGCGTGTTTTGTCGTAAATCACGCACAGGCACTTGTTCGGTTGAAAAAATCTGCATCAGGTGAATGGGTAGTTCAATGGAAGCCTGCCGGGCATGCAGGCGATACCTTGAAAGCAGACAATAGCGAGCAGTTTTGTTTGTCGGATTCGACCTGGTTAGACACCACAAGTCATACAGAGCATCATTAAAATATGAAACGTTTCCTTTTATTATCGATGAGCCTCATTTTTAGTCTGTCAGCGTTTGCTACAGACGGGTCAGGCAAGTTAAAAATTGGCATTAGTTTGCACCCTTATTATTCCTATGTGGCCAATATCGTTGGTGACAAGGCAACGGTCCTGCCGTTGATCGAAACCGGGTTTAATCCTCACAATTACGCGCTGAATCCTTCCGATATCGCCAGGCTCAATGAACTGGATGCCTTGGTAGTGAACGGAATTGGTCATGATGAGTTTGTACTCAAAGCCGTTAGCCGCATTAAACCGGCTAATTTGACCATGATTTACGCCAATGAAGATGTGCCTCTGTTAATGCACAACAATATGCCGAATCCGCATACGTTTGTTTCAGTCGATGCTGCGATCAGGCAGGTTTACTCAATCGCTAAGGCGTTGGGGAAACTCGACCCGGCCAATGCAAAGACGTTTAGTAAGAATGCCTTTATGTATGCAAAGAAACTCAGAGGACTAAAGCAAGGTCTGCAACATACTCTTATTAACAAGGATGTCAGCGATATCAAGATTGCCAGTACGCACAATGCGTACGGTTATCTGCTGCAAGAGTTTGGGCTTACCGTGTCGGCGGTAGTCGAACCGGCTCATGGTGTAAAACCTAGTGCATCGCAACTGCAGGACACCATTGACGAAATTCGCAACGTTGATATTGATGTGCTGTTTACTGAACTGAACATGACCAACGATTACATTGATGTCATAGAAAATGAAACCGGCATTAAGGTGTATCACTTCTCGCACATGACACACGGTGAATACGACCCAGGCATGGTAGAGAACGAAATGCGCCACAATATCGAAGCGCTCACAGAAGCTATTCAATTTGCGGTAAAAGAGGCTGACTAATAACGATGAATGTGCGTTTAAATCACCCGGATGCCAGCCAGCTTGCTGCAGGCTCGCCGCTAATTTCATTTGATAAGGTAAGTGTAACGATTAACCAAAGCCGCCTGTTGGATAACGTCAATCTGGATATTCCACCTGGTTGCTGGATGGGCGTAGTTGGGCCGAACGGCGGTGGCAAGTCTACCCTGGTCAAAGCGATACTGGGTTTGGTGCCACACAAAGGGCTTATTAGCCTTAACTGGCCTGGAAGCAAAAAAGGAAACATTGGTTATGTGCCTCAATTAGCGCCTTTCGATCCTACCTTGCCCATTACTGTGCTCGATTACTTGCGAATGGTATTGGAGGACTGGCCTGTGTGGCTGCGTTACAAACGCAATAACCGCATTGCCGAGATGATGGCACAGTTTGAAATTACCGAATTCAGTGATAAACGAATCGGTACATTGTCCACCGGCGAGCGTCAGCGCGTATTAGTCTGTGGAGCGCTGTTGAATAAGCCTGATGTGCTATTTCTGGATGAACCTCTGGCCGGTGTCGACAAGCATGGGCAGCAATTGCTGCTGAGCATTTTGCAAGCTTACCACCAGCAAGGCCACACCATTGTGATGGTTGAGCACCACTGGCACATTGTTGAACATTACTGCCAACGTGCCGCGTTAATCGACGGCACACTTGTGGATGTGGGCGATCCCGACACCATATTTGAGGTAGTACAAAAGAATGCTGCCTCTCTGTCTTTCCCGCCAGTGAAGTAATCAATTATGTTAGACACTATTCATCAATACTTTGCCAGCCTGGCTAATCAGGGCTGGTTACCTGACATGTTTGCTTACGGCTTTTTGGTAAACGCGTTCCTGGCCACACTGATGATTGGCCCCTTACTCGGTGCGCTTGGAACACTTGTGGTTGTTAAGCGATTGGCGTTTCTTTCTGAAGCTGTTGGGCATTCTGCGCTTACCGGTGTTTCAATTGGTATTCTAATGGGCGAACCGATTGATGCCCCATGGATAAGCCTGTTCGCATTTTCTGTGTTATTTGCGATTACCTTGCAATGGGTTAAAGGCAGAACCACGGTACCTTACGATGCCCTGATTGGCGTATTTCTGGCGTTTGCGCTTGCCGTAGGCGCCGCGCTATTAATGTTTGTGGCGAAGCAAGTGAATGCGCACCTCGTAGAGCAGGTGATGTTTGGATCAATCTTAACTGCTGATGGGCAGGACATTGCGATTTTGCTGGTGATGTTTGTTTTAACCGTGGGGGTATCGTTTAAATATTCGAACAAAGCCTACTTAACGGCCTTGAGCCCGGAAATTGCCAAAAGTCTGCGCGTAAATACCAAAGTTCACGACTATGCGTTTGTGTTGTTGATAGCCCTGATGACAGTGGCGGCAGTAAAAATCATCGGCGCGATTCTGGTCGGGGCGCTGTTGCTTATTCCCGCTGCCAGCGCACGGTTAATGGCCGGCAATCTCAAAACCATGCTTACGTTGTCGATTATTGTTGCAACCAGCAGTGGGTTAGCGGGTGTGTTATTGCCCATGTACCTGCAATGGGCTGTGCCAACCGGCCCTGCCATTATTTTGTTTGCGTGTGTATGGTTTGTCATCGCTATTGCTAAGTTTTCATTAACCAAAGCAGCATCGAGGTAAAATATGATTATCAAGAATGTGACTTTCAGGTTTTGTTTACTGCTTTGTATTGTCGTTTGCGCTCAGGTTCAGGCTTCGGCGAAAACTATCGCTACCGTGAGCCCGATTGGTTATAGCCTGACTGAGGCCATGGTGAAGGATACGCCGTTGAGCGTGGCGTATCTGCCTCCAGCACGTTTACCGGTAAACCGGATAGCCAGTTGGATTCAAAAACACCGAAGCGATACCTTTGAAGCCTACGATGCGGTAGTGAACATTAGCGCCGTATTCGAAGGACTGGATATTTACCCTTCGTTGCGACAAAGCAATATTCGTATTGTGAACATAGACATTGCTCAAGCGATTATGCCCAACGGCGAAAAAGTGGTATTGGACAGTCACAATGAATATTTCTGGCTCAACACCAATAACCTGTTGGTGATGAGCGGGATCCTAAAGCGCGATTTGGTTACATTGTGGCCCGGCTACGCTGAGCAGATAAATCAAAACTACCAGCAGCTTACACAAACACTTCGGCGTATAAATTTGCAAGTTGATCAGCTATTAATGGACAACGATATCGCACTTATTGTACCTGATAACAGCAAGTTAGTGCCCTTTGTGGCAAGCGTATCCAGTGATGTTGCTGAAGCCGATTTTGCGCAGGAGTTGGGGTTACCCTTTGTTACTCTTGCTACACGACGCTCATCTGAATCTGGGTCCGTGTGGGTCATTGACGACTTATCACGTTTTCAGAAACAACCGCTTTCCCAGCGCTTGCAAGGTCAGGTGGATGCACTTGAAACACTGTTAAAGTAGTAAAGTAACTCGCCTTATTTAGCTATGCGTTGGCTGGCAGAATACACCACACATATTCTTCACGTTAGCGTTCAATTTTCACAGGTTTACAGGACTATGCGTTTTTCTTTCGGTACCGCTCGGCAATGGCACTGGATAAGTGCGGCTGTGTCGTTAGCGGGCATGCTACTTTTTGCCGTTACCGGTATCACCCTTAACCATGCATCAGACATACCTGCTTCGACCACTGTTCGTACAGTGGAAAGTAAGCTTACAGCCGAAATGACGGCATCGCTGCCAACGTTGTCAGGCGAGGAATTAGTCACGCCAGAGGCATTGCGGCAGTGGCTGGCGCAAACACACGACATCGACGTGCCCACATCGGCGGTAGGGGAGTTTGACGGCGTTGAATTATATGTCGCCTGGCCTGGGCCGGGACGCGATCAATGGTTAGCGGTAGATGTCGAAATGGGGGAATTTATTTTCGAAAGTACCGATCGCGGTTGGGTCGCCTATTTCAATGATCTCCACAAAGGCCGGCACACTGGCATTGTGTGGATTGGTTTTATCGATGTGATTGCTATTGCCATTATTGTGTTTACGCTGTCGGGGCTGTGGTTGTTGCTGAAACAATCCTCTTATAAGCCTTCAACCTGGCCCGTTACCGCGCTGGGGCTACTGGTGCCGGTGGTTATCGCACTCGTATTTATTCATTAGTTTAGATGTACTGAACACCTGCCATGACAGAAAAACAACAACTTATATTAGCCATTTTACTGTGTTGTGCTTACGCTGGCTGGGTCGCCTGGTTAGTGATTCGGCATTGGCGACAAAAGCGCGCTCAACAACACGTTGATACCGGCAATGTCGTAGTTGCCTACGCCAGTCAAACCGGCACGGCCAAACAAATTGCAGAACAGCAGGCGGCTGACATTGCCAAGCGACAGCCTGTTACCTTAATTGCGTTGAGCGATCTGACTTTGGAGGTGCTTGGTCGCACAGAACAAGCGCTTTTTGTTGTGAGTACCTATGGCAATGGCGAGCCGCCGGACAATGGCCGTGGTTTCGCCCGTAAGTTACAGCATAGCATTCGCCAAAAAATGGGCAGCTTACTCGACACACTGGCGTTTCGGGTAGTTGCATTGGGTGATAGTAGTTACCCAGATTTTTGTGCCTTTGGGGAACAATTGAATGCTAACCTAAAGCAACTGGGAGCAAGCGAGTCTGCTCCCATTGAGCGGATCGACAGAGTGGGATCGCAGGCGCTAATTCAAGCCGCGTCAGATTACTCAAGCAGCCATCATTCTCCCAGCATGTGGCGCGTTACGCAGCAACAGCAGCTCAATAAGGGCGCGGGTCGGGAGTTGTATTTAGTGACTCTGTCTGCCACTGCTCCATTGCCTCATTGGCAAGCCGGGGATATTTTAGACGTGCAACCTCACAACTCCTCTATTGCCGTTCAGGCCTGGCTTAATAAAAATGGTGTATCGAAAGACGTATTCGTACCTATCGACGGCACGCCGCGACCTATAATGAGTGTATTGCAGGCGCGTCAATTGAATGAACTGCCGCAAGTGGATTCACTGATCAAGGAAGTGGCTGAATTGCCTTTACTGCCATTGCGCAGCTACAGCATTGCGTCGGTGCCCGCGGAAGGGCATGTTAAACTGATTATACGCAAACAGTATACCGACAGCGGTGCGCCAGGACTGGGCTCGGGTTGGTTGACGACGTTTGCTGATTATGACGATGTGTTTTGTGCTTACCTAAAAGACAACCCGGTGTGTCACATTGCCAATACCGATGCGCCATTATTGCTGATCGGAGCGGGAAGCGGATTGGCGGGGTTGCGCTCGCAGCTCGCAGCAAGGGTGAATGCGACCAGTGAGGCTGATATCTGGCTTATTTACGGAGAACAATCGCCGGATAATGACGACGTGCTTGGCCCCGTACTTGGCCAGTGGCAGGAAGAAAGTGCGCTGTCATTGCAGGTTCACAAGGTATTTTCTCGCACCGAGCAGGGCCAGTATGTGCAGGATGCCATGCGCAACATGAAAGACGAGCTACGAAATTTCATCGAGCGTGGAGCACATATCTATGTGTGTGGCAGTCACAAGGGAATGGGTGAAGCCGTGCACAACATGTTGATTACTATCCTGGGTGAAGATGCGTTCGCTGATATCGTTGATGAACAACGTTATCATCGCGACACTTATTAAGCCCAGACGACCGGGAGCACATCAGCAATAATGAAACTGCCTCCGGTTAGTTACCTTTAACACTATTGATGCTCTGGACTAAATGGAGCCTATTGGGGCAGGTCTACCACAGCGTATAGGTAACTTTATTGGTCCAACAGCTGCTGTGCGCACGCAAGTAAAGATCGGTAAGACTCATTCTCATGTTTACCAAACTGCGGGTGCTGTCGGGCCTTTAGTTTGGTAAATACCGGCTGGGTTAATCCCGCTGCAAAACGCGCGATTAGTGCGGCTGTTACGGTAGCGTCCGAGGGCTGATTCGATAGCCAGCGTTGAATAGCCTGCAAATCCTCCATAAGTGACGACGGGTTAACGTCATTTTCGCGTTTTTCTAACTGTAACACCTGGCCTCGGCATACCGAGCAATGTCCGCATTGCTCCGGGGCGTGCTGATCACCGAAATACAGGGCAAGATTGTGATTCAAGCAGCGGTCTAAGTTAAAAAATCGCAACATGGTGGCTATACGCGCTAATTCTGATTGTTCGTTGGCGCTGCAATAGTGCTGCAGTTTAGTTGCTAATTCAGGCGTCAGTTGAGCGGTATTAACATGGTATACGTCGGTGAGTTTTTTTGCTTCTACAACAACCTGATTGGTATCGGCAAGCTGGTTCAGCAATGTCATTACCGAGTCTCTGTTGAACCCCTGCTGGTGGAGTTGGGTAAAGTCCGGTACGCCCCAGACTTTTTTGAATTGGGTGTGCTGAAGAAGTGCCTGAAACAGAGGTTGCTGTTCAGTAGGCAGTGTCTGGATAATGTCTTCGGGGCTGGATTGCCATTTTACTTTGATGTCTTCGTAGTAGCTGTATCTTGCCTGAATGGCACAGGTTAATTCGAGCTGAACCAGCAGCGTTTTCAGCGGCAATGCGCGAATATTGGTTAACTGGGAAAGCCCATAAGACTGGGTTTCCCACTGGTTGTTGTGGGTCGTAGTAGCAATATTGTCCAACAGGGTTTGAATGGCGTGCGGTTCCGGCGTATCGCCAAGCACAAAATTCTCCAGCACATTCAAACCATCCAGACTTGCCAGCAATATACAGCGGCTAGGCAGGCCGTCCCTGCCGGCACGGCCGATTTCCTGGCTGTAGTTTTCAATGGATTTGGGCAAATCAAAGTGGATCACAAAACGAATATCCGGTTTATCGATGCCCATACCAAAGGCAATGGTAGCAACGATAATGGTTGTTTCGCCCGACATAAAGCGCGATTGAATCGAACTGCGGTTATCGCTGCCCAGCCCGGCGTGGTATGCACAGGCATTAAAACCACGCTGCGTTAAAAAGGTAGCGATGTCATCTGCCGTTTTTTGTTGGGTTACATACACAATGCCTGCGCCTTCCACATTGTCCAAAGCGGTTAACAGAGATTCGTGTTTTTTGTTGCTGTCAGCCGGTACGATGTCCAGATCAAGGTTGGAACGATAAAAGCCGGTTTGAACAATATGCGGGTAAGCAATGTTGAATTTTATCGCCATGTCTTTTTGTACCCGTCTCATGGCGGTCGCGGTGAGCAGCAGTACCAGGGGAATATTCAGCTGTTGTTGATATTGCGGGAGCTTCAGATAATCCGGACGAAAATTGTGCCCCCATTCTGAAATACAATGGGCTTCATCGACCACTAACATGGAAATCGGCACCCCTTCAATAAAGCGGCGGAACCGTTCGTTTTTAAACCGCTCAACGGAAATCATAAGGATCTTCAGTTCACCGTTGCGTGCTTGTTGCATCACTTGTCGGGTCTCTTCGCTACTCAGGGTTGAGTCTAAGCTCGCGGCCGGTATTCCTTTACCGCGCAGAAATTCCAGCTGATCGTGCATCAGGGCAATCAGCGGAGAAATCACCAGGGTGAGATGTGGTAACAGTGTCGCGGTAAATTGATAGCACAACGACTTACCAGATCCGGTAGGAAATACCGCCAGGGTAGAGTGGCCATCAAGCAATTGTTCTATGGCTTGTTGCTGGCCCTCGCGGAATTGAGAAAAGCCGAATTGCCGGTAAAGCTGCTCTGTCAGGTTGTGCATATTGATTGCGATAGGTTCAGGTTTATTGTAGCGAGTTATAAAGGTATCACCTTAGCGCAGGCAAAGCACAGCGCGCAGAAAAATACCGATCGTTTATTCGTCTTTAGGTCAGAAACAGCTTTTGGTTTTACGACTACATTTCTAAAAAACTGATACTGTTATCACTGCCACCCAGGGGCACGACAGTTCCAGGCTGGCTCCAACAGCCCCTAGTTAATGGTTAGTGTTGCGATAGTTTTTAACATGCGTTAACAGTTATTACTGCCGGGCAAGTAGAATACGTTTTACGCTGGCAATATTTTGCATTATGTCTTTGTTGTGTGGGTCCAGTTTGCTTAATTCCACCAGATTTTCCAAAGCAGCGTCGTAGTTTTGCTGATCCAAAAAGGTCTGGGCTAACCCTAAAAAGGCATTGCGTTTAACCGTTTCTATGGCTGTTGCCCGAGCATAATACTGTTCTGCTGCGGTGTAATTTTGTTGTTGGCGGTGAATATTCGCCAGAGTCATTAAAGCCTGACCATTGGTCGGATCTGCCTTTAATGACTGTGTTAATGCCTTACGCTGGGCTGCAAGATCACCATTTTGTTTAGCTAGCTGAGCTAAATAAAGGTGATAGCGGCTTTTTTTAATGCCGGTGAGCTGTTCGAGTTGCGGTTGGTATTCTTTAAGCAAATTATCTAATAATTGCCATTGAGCACTTTGGGCCAATAGTGGCATTAAACCTGTAACCTGCTCCTGATTGAATTTAACCGGCCCATTGATGAGGCTGTTAGCTCTGGCATAGTTACCCGCCTGCAAATGAAGCTGCGTGGCAATCAAATAGTTGCTCGATTCTTTATCGCCAAGCCGAATGGCTGTCTCGAGGCTGGCCAGAGCCATGTCTGTATTGTCAGTATTCATTGCAAGGTTAGCACGTTGTAACCATAGGCTAATATTGTCAGGTTCTTTCTCAAGTAAGCTCTCAATCAAATTGATCGCGCTGTCGGTTTGCTTTGTTTTTATTAAGGCCGACAATAAACCAAAGCGTAGCGACAAATTGTCAGCGTCGAGCATAAGCGCTTGCTGAAAAGCGCCAATAGCGCTCCAGGCGTCGTTGATCTGTAAATTAATATAGGCGAGCTGGGTGTAGGCGTCGGTGTCGTGAAGCCCGAATCGAATAGCCTTTGATAAAGCTGCCTGAGCAAGCTTATAGCGCTTTTGCAGTAATAGAATGATAGCTTTGCCCTGATGCGCTCTTACTAACTGAGGCATGACATCAAGGACTAAGTCATAGGTGTTCAGGGCTTCGTCAAACCATTTTTTTTGCGACTGCAATTGTGCTTTTACCAGCAATAATGCGGGGCTAAGTGAACTATGTTTGTTTAGAAGATTAAGCGCCGCATCATACTGGCCATTATCCAGTAAGGGGCGCAGCTCCTGAGCCAGAGAAAACTCCTCCGGTAAAGGCTTTGCTTCACGTGCCTCCAGAACGTTGGCCAGAGGCGGTAATGTAACGGTAAACTCTGGCATTTTGAGCACCACTGCCTGCTGTGTGAGGGAGGTAGAATTTGCCTGCTGAGCAGGAAAGAAAAGTAACGTTACCAGCGCAAACACAAAACCAGAGGGACGTGGTATTAATGTCATTTAGAGAACTCCAGCGGCCAGATAAATGATGCTCTTACGGCAACGCCGTCTTTCATTGGGGCGGTAAACCGTGCTTTGTTAATCAGCTTTTTTATAGGATTGATGATTTCATTTGGAGGCGAGCCCAATATTTGTCGTAGGAATACTCTTCCGGTTTCATCAATCATCACGTCAACATCAAGGATTACTTTGTTGATCCCTTGTTTTACCAGCGCAGCTGGATAGTCGATTTTAAGTTTCACCAGCAATCGCGGTGGTGCATCGAGTTGTTCCAGCCCTACGGTATTCCAGTTTGGCTGCAACAAGGTGTCCCATTCAGGCGTAATGGCTTTGGGTTCTGGAGGCTGAATGTCTTCAACTTCAATAGCACCTTCGAGCGTAATTGGTGTTGTTGCTAAACTAGGGCCATCGCCAGCCACCGATATATCCAGCGACGGAGTCTCTGCTGGTTGCTGCATTCTTGTTGGGGGCGGATGCGGAGGCGGAGGGGGGACACTAAAGCTAACTTCCCGAACAGTCGTTGTGTCTGGCTTGAGCAATTCATTGTTCGATACCAGTAACATAAATAGCAAGAGTGCACCGGCTGCAAGGATAGCGAGAACAATGGTTAGGCTTTTTAGTAACCATTTACTTAGCAAACATTGATTATTGGTGAAGAGAGCCCTGTCCATCTTACTGGCCTGTAGTGGCGATACTGACATGATCTGCACCGGCAATTTTTGCCTGGTCGAGTACCTTAACCAATAAGTCAGTAGACACTCTTTTGTCAGCCTGGATCACAACTGGCTTACTTTGTTGCCTAATCAATTGACTTATTGTAGAACGCACGCCAACCACCCCGATATTATTACTGTCGTACATCACTTCACCGTGGTGTGTAATCGCGATGATAATAACATTACGTTCGAGTTCCTGGGTGGATACCGCCTGAGGTTTATTCACATCAACACCACTTTCGCGGACGAACACGGTAGTGACTATAAAAAAAATCAGTAGGATGAACACGACATCCAGCAAAGGTGAAAGGTCGATCCCTTGTTGCTGTTGTTGCTCAAAACGCCGTTCCAGATTTTGCCGCATGATTAATTACCAGGGGTGGGTTCAGCCGTTATTAACTGCGACCTTCTTTCAAGTGAACGACGCTGTTGATACAACAGCAGCCAGCCCGGGATAACCATTAAAAGGCCCATTTCGGTGGTGTACATGGCATCGGCGATACCGGAACTCATCAGTTCGGCCTGATTACCTACACCTCGGGCCATAGCGGCAAAAGTTTGTAATAAACCAACGATCGTTCCCAATAAGCCCAATAATGGCAAGCTGCTTAGCAGCGTTTGGGTGTTATCAAGAGTAAGAAAACGTTGTTCAGTGTTTGCTGTGGTAAAAAATATCCCATGGAGCAAGCTGTAGTAACAAGCAACAGCCATTACAAAAATGCACCAGATTACCGGATTGGATAGTATGCTTATAGAGTCTGTCATCAAGCAGCCTTCTCATTGAGTGTATTAGTATTGGTTGGTTTGTCGTCTAACTGACTGAGCTGGATTGCTTCTGACTCCAGGGTGATCAGGCGGCTTTTTACAAGGCGATTGAGCAGCGCATGAATAATCAGTGCCGGAATAGCGACTATCAGTCCAAGTTCGGTAGTGACAAGAGCTTCCGAAATCCCGCCTGAGACGGCTGCCGGGTCGCCAGCCCCGAACAACGTCATCATTCGAAACGTGTCGATCATGCCCGAAACCGTACCAAGCAAACCAAGCAGTGGGGATATTGAGGCAACCAGTGCTATTGCACCAATACCACGTTCAAGGCTATGACGATAATTCATCAGATAAGCAAATAACTGATCATCGCGCTGCTGAGACACGCTGTGTTCCAACGCAATACTGACAAGTTCACGTTGGGCATCTTTTAACTCGGTTTGTAAACGTGCTAACTCTTGTTGCGTGTCGCCTTTACGTTGAATCAGAGACAATCGGTTACCAAACATCGGTTGCAATTTAGGTAAGCGAAGTAGTGTGCTGGCTTTTATCAACCCAATCAATAAGGCGATGAGTGCAAAGAATAAAATCGGGATTGCCCAAGTACCGCCTTTTTTCAGATGGTCAGCAATGGTCTCCTGATGGTGGTCTATTTTGATGAGTTGATCTAATGTTGGATCAAAGCGCAGAACGCCAGGTTTACCTGCAAAAATATTCTCTATTTCAGTTTGTTGCGTTTCAGAAAACACCTGGCTAACAGAAGGAAGTTCGCTACTGTTATCGACTAATCCTGAGATAGCCTGGTCTGCATAGTTAAACCAGGTTACAGGGCCCAGTTGCAACATTTGTGCATCAACGACATCGCCATTTGCCAATACCAGTTGGCGAACATTGGGTGATGGATACAATGAATCACGCTGCGCGGCAATATACTCATTAAGCTGTGTCAGGCTTTGTGTGGCAGAAAAGCCATTAGCTTGATTAAAGGAAGTATTTGGATTAATAACTTGTTGCAAATCCAACAGTACCTGCTGTTGATAATTGGCTTGTGATTGCCATTCGCGTAAGCGTTCTGTCAGTTGTTTTATATCAAGCAACTGGTCATCTTGTTGGCGCGTAGCGGCGGCAGCTTCTGCGCGCAAACGGGAGATGTCTGCAACTTGCTCGTGCACCGCATCAACCAGTTTATTTTGTTGCTGGGTAATGGCGGCTTGTTCTTTTTCCAACATGCGTTTGGCTTGTTGAATATCACTAATAAGGGACTGCGTAACATCGTCAAGGTTTTTTGCCCAGCTCAGAGACACTGGCAACAATAAAGTCACTAACAACCATTTTGACAGCGTCATTATTGAGTTCCTCCTTGCGCTGACACATCAGTGTCTACCAGTGAGTAAGGGAGTGATATCCATTGCGCTTTAGATGGCTGCTCTATCGAGATAATCAGGTTGTTTAAGGTATGCGCTAATGCTGGCGCCTGTTGCTCCAGCGGTTGCCACTGCCATCCTTCTGGAGAGGGCTGACCTGTACCCCAGTACCTGCTGTCTGCACTGATATACCAGGCTTTGGAAGCGCCGAGGTAAATTTGTTTAACCTGGATTTTCTTTTCAGTGGTTTGATTGCTTAGCGGTGTCGAAACTGTCATTACAGTCTGATGCAGCACTACACGCTGATTGAACGCATGGAGTTTTTTCAAGGCTTCAGCAATGTGATTGAGCATTTCTGAAGGGGAAGGGTTTTCTGTCGTTAAGTAATTAATATGCTCCTGCCAACTGGCTTGCAATACAGGAGGGAGCTGTGTGTTCATGGCCATAATTTGAGATTTGGCCTGTTGAACAGAACCCTGTACGCTGGTCTGTTGTGCTTCCAGGACTGACTGTTGAGCCAGTAGCTTCTCCCGTTCTGCCTGGGCTTCATTAGTTGCTGTGCCTTTTTCGCTGAGCAGGCGTTGAAGTTCGGCATGCTCACTTTTTATCAGTTGTGATTGTTGTTCAAGAATACGTTGCCGGGTGTGCCATTGTGATTGCATCTGGCTCCGCTGCGCCTCAATTTGTTGCCATTGCAATATGAGGTTATCGATGGTTTCTGTTTGGCTGACAGCGAATGATGGGTATACAGGGATAGCCAGCAGACAAACTGCAACAGAAGCTTGGATAATTTGTTTAGGAGAAAAGTCTGGCTTGATGAACAACACGCTAGTTACACTTACAGTTATTTGTATAAATGCTAATACAAATGATTATCATATGCAATGTGGCAGTTCAGCAGAGGCTGAACTGCCATGGTTACGTTGTGGGTTAGAAGGTATAAGTTAAATATGCACTAAAAGAGCGGCCGGGTTCCGAGAATCGTTGATAACCATCGCCCTGAACACTGGTTGCGAAACCACCAGTACCACCCGAAGTATTAACACTTGAGAGAGACTCCCACATGTAATATTCCTTATCAGTTAAATTGTAGATGGCAGCCGTTAGTTTCAGATTATCTGAAAACGCATAGTAACCGGTTAAATCGAATACTGTGAAGGCATCAGGGAAATACACGATACCACCGCGGTTTGCATTGTCGTAACTTGCCTGCCCCTCCCTAGTAACGTTGCCATCGTCGTCTGTGACTGTGGTTCTTTCTGGCACCGAAGCCCGGTGAATGGCATACAGTTGAGCGCCCCAGTCTCCGTCATCAGAGCGATAAGCCAGGCCGGCAGTAACGGTATCGGGATATGCTGAAACGAGGTCGTCGCCAACATCATTATACGAAGAGGCCGTTTGGTATTCGCCGTCTATCGCAGAGTAGCTAAAGTAGCCAAGAATATTGTTAGTAAATTCATAATTGGCATCAATTTCAAACCCGGTGACTTCTAATTCACCGACGTTGTCTGCTTGACTGTATGTATCTTCTGTAAGCACTTGTGTGGTGCAGGTACCAGTAAATGCGGAGCAAGATTCTACTGTTACTTCTTCCCCGTAAGCATTGCTGTAAGAAACGTCTTGAATTAAATCGGTGTAGTCAGTTCTAAACAACGCAACGGTAAAACTGCCAGCATCAAAAGTTGCATTATACGCAATCTCGTAGTTGGTTGAGCGTTCGGCGCTCAGTTCCGGGTTAGCAATCTGATCCAGATCGTCATAAGTCGCACCAGTGTTGATATCGACGATTTCTGCGCCTGAGTCCGTATCTAAATATAAATCCTGTAACGTCGGTGCCATATAACCTTGGGCTATTTTCAACATCAGGCTATGACCTTCAATAAATTCATAGTTCAGGCCGACTTCACTCACTACCGTATTGAAGTCGGCAGAGGTCACGCTTTTACCGGTTGGATCTGCAAAAGTATCGTCGATAGTAGGGTCGTATTCTGTTGTATCGTAACGTACGCCAATATTGGCAGTAAGTTGCTCGTTTATTTCTATTGCGTCGGCCACATAGAGACTAAAAGCGGTCTTGTCAGATTCAGGAATGAACGCTGGATCGCGGATTGGATAACCATCTCTTAAACCAGAAGACGTTGTAGTGTCATTGTATCGACGATCATACATTACATTTAAAAATGAAGAGCTGATGTAGCTGGCACCGTACACCAACTCATGGGTTAATCCTGCTTCAATAGTTTTGCTGAAATCGATAGCCAGTGAAGTAGATTCCTGCGTTAGATTTCTATCTTCAACCCGTAAATAAGGATCTGCCCCCCGGTAGCTATAAGAAAACGCAGTAATACCTGAAGTGAAAAGCTCCTGATAGTTAAGCGCAACCTCTAAGGAGTCGTAAAAACTATTGTTTGCGTTGTTTTGTTTAAAGAATACGCCATAGCGTTCGCGGTCGTTTTCATCGGCAGTGGCAAAGTCAAAATAGGTCGTACCACCTTCGCGTGACAGAGGTGTGCCCAGGGTTTCACGATCGGTGTTTTCATAGACCACTCCGACTTGCGTATCGTCTGATACGTTATAGGCGAGCTTGAACAGTACCGAGCCAGAAGAAATGTCCATCAGATCTGCCTGACCACGTTCTGAACCATTAATATCAGCACCATTACTGTGCGCTTCGGTTTCGTTGCCTTCGCGCTGAGTGTATTGTAGTAAGGTTTCCCAGTTTCCGGTGCGGTTTGCTATCGCGCCACTTACTAACCACTCTTCTGAGCGGGAATCAAAACCGGCCTTAACCCGGCCGCCAAAACTGTCACCAGCTTCAGGTAAAAAGTCAGCAGCATCATTCGTCACATAAGCTACTGAGCCTGCTAAAGCACTGGCCCCACGCGTAACACTGCTCGGGCCTTTTGTGATAGTTACAGTCTTAACGTGCTCAAGTTCCGCTTGCCCCCGACTCGAGCCATACATACCGTAGGCCGCATAAGTTGACGGGTTCAGCGTTTCACCTTGTGAAACGCCATCGATGGTAACGGCAACTGCGTCTCCGCTTAAACCGCGAATATTAAATCCATCATCGCCAAAGCGCGTGCCATTGTTATTTACCTGAACGCCTGACAAGTATCTGGTAGTGTCTTCTATGTTAGTAATCGATTGATTTTGCAGTGTTTCGTTGTCAAGGACGACTTCACCTTGGCGAGCGATGTCGCCTTCATCATTAGTAACTTTGGTTGCTTCCAAACGGGTTTGTTGCGCAAACGCCGTTGTGCTTAATACAGAAGTCAATGCGATACAAAGCGCAGAATATTTAAAGTTCATAGCAGACCTTTCGATTTGTCAGAATATTGTAAATGAGAATCATTATCATGAATTGATGATCGAGCATGGTATTGATAATGATTTGCATTTGCAATAACATTGAGTGATATTTTTGAAATTAGTTGAACCTTGATATGAAAATTATGTCGGTTGCGATTGTATTAATCGGCTCTGTTATTGGCGTTTTTAATGACTCTGAGGCAGCAACGCCCTATATAAAGCCGCTTAGTTTTGAGCCTCTACGATTCGATACGGTAACGTTGGATGCCTCATTCACTGAGCGTTTTTTTATGCCAGGCTCGGCGATCAGTAACGCTTCTTTTGAAGTGGCTTTCCCCAATGGCAAGAATCAATCTGTAGAGAGCGTGACGAACTTAAAAACCCGAAATGTGCTTGAGCAAAGATTAACGCAGGATGGTACCTACCGCTTTTCAACAGGGCGTCGACTGGGACCGGTTTTTCGTCGCTACAGCTTAAATGGCGAGAGCCATTCTGTTAGGGGAAATGCTACACCCTTGCCCGAAGGCGCGGAACTTACTGCAGAGTTCAGACCTTTAACCAGTGCGGTTGCTTATGTCACTAAAAAAGCGCCTTCGGCAACAGTTCTGGAGTTAACAAATGAAGGCTTGGAACTAAAGCTGGATAAACATCCTAATAACCTATTTAACCAGGAAAATGTCGCTTTTACGGTTTATTTCGATGGTCAACCCCTACCAAACCAAGCGGTTACCATTTATCAGGCCAGTGACCAGTATAGCGAGGAATCTGATTATCTCGCAATCGAAACAAATTCCCGTGGCAGAGCCGAATTTACGCCACAGGCTGCCAGTCTTTATTTGATGAAAACCCGATATCGTACTGACGCTCCAGCAGAAGCGGATGTGCCCCAGTACAGTTACACAACCACATTAACATTAGAAATTTATTGATTTATTAGGAACAATTCTATGAATTCCCGAATCACATTACTTTGTCTTGCCACTTGCTTTTTACCACAAACACTCAGTGCAGCGCCCCACAGTGCCAGCGGCATAATTCTTACCTACGATCTGAATGGCGATGAAGCCTTGTCAATGGAGGAATTTGTGGAGGCGAGACGCCAGCGTTTTGCGGCAACAGACACAAACAACAATGGCATACTGGATGAAGATGAATATGTTTACGAGTGGGAAGGGCGTATGAAAACCCGCTTCGAAAACGATCGCAAAGCTTCTGTAAAACAAACTTATGTGCGCTTTAAAGCAATAGATGACGACGGCGACGGTTATATTTTACCAGCAGAATTAAATGCTATAGGCTTGCGCGGTTTTGAGCATATGGACCAGGATAAAGATGGTGTTGTTTTAGCCAGTGATCCTGAACCACAAAGACGTTCGAGAAATAATCAGGACAATCAAAAGAAAGAAGAGGTGACGTTACGCCAATCGCCGCTGTTGCGAATGCCCACCACGCATAATATTGAAGGCTTCATGAATCTGTATGATATCAATGGCGACGACAAAGTGACTAAAGAGGAATTCCAAACGATTCGTGATGAGCACTTTGCGCGCAGTGATGAGAATGGCGATGGAAAGCTCACAGAGCAGGAGTATGTACTGGAGTTTGAAGACCGTCTCGATAAACAAATTGAGAAAACGTATAAAGCTCAAGTGAAACAGGCCTACGTACGCTTTGGTGTATTGGATAAAAACGAAGACAAGTCGATGACATTTTCCGAATATATGCAGTCAGGTATGCGTAGTTTTACCCGTCACGACACCAATGAAGATGGGCACATTACCAAAGCAGACCCTGTTCGAGAGCGCAATTTTGATAGAAATCAGGACAACAGTGATGATAGCGATAACAAAGATAACAACATCGTTGCTAAGGTAGCAGGTTAGTGGTTTTCCCAACCATTCGGGCAGCGTTGTTTGCTGCCATTTTTCTTTTAAATACCGGGCCCGTATTGGCCAGTGAAGCCATAAATTATGTGCTGTCAGATGGCATAATACTGCGAGTAGAACAAGCTCCTCTCAGGGATGAACAGCTTGCCAGACTTAAAATGAGGTTAGCTGAACTTAGCTCAGAATTGGATCGCACCAGGCCGGATAGTTTGATCACACAATTCAGCGCCGGCCAGGTTAATGCCTTACCTGAGTGGTTTTTTAATGCCGTGGAGCAATGTGAGCGCTGGCACCGTAAATCTGAGGGTAAATTTACCTGTCGTAATGGCAGACTCAAGGAGCAATGGCAGAGCAAAGGCAGCCACGAAATTGAACGCCGCGAAGTGCGAAAGTTAGCGCGCAGTGCAAGAATTGCTGACGTTGTGTTGAGCAGGTCTGATTTTAGTATCAAATTTGATAAAGCCGTTGTCTGGGATTTGAGTGATATTAAGCAAGCGGTACTGCTAAACAACGCGGCAGCAGACCTGAACCGGTTAGAAATTCACCAGTATTTGTTAACTGCCACGAGCTCAGGGCAGGCATTAACGTTGAGTAACAGCGCACACTTTTCATTAGAGCCATGGGACTTGCCAGTATATCCAGGTAGTAAAGAAACCGGTGTGATTAGTCATAACGATGGGTGGCCTGCGGCAATGTTTGCGTCAAACGTGATTGCAGATAACGCGGTGGATGCGTTTGTAATTGGCTATCTGGCAGCTTCTACCCCGTCCCGGGAGTTATTTACGTTACTCGACGAAACAACACAGTTTGTGCAGTTACAGGATGAACAGGGCCGTCTTTACTACAGTGAGGGTTGGCATGCGAGAGTTCAGGATAATGAGAAGTCCAGACAGAAAGTTACCGTTGATATACAACTACCGGCCATCAATGTCGCTGATTACCAGGGGCCGTACGTTACAGCCTGGATCACAGACAACAAAAGTAAGTTGATTAAAAATCTCCTCATTCAGGGAAGCGGCGAAAGTTGGCTTAAAGAACTCAGGGTATGGTGGCGGAAAATTGGCCGGAAGAATGAGCAACTTATTGATGGGATGTCAGGTGCTACGAGTGGCAACAAACCTGTTCACCTTGTTTGGGATGGACTGGATCAGTTTGGCAAAGTGGCAGGTACAAATGATGTCATATTGCACATCGAAGCTGCCAGAGAACATGGAGAAAGAACTTATCAGCAAATTCCATTGTCTCTTACTCATTTGCCGTTTAATCCATTGAGCGTTGAGGCTAAGGGAGAGCTTGGGGAGATTGTTGTTCAGGCTATACAGGAAGCTGAAATAGTGGGATTGCCATGAGATGTTGAAGATGTAACTACCCAGTAATTTTGACGGGATTGCTGTAGCAGCAACTCTTGAGTTCAATAATTGAGAGCTTTTGCTATGGCGTAAATCAAAGTCTAACTGGACTCGCACAGACCTTGTCTGGCAGTTACCCAGGTTTACTGGTGTTGGCAACTCAACGCGAGCAAGGAGAATGTTTCTGCACATTTAAAACGGTTATCGCCAATAAATGACGTGCAAATCACCCATAGATTTTCTAAAAAAACCGCTAGGCCAGATATTAAAAAGCTTGGAATGAAAGCCAAGTTATTCGATGTGTGTTTATGGGATATTCATCCCGGCACATATACCAAGCAAGTCATGATTGCAGACGGTGACGTAGAAAAGCGTATGTCATGGGGGAAGTGGATTTTTTTGGAAATTCAATAATCGATGGCTTAACACGGGCTAACCTTTGAAATAAGAGAGAGCATTGGATAAGGGTAAGCTTGAGAGCAACCTTACACTTGTTAGGTTAGGTTTTCTGCGATATTTATCTATTTTTCATATGTTTACCAATCATTTAATGGATTAAGGCTTATTGGCATGGAATGTTGTAAATTGATTATTACTTCTTATGGAACACGCCATTTCAGAAACCTTGAGTCAATGACACCTTGGCAATTTTTCTGGCGCACAAGTGTTGAGTCGGTAGTAATAGTCTATGTGTGGGATATTACTTTGGGCACTGCTGATTCTTACGAAGTTGATAAATTTCTTGACTGGCCTTTAGCAAAAGTACTTTTGGTAGTAGGTTTAATAGTGCCAATATATGAGACTCTTATTTTTCAGGTTTTGTTGATAAGCGTCGTAAGATGGTTGAAAGGTAATATTTATGTTCAACTGACTATCTCAACACTTGCGTTTGTGGCAATGCATGTTCCTGAAGATGGAGCAATTGCGCTATCAGTGGCTGTTGCTAGTTTTTACCTTGGTTTTGCTTTGACTAGTTGGTATCCAAGGCACAAGTGGATAGCAGTCATCATGCCGATAGCAGTTCACTCCTTTCATAATTATTTAGTCATTGTATTACTTATAATTAGCGGTGAATTCTCAATATGAAGACTAAGGGAAGACTCGGAGATAGTTGTTCTGGTAATTCATAAAGCTCTTTTGTGCCCTACAATGCTTAAACGGAAGAATTGAGAAAAATCCGTTGTAGTCTTCTGTTTTTTGGCGCTTGCGCTTGCCTTAAACGTCGCTCTTTAAGAGATTTATTTAGTACAAATTGGTATCTGATACCGTTTACAGCCATCAAGTATCCATCAAAATATAATTGACTTCAGGATATAGTCAAACAGAGGCAACCTGAACTCTGACGGAAAAACAAATTCAGGCAACTCGATTCGTATCAAACAGTTTTCTTAAAATGAATACAAACTTTACTGAGCGCTGATAAAGGGAGCTAGTGCCGATTTAATGTTTTTTCGCTCCTGCGCCGAATCATAATCGCTGCCGTCGACGATTTGTTGCGCACGTTCAAAAAATGGCATAAACATAAATTTACCATCAACAGTTTTATTTATCTCAATAGAAGAGTGTTCATCTACCAGTTCATGCCATACGGCCCTAACATCCTGCCAGTAAGGAGCCGCTTTTTGCCAATACTGTTCACCCGGTGAAAAGTCATGATCTTTAATGCGTTCGTATCTTGCGATTCCCAGCTCTTTTGCTAAATAGGGGGTTTTAGCATCGGGTTTGCCATTCTCGTCTACGACTAACTTGAAGTTTTCTTCTTCCTGCACCCAACCGTTCGGTAAGATGATGTGCTTGTTAACGCCTTCAAGCACCTGATAGTCGTTACGCACACTGCCTTCTCTTCTTGGCAGAGGGCGCCAGGTAACCTTGCTAATCCACTCTGAGCGGTTGCCGTTGTGGTGCCATTGTCCATGTGATTCATAGCGAGGTGAGTCATCGACCTGAAACACTGATTGAGCCCAGGTGCCAGCAATGTCATTTTTATTAAGGTCATGCTTTTGCCAGAGACTGTTGCCCATGTAAATAAATTCAGTTGGTTTTTCATAATGCCAGTCCTGTCGCCAGTGCTTCATTACCATTGGTTCGCTGACATTCCCTTCATTATCGGTAAAGTACATCACCATAATGTGTTGTAAACTAATAAAATTGTTCTCGTTTTCTATCACTTCAACAAATTCTGTTCCCCACGAACGATAAGGACGGGAAGGGGCGTAGCCCTGGGTAAAGCCCATTGTTTCGATAAAGTCAAAGCTAACCCGATAATAGCCGGACATTGACAGAATGGCTTGTCTGTCTTTTTCATGTTTATGGATGTCAGACGATTGCAAAGCCTGCCAGTGCTTTGACGGGGTATGGTCAGCGTAGGTTTTACTGCCGCGTGATGTGCCGCCACGAGGAAGAAAATCACAGCGCTCAGCAATAAATTGCCAGCCAAAAACGTACTGCGATTCCTGGCTACAGGTCTCTATGGTTTCTTCGGTGGATTCAATATTCTGGGCGCATGCCGATAAGGTTAAAAACAGCAGGGCTGACAGAAGAGTTTTTGTTTTTATTGAGAGATTATCACCACGATTTATCATAAGTATGCCCGATAGCTATTGAATAACGATTGATTGGATGCAAATAATAACGATTATCATTAGCATGCATGGTAGCAGGTATCTCCATGGTGAAACAAGACGCATTAAGTGCCCTGAGTAAACCCGGACATAAAGCGCTTTTTTAAGCCTGATAAATTGAATGGCCACTTTGCGTAGTTGGCGAGTAAACCAATGTTACTTTTAGTTAGTAGACTATGTACATCTTAGCAATTCATTGTTTAATGAGGACAAAACATGAAAAAAACGATTGCCTTACTTCTCTTGAGTTTTAGCAACGCAACCATGGCAGAAGACTGCGCAGTTACTATAGAAAGTAATGACATGATGCAGTTTACTATGCAGGAAATTACCGTTCCGGCGTCATGTGCCAGTTTTGACGTAACATTAAAACATGTTGGCCAGTTAGATAAAAAATACATGGGGCACAACTGGGTTTTATCTACCACTGACAATGCTCAGGGTATCGTTAATGAAGCATTAAAAGCCGGGCCGGATAATAACTACTTACCACCAGGGGATGCGCGCATTCTAGCGGCTACAAAGATCATTGGTGGTGGAGAAACAGACACCGTGACCATTGATACGTCCGGGCTTTCTTCTTCGCAAGACTATACTTTCTTTTGTTCTTTCCCTGGTCATTTTGCGATCATGAAAGGGAGTTTTAAAGTTTAGTCATAGATGAATTCTGAACGAGACGACACTAACCGAAAACGGTCACATAAAACGCTCGAATGTTTATCATTGCGGGCGTTTTTATTTCGCTAAACAGTGATATTACTGCCTACCCACAATGCCACCGCTCAAACGAATTCAATCGCTGGCCAGCAGATAGCTAAAAGCAAATGATATTAGTGCTATTTTGCGCATCGAACTGTATATTTTTTCCTAAAAAAGACGAGACAACGCATTTAATTGAACGTATTGCGAGATCATACAAATTCTCCTTAATCCAGCGGAGTGTTTTTATTGGAAATATTTAATGCAAATAATAATCATTTGCATTAAAGTGGTGAGTAACTTACTCAGCTTAGGTGAATCACTATGGGGGCAGTAAAATCAACATCGCTTAGTGGTATATCGCAAACATTATTATGGACTTTGCATAATCGGGCATCAAAATCGAGGTTCGGTCGGATCTTTTTTCGCGATCCAGCAGCGGAAAAACTCTATTTGCAAGTACCTTATGAATATGAATTGTATTTTGGGAAACCTGACGTTTCTCATGCCCTGTGGTCGCACATATTTGACCGAGAGTTACGCCAATGGCTGAAATCTCACCCAAGTAATCAGGTCATTGAATTAGGATGTGGTTTAGAAACCCAGTATCAGCGTTGTGGCAATGGAAGTGTAAAATGGACGTGTATTGATTTGCCTGACGTGATTGCACTACGTCGAGAGCTACTTCCTGAAAGCAACAGGTGCCGCTACCTTAGTGCTGATGTCAAGTCTGGCAATTGGGCTCATCAGTTATCAACCCAACAGCCTGTTTTTATTTCTACGCAAGGTCTGCTGATGTATTTTTACCCGGCAGAAGTTAAAAACCTCCTTAGCCTTATTGCTGCGAAATTCCCTAACGCCACGATCTTGTTTGATACCATTCCTCCTGACTTTTCAAAACGAACAATGAATGGTTACTGGAAAACAAAGCAATACCGGGTACCGCCAATGCCGTGGGGGATTGCGCGTAAAAATATTGAAAAAACATTCTGGCACTGGTTACCTTACGCTAACAGGGGCGATGTGTTTCCTTATACAAAGGTCAATCATTTTGTTGCCAAGTTGCTGGGATTTGCTTCTAAAGTGCCGTTAATCCGAAATAAACTTCCTTATGTGGTTAAAGTAACGGTTAACTCTCTGTAACCATCATGGCTGTTATTTTACTTTATCAGGAAACGGTTTGTGACCGTGTTTGTCGGCATGGTGAAGATGTGCTGCATGAATTACGAGCTGAGCTTAGGTTAAACAGGTGCTTCTCGCAGTTTAGTTCGTTTACTAGAACGCTTCAGTCGCAATATCGCTTAATCTGTGTAAATCAAAAGCAGTTCGAAAAGGTGTCCCTACCAAAGTGTTGTAATCAGCAAGCGCTTGATGTGGTGGTAAAATGTATACAAAGAGATCTTAATCACTATTGTCAGGGGGTCCTCGAATAGATACCTCAAAAGTACAGAATAGATGTTTCGATTCTGCTCTAGGGAGTCGGTTGGCAATCTGGCAATCGCTGGCCTTGTTTGCTGCGCAGCAACGGCACGTAAAACGTTACCTGGGGCATTTGAATATTGCCATTTTTGCTTTGCTGCAAAAGCAGAAATATCAACGTTTGAGTCTAATCAGAGAGTTTATCAATGGGCTGTGGTTGAAAGGAAAGTCTGAAGGAAACATCGCTTTTGCATACAGTCAGACTTTGTTGGCAATAATCGGTGATTTACGTAATGAAATAGCGAAAGAAGCGGATAGTCACTATTCGTAAAGGAGACCACTATTTCTCGATTTTCATCTTTCTAAATTCGCGGTTTGAATAGTCAGGCCAGAATCTTAAGTGGCTGGATTCGTCAAAATTTTATTGGCATTCATAAACGTATTAGTAGCCGTGCCTGGCTGAAAAACAGCCGCTGGAATGTGACTTTTTTGATGTTGTATCAGTTGTATTGTATATCGCAACAAAAAGAGAATGTTAAGTGTAGCTAAATAGACCTGATTTATGGGTTTTCTATCTATTATATCACGATCAATTAAATATTAATGATAATGATTTTCAATTGCGTTTAAAGGGTGTATCGTAAGAGTATTGAACTCGAGGAGACACCTGATGGCCGAGCTTTCATCAGTATTACAACGTTATAAAAAGGTTGAAAAGTACTCCCTTCACTTTAACCTGCGGCTCTGGATGCCACTAAGTTTTGCTCTACTAGCGTGTATTCCAGCGACACGCCAACTGACTTTGCAAGCATTGTCTGATGCGTACTTTCAAGTGGCAGCTTTTGTGTATGCGTCGTTAGCGTTGTACTACCTTGCTACGCACCGTGTAACTCCTGAAATGGTTAGTCGATTTGTGGCTGCCCATCCCGTTTACGAGGTAGGGCTGGCTGCTGGGTTGGGAGCTTTACCCGGATGTGGTGGGGCGATTATCGTTGTAACTCAGTACACTAAAGGCGCTAGTAGTTTTGGTGCAGTTGTTGCTGTTCTCACTAGTACCATGGGAGATGCCGCGTTCCTCCTGATAGCGCAGTCGCCGATTGATGGGATCACCGTGCTGGCTATAAGTGTTGTCACCGGCATGTTTTCAGGTTTAATTGTGAATCGATTACATAATTATCGTGCCGAAATGGTTGCAATGCCAATACAAGACACGGCAGCCCATCAACCTAAAGAGCCGAAACCTAAACTTAGAACTGCAAACTATTCAAGCCGTTTCTGGTTAATAATGATAGGGCCATCACTTTTCATTGCCACTTTGCTGGCTTTTCAGATTGATGTTTCTGAACTGCTGGGTGTTTCAGCAAGTACGCTTGAATTACTCGGAAGTGTACTCGCATTTTCCTGCATTACGCTTTGGGCGCTAAATAATGACTCACCAAATTATTCATCCGTTGCTCGGGAAGAGGAGTGTGCCCCTCCAATTAACTGGCGGCTAAAATCAGCAATGGATACACAATTTGTCTTGGCATGGGTGGTTGTTGCCTTTTTGCTGTTTGAACTCTTAGTTTTTGGGTTGAATCTTGACTTGTCAGCCTTGTTTCACTCTATGGGGCCATTGGTGGTAGGCATAGCAATTTTGATAGGCCTATTGCCTGGCTGTGGCCCACAAATTTTGGTCACCAGCCTCTACCTGAATGGGGCAATACCGTTTTCAGCACAATTAGGTAATGCAATCAGTAATGACGGGGACGCATTATTCCCGGCTATCGCTTTGTCACCAAGAGCTGCTGCACTGGCCACGCTCTACTCTGCAATACCAGCAGCGTTAGTTGGTTACGGATACTGGTTTATCTTTGAATAATAAATGCAAATACAAATAATTATCGTTTGCAATTATTGAGAGGTAGTACTACAGTAATATCAGGAGGGCACTTCAATGCAGATTTCATTTTTATGCGCTAAACATTCTGACTGGGTGTATGGTCATCCTCAGGAGGCAGTTTGCTTCCTAGCCAGAGATGAGTTTCAAGGAACAACCTTGTTTTACGGTGGCGAATACAGAGAGAGTATTCCATATCTCGGTTGCGCTTTTGATATTACGGCGATTTTGCTTGAGGTTGAAGAGGGGCAAAACCGACAGCTTGTAAAAAAAATGCAAACGCTTGCCGGATTCATTTGTGCAGCATATGAAGTGCTAGGTCTTGTTGAATACCAACAAGCAATGAATCTTAGAGTGGCCGCTCTAATGACCGCTTTGAGTTACCAGGAGGTATACGCTAAGCAAAGTCCAAAAGTTCCTAGCGGATCTGGTGGAGGAAATTTTAATGCAAACTAGTTTCACAGAAAATCATGAGGTGAAAAGGAATCGCTTTGACATTCTTTATAAAGAATGGAGCGATGCTATTTCCCAGGGCAATGAATATTTTGAGAATTACCATACTTTACTTGCATTGTTTTGTTACCTCAAAGCAATTGAGTTAGTTGATCCGTTAATCAAGCATCAGCCCACATCCCGGCAATCACTCGGCGCATTGCTGGTGAGTTACCATAATCTGGCTGATCTTTACGTGCGGGAAAATAGTCTGCGCCAAGCTTGGAATGCATTGGTGCAAGCAAGGCAACGGGTGATAGCAGTATTTTGTAAGCATGGTGAAACCCCAGGTACCTGTTGGGGATGTCAACTTGCACATCGTCAACTGAGTTGGTTTGAGAATGAATATGGCAGTTTTGACAATTTCACCCCAAAGCAGCGTATTAATAACACTTACCTCTATCAATCAGGCCCCTCGGTTCACTGAAGCATTCTTATAAGGAGAAATAAATGCAACATGTAAAAAATTGCTGGCTACAGCTGGTCCTTGTCTTAACTTTATTTAGCCCAGTTGCTTTATCGCACGAAGGTCATGATCATAACCACTGGAGCAGTATGTTTATTCATGCTCTGTTCTTACTTTCGATTGCTGCTGTGGGCCTGGCTTGTATGTTTGCTATCTACAAAGCGCTCGGCCGCTTTCAGTCAACCGGAGAGTGAATACTATGTTTTATCAGCTTCTTAACTCAATTGATGCTCATGTAAAGTTTGATTTGGCCAGCGCTCATTGCGATATTCCGTGTAAAATTTATGATCCTTCTACCGCCCAACTGGCGGCCTTAAGCGTTATCCGCTTCACGGATTTACTTATTGAACTTGAAGAAAAAGGCAGTTTAACGGTAAGTCAAATGTCGACCCTGAGCCGCTTGGTTCGCGAAAAGGAAATTCATGCTGAAAAAGTAAAGTCGGAAGTACGGGTAATTTGGGGAGACTATTTTAAAGTCCCACAATTTGAAAAATTTCCGGATACCCATGAGTTGGTGCACTCTATTATGCTTGCCGGTTCAGCCTGTAAACAGCATGTAGATCGTGAAAAGTGCGTAAAACTATTGGAATTGGTAAATCAATTTGCCGGTTACTTTTGGGAGACCAAAGGTGTTGCAACTAAAATGGTGACATGTCCTTACCCGCCCGCAGAGCAAGTACTTTATCCGGATCTGTGATGTTTAAGATCCTGCGTATAACCGGCCGGAGTATGCTACCCACCTTACCGCCAGATACTTTTGTTCTGGCGGTAAAAATGCCTTTTAGCAGAGTAAACCTGAAAGATCTGGTTGTTGTCAGAACTGCCACATTTGGTACCGTTGTAAAACGCGTTATTGCAGTAAATACTGCAAAGGATACTTTTTATCTAAGTGGAGACAACATTGCTGAATCGATCTCTGCTAACCAGATTGGCGTGGTGAATAAAGGCGATTTGATTGGTAAAGTATACTGGTCGGTTAAGCCTGCACTACCCCGCCAAGTTAGTTCTAAATAATTATTTATTACGCAAATATTCAAGCTGCTTTGCTTTTAATTCCTCTGGCATTCGCTGACTCATCTCTATGGCTTCTTTCAGAGGTAAAAGTTTCCGCTCATTTTCTCCAGATGCATTCTTCATTGATACCATTACTTCCTCCTGCAGGTAATAACCAATGGATTCAAGGTAATCTACAGCCTCATAGTTGCCTTGTGCAAAAGCCATGGTTGTTAAGTTTGGAAGGTTCGAATCTTCGTCATGTAGTTTATTAGGATCAAAACCAGCATCAAGGAACACTTTTATAATCTCTGGAGAGTGCCCAGATAAAACGTTGTGTGATAAATCAGAGTTGTCATGAACAGTAGCGCCACGCGCGAAAAAGCTATCAAGTTCAGATGCAGTGATTGATTTTTTCGCATCAATACCGTTAGCAGCGGTGGGGCTATACCTATAGATTCATTAATACCAATTTCACCGGCATCGATGGCTGCGAGCAGTACGCTAACAAGATTATCTTCCTTCGTGTTTGCCAATTGATTATGAAACTCTCTGATTTTGATGTTTTGTAACCGAACCAAGGCCCTAAGTTTGGGATCATCGGTGTATAGGGTCAGCAACTCAGCGTTGACTTCCTGTGTGCAAACCTGCTCTTCCTTCGCCACTGATATTGCTATTGAACTGATTCTCTCACTGTTTTTAAATGCTTCATGGTGTGAGGCTAATTGATTGGGAATATTTGATATTGCGGCGCCATTGGCAGGATAAAATTCCGTTTTAATCAGTAAATACTCTAATCCAGCATTAACCGTTAAACTGGCAAAAAGAAAAATCCATCGATATAAAGGCATTCATTCCCCCTGTTCAATGGGTAGCGAGGTAATCCAGTACCTCTTCTTTGTTTTTTACTCGACGCCCTGATGACTTAATGATTTCGCCGAGGGTCACCTCACGCTCGGTGAAATCGCTGTTGAGGCGCTGCTCTTTATACTCTCGCTTGACAGCAGTTCGGCTATAGGAATACCCAAGCGATGTTAAATAGTCTGCCAGTTCCAAATTGCCGCTTAACACAGCTTGAGTAATTAAATCTGTAGAGTGTTGGTACCATGCCGTTTTAGTATTGGGTTCCAAACCATTGCCGATAAGCACCTGTACGACTTCCGGGCTGGTGCGGCTAGCAATATCAATCCACTGATAATTGTTATGCACAATTGCGCCGCGAGCGAGAAACTGATTCACGGTTTCGACAGAAATGGCCTTTTGATCGCTCTGAATGGCATGCATTAAGGGGGTGAAATGAGGGGCGCCTGGTTTAAACTGCTCATTAATGAGTAAGTCACCATTATCGATGGCGTTGAGCAGGCCTTCTCCCCGGGAGAGTTTTTAACTTCTCATTTCTCCATACATAATTTTGCGTCTTTCATGCTCAACTCGTTCTTGGGCTTTGGCGTAGGTTAACCATGCTACATTGTCAGCGTTGTCGCTAAGAAATGAGTCAGAAAAAAGATCGCAGTTGTCTGATCCTGCTATGCCCACATCATGGCGTAAACGCTCTGTCACTTGCTTTTTGGAGTTCGCTTTAGTCGGTAATTCAAAAAGACTGCCTTGATTATTTTGCACGCCTGAACCCGGGCGTTCTGTGTTAGCCCAGGTTGACGAATAATACAGGCCAGTGGCCAGTATTAGATTAATTATCAAACTGTAGGTAGTTAACTTTTTGACTATCATTATGATGATTTAAAAATTCCCTTTAGATACTAAATGTAGAATTAAAAATTATAAATTCCAGCTTCTCTACTGAGTGACTTGCACTATCTGGGTGTTAATTAAACACTGGCCAGATTAAATCACAATATAAAATGATAGTGCTTTCACTGAAAAGAGCAAAGACAATGGTCTCGTACCAGATTTTCAATTATTTTGTAAATTAGTATATCTAAATAATAATGTAAATGATAATGGATCTCATTTGCGATTAATGCTATGTTTAAGATTATGTTGTTTTGAATAAAATATTCTTAAAGAGGTTCTGTAATGATATTTAAAATTAACCGCTGTTTGCTTGCGGTTGCTATAGCTTCTTCGCTATCTGCGTGTGGCGGTGGTTCAGATAATAAAGCCCCCGAATTTTCATCAGATTACAGCTATACGCTGGACGAAGACACTAGTGTGTCTGACAGCGTTGTTGCAAGTGATGCGAACAACAGTGACACGCTGACCTATACAGTCGCATCCGCCGCATCAAATGGGGTGTTTGCTTTGGAATCAAATGGTGCATTTACGTATACGCCAGCGGCTGATTTTGCCGGGGGAGACAGCGTAACTGTGCAGGTTTCAGATGGTAAAGCTACGGCAACAGCAACGGTTACATTTACCGTTATCAATATCAACGATGCTCCCGTATTGCAAACAAGCAGTGTCGTGGTGAGCAGCCAGGGTAGCAGCTCGGGCACGCTAGGTGTCACCGATGCTGACGGAGATACAATAACTTTTAGCGTTGTAACCCAACCAGCATCCGGCAACCTTGAGCTGGATGCTGCTACCGGGGCATTTACTTACACGCCAGCGAGTTTAGAACAAATTGATCAGAATTTTACTGTCAGCTTTACTGACGGCATTATTGCTGCACCGGTAGAAGCCACGATTGATTTACAACCTGCCTTTACCACCAATGCAGATAAACTCAATTATTACTTTGCGTCGGATTATTCCCACTTAAAATCAGCCGAAGCGCTGCTTGAAACCTCTTCTGACGAAGAAGCGCAGGACGAGGTAACTGCTGAGATTGCCAAAGGCTATTACATTGCTGGTTTTGAAGATAAAGGTGCTGAACTGGTTGCTACTATAGGTCAGAATGATATTCGGGGTGAAGCGCTGCGCTCAATTGCCAGGGCGCTGGATTCGGCAAATAAAACAGCTCTGGCAAATACCTTACGAACCGAAGCTGAGTCTGCCTTTAACCAATATCTGGCGGAAAAAGGCTTAACCAATATCAGCTCCAGCGATGCGGCTTTCTATCAATTGCTAATGAATGATTATATTGACGCTGGCGAAAGTGAACTGGCCGAGAACCTGTTAACGTCAATCAATATCTTTGCCAATGCCATTAAAGAAGAAGAATACTCTACAGCGTATGGTCGTTTTGTAGTTGCAGCTTATTCTCAGGTTCGCGACAGAGTAGCAACATACTTATCGACCTTCAGCGATGAAGATCGCGAGAAGGCCGAATTTGCCATCGACAACATGGCGACTATGGCGGAAGGAATCGGTTGGCGAGAGAGTGGTGGCTTTCCTGCTTACCGTACACGGTCATTCTATTTAAGCTATGTTGCTGATTACTATTATATTATTCAGGCTTATGATAAGTCGAAGGACTATGCAGCAAAAACTCTGGCGTTGTTTACTGACGTAAGCTACGACGCTGAGTACACTTATGAAGCGAATGAATATGCACAAGCCACCTATGATTCATCGCTAACGCCAGTGGAGACAGTAGCGGGTGTTCTAGAGGGGTTATACCCTGATCTAGCGACCAATCCGGCCCTGGCGATTATCGATCCAGAAGACGGTGATTATGAAGATGCGCTGGAAGAGGTGTTTGCTTATCAGGTAGTCAACGGGTTACTTGAGGGGGCAACGGTTGCCGAGGCATCTCAAGCGGCTTACGATTATTTTGTTACCGAGAAGGATGATTTACGCGCTTACTACGAAATTCTGGTGGATGAAAACCTGGGGGATCGTGCAGGTAAAACTGCGATTAAATTAATCAGTCTGCAAGAAAATACTCTCGCCGTTACAGTGCTGAACTATGCGTTTGACAATGTGCTCAATACACAGGCCTATGTTGAGGAAAATGCGGGGTTATCGACTGATCGCTATATAACCGGCGACTGGGGCTGCTGGCGAGTAATTTCACTGCTTGATTCCCTGGGCGAAGACGTTTCTTCTAAACAAGCTGCATGCAAAACGTTAGTGGATACCTACTTATCCACTGAAGCTGGATTAGTTTCAACCAGTGTGGCTCGGGAGGCTTACAAAAACCTGATCCCGTCATTTGCTGTTACCGATGATACTGACGGCATGCTTGCCGCCGCAGTGAGTTCGGGCCAGGAAACAGCATTGCTGACTGACGACGGCATTGCTCAATTAAACGGTTACCTTGAAATAGCCACTGCATTAGCTAGTTTTGGCAACATCAGCCCCGCAGAAGATTACTTAGCCTCAGCGCTCTCTGCCGTGACCAAACTGTTAAACGAACAAACCCTTACCGAAGATTTGATAGACGATATTGTGAGTGAGTTAGCAAATTTAGCCGTTTCTGATGATGGTGAAGTGAGCAGTAGTGGTTACGCAATATACCCTGTGGAAAGCGCGCTGCGACGTCAGGCGGGAATGAATGACGACTACGCGACAGTTGTGCCTGCACAGTTAGCAACTTTGAAAGCAACAATTACTGAAGTGACTAACCAATCGTTGTTGTTGTCTACCAATGAATTACAAGGTGTTATTGAATCCTTGATTGAATTGAACGCCAATGCAGGTATGTATGATGCGGCTACAGCTTTAGTGAATAACGATGTTAACGAAGAAGCCGATGTGATTGATTACATTGTTACGTTATCTGAAATTATTGCCACACAGGATGACTTCCCGGCATCTGACATTGCCTTTATCGATACCGACACGGATGGCATGCCTAACTTCTTCCTGTTGTCGGCAACAGAAGCGCAAATTACTGCATCAGGGTTGACTGCAGATTCCGATTCAGACGGTGATGGTATTGCAGATGAGGAAGATACTGCACCATTAAGCGGAGAATAGGCTTTCTGATATGTTAGAACGAGGTTATGCAGTTAGCATAACCGCCTTAATGATACCGGCCCTTACATCTGTTGGGGCTGGTGCCGTTGAGTCGGTTGAGTCTTTAGCCAATCATTATCTAGTGCCTGAAAGTTATGTAGAGGCATGTATCAAACAAGCGGGAAGAGTAGAAAGCTCTCAATACACGCCACGAATGCGCGACTGCCTCAAGCAATATGAGTCAGAAGAAAACGTTGAACACATCGATGTTTATGGCAAGTATATTGGTCTTGAGGTGCCGGAAATCAGTGGGCGCTTTTATTTGGATAAGCAATTTATCGAAAATATGCCAAGAGGTTCTGGTGACATTAACGATCTCATATTGTTGCTCCCAGGCGTTCAGGGTTCAGAAAACGCGCTAAAAGCCAGCAGTGCCGGTGAAATCCGCGCTAAGCTACTCTCTATCTCTGGTGGTCAGCCATGGCAAACCGGCTTTTTTCTTGATGGCATGAATTTCAACAGCCGACAGGATCCTGGCAGTAGTGAAAGTGGCATTGCCAGTGTAAATGACGTATACGGGGCTCCCCAAACCTTTACCGTAAACAGCGATATTGTTGACAATATCCAGGTGTTTGATAACAACATTCCTGCTCGTTTTGGTTACTTTTCAGGTGGCGTCGTTGATGTAGAGGGGCTCGATGCCATGAGTTCATTCGCGCCAGCTTTCTCAGCGAGTTTTCGCAGTACCAACAGCGCCTGGGGAGAGTTTCACCTTCTTAACGGGTTTGATGGTGAAGACAATAGTAGTGACTCTGCAGTAGATACCAGTATTCCTTTGGAAGATCAGGTGCCCGTATACAATATCAGTAGTTTAAGTGTGTTAGGCAGTCATTCCTTTAACCGTCATCACGGTATTCTGGTCTCAGCTAATTTATTAAAAAGTCAGATTTCCGATGTATCTTTGCAACAAATTGTCGAAACCGAGCGTGAAAATACTAATGTATTAATAAAATACAGTATGCGTGATACATGGCTTGACAGACTTGACTGGTCAATCATGTACGCACCCTATCAGAACCATAATTTATTGAAAAACGTGAAGGATAGCTGGTTCACCGCGGAAGGTGGCGGTATTGGCAGTATTATTGAAGTGCAGGAAAATACTGATTGGGGAAGCTGGCATACTGAATTGAGCGTTAACCATAGCGAGAATAGTCGCGAGGCACCACAACACTACTACATATGGTTTCAGGCAAAGGGGGTTGATTGGGGGCAATATGATCCTAACAACACCTATGACTTAGACGACAGTGATTACGAGGCTCAGTCATTTTCAAAAGAAGGTGGCTACGGCGACCTCGATAAAACACAGTTAAGTACGCAACTGAGCAGTTATATTGATTTAGAGAGTTTTGAATTTCTTGGCCTTCAACACCACCTCCAAATTGGCGCATCCTGGCTTAGAGATGAAATGGAAAGGACCCGGAAAGAAGACAGTTACTATTATAATTCGCCAATTTTATATTCCACGTCGGATTTAGATAACCCATTAAATTGTAGCGGATATACTAACGATTGTATCAGTATTAGTTATGCCATTCCGCTAACTGAATTGGCGGCGCAGCTAGGGGGTTATATTGATTTCAGTAATCCTGAACACGTGCTGGCCTATTCTGACAATGTACTGACAACCCCACAGTACTTTCAAACTCGTATTGTCTATGGCGCGGAGAATATTAATGTCGATATTAACCAGTTCAGTGCGTACATTGAAGACAATGTCGACTGGGGGCGAGCTTCGTTAAGACTTGGTCTTCGCTATGATTACGATGATTTTTTTAAACAGCACAATATTGCTCCTCGATTAAGTGCCGGTATTGATGTTTTCGATAATGGTAACTTATTGGTGCTGGGATTAAACCGATATTATGATGCGGGCTTGCTTACCTATAAAATTAAAGAGCTTAAGCGACCGTATTATGTTCAGTACCGGCCTATACAGAACGGTTACCTGCAAGGCTGGACGCTATCAAGCGATGACAGTGACTACCGCGACCGGTATCAGGATGTCACCACACCCTATAATGATGAGGCAACGATAGGCTGGAAGCAGTCAACGGCATTATTTGGCACATTTTCAATTAATTATGTGTATCGCTGGCAGCAGGATCAGTTAGCCCGCTCTGGCGAGAGCGTGCTGGACACTGATGGTTATCGCTATGCGTATCAGAATAATTCTGGTCGGGGCACCAGTCAGCGAGTCTCACTAGCGTGGAGCGCTAAATTTGGTGAGCATTCACTGTGGGCAAATATCAGCCACACGCAAAATTATCGCAACAATAACGATTATGACTCCGCTATCGATGATGCCGCTCTTGACGACCTGGTTTATTATGAAGGCCAGGTCATTACCAAAGATCAGCTCAACCGCGTAAATGCAAATTATAGCCGGCCAATGACTGCGAATATGGGGTGGGCTATGGAATGGAATGCGATTACCGCAGCAGTTACCGCGAATTACACCGGCAGTTACGTAAGTGCCGTGAGTACAGGCGGATCAAGACAAACACGTCTTCTTGAACGAGCTTGTGCTGAGTGTGCTGCATATAATGTGGTTGTGCCCTTCTATCGGAAAGCCGAATTTAATGACCGCATACTGGTTAACCTGGCCCTTAAATATAGTCTACCCGCAGCAAACTTCGGCGAACTGGAATTTAATCTGGACGTTAATAACCTTTTGAATAGCCGTACATATCTGGTGACACCAGGAGACAGTGGCATTGAAACAGGCCGTCGCGTGTGGGTAGGCATCAAATACCGTTATCAATAGAGAAAGAGGAATAGAATGACTTCATTAATTCGTTTATTAAGCTGCTTGGCGATTTTGAGCTCTTCCAGTGCAATGGCACAACAGTTATGTTATGCACCCAGCAAAGACATCGACCCCAAAATCAGTGAATCATTAACAGCAAATTTTTATCAATTGATTAAAAAGGCCAACGAGCAAAATGCGGTGCTTTGTGAGAGCATCCAAAGTGAGGCAGAACTCAAAGATGCCGAAAAATTGATTAGCGAAACGGCCACTGAAGAGACATTTTGGATAGAGTAAATGCAACTTAAGTGGCTGTTGGGTCTTTTCATTGCATTTTCCGCAAATGCCGACACAGATCATGAGCTTAGCTTGCGGGAAAAATACGCTAGTTCACCGGAAAACTGGCCGTCAGTGGTTACCACTGATAACCGTAAGGTGCCTGAACTAGCTCCGCTCCCCCCATTAGTCGATCCGCCAACCGCTGAGTTGGTAGCTTTGGGTGATAAGCTATTTCACGATACCATTTTATCAAAAGACAACACGGTGAGCTGCGCCAGTTGCCATGAGGCTCGACTAGTTTTTACCGACCTGCGAAAACAAGCTGTGGGCATCAGCCAACAGGTGGGTAAACGCAATACACCAACTATTGTTGGAATAGATCTCTGGGAGAGCTTTTTTTGGGATGGACGGGCAAAAACTGCGCAGCAGCAAGCACTAATGCCAATTGTTGATCCCAAAGAGATGAATGCGACCATTCTTGGTGCGTTGACCAGACTTCGTGAAAGTGATGACTACCTGGCTGAGTTTAAGCAAGTGTTTCCGGGGGAAGGCATAACAGCTCAGACCTTGAGTAAAGCTATTGTTGCCTTTGAACGCACTATTAAGCCGCCACAGAGTAGGTTTATGACGTTTATTGAGCAGGCTTACCAAACACCTAAAAGCGCAGTTGATATTTTGAGCGTTCAGGAATTACTGGGCTTACACCTGTTTCGCACCAAAGCGCGTTGTATGACCTGTCATAATGGGCCTTTAATGAGTGATAATCAGTTTCATGTTACTGGGTTCCACTACTACCAGCGAAAATACCATGACGGCGGCCGCTTTGACATTACCGGCCGGTCAGCAGATTCCGGAGCCTTTCGAACGCCGTCCTTGTGGGCAGTATCGAAAACCGGCCCGTGGTTTCACAACGGGATCATGTCCAGTTTGAGTGGCATTATTGGTCAATATAATGCGGGCGGACCCAGGCCTAAGCCGAAAGAGCATCAATTAGACGATCCCAATTTTCCTAAAACAACAGATTTATTGGTGAAGTTAGAGCTTACGAAAGAAGAGCGAGAGGCACTTGAAGCGTTTTTAAAGATGTTATGAACGTCTGTTATTACTCATATTAAGGAAGCGAGATGAAAAAATGGACATTGACCGGTACTGTACTGGTAATACTGCTTTTAGGCTGGGCATATGCTTTTTTTGACGACAATGATTTGGCTGCTGTGTCGACTGTTGGAAGTGATAAAAACAGGCCACATTCACAGCCAGAGGAAACTTCAAAACAGGAAACAAATCCAGTTGAGCAGATTAGCGATGAAGGCAAGTCTGGCAAAGTAGTTGAGCCCACGTCAGATAGTGGTAACTCAGGAATAGCTGATTTACTTAAACGCTATTCTGCAAAGACTCCGCAAGAAATCTTAATAGGTTTGTCGATAGATGCAGAAGTATTGGGCAGCGAGACAGAGTTACTTTTAGCGTTAATCGAAACTGGCGTGATTGGCGTTAACGAGCCGTTGCGTGGTAGTGGTTTAGATAATCAACATTATACGGCACTGTATGCAGCTGTAACGAACAATAAAACCATTACTGTAGAGCAATTGCAGCGATTTCTGGCATTCGGCGCTTTCATTTCCAATAATAGCTCGTGGAGGAGGCTATTAAGTAGCATGGTCATAGAGGATGTGGAAATCCTGCCTGTTTGGTTAACCGCTGCAGGCCTCGGGCCAGAATATTACGATGAATTATACATAAGTTCACTGTCGTCCGGAGACGGTCGGCTGGCGGCCTATCTTAGTAACCTTGATGAATACGATGGCTCCGCAGTTTATACTGTTGAGCAAGCCACTACTGATGCGCTAAAAAAGCTAAATGATAAAGCCAATAGAAAATTTGGGGAAATACCCAGGAATTCCATTACCAATACGGCATCGTCAATACGAGGCTATCAAAAAAGAATTGAACAAGCTGAAATGCTAGTAACATTGGGTATTTTGGATGAGCTGCAAATTTTGCAGATAAATGAGCATATATTGCCGGGATTGAGAGAAAACCTGCAACAGAGCAAGGCGACATTTGAAGAATTAACCGAAGATAAATCTACCACAGGATATTGATATGAAAAGACAGCATAATCACCTACTTCAACTGTTATCAATTAAAACTCTTTTGCTACTGTGTTTATTGAATAATAACGTTTTCGCATCGACACTTCACTTTGGCGACAACGTTGATGCCGATAATATTATTCCCATATCTACGCTTCTTGCTAAACCAGAGCAATATCTCGATAAAGAGGTAACCATCGAAGGCACGATTGTTGGGGTGTGTGCAAAGCGCGGCTGCTGGGTAGATATTGCGTCTGATGCGCGTTTTCAAAAGTTACGTTTGAAGGTGCGGGATGGCGATATGGTGTTTCCCATGCACGCAAAAGGTCGAAAAGCCATCGCTACCGGAAAAATGTATGCAATTCATCTGTCAAAGGACCAAACACAAAAGTACTTAGCATCACTTGCTAAGCGCAACGGTGAGGAATTTGACCCAGCTTCGGTGACCCAAGGGATGGCGATTTATCAGGTTGAGCCAACAGGCGTAGACGTACTTGAGTAAGCATTCAAAAATAGGTATTAACTGGTTTAAACTGAATCGTACAATACACAGAGACATTGGCTATTTTTGTATAAGCCTGACCATAGTGTTTGCTGTGTCTGGTCTGGCGCTCAACCACGTACGGGATTTTAACCCAAACTATCAGGTCGAGCGCCGTGAAGCGCCAGTTGAGGTTGACTTTACGTTGACTGACGCCCAACTTAACCAGCAACTGCTCAGCGCTTTTGATATTGATAGCGGGGTGAAGGCAAGCTATTGGGAGTCGGCTAAAATCTACAGAGTATTTCTACCAGAAGGGCATACCATTACGCTTTCTTTCAGTGAGCAAAAAGCAGTTTATGAAGCAATAACGCCACGGCCTGTACTACCTGAATTTAATCGGTTACATCTTAATGAAGCTCGTCAAAATTGGGTGGTTTTTTCTGATGTTTACGCGCTTCTTTTACTCTATCTGGCACTATCCGCGCTGTTTATGGTGAAAGGAAAATATGGAGCATTGGGGAAAAAGCGTTGGTGGTTAACCCTGTTAGGTATGGCTATTCCTGTGTTTTATATCTTCTTTTAAAACTAGGGGCTGTTGATCTTTGCTGTACGATTTTTGGTCTATATGAAAGCATTTTAATCGCGGAGCAGTCCTGAAGGCATAGTTGTTCTACGTCAAAGGGCTGTGACAATGAGTAAAATGCTTTCATGACGACCCCTTCGGGCAGCGCCTGTGTATCATTTATACTGTGTTGACTGTTTTTGATTTAGCCCACTAGACCTGCAAACAGTCGCCTTGTCTAAATGATACACAGACTGCTGCAAAAGTGTACAGCAAAGATCAACAGCCCCTAATATCACAGCCGTTTATTATCATAAAGAATGATGAATATTTGACTCGTCTGGCTTGCAGCAAATCACTCCTGTGCATAAAGTGATAAGGAAAGCGTCGTATATAGCAGCCCGGGAAGACAATTTTGTTGCGATATTTCATGATTATGTTTGCGGTTTTCGCCTTATCTTTTGGCTGGTCAGTGGCAGGGGAAACAGGCACAAAGAAGGTAATTGTTGGCGCTCAGCTAACAGGGCTTTTCCACATTCCCGGCGAACATGAAGGCCCCGGGGTTTACCATGAAATTTTACAGCGGGCACTGGTAGAAAGCGGGTTGGACGACCAGGTTGAGTTGATTGTTATGCCCATGTCGCGGGCCAAACGCGGATTTGTTAATAAACAATATGCCTGTTATGCGCCGGGTATTACCAGTTTCGACCTGGAGGATACCAGCCTCGATTTGCAGGATGTACTGATCAGTGTACCGTTAAATAAGGCCATGGTGAGAGTCATTTCTCGCGATGAACAGCATATAGTACGCCAGGCCACTGACATTCCCGATCATGCCGTGTTAAGCATTGTGCGTGGTACGCCTTTAAGTAGTGACATGCTGGGGATCGTTGAGCGTGTGATGCACATTTTTGAAGTCAGCAGCGAAACGGAAAATGTGCAGATGCTTATTGATCATAAAGTCGATTACATCTTTTCTTTTTATCCGGATGTGTTGTTTGCCTACGAAGAACTGGGGATGGCTGAACTGCCCTATGCTAATGCATATTCGCCGCTGACCATGCACGATACCCTGATTTGTCACCCGGGCCACAAACCCCTGTTTAAAGCTATTAACCAAAAGCTCGAGGAGTTTGCCCGAAGCGGGGTATTAAATGAGATGCTGGGCGACTTAAACATGTTTACCGAGCCTCAAGAGCCCGGTATTCAGTAATGGCGTTAGTCATTTTGATTTTTTAACTGTTCTTCTGCGTAGCCCTTTGGCGGCGGTGTCCAGCCTCGTCGCTTGGAGTGGTTGTCGTGCAGATCCGATTTAAGCGCGTCATCAATCAGTTGTTGTAACTCCATAAACAGCTCGCGATAGTTATTATCGAAACGCTCGCCACTGGCATCGTCTTTCCAGGCTTCGTAAAGTACGTCACTTTGCTGGGCTTCTATATCGCGGTAGGCATGCTTTTGTCGCTCGGCCTGAAACGGGTGTACGCCCAGTGAACGTAGTGCCTGAGCACCCATTTCCAGCGCCGAATGATAGGTTTCGGAAATCAGGTAATCGGCACCCGCCTGGCGCAACCGGTAGCCATGGCCACGGTCGAAGGCACGCACCAGCAGCTTAAGCTCAGGATGGGCTAATTTTACGTACTTTACCATTTCAACGGCGGTTTCCCGGTCGTCTATAGCAATTACCATTAAGCTGGCTTGTTCAATGCCTGCGGTGTCGAGCATGCCCGGTTTTGAGGCGTCACCAAAGTAGGCCTGGGTGCCTATCTGACGCATCAGGTCGACTTGCTCTGAACGAATATCCAGGATCACGGTTTTAAAATCGTTAGCCACCAATAAGCGGTTTACGATTTGCCCGAAACGTCCTATCCCAGCAATAATTACGTTGCCTTTATCGTCTACCGTGTCATGCTGGCGGCTGCCGCTGCCATGCATGTAACGGGGCATAATCACCCGTTCAAATAAAATAAACAGTCCCGGTGTTAAAAACATCGACAAAGCCACCACCATTTGCAATAACGCAATCAAATCGGTGGCCAGAACGTTGTTCTGTGCCGCGAAGCTAATTAATACAAAACCAAATTCTCCGGCCTGGGCCAGGCTTAGCGTTAGCAGCCAGCGATTACTGCCTTTTAAATCAAACAGCAGAGCAATCAGCAACAGCACCAGCGCTTTTAACACCATAACCCCAAGAGTAATACTGAGGATCAGTACCCAGTTTTCGATGAGCGTGGCAAAGTGAATACCAGCCCCTACAGTAATAAAGAACAGGCCTAGCAACAGCCCTTTAAACGGCTCAATATTGGCTTTGAGTTCGTGACGAAATTCACTGTTGGCCAGCACCACGCCAGCCAGAAAAGCGCCGAGGGCAGGGGAGAGCCCAACCAGCCCCATTAAAGCGGCAATGCCGATAACCAGCATCAACGCCGTAGCAGTAAAAATTTCACGCAGTCCCGAGGAAGCCACAAAGCGAAACAGCGGTCGGCTCAGGTAATGGCCGCCAACAGTGACAAACGCTATGGAGGCGATAATAACTAGCCCGTACAGCCAGCCTGGCAGCCCTTCTACCAGGCTGTCGCCATGACCGGCGCTCTGACTGGCAGTCTCATTGATTGCACTCGCCAGCTCAGGTAATGCCAATAACGGGATAAGCGCCAGCATCGGAATAACGGCGATGTCCTGAAATAGCAGAATCGAAAAAGCCCCCTTGGCCCCTTCGGTGTGTTGCAGGCCTTTTTCCTGAAAGGTTTGCAGTACAATGGCGGTGGAGGAGAGCGCAAAGATAAGACCAATAGTCAGCGCTACCTGCCAACTCAGGCCGGCTAGCATAGCGATACCGGTGATAACCGCAGAGGTGAGCAGCAACTGTAAGCCGCCCAGGCCCAGTAAGCGCAGCTTCATGTTCCATAAGGCTCTGGGCTCGAGCTCCATTCCCACCAAAAACAGCATCATTACCACGCCAAACTCGGCAAAATGTTGAATGGCGTTAGTTTCCTCACCCTCCAGGCCGAGCACCGGGCCAATTATCAGGCCGGCAATCAGGTAGCCAAGTACTGAGCCCAGCCCGAATCGTTTGGCCACCGGCACGGCAATAACCGCCGCCAGTAAATAAATAAACGCCTGAAGAAAGTAACCGGTCATGGGTGAAGGTCCTGTTCGTCAAAATAGCAGGTGAGGTTTTGTAGCTGACGCGCTTTGCTGATATCCAGTTCACCTTGTGCCAGCGTATCAAGCAGTTTAATCCATAGTGCCGAGTGTTGAGTAATGCGGTGCTCTTCCTTTGCGGTGCGCGAGCCAAATAAGGCGAAAGGGGCCAGGTAGGTTAACTGGGTAATACTGGCCATTTGTTCTAGCGGCTGGAGTAACTGGCGCAGGGTAAAATGATTAAACCCATCGGTTTGGTAGGCTTCTTCGCGTCCGCCGGCCGACACCGCACAGAAAAAATGCTTGCCCTTAAGTGCATCGCCTCCTTTGCCATAGGCGAATCCGTATTCAAGTACCAAATCCTGCCACTCTTTTAACAGGGCAGGGGTTGAGTACCAGTAAATGGGAAACTGAAAAATAATCACATCGTGCTCAAGCAGGCGTTGTTGTTCACGCTCGATATTGATATTAAAGTCCGGATATTCGGCATATAAATCTACCGACGTCACCGCCTTGTGTTGTTTTGCGGCGTTAAACAGAACACCGTTGACCTCCGATCTCGCCTGCGAAGGATGGGCGAACAGTAACAGTATACGGCAGGGGGATGGGCTGGCTTCAGTAGACATTCAGGGTCCGGTATATAATTGAGTCTGGTTGAAAATGAGGCTTTTATCAGAATTATTCAAGTCCTACCACAGGCTAGCAATTCCCTTCCGGTTGTAAAACTTATCAAAGAATTGGAAATGAAAAGAAACGGCTTTGTAAAGGCTGCTTTTGGAGCGTTGAATCAAGTAAAAAATGGCATAACTTACACCTATTAAGCATAGAATTACTTTGCATACATAACGTATAATGCAAGGCATCAAATAAAAAAAGCAATAGTCCTTCCGGATAAAATTAGGCTGCTAAAGCAGCGCACGGTTGGCTCTGTATTCCTACAAAAAACACTCGCGTTTTATTCGTTTACGCTGCCAGGTTTATATCACCAGTTTAAACAGGCGCACACTCATTTAGTTAACTGGCTACGGCCATGTGTTTAAGGTTGTTTATGTCTGCACCACAAATTAAACAGGGCGCAGCGGTCTGGCCTATTCTGGCTATGGCGCTCGGAACCTTCGTTCTTGGACTAACCGAGTTTTCGGCAATGTCCATGCTGCCCTTAATTGCTGAATCTTTCAGCGTCACCCCCTCGTTGGCAGGTAACGTGATCAGTGCCTATGCCATCGGTGTGGTGATTGGTGCGCCATTGTTTATGCTGCTGACCAATAAAACCAATCGTCGCACCGCGTTAATTGTGTTTACCGCAATGATTTTGTTGGGCAATGGTTTAAGTGCGATTGCTTCATCCTTACCGGAGCTGGTGGTTTACCGGGTACTTTCCGGTTTACCTCATGGCGCTTATTTTGGTACGGCGTTGCTGGTTGCTTCCGGCATGGCTCCTAAGGGGAAGCGCGCAACCTATATGTCTAAAGTCTTTGCCGGGCTTACTATTGCAACCATCGTGGGCGTGCCCATGGCAACCCTGGTTGGGCAAAACCTGAGCTGGCGGGTGTGTATGGCCATTGTAGCCGTGCTGGCGTTTGTCACCATGTTTTTGATTTATCGCCTGGTACCCAGCAGCCCGGTAACCAATCCAACCCGGTTGCGGGAAGAGTTCGGTGTACTGAAAAACAAACTGGTGTGGTCTATCTCCGGTATTATCTTTGTTGGTTTTGGCGGGGTGTTCTGTATTTATACTTATCTGGCTGACACCATTATTAACGTGACGGAAACCCCGGAAGTGACCATTTCCATTGCCATGATGATGTTTGGTATTGGCACCACAATTGGTAACCTGGTGATCAGTAAACTGGCCGATCACTCGCCGTTAGCCACAACCGGTATTGCCCTGTTATGCAGTGTTGCCATTGCTATTATGTACGTGTTTGCGGCGGGTAATATCTGGTGGTTATATGTCACGGTATTCCTGCTCGGGGCCAGTGTTGGTCTGGCAGCTGTGATTCAGTCGATGTTGCTGGACGTATCGCCCACCGGGCACGCCATGATCGGCGCACTGGTGCAATGTGCCTTTAATACCGCCAATGCTATCGGCCCCTGGGTAGGCGGCGCTTTGCTGGCTTCCGGCGCGTCGTTCAATGAAACCGGCTATGCGTCAGCAATGCTGTTTGTGGGCGGCTTTATCATGTGGGCCCTCAGCTACCTGCAGATGCGTAATCGTAATATGTTGCCAGCAGCGAGCTAACCGCCATCAATAGTTAAAGGGAGCTTCCGCTCCCTTTTTTATGATTTGATCAACAAGTTACTGGCGTAACTTGTAATGCCGGTGTGGGTAATTTGTAAAAGTTGTAAAGCCAACCACGGTTTTCTTAAAATAACCCCACATTTACTCTTAGAGTTATTGCATCCTGATGAAATATCAGGTTACTCTGAATGAGCGAAATCGATTAAGAAACGCCTCAGACGGGAATAATTACAACAACCTGTCGATTGATATCTGGTAAGAAGTAATAACAATAATTCGAAAGATTACCCTGTCAGTTTCGCTATAAAAATCCAATTTTCTTCAACGTTCGGTGTTTAGCTGAATGACTTAGGACCTTGCCTTTTTGCATTAATGCGATGCGGTATTAAATTGAGTCTGGGCATCGATATTCGATGGCAGATACGTTGCAAGGAACTCTCATGCAAGATGAATCGCTGGACAAAAAGTCCATCTTTTCCGTATTTACAGAATATAAGTCGTCACTTGCCAGAGTAGTAAAACGCTACTTACGAAAAGAAAGTGATGTAGACGATATATTGCAGGAAGCGTTTCTTCAGACCTACGCTGCAGACCGTTCAACACCAATCCAATTGCCTAAAGTCTATTTATTTAAAACGACCAAGAATCTGGCAGTGCGTGAAAACTCAAAAATATCCACAAAATTAACGGAATATATAGAGGATTCTGCCGACTCGGTTCTCATAAGTGATGATAAGGATGCATTTGAGTTGTTGTCTGAGCAACAGGAACAAAAACTGTTGCTCGAAGCAATTGCATTGTTACCGGAGCAGTGCCAACGGGTGACTAAACTCCGGTTAATAAATGGTGTTAGAATTAAAGACATTGCTGTCATGCTGAATATTTCAGTTAGTACCGCAGAAAAACATATAGCCAAAGGGCTCGAACGGTGCGATGAATATGTGCGTCAGGCATTAACGACGGCGATTCAGCAACAAGACAATGTAGATAACAAGCAAAAGCAGAGTAACTGATAATGACTCAGGTGGTTAACTTTCCATCCACAGAAGATTCGGTAAGCCGGACTGCTGCACTATGGGTGGCCAAAATGGACAGTGGCGAGCTTGATGCAGAGGAACAACGGGCATTAAATGAATGGATAGCACTTGATCCAACCCATAAAACAGAGCTTATTCGCTTGGCAAAACTGTGGGACAAAATGTCTGATATCGGCCAAAGAGAGGCCGGTAGAGAAAGCCTCTCTAACGAGACACCAATAAAAAATACCAAGCGTGGCAGGTTTAGAGAGTTTGCATTAAAAACAGCAGCCTGTTTAGCTATTGCGCTAGCAATTCCAACGGCTGTGTATGTTCAGGAACGCTCTTCGGCATTATCGACAAATGGCCATTTTCTGACCGAAGTCGGGCAACAGCGAAATCTTGAATTAGCTGATGGCTCGGAGGTTTTCCTGAATACTAATACGGTGATCGATGTTGATTATACTCTCGACCGTCGGGTGATTAATCTGCTTAAAGGTGAGGCAAACTTTGACGTCGCACCGGACAAAACACGACCTTTTGTGGTTAAGGTAAAAAATGGCGATGTCCAGGCGCTGGGTACCAGTTTTTCGGTGCGGGTGGCTAACGATCAGGTTAACGTTCTGGTTTCACATGGTACTGTCAGAGTCAATGCCAGTGATAATGCGCCGGATGCTTCTTCTCAGTCAACAGATCCTGCTATTAAAACGCGCACCTCTGTTGTGGTGGGTGCTGGCAAGCAGGTTATTTTTAATGAGAAAGCCGTTGATTCTGTGACTCAGCAAGATGAGGTTTCACTGGCTCAAAAGCTTTACTGGAAAAAAGGTTTTCTGGCCTTCGACGATGAGAATTTGTCGTCGGTGGTTGAGGAAGTTTCACGCTATACCAAATACAACATCGTCATTGCCGATCCCGATATTCGCACTTTGCGAGTCGGTGGTTTTTATCCGATTGATAATCTTGAAACTGTATTTACCTCGTTAGAGATGAATCTTGGTCTCAGGGTTAAAAAAGTGGGTGAAAATGCTTACTACATTATGAAATCTTCATGATTGTATGAGCAATTTTTAGGCTTCAAACAAAAATATTATAAATTATTTTATTTGGAGTGGTGGTTTTTTTCTTTTCGTTTCTCTTAAGAGGTAAGGCTAGGTCGTCAACGGTAGAGACTGTTTAGTCTTTGTGAACCATTGAGCGGTTTAGCCCAGAGTGGGAAATTAGTTGATTAGTAAGGTTTGTACATTAATAGCGTTGGTCCTGCTGATTGGATGTGCCGCATTATGTCCCGTGCGAGCGCAGTCATCTGCAGAGCAAAATGCGATTTATTTCGACATTCCTGAGCAGTCAGCCAGTGACGGGTTGCGACGTTTTGCGCAGCAATCCGGATTGGCATTAATTTTCCCGCAAACACTGGTGGCCGAATGCACAACTAACGCATTACAAGGTCATTACCTTATCGAAGAAGGCTTAAAAAAGTTGCTAGCCGATACCTCCTTACAGGGTATTGTTCATTCTGGTTCTACCCTGGTGGTAAAACCAATGAAACCGGCACACAAGCAACAGCAACCTTCTTCTGACAACTTTGAGAGAACAGAAGAAATGAAAGGTTTGAAGGGAACGCTTACAGTCGGGGCGGCCGTTGCTGCTGCACTCGCATCCTCACAATTATCTGCGCAAGAAGTTGAAGAGGCTCAGGAAGCCAAAGCAGGTAGTGAATTTGAGAATATTGTTATCACAGGTGTTCGCGGTAGTCCGCGATCTGTCATCGAAAGTCCAACGCCCATTGATGTGTTCTCCAGCGAGCAATTAGAGCGTCAGGGTCAAGTTGGTTTGTTTGAATCTTTACGTTATCTGGTGCCGTCTTTAAACCTGCCACAGCGCGCTGGTGGAGGCACAGCAACATTTATCGCTTCAGCCGGACTTCGAGGCTTAAACCCAGACCAAACTCTGGTATTGGTTAATGGTAAACGCCGTCATAAAACCTCGCTTATCAATACCAGTACCGGCTTATTCAGTGGTTCTGCCGGTGTCGATTTAAACATGATCCCATCGTCAGCCATTAAACGGATTGAAGTCTTGCGTGACGGTGCATCAGCCCAATACGGCTCAGATGCCATTTCTGGTGTAGTCAACATCATCCTCAAAGATAACAATGAGGGAGGTAAAGTGACTACCAGTACCGGCGCTAACTTTGACCGTGGTGATGGTGAGGTTAAAACACTGGGTGTAAACAGCGGCTTTAACATTGGTGATGATACTTTCGTTAACTTCTCATATGACTTTAACGACAAGAAGATCTCAAACCGTGCACGCCCGGTAGCTTTGCCGGAAGATGGCGGGCTGGCCTTTTTCCCTCTGTTGGATGATGGCAGCTACGACCCGCGTGAGTACACCATGGATCGTCTGATCACCAAGAATTTTGGTAATTTTCCGCAAACAGTTAATTCCTTCGCTTTAAACGCAGGTATGGAGTTGGATTCGGCACAGGTATACTTATTTGCTACCTACGCTACTCGTGATTCAGAATTAATTTTTACTTACCGCCGTCCAACCGATGCGCGTAATGTGCCGGAGATTTTTCCATTTGGTTTCCGTCCGGTTGAAGAGATCCGCGAAGATGATTTTGAAGTGGTAGCCGGGGTGAAAATGTACGCCATGGGCTTCGACTGGGATGTCTCGGCCAGCTATGGTTCGGATAAAGCAGACTGGCACAATCTTGAGGGGCTTAATGCTAGTCTGGGGGTAGCCAGTCCCACCTCATTTTTCTTAGGTGAAATGAACGCTGATGAAGCCATTGCCCAGTTCGATGCGACACGCGCTATCCTGCTTGATGGCAGTGACATGCAGTTTTCGTTTGGTATGCAATATCGTTATGAAGGCTTTGAAATTGTCCGTGGTGAAGAACTGAGCTATCTCGATGGAAATACTGGTGCAGCGCCTGGCGCCCAAGGCTTTCCCGGTTTTGAACCTGAAGCTGAAAACGATGTGTCGCGTAATAACATAAACGGTTACGTGGACGTATCATGGGATGTCACTGACAAGTTATTTGTAGCAGGGGCTATGCGCTACGAGAGCTTTACAGACTCTGCCGGTAACGAAACACTGTTTAAACTTAATTCCCGATATGAAATCACTGATGAAGTGGCATTCCGAGCTTCCGCCAGTACTGGTTTCCGCGCTCCCAGTATACAACAGCTTGGTTTCCGGGGTAGTCGTGGTCAGTTTGTTGATTTGGACAATGATGGAGAGGCAGAAACCATTGTCTTGCGCCAAACATTACCTGCCACTGCACCTGCGGCCCAAGCTCTGGGCGCAGAACCACTGACACCTGAAAAATCTACAAACTTCAGTGCAGGCCTGACATTCACCCCGGCTTCCAATCTCTCGGTTACCCTCGATGTGTACCAGATTGATGTGGATGATCGTATTGCAATGTCCACCCAGTTTAATCGTGGTGATACTCGGGCGGCAGATGGTGGCGGTTCAATCGGTGATCAAATTTCACTGCTTCTTGATGCGGCAGGCTTTGACCAGTCGTTGGGTGCAGTAAACTACTTTACCAATGCCATTGATACGCGAAGCCGCGGTGTTGATGTTGTTGCGACCTGGTCACCTGAACTCTCGTACGGCGATATCACGTTAAGCGGTGCCTTTAACTACAATTCCGTGGATGTGGTGCATGTGGATGAGAACCCGGAAGAGCTCTCGGGGTTAGTATTAGCCGATGGTTCGCAGATTGAACAATTTGATCGTGCACGACTGGGGACTTACACCGATGCAGTGCCTGATTACAAGTCAACATTTTCAGCCAATTATTCCGTTGATGGCTGGTTAGTCAATGCCCGTGCAACCTTGTTTGGCCCATGGAAAGTCATTGCCGCCACAGCAGAACAGGATCGAGACAATGATGCTCAGTGGATCGTTGATTTGGAAGCTGGCTATGTGTTTGAAAACGGTGTTGAACTGTTTGCCGGGGCGAATAATATCTTCAATACCTATCCTGAAGAACGTTCAATGAATGCCTTTGGTACAGGCTTTTACGATACCTATTCACCCTATGGATTCACGGGTGGAAGCTGGTACCTGAGAGCAGCCTACGCCTGGTAACCGGATGAGCTTCGTAAGCGGGGCCGAGTGGTGCCGCTTTTCTCCTTTTCAATAACAAAGAATTCAATTATGACCCATTTAAGAAAGCTAGTATTACTCGGCGGTTTGCTGAGTCTGCTATTAGTCGGCTGTGATACTTCAACTTCAGGTTTGGCAGAACCTAGGGCGACAGAATCAGCTCAACAAGCAAGCGGTACCGAAATAATCTGGGACAAATTTGGCGTCCCTCATATCTATGGTGATGATGCCGCTTCAGTATTTTACGGCTTCGGCTGGTCTCAGGCCAAGAGCCAGGGCGATGTTGTACTACGATTATATGGCCAGGCCAGAGCTCGTGGTGCAGAATACTGGGGGGCGGAATATGAAGATACCGACAAATGGTTACTTGGCAATGACGTACCCGAGCGAGGCAGGCAATGGTATGACCAACAATCTGACGCATTTAAACAAAACCTGGATGCTTTTGCTCAGGGAATAAATGACTATGCCACAAAGCATGGTGACACCATTGATCCTGAGGTGCTAAAAGTACTGCCGGTATCGGGTGTAGACGTGGTTACCCACGCGCATCGCCTGATGAATTTTATTTATGTGGCGAATCCGCGAAGAGTGATTGGTAATGCCGCGCCACCGGTGAAATCTGGCTCCAATACTTATGCTGTGATGCCACAAAAATCCAAAAGTGGTAATACACTGTTGTTACAAAACCCTCATTTACCCTGGGTAACCGGATTCTTTACTTACTATGAAGCACATTTGATTGGACCGGATTTTGAAATGTACGGCGCAACCCAAGTGGGTTTGCCCGTTATTCGCTTTGCGTTTAATCAGAATATGGGGATATCCAATACCGTTAACGGCATGCTGGGGGCAACCTCTTATCATCTTACGTTACAGGATGAAGGTTATGTGTTTGATGGCGAAGTGCGTGAGTTTGAGTCGCAAACCAAAACCTATAAAGTACTTCAGGAAGATGGGGGGTTGATTGAAAAATCACTGCTGGTTAGGAAAACTGTACACGGTGCCGTTTTTGAGCGGGATGATGGTGAGATTATCGCCCTGCGCGTAGCGGGTCTGGATCGCCCCGGCATGCTGCAACAGTACTTTGATATGCTTCAGGCCAAGGACTTTGACGAGTTTCAGACCATTATGAAGCGCCTGCAAATACCTACCTTTAACATTACATATGCAGATAAAGCCGGTAACATTGAATACCTCGATAACGGTATTCTGCCCAAACGTGATACAGGCGATATGACGTTCTGGAAAGGACTTGTACCGGGGGATACTTCTGAATACTTGTGGGATGAAATCCACAGTTATGACGAATTACCCAAAGTGATTAATCCGCCCAGTGGATTTGTGCAAAATGCTAATGATCCACCCTGGGTTGCAACCTACCCACCAGTATATAAACCAGAAGACTTTCCTGATTATGTTGCGGTTAAGGGGCCTATGTCGTTCCGTGCTCAACAAGCAGTAAAAATGATGGTGGAACGCGACAAGTTAAGCTTTGATGATTTTGAAGAAATCAAAACATCTACCTATGCGCTGATGGCTGATCGTATGTTGGATGAGTTGCTGGCTGCTGCCGCTGGTGATGAAGATCCTGATATGCAGGCTGCGGTTAAATTGCTCTCTGAGTGGGACCGCACATTCGCTGAAGACAATCGGGCAGGTATGCTGTTTGAAGCTTTTGCTACCGAATTCTCCGGTCCGCCACCACGTTTTCTTGGCAAAAATAATTATAAAACGCCGTGGTCTCTGGATGCGCCCATTACTACACCAGTTGGTCTGAACGACGCTGCAGAAGCCGTGGAAATGTTACGGGTAGCTATTGCGAAAACCAAAGAAAAATACGGCAGGATTGATCCGCGCTTTGGCGACATCAACCGCTTCATTATAGAAGACGTTAACTTACCCGGTCACGGCGGTTTCGGTAATTTAGGCGCGTTTAATGTAATCACCTGGATGGATCCGGATGGCGATGGGATTCGCGAGCCATATCACGGTGAAACCTGGGTTTCTATGGTTGAATTCTCCACACCAATCAAAGCAAAAGGGATGATGGCGTACGGTAATTCACGTCAGAAAGGCTCGGCGCATTATTCAGACCAATTGCAATTTCTGCATAACGATGAGTATCGGACGTTGTGGCTGCAACGCAGCGAAATTGAAGCCAATGCTGAAGCAAAAGACGTGCTGACTCAACCATAGGAACAACACATGAAAAAGACGATGATTAGTCTCTGTGTTGTGACCTCTTACGCTGCCTGTGCTCAGGCGGCGACAACGCAGAGTTTTAGCTCGGTACAAACCGACATGTTTGCCCAGAAAGGATCGGTATCTCAGGCATGGGGAGACTATGATAACGACGGTGATCTGGATTACTTGATTTCAATTAAAGGCGGCGAAGTCAGATTGTATCGCAATGACAACGGAATGTTCGTTAGCGTTGGCGCTGAACTTGGATTGCCCGTTTCTGGCGATCAAATTCGCGGCGTGTCCTGGGGCGATTATGACAACGATGGCTACCTGGATATTATTGGCGGCTCTAATGAATACCCTTTTGCCAGCCGTTCCTATGTCTGGCATAACCAACAGGGTAAGGGCTTTAAAGAAGTTGGCGTGGAAACTGGTCTGGCGAATCATGGCCGCATTAGTCGGCAAACCAACTGGGTTGATGTGAATAATGACGGTCAGTTGGATGTGTATGCTGCTGACCGTGCCGGCGCAAACGCGTTATTTTACAATCAGGATGGTAAGTTTATCCCGGCTGGATCTGAATCAAAAGTTTATGACGTGCGCTGGACAGTAGGCGCCTGCTGGTTTGATATTGATAGCGATGGCGACCTGGACTTGTTCCTCGCTAATCAAAACGGTCAGACCGATGCAGTGGCCCGTAATGATCAAGGTATATTCACCGATATTGCTAAAGAGCTGGGGATGGAGCAAAGCGGCCGCTCTCGCGCCGAAGGTGGCGTAGGTTGTGCCGTTGGTGACTTTAATAATGATGGCCATCTGGATTTGTACGTGGCGACCTACGGACTAAACCTGCTATACCAGAATAATGGTGATGGTAGCTTTACTGAAGTTGGTAAAACCATGGGTGTCCAGGAGCCGGATCATACGGTGGCGGCAGCCTGGGGCGATTATGATAATGACGGATTGTTAGACTTAATTGCGGTGGGATATCACAAGGTTGATGGGGTTTCAGAACCCTATGGCAAGCTATATCACAATACCGGAAGTGGCTTTGCTGTGGATGAGCGTTTCCCTGAGCTGATAACCGCCGGTGATCATGGCGTTGAATGGGTCGACTACAATAATGATGGAGCGTTAGACCTCTCGGTCACTGATGGTTATGGCGATACCGGAGGCCATTTTGTATTCCGTAATCATTTGGAGGATGAGGCTACAGCCCGTATGTTATCGATTCTGGTGACTGACAGTAACGGACATTATACCCAGGCTGGTGCTGAAGTACGCTTTTACAATCAGACCGGCGAGATTCTGGGTACCCGAATGGTATCTACGGGCGGTGGGTATAATGCGCAAAGTGCGCGTCCGGTTTATTTTGCTGCGCCTGAGCTGGCACCGGTGAAAGTAAAGGTCCGGTTTATGGGGAAGGCAGAACCTGTCGAGGTGACTCTGTCGCCTGATGAGTTTAGTCATCGACCCTATGTTATCCAGCGGCCAGAATAAGTGGTGAGGAAGACCACTCGGCTAATTTCAGTATCTAATGAGTCCCTAATTGTCTGTTGAATGATTCAATAAGGCAAGGTTGTGACTGGCCTGGCTCGCCATTATGGCTCGCCGTAATGGC
>Ga0208204_100060_pt1 | contig 79160 bp, 67 predicted proteins | sample DeeseametaMP2252_FD_184173 | JGI IMG/M metagenome (GOLD analysis project Ga0208204, IMG submission 184173) | Marine microbial communities from the Deep Pacific Ocean - MP2252 (SPAdes) | ecosystem: Environmental > Aquatic > Marine > Oceanic | place: West of El Salvador, Pacific Ocean | collected...
GTCATGAAAGCATTTTACTCATTGTCACAGCCCTTTGACGTAGAACAACTATGCCTTCAGGACTGCTCCGCGATTAAAATGCTTTCATATAGACCAAAAATCGTACAGCAAAGATCAACAGCCCCTAGTTAAGGTTTTTGTTACAAGCACTTTTTCGGTTTGGGCAAGCCTGCCAGCTTTGTAGCCTGTTTGGCCGGGCCTTTTGGAAACAGGCGCTGCAGATAGCGGCTATTGCCTTTTTCCGGCCCGTATTTTGCTGCCATCGCCTTTACCAATGCTCGAATCGCCGGACTTGTTTCATATTCAAGATAGAATTCCCGAACAAACAACACCACCTCCCAGTGAGCCTCGGTAAGCTCAATACCCTCCTGTTCGGCTAAAAACGGCACCATATCTTGCTGCCATTGCCGGTAATCGAGAAGGTAACCGAGTTTATCAGTAGGGTATGATTGCCCCTGCCATTCAAACTGAAAGTTGTCGCTCATGGTAAGATGTTAATCCACTGCTGGTGTTGTTGATGAAGTTGGCAGAGTTTACCAGATGATACGGGAGCTTCCACAGCCACGCCTCGTTCGGCACAATCGTTTTCCATGGCGAATATCGATAACTCCGGGTAAGCGCTGCGAAGTGCATTAAACGCATACACTCCGTCACCGCAACACACTACCATATCAGTTGCCGTGAGGCTGTTTAACAAAGCCTCTGCACTGCTATCAAGATGAAATGAAGCATAACGTACAAGCATTAAAAGGTTACCGTGTGATCAGATTGTTTTAATAACTCGCGCAGTGCGCTAGCATCGAGTAATTCCAGATCGTCCTCATCAACGCCCAAGTCGGCAACGGTCAGTTGTAAAGCGGTTAAAGACGCCTGACAAACGTATACCGGCTCGATATCGTAAAAAGGTAATACCCGGGCTTGCTTTAATTGATTCTTGCGCGCTGCCGGTTGCTGGTTTGCTAATAACTGCAGTACCCCTTTACCGCTGAATACCACCTGGCATTCGTGACCGTAGTTGGTTGATGCCAGAGCAAACTCAATGCCGTCTGCCGCTTGTTGAGAAGCGTAGGGCGCCTGGGTTAATAAAACTGTGATAGTCGCCATTAAAATTGCACCAGCTTTGTGGAAGTGTGCAGAAATGTGAAAAACTCGCCCAGACCCACTTGTTTAAACGGCTCAAACAAATTGTGCTGACTTAAGCCTGCTTGCTCGGCCTGCTCGGCATTCACTATTCCCCGTTTACTGGCAGCTCCTACACAAACTAATAATGGAATAGCATGATCTACAGCCAGACTTTGCCATGCCTTGGTTAAATCAACTTCACTGGAAGAGGCGTCCACAAGGCCGTTGGCATGATAAACACCGGCCTGGTAAAAGAAGATTTGATCGATACTCTGGCCCTCGTTGATGGCGGCACGGCAAAATGCCACTGCATCCAGACAAGCAGTTAACGATTCGGGGGAACTGGTGATTAAAACTGAAATTCGATGCATAAAACAAAAACACCCCTTAACGGGGTGTTTTCTCAGAACGTGCTGTGCCGATTAATCATCGCCACCGAATGCACCCAGCAATTGCAGCAGGGAGACAAACAGGTTGTAGATGTTCAGGTACAGGCCCACTGTGGCACGGATGTAGTTAGTTTCACCGCCGTGAATGATACGGCTGGTATCAAACAGAATGAAACCAGACATCAGGAACACGATAGCCGCGTTAATGGCCAGGTGTACCGCCGGTACAGAGAAGAAGATGTTTGCAATCGCAGCAACGACTACCACCATCATACCCACGAACAGGAAGCCACCCATGAAAGAAAAGTCTTTCTTAGTGGTTAGTACGTAAGCCGACAGTGCAAAGAAAATTAATGCAGTACCGCCAAGCGCCTGTGCAATCAGGGCAGGGCCACCGGGGATTGATGCATAAAAGCTAAGCATGTAGCCCAGAGAGCCACCCAGCAGGCCGGTGAAGGCAAAAATCCAGTAGATACCTGAGGCAGAGTCTGCTTTCTTGTGTACTACAAAAAGAGTGATGAACGCACCGATTGTCATAACCAGTGAGGTGATAGGTGAAATGCCAATAGCCATAGTGACACCAGCACACACGGCACTGAATAATAGCGTCATGGCTAACAACATGTAAGTATTACGCAAAACCTTATTGGTTTCTAAAACCGAAGGCCTTGATGCACTAGTATACACCGAACGATTATCCATTGTTTCCTCCAATAGGACAGGCAGAATTTAACAAAACCATATTACGTTATAATTTAGTGCATTTGTATGGGTTTTAGTTCCGTTTTTCAATAGGTAAAAGCTATCACCGGGCTTAATTTATGGTTTTTTTGTTAGCGGCAGAGAAATAATCGTATTTTTGCTTAAAACTCAGGCAAACAATTCGTTTTTTAAAATTAACCCTTTACAGTCATAAAAATTTCATTAAGATTCGCATCACTTCAGGAGAGTTGGCAGAGTCCGGTTGAATGCACCTGACTTGAAATCAGGCGAAGGGTCAAACCTTCCGGGGGTTCGAATCCCTCACTCTCCGCCATATTAAAGAAATCCGCACATGTTGCGGGTTTTTTATTGCCTGTAGAAAAGTGATAACCCTTATTGTGAGGGTGAGAACCCCCGGGTGGGGTTTGACAAATCGACAGGATAGTCGATTTGCACAGCCTTCAGGCTGCCCTTAATTTATTAAGGGTGAGCGCCATGGACGGCGCGAATGAATCCCTCACTCTCCGCCATATTAAAGAAATCCGCACATGTTGCGAGTTTTTTATTGCCTGAAACAAAATAGTTAAGCTAAACGTGAGGGTGAGAATCCCCGGGTGGGGTTTGACAAATCGACAGGACAGTCGATTTGCACAGCCTTCAGGCTGCCCTTAATTTATTAAGGGTGAGCGCCATGGACGGCGCGAATGAATCCCTCACTCTCCGCCATATTAAGAAACCCGCACATGCTGCGGGTTTTCGTTGGACGATAAAAGTCTAAACGCCGTTGAGAATCCTAGGTCAGGAGGCTCACTTAAAAAGTTTGGATAGGTCATTTGCTTAAATGATTAGAGCTTTCGGACCCTATAAACAGTGATCGAAGTGGAGTTTAATTAAATTATTAAGCAAAAATTCACCGCCAGTGACGCTTTTCTAAGCAAATGGTTTAGTTACTTAAAGTTTCCCTTTACAGACACAAAAATATCATTATGATACGCATCACTTCAGGAGAGTTGGCAGAGTCCGGTTGAATGCACCTGACTTGAAATCAGGCGAAGGGTCAAACCTTCCGGGGGTTCGAATCCCTCACTCTCCGCCATATTTAAGAAACCCGCACACGCTGCGGGTTTTTTATTGCCAGAAACAAATTAGCTAAGCTAACCGTGAGGGTGAGACCCCCCCGGTAGGGGTTTGACAAATCGACAGGATAGTCGATTTGCTCAGCCTTCAGGCTGCCCTTAATTTATTAAGGGTGAGCGCCATGGACGGCGCGAATGAATCCCTCACTCTCCGCCATATTTGAGAAACCCGCAGATGTTGCGGGTTTTTTATTGCCTGAAACAAATTAGCTAAGCTAAATGTGAGGGTGAGACCCCCCGGGGTGGGGTTTGACAAATCGACAGGATTGTCAATTGGCACGGCTTGGATTGCTGACTTCACTATCCAGACATTACACCCAACCACAGAAATGCCAATATTTACCATTTGTAACAATTTTCCCCGAATCAAATCGTTTTGCTCAATAGCCGTTGCAGCCAGTCTTTTCTCACCATAAATTTGTAAAGGTAAAAAGGGATCAAAGGTTTATAACCAGCGTGAGGGGTTATAAAACAAGGTAGCCAGCGGCATACCTGTGCCCGACAAGCTGTATCTCATGCAGGCGATTACCATCACCGATAACAGAATCCCTGATGTTTACAGGTTGCACAGTTGGCTTTTCAGCTATTGACCTGTGGGTAAAATTGGTCGAGGTTATAAAGAGACAGAAAAAAGTAGTTACTATAACAACACAACGCCGCAAAGGAAGGTAACCCAAATGCAAAGACGAGATTTTATTAAGTTGGGAGGCGTTGGTATGGCCTCCTTGGTACTCCCGGTATCAGGGATAGCAGTGTCAGCCGAACAGTTGCTGGACAAGCCCATGGATGTTGCCTACAAGAAAAAGCTGGCCGATATTGCGCTGAATGCAGCTAAAGCAAAAGGTGCTACTTATGCAGACGTGCGAATTGGCCGTTATCTGAATCAGTTCCTCACAACCCGTGAAGCCAATGTCGATAACATTGTTAACAGAGAGTCTGCGGGGATTGGCGTTAGGGTTATCGCTAATGGTACCTGGGGTTTTGCATCAACTTCGAACATGACGCCTGATAGTATCGCTAAAGCTGCAGAACAAGCTGTTGCAGTGGCTATGGCGAATTCCAAATTCCAGGATACACCTGTCGTTCTGGCTCCGGTGAAAGGCACCGGTGAGGTGAGTTGGCAAACGCCGATAAAGAAGAACGCCATGGAAGTACCGATTCAGGAAAAGGTGGAGTTACTGCTGTCAGCCAATGACGCGGCAATGGAAAATGGCGCTAACTACATCACTTCAGTGTTATTTCTGGTTAATGAACAAAAGTATTTCGCCTCTACTGAAGGCTCATATATCGATCAGGACGTTCATCGTCTGTGGGCGCCGTTTTTTGCCACTGCTGTCGGTAAGAGTGGATTTAAACAGCGTAACGGGTTAGGCAACCCGGTAGGCATGGGATATGAGTACCTGGACGGCAAAAAAGAAGACAAAATCATCATCAGTGGCGCCAATGTGGGTTATAAGAATTCCTACGATATCGTCGAAGATGCGGCGGCGGCTGGTCAACAATTACAAACCAAGTTAAAAGCGCGTTCTGTTGAACCCGGTAAGTACGATCTGGTGCTCGATCCTGCGCATCTGATGCTTACTATTCATGAGTCGGTTGGTCACCCGTTAGAGCTCGACCGGGTGCTGGGTTACGAAGCAAACTATGCCGGTACCAGCTTTGCTACCCTTGATAAATGGCGCAGCGGCAAATTTCAGTATGGATCGGAAATCGTCAACCTGTTTGCCGATAAAACCCAGGAGTATTCGTTAGGTAACGTGGCTTACGATGATGAAGGGGTCAAAACTAAAGAATGGGATTTAGTGAAAGACGGCATTCTGGTTAACTACCAGGCGACTCGCGATCAGGTGCATATGATTGATCAAAAGGAATCCCATGGTTGCTGTTACTCGCAAAGTTGGGCCGATGTCCAGTTCCAGCGTATGCCTAACGTTTCACTTAAACCCAATGAGCAGGACATTTCTGCAGAAGATGTCATCAAAGACGTTGAAGACGGTATTTACATTGCTGGCCGCGGCTCTTATTCAATCGACCAGCAACGTTACAACTTCCAGTTCGGCGGACAGCTGTTTTACGAAATTAAAGATGGCAAGATCGTTGATCAAATAGAAGACGTTGCCTATCAGTCAAATACTCAGGAGTTTTGGAATAGTTGCGTAAAAACAGCAGGTAAATCGGATTATCGACTGGGTGGTTCATTCTTTGATGGGAAAGGGCAGCCACCACAGGTCAGTGCGGTTTCTCATGGTTGTGCTACAACGCGATTTAACAATGTTAATGTGATCAACACCGCGCGTAATGTGTAATAGCCAGGAACGAAAAGGGATAACAAAATCATGACCATGATTACACAAGAAACAGCTAAAAAACTGCTGACCAAAGTACTTTCGTTCTCGCAGGCGGACGAATGTGAATGCAATCTCAACGGCCGCACCGCAGGTAATATCCGCTACGCCAGAAATGCCGTTTCCACCGCAGGTGAAGAAAGCGATGTAGTGCTGACGGTCCAGTCTACTTTTGGTAAACGAACCGGTACCGCGTCGATTAACGAATTTGATGATGCGTCATTGGAAAAGGTGGTTAAACGCTCTGAGCAACTGGCGAAGTTCGCGCCGGAAAATCAGGAATACGTGCCTGTATTTGGCAAACAAAAGTACCTTGAGACGCCCAGTTATGCTCCGTCAACAGCGAGTGTAACGCCTGAGGATCGCGCCACAGCTGCAGGTGCCAGTATTATGCCATCGAAGAAAAGTAAAATGGTGTCCTCGGGGTTTCTTGAAGAAGAGGTTACTTTCAGCGCTATTATGAACAACAAGGGGTTGTTTGCTTATAACGCGGCAACCAATGTGGATTTTTCGGTGACTGTTCGCACCGAGGATGGCAAAGGCTCGGGCTGGGCCAGCCAGGATGTTACCGACGTAAAACAACTGGATACCGGTAAAGTCTCGCAAATTGCCATACAAAAAGCCGGTGGGTCGGTAGACGCCAAAGAGATGGAGCCTGGTAAATATACGGTCATTCTTGAGCCAGCCGCCAGTGTGCAATTATTGCAGAATATGGCACGTAACTTTAGTCAGCGAACTGCTGATGAGGGGCGTAGCTTTTTAAGCAATAAGCTTGACGAGGGTGAAGAAGGTCCGACTAACAAGCTCGGGCAGAAGATGTTTGATGAGCGCGTAAATATATACAGCGATCCCCAGCATCCTGAGGTACCTACAGCACCGTTTGGACAGGATGGCTACCCTCGCAAACGTGTTGACTGGATCAAAGGGGGGGTTGTGACCAATATGCCTAATTCACCTTACTGGGCGAAGAAAACCGGCATGCCTTATATTCCGTTCGGCGGTAATATTATTATGGCGGGGGGCGACGAATCCCTCGAGGACATGATCCAAAATACCCGTCGTGGTGTTCTCGTTACGCGGCTTTGGTATATTCGCGCGCTTGATCCGCAAACGCTTTTATATACCGGCTTAACCCGGGATGGCACGTTTTACATAGAGAATGGCAAAATCAAATACCCGATCAAAAACTTCCGGTTTAATGAAAGCCCCATTGTGATGCTTAATAACATTGAATCCCTGGGTAAGCCGGTCAGAATCGACGGCAATATGATCCCGCCCATGAAAATCAGGGACTTTACCTTTAGTAGTTTATCCGACGCGGTATAACCGCCAGCGCCGGTATTGTCAGGCACGTTTCGGCGTGCCAGACAGGTGATACCATACAGACTATGTCATACAGCAGACGAGCGATCTTAAAATCTACCGGTGCACTGTGTTGCGCTCTGGCTTTACCCCGAATGGGGAAAGCGCTGGAAAGTAGTGATTACGATTTTTACTTTACGCGCTTAAGTTATGAATCGGGGGATTGGGAGGTTGATGAAAGAATGCCTGCCAATGTGCTTAATTCACTGATTGAATACACCAGCTTACGAGTTGATTTGCAGGAGCGCATTGTTCCCTTGTCTGATCCCGCTATGCTGACAGCGCCGTTTTGCTATATGGCCGGTCACCGGCTGGTACAGTTTAATCAGCAGGAAAGAGAAAATTTTAAACGTTATGTAGAAAATGGCGGGTTCGTTTTTGTGGATGATTGCAACCATGATATCGATGGCATGTTTGCGCGCACCTTTGAAGCCCAAATGGCGGATATCTTCGGGCCACAGGCACTACAGAAAATCCCTGACGATCATCCACTCTACAGCGCGTTTTTTGAATTTGATGGCCCGCCAAGAACGTCGGTTGAACTTAATGGCTGGGGCGATGATTTAGTCCATGACTACCTCAAAGCTATTCAGGTTAACGGCAGAATTGGTGTGCTTTACAGCAATAAAGACTTAGGCTGCGAATGGGATTACGACTTCAGAAACAAACGTTGGTTAAAGATCGATAACACCCGGTTTGCAGTGAATATTGTGGTGTATGCCATGACGGCATAAATGCGCCTCCCGATTAGGAAAACAGTTTTGGAAATACTTAACCAGCAACAATTGCAGGGTATTTTGGCTCGTTTAGAGCAGGTGAGTGAAGAAATCGGCAAAGTCATTGTCGGCCAGCAAACCGTAATTAACCAATTATTGGTGAGTATTCTGGCCGGTGGGCATTGTTTGCTGGAGGGCGTGCCGGGACTGGCGAAAACTCTGATGGTGAGTTCGCTGGCGAAAACCCTGGAACTGGATTTTCAGCGTGTTCAGTTTACCCCCGACCTTATGCCCAGCGACATTATTGGCACCGAAATCCTCGAAACCGATCATGATTCGGGTAAGCGCTTTTTTAAATTTCAGCAGGGGCCGGTCTTTACGCAAATACTGCTGGCCGATGAAATCAATCGTACACCGCCAAAAACCCAGGCTGCGCTCTTGGAGGCGATGCAGGAAAAAGCCATCAGTTACAGTGCTGAGCGTTACGAGTTACCAAAACCATTTTTTGTATTGGCCACGCAAAACCCGGTGGAACAGGCAGGAACTTATCCGTTACCCGAAGCGCAATTAGACCGCTTTTTAATGTATGTGTCGGTGGGTTATCCCACAGCAGAGGATGAGGTAGAAATTCTGCGCCGCACCACGGGCACGCAGGAGGTTGAACTGCAGAAAATTCTGAGTGCGGCAGATATTATTGTGCTGCAAAGATTGGTGCGGGAAGTGGAAATTTCAGAGCCCCTACTTAGTTATGTTAGTCAGCTTGCGCGAAATACGCGTACCAATACTGACTTGCCGAGCGTCAGTGATACGGTTAATCAGTTTGTGCAATGGGGAGCCGGCCCCCGAGCGGGCCAGGCCCTGGTGTTGTGCGCCAAAGCCAAGGCTCTGATTGACGGCCGTTTTGCTGCCACGCTGGATGATATACAAGCGGTGGCTTACCCAGTTCTCAGGCATCGAATGTTACTTAATTTTCAGGCCGAAGCGCAAAATATTACTGCCGATCAGGTCATCAGTGCCTTGTTGAATGATGTTCAAACACCGGCCAGCCCATTAAGTTCATAGCGCAATGCATTCACTCATCGACCCGCTGACTTTTTCACGTGTAAAAGACCTGCCGTTGGTAGCCAGGACCATCGCGCAGGGGTTTCTGCACGGCTTACACTATAGTGTTCAGCGCGGAACCGGTGTCGAGTTCAGCCAGTACAGGGTGTACGAACCCGGCGATCCTTTATCACGGGTAGACTGGAAGCTGTTTGCCCGTTCAGATCGCTACTTTGTGCGCGAAGCTGAGCGCGAAAGTGATATCAATGTGTATCTTATTCTGGATGCCAGTGCCTCGATGCTGATGCAAAGCCGCCAACCGAAAACGCCACACAAAAATGATTATTCAGACAGTATGACAAAGCTTGATTATGGCCGTTATTTACTGGCTACTATTGCTTACCTGGCGCATCAACAGGGTGATGGGATAGGGTTGATGGGCGTGTCTGGTAAGCAAGTGAGTTTTTTGCCAGCACTCAATACCCAACAGCATTTACAAAAACTGCTTTTGCAGTTAGCCCGGATCACCAGTAGCGATGTTTTTCCCGACGCGGAGCAGCTAACCAGCCAACTGGCCAGGGTACGCCAGCAAGGCATCGTCATCGTCGTAAGCGATTTTTATGAGCGACATGAGGAACTGACCCATTTTATGCAGCAATTGGTAAGCCCAAGAACCGATGTGATTGCCGTTCAACTGGAAACTCAGGATGAAATTGAATTTAATTATACTGGCCAGATACGCTTTGAAGATCGTGAAACAGGTCAATATAAAAGGGTTAACGCCAGTCAGATAAAGTCTTCCTACTTAAATGCCAGAGCACGGTTTAATCGAAATCTGGCCAACCACCTGCAAAGCCAACGTGTACAATTATTGCGAACTACTATCGAGCAGCCGCTGGATAAAGTGCTGTATGAATTTCTGCTTGCCCGCAAAAAGGTAAGGGGATTGTGACATTGAGAGCTTCGCTATGTTGAGCTGGTTAAACACCTACTTTGTGGCCCCCATAGGGCTCTTAGGCTTATTGTCTGTTTGCATCCCCATCATTATTCATCTGATAAGCAAGAGCAAGGTCAGACCGGTGCTCTTTGGTCACCTTGATTTGATACCCTCCGGCCAGCAAAAACCGGTTACTCAAATTCATTTAACCCAATGGTTATTGTTGTTATTGCGCATTTTAATGCTGGTTTTACTTACGCTAATGCTGAGTAAGCCACTGTTCCCCGATTCAACGTCGACTACCCCGGGAAACACCAGATTGCTGGTGACTCCTGCGTGGCTTGAGGCGGCCAGTCAGTCGCAGCGCTCTGAACTCCTGGACAGGGTAAATGCCGGGGACCGGGCCTGGTTAGCTGGTTACCCCGCAACGCTGCTCAGTGCGGAGCAAATACAAAACTGGCGGGGGAAGGGAGAAGAACAAAGCCTGATCAATCTATGGGCGACGTTACAGGATACCCTCCGCTCAACTTCTGGCCCGGTTGTTGTTTATCACACCGGTAAGATTGAAGAATTTAACGGGCCAAGAGTCCTTCTGACATCATTAGAACGGGTTGAGTGGCACCAAATTGATGCGTTGCCAGATGGCGCAGCAGCCAACTCAATTGAAAAAATAGCAATAGGCGTGGTTGAGTCTGCAGATCCAACCAGTAACCTGCGCTGGCAAACGGCGTTATCGATAATACAGCAGTACGGCATTAAAAGTCTGACCTGGCAAATTTTACCACCTGAACAACAAATTGATTTTACCCGTTATGCGCTTTGGATTGATATTAGCAAGCGATCGCTTATAAGCCAGACTAATACGGTTTTGCTGCCTGAAAAACACCTTAACACGCCTGACTTTCCCTTAAGGCTTGCCGATCAGCTGCTGACTATTACCCAACAACAGCAACAACGCTTGTCGCCGGTGCTTTCAGCGCAGCAAATTCAGTATCAATCTGAACTAACAAAAGGCGTAGCTATAACTACCGCGATACCAGACCATCAGGTGAGTACAGAGAGCGATTCATCGCCTTCGGGTTTGCCCTGGCTGGCGTGTGTGCTGTTGTTATTGTTTTGTACCGAGCGGCTGGTTAGCGAATACTTGTCCCCGGGTGGTAAGGATAGCCAGCAGTGAGTTCGTCACAGTCTGCGGTACTCAAGCTGCTGCAAGAGCGTATTCAAGTAGCGAAATGGCGATATACGCGCCGTCTGTCACTGCGTTTAAGCTGTATTGTGATAGCGGTGGGGGGGCTGAGTTTTGCTGTTAGTGGCATGTGGTGGTTGTCTGCAACACTAGCCTTGTTAACGCTTTTACCGTGCCTGCTTATTGCATTGCCACAAAGTGAATTAAAAAAACTTCATTTAAACAATGTACTGCTGCACCTGAATCAGCAATTTACGGTGTTGCAACACAGCGCTCAGCTGTTATCTCAGCCAACGCAAGGTGACTCACTGTTAAAAACCTTACAGCGTAAGCGAACAGAGCAGGCTTTACAGACACTTCTGGAAGACCCTCATGTGAAGTTATTGCCAGACTACCCATGGCAAAGGGCGGGAATAGCAAACCTTCTGGTAATTGCGCTGGTTCTGGGGGGGGGCTACTTTAACTCCACTACAGAATTACCCTTTGATGAGGTTGCCCTAACAGACAATTACACCCCATTGCCACCCCAAAAAAACCTTATAGAAAGTGCACAGGTTAGCATTACGCCACCAGCCTACACCGGGCTTCCAGATATCCAACAAACGAGCCTTGATATCGCTGCAGTGACAGGCAGTACGGTAACCTGGAAATTAACCTTCAGCGATCATCAGCAATCTTACTTTTTGCAATTAGCCGGACAACCGGACATTGCTCTGCTGCAACAGGAAGAAGCCTATACAGTGACCCTGCCGGTAGAAAGAGCCGGGGTTTACCATATAAAAAATAAACACGGGATTATAGGTAGTATCCACAGTATCGCGGTAACGGCGGATACCGCGCCTCAGATTCGTATTACCGAGCCCACATCAACCATTTCAATATTTGCCAAAAGCGAGCAACCCACGCCCCGGCTAAGTGTGCAGATGAACGATGATTTTGGTATTAGCAAGGTGGATATACTTGCGTCGGTGGCCAAAGGCTCTGGCGAAGCCGTAAAGTTACGCGATGAAATCTTTGAATTCGATACCATTGAACGCGGCGATAGGGTGTGGTACGCCGAAAAATCATGGGATTTTAGTCAGCTCGATATGGAGCCGGGAGACGAGCTTTATTTTACGGTCAGAGTGTGGGATATCCGAGCCCCGGAGCCGCAACTGAGTCGGTCGGAAACCAAAATATTGCGCTGGCTGGACGATGAAGAGGCGTTAGCGGTTGGCGACGGTATATTAATAGACTTTATGCCTGAGTACTTTAAGAGCCAGCGACAAATTATTATTGAAACGAAACAGCTTATTGCCGATCGCGAGATCCTGTCTGATTCTGACTTTATGGCGACGTCACGCTCTCTTGGCCATTCGCAAAGTGATTTAAAGCTTAAGTATGGTCAGTATCTGGGGGATGAGTTTGATGATGGCACTGGCGCTACTCAAAGGGAAGAGGACGAAGGCGCCCCGGACGTTGAGGTGAAAGACGGCGATCATAACGATGAACATGAGCATGATGACAGCCCGCAATTGGCAGCAGGCGACCACTCGCTGACGAGTCATGATCACGGGCACGAAGCTGCCACCGAAAGTGACGATAAGTCTGGTTATCAGCAAATTATTAATGCGTTTGGCCATGCCCATGGCGATACAGATATTGGCGTGATAGGGACACTTAGCCCGAAAGCGTTAATGAAAAGGGCCATTGCATTTATGTGGGATGCCGAACTGCAGTTATTGTTGGCGAAGCCTGAGCTGGCCTTGCCGTATGAAGAAAAGGCCCTGACGTTTCTTAATCGTGCACGCAAAGCCGAGCGAATTTACATCAAGCGACTCGGATTTGAACCGCCTCCGGTTAGCGAAAAGCGTCGTTATCAGGGGGATTTATCTGACATACTCAGCTACAAGCGCTACCGTGATGCTGCCCCCGAAGATCCCTACAACAGTCATCTGACACACTTGTTAACAGCATTAAACCTGGCCAGGCAAACCATTCGTCCCGGTACGCCAAGCAAGTCTGTGCTGAATAAGGATGTGCTCACCAGCATCGAATATTTAAAACCGGCTTTTATTGAACAGGCTCAGACCCGGCCAGCTATGGTTAGTCATGTTGCGACCCTGGAAAAAATGCAGTTAGCGGATCGTTTGTGGTTAACTGAATGTGATGATTGCATGCGACAACTGTATAACGAGTTATGGCGGCAACTGACGCCAGTGGCACTGCCGAGTCAGTCAAACTCTGAATACCGGTCCACCAATCCGATGGTAGAGGCCTATAGCGAACATTTGCTTAACAGTGCTGAGGAACAACCATGACAAGTTACATGGGGGAGTCTCTTCACATTGAATTACTGGGGCGGTTACCGTCATCTTTACTGATACCGCTGGTCTTTATGCTATTCGTTTGTGGTGTGGTTTCACTGGGACTGGTGATTAACCGGCTATGGCTGCGCAAAGTAAGGCTGCTGGTTGTTATTGGGCTTAACATTGCAGCCTGGTTATTATTGGTGGCGATACTCAGCCCGGTGACATTGCGTGACAATGAACCACCGGCGGTTGTCTTAGTGACCCATAGCGAAGTTCCTCTTAGTGAAGCTTCGTTTAATGATATTGCCTCGGATGCATCGGTCTGGTTTACCCAACGAGCCTGGCTATCGCTTTCGCAAACCCAATGGTTTAATCGTTTACCTATGTTTCGACCAAAGGTTGTGCGCGAGCCGGAAGATATCATTTGGGCTGAGCCGACTTTGCAACATCTTGTCGTTATAGGTGATGGCATGACGATGCAACAGTGGCAGCGCTTTAAGCAGCGAAAGGGAAGTAATGATCCGGCTATCAGCGTTACCCTTAAGAAGGGGAGCGCAGTGACAGGTCTGGTATCAATGCGTTGGCAACGGCAGCTGAATCGTGGTCAGTGGCAGCGTGTAAGCGGTGTATTGCAGGTTGCGCCAGCAGAGGCCAAAGGTAACCTGCAACAAACGCTTTATCACGTTTATCTCAAAGATCCGGCCGGCCAGGTGGTTGCGCAACAGGCGGTGCGAGATGGGGAAACATTTGAGCTGCTGGTTAACGTAAAAACTGAGGGCTTGTGGCAGTATCAATTAGCACTTGCTAAAGCCTCGGATGATATAACTGTTGTTGAAGAAAACCTGGCCTTTGAGGTAACACGTCCAAGCCTTGCAAAGCTCCTGATCCGGCAATCTGCGCCGTCATTTGAAACCCGCCATGTAAAAAACTGGGCGGTAGAGCAGGGCGCGCAGGTTACTGTTGAAACGCAAATCAGTAAAAACCGTTATATATCGCAGCACGCAAATTATCCTCATGAAGACCGCAGTGACGAAAAAACAGCGCAGGTGGACTCGTTTGATACGCTAAGCACACTTGATCAATATGATCTGCTGATCATTGATGCTCGTGGCCTGATGAAGTTGTCACAACACCAGCAGGATAATCTGGCGGTTGCTGTTAAGCGCGGTTTAGGTGTGCTGGTGATCGTTGATTCAACACTGTTTACAGAGAACAACCTGCCTGGAGTGCTGCATCAGTTTCGCATAAGCCGTGGCTCGACCATTGAAAGTGACCAAAGCTTACTCAACTGGCAGTTTGATCAAGCCGGTGAGCCTTTAAACGTTATAGCGGCAGATATCCCGGCCAGCAGCGGTTTTAGTCTAGTTAAGGGGGCTGAAGGCCGCGTCATTGTACCTGGTATACATTGGGGGTTGGGAAAGGTTGCCATTAGCCTGACTAACCAAACTTATCAATGGCATACCGCAGGGCAGAGACAATTGTATAGTCGCTACTGGCAGTTTTTGTTTGAAAGTCTTGCCCGCCAGTCCCTGGCGCCGTATTTGCTCCCTGTAGAAAATGATCACCTCAATATAGCGCGACAACCTTTACCCCGGTGTTTTTCAGTCAACGAAAACTTATATAGCAGATTGGCGGACTACGCATTAAGGTATGAGGGCACTGAAGGCAAGCCAGTTGCGTTGATTCCCCAGGTCGACGAAGTTAACCAGAATATGGCTTGCGGTGTGATTTACCCGGCTTCTTCTGGCTGGCAGCGCATTACGTTATCGGCAAATGAAGAAACTCTAAGCCATTCTTTTTATGTGTATAACGAAAGTGACTGGCCTGCCTGGCAACAGCAACGCAAGCATAATGCTGGTAAACGAATGCAAAGCGCAATGCAAACAGGGTTAAAACAAACCTACTGGACAGAGATTTCACTTTGGCCTTTGTGGTGGGGGTTATTGCTGATGTGTTCATTACTTTGGATTGAGCGAAAATTCTGGACTAACCGCATTGACACAGGGAGTACTTAAACCAACTGGTATAGCGCCGCTACTTACTGATAACCCACACTCCAGGGGCTTTACGCTGGTAAAAAATAGCCGAAGACGTGTTCCCACCATAAATGCAGCAACGAATAACGCGAATTTATTGCCTGATTTATACCCGCGCAGCGAAATTTAGCTCTATTTAGACTTACCTTTACCGGTGTTTTTGATTAATATGCGCTGTATTGGCACAGGAAAAGGTGCAATTGCTCGCGAAGTAAGTGAGAGACGAGCGGGGTACAGGACACCTTTCAGTAATAATGACTAAAACAGCCGAAGTGAGTAATACATGATCAAGATAGCGCTAGTAGATGATCATGACCTGGTGAGAACGGGTATCAGACGTATTCTTGAGGATGTCGCCGACTTTTCTGTAGTATGTGAAGCAAAAGATGGTGAATCAGCCGTAAAGAATTGCAGGAAGCTTGCGCCTGACGTTGTATTAATGGATTTAAATATGCCGGGCATTGGTGGTCTTGAAGCCACACGCCAAATTTTACGCATTGGTGAGAGCATTAAAGTAATTGGCCTCTCCATGCAAAAAGAAGATCCTATGCCATCTCAGGTAATCCAGGCGGGAGCCTTTGGTTTTTTAACCAAAGACGCCGAGCCGGAAGAGATGATAAATGCGATATACAAAGTGGCCTCTGGTCAGAAGTACCTGAGCCCGGAAATCGCCCAACGCATTGCAATGAGCAAACTATCGCCGGATAACGATAATCCTTTTAGCGATTTATCCGGGCGTGAACTGGATATCGCCATTCGCATAACCCGTGGCCAGAAGGTGCCGGATATCGCCGAGCAATTGCATATTGCCGCGAAGACCGTAAACACGTATCGTTATCGCTTGTTCGATAAACTAGAAATCAGCACCGACGTTGAGCTAACCCACCTGGCATTGCGCCATAAGCTTATTGAACTGTCGTAGTTGCTGACAGGATTCAATGACAGAATTTGATTCTAACGCTTTTCTTAAATCGTTAACTCATCAGCCCGGCGTGTACCGAATGTACAACGCCGCTGATGAAGTTATTTATGTGGGCAAGGCGAAAAACCTGAAAAACCGGGTTTCCAGTTACTTTAAAGCGAATCTGGACAATCCCAAAACCATCGCCCTGGTGAGTCAGATCGCCCGCATGGATGTAACGGTGGTTAACAGCGAAACCGAAGCGTTTCTGCTCGAAAATAACTTTATCAAAAAATATCGGCCACGTTATAACGTACTGTTACGTGACGATAAATCCTACCCTTTTATTTTTCTCTCTGCTCACGAACATCCCAGACTGGATTTTCACCGCGGTCCACAAAAGCGCAAGGGCGAATACTTCGGGCCTTATCCCAGTGCCTGGGCGGTCAGAGAAAGCCTGCGAACCATGCAGAAACTGTTTCCGGTGCGCCAGTGTGAAGACAGTTACTATCGTGCTCGCAGCCGACCGTGTTTGCAGTATCAGATGCAACGTTGCTCAGCCCCTTGTGTAAAAGGTTATGTAAGTGATGAGGAGTATGCGGAACAGGTGCAACTGGTGCGGCTGTTCCTGAAAGGCAAGAACCAGCAGGTGATCAATTCCTTAGCCGATAAAATGGAAGCCGCCAGTGAGCAGCTTAACTTTGAGGCGGCGGCCCGGTATCGCGACCAGATTGGCGCGCTGCGTAAAGTGCAGGAGCGTCAGTGGGTGGCGGGTACTCAGGACGAAATGGATATTTTTGGGTTTGCCTATCGGGGCGGAATGGCCTGTATTCAGGTGATGTTTATCCGCGATAGCCAGTTGCTGGGTAGTAAGGCCTTTTTCCCAAAAATTCCTTCTACCACCACCGAGACCGAAATCTTCGAAGCATTCCTGCTGCAGTTTTATCTGGCCGGCAATAAGATTATTCCCAAACAAATCGTGCTCCCTCAGGGTCTGTCGGATGAAGCGGCCATAGCCGATCTACTGAGTCAGGAAGCAAAACATAAAGTGCGGTTTTACCGCGGCGCCAGAGAAGAGAAAAAACAATACCTGCAGCTGGCTCAGGCCAACGCAAAAAATGCACTGGATGCGCAGTATGGTCAGCAAAAATCGGTTTTTGCCCGCTACATTGATTTAGAGTCAGCGCTTGAGTGGGACGACCCCATCCAGCGCATGGAATGTTTTGATATCAGCCATACTTCTGGTCAGCAAACCGTGGCATCCTGTGTGGTCTTTAACCGTGAAGGCCCGCTAAAGAGCGATTACCGCCGCTATAATATTGAAGGGATCACGCCAGGTGATGACTATGCTGCCATGGCTCAGGCGCTCAAACGCCGGTATAAAAACGTGCAGGATGCCGAAAAAATTCCCGACATTCTGTTTATCGATGGTGGTAAAGGGCAGTTAGGACAGGCCGAAGACTTTTTTGCCGACTGGCCCCACGACAAGAAACCATTACTGATTGGTGTGGCTAAAGGCACCACCCGTAAGCCTGGATTGGAGACCTTGATTCTGGCTGACACTCACGACACTATTCCGCTCAATGCCGACCGACCGGCCTTGCATTTGATTCAGCATATTCGTGATGAGTCGCATCGGTTTGCTATCAGCGGCCACCGCAACCGTCGCCAAAAAGTTAAAACAACCAGTTCTCTGGAATCTATACCCGGAGTCGGGGCCAAGCGCCGTCAGTCATTGCTTAAATACATGGGCGGCCTGCAGGGGCTTAAAAAAGCCAGCCGTAATGAGATTGCCAGCGTGCCGGGGATCAGCGACGAACTGGCCGAAACCATTTACGACCATTTGCATAGTTAATAAGAATGCCCTTATATTAAATTCAATTGGCAGTTTCTTAATGGGTTATATCGTGTGACAATAGTGGCAATAAAAAGGTAAACCCTTCCGAGTAGTTTATGTGGACGATCCCTAACGTAATTACCTTAATCCGGGTAGTTCTAATCCCAATTTTTGTATGTGTGTATTTTCTGGACTGGCGCTGGGCAAAAGAAACCGCCGCGTTTATTTTTTGGTTTGCGGCAATTACCGATTGGTTTGACGGCTATCTGGCCCGCAAGTTACAGCAATCAACACCCTTTGGTGCATTTTTAGATCCGGTGGCCGACAAGCTCATTGTGGCTGCCGCATTATTAATGATTACCCATTCTTACGATTCGGTGTGGATCACCGTGCCAGCTATTTTACTGTTAGTGCGGGAAATTTACGTTTCAGCGCTACGGGAGTGGATGGGTTCCCAGGGCGTGCGCGATACGGTACAGGTATCCTTTATCGGTAAAGCCAAGACCACCGCGCAAATGCTAGCCTTAATTGGTTTATTGTCGGGTCTGGAAGAATTTATGGGCTTCCCGATTTACTGGGTAACCCTGGGTTATATTTTACTGTATATCGCTACCTGGCTGTCGGTGTGGTCAATGATCAGCTACACAAAAGCAGCATGGCCGCATCTGTCGGGCCTGAAAAATTAGTAATTTTTGAGCTAAATGACGGATTTATGACCAAACGATTCGTTTTTGGCGAAAATAGCGGCGAATGAGTTTTTTAGTAGTTGACACATTCGCTTGGGCAAGTAAAATGCCTCCCACATTCGAAGCAGGACATACTGACCAGAACGGAACACAGTAACTCAACAGAGTTTTTACCATTAGGTAAGTGAGCCATTCAGGAAGTAATCCAGCAGGAAAACAAAGCGGGAATAGCTCAGTTGGTAGAGCACAACCTTGCCAAGGTTGGGGTCGCGAGTTCGAATCTCGTTTCCCGCTCCAATTTCTCGAATTTTGCGTTTGCAGTAGACGGCCTCTCGTCACAACGCAATCAAAGGCGGAATGGCAGAATGGCTATGCAGCGGATTGCAAATCCGTGGATCTCGGTTCGACTCCGGGTTCCGCCTCCATTTTTTCAGGGCAACCAGCCCGCACCAGCACAGCAGTGCAACCCAAGCCCGGGTGGTGAAATTGGTAGACACAAGGGATTTAAAATCCCTCGCTGGTAACAGCGTGCCGGTTCAAGTCCGGCCCCGGGCACCATTTCTTAATCTTACATCGTCTTTTACAGTCTATTTAACCCAGCAAAAATAAGTCTTTCAGGGTGTTTGTTGTCTTCGGTTGTCTTATTTTGTCTATTGAAATCTACGCATAAGTGGTGCTACTGTTGGTGCTATCTGGGTTCAATTCTACTTGGTAGCACCAAATGCCACTCACAGACCGCGCTATAAAAGCCATTAAACCTGCTGATAAAGATCAGTGGGTATCCGACAAAGATGGATTACGGTTATTGGTGAAATCCAATGGTAACAAATTCTGGCGTTTAAAATACCGGTTTGCGGGTAAGCAAAAAACGTTAGCGCTGGGCTCCTATCCTGAGACCCCACTTTCTAAAGCTCGTGAGTTGACGATGCAAGCCAGGTTAACGGTTAAATCCGGTGTCGATCCTGCTGCAGAAAAACGTGAAAAGGTGAGGGAAGAGCAACGCTTAAACGAAGATTTGTTCATGAACATTGCTAGGGAGTGGTGGGAACAACAAAGCGGAGGATGGACAGAGAATCACGCGAGACGCGTTTGGCTTCGCTTAAAAGACAATTCGTTTGCCTCATTAGGTAAGCGCCCCATATCCACCATACGGCCGCGAGATGTCATCGAAACGGTAAGGGAAATAGAAAAGCGCGGGGCGTTAGACGTTGCACAGCGTGTACTCCAAGATATCGGACGCGTATGCCGTTACGCGGTGCAAACTGAGCGGATTAACTTTAATCCAGCGAGTGAATTAAGTGATGTGCTGAAGTCTCGAAAGGTTGAGCACCGGGCTTCACTACCAAGAGAGCAGTTACCTGCGTTTGTTAGAGCTTTGTCCACTTATGAAGAAAAGGGCAGACTGCTAACCAAGTATGCTATTCAGTTGCTGGTGCTAACCTTTGTTCGCCCTGGCGAGCTTCGTGGTGCAAGGTGGGAAGAGTTTAATTTTGAAGAAAATATTTGGCGTATTCCCGCCGAACGTATGAAAATGAGGAGCGAACATATAGTTCCACTCTCCAAACAAGCACTACAAATCATTGAGTTGATAAAGCCTATTACTCAACAATATCAGCTTCTATTTCCGTCTGAACGTGATAGAAATGATCCAATGTCCGATAATACAATGCGCAGAGCGATATTTAAGTTGGGTTATGACGGGACAAAGCTTGGTAAAGCGAAAGCTAACCCACATGGGTTTAGAGCAACTGCATCGTCAATTCTTAACGAGCAAGGGTTCAACCCAGATGCGATTGAACGACAGCTTTCCCATATGGAAAGAAACGGTGTTAGGGCTGCGTACACTCATCATGCAAGGTATTTGGATGAGCGTAAGGAAATGATGCAGTGGTGGGCAGATTACATTTATAATAGAAAGTCGAGCAGTAAGTGGTAAAACCAACAATAACAGTTTCTTTTTTAAAATTTAAAGTTCAACAGTATTAGGCGTGGAGCCTAAAAAGTAATGCATAGTTAGGATCATAAGAAACGACATACTAATTATCTGTTTCACTTTACTTAGCAGTTACATCCGATATTCAGGATAGAAATAATTAAAATTAATGGAGTTATAGATGCAGTCAATTTTCAATACATGTGAGCCACGTCAGGACATAATTCAAGGGTCTTTCAACCCAGAAATTTTCACTGCTTCCATTAGCCAGGTCGCCTCCGCATACTCAGGCAAAGGCAGCGCGATTGATTCAATCTATACAGATGCTGAAGCGTTCTTCAGAGAAGCAACTTTCCCGACCGAAGGCTTACGCCGCGTCGTTCGGGATGTAATGGGTCGCCTTAATGGTGATAACAGCAAGCCAGCTATTCACCGATTAGAAACAGCATTCGGTGGCGGTAAAACTCACACCTTGATCGCACTAACTCACCTCAGCCATCGCGGAAGTGACATTGCCTCGGCCGCTGCAGATGTAGTTGAAGCTGAAGTTCTACAGCCTGCTGGCAGCATTGATGTTGTTGCCGTTGCCTGTGATGAAATGCCGGTAATCGCACCCAGCGGTGAAAAAGTATTGGCCTATACCCTCTGGGGAGAAATGGCGCTTAAGCTTGGCGGCGAAAGCTTCTACAACGACAACATTAAAGAAGTGACTTCAGCGGCATTCCCAGGCCAATACTTTTTGGAGCGCATGTTCGAAGGCCGCAAGGTGCTGATCATGCTCGACGAGCTCGCACAATATGCAACTCGTTATGAAGCTGCTCACGTAGGCGGTGGTGAACAAATTAGTGCATTTTTAATGGCACTTCTAGGCTACGCACGTACTCACAGCGGCGTAAGTGTTGTGCTTACTCTTGCCAGCCAAAGTGATGCATTCCAAGGTCAAACCGGCATGCTGCAAGGTGTTCTATCTTCAACACTAGGCCGCGATGTTGATGAAGAAGAAGCTGCCGCACTGGCGCAACGAGCAAGTCAAAGCATCATGAGTGTTGTAAAGCGTGATGCAACCACCACGGTACCTGTACGACCCACGGAAATTTCTCGCGTATTGGCGCGTCGCTTGTTCACCAAGATTAATGACGCTGATGCCTCTACAACTGCCGCAGCCTACATGGAAATGTACAAGCGCAGTGGCTCGCAATTACCAGACACAGCTACCCGCGACGATTACAGCAAATCGATTGTTGCGAACTATCCATTCCACCCAAGCTTTATCGCCTACCTCACTAACAAGCTTGCCTCTGCTGAAAGCTTCCAAGGCACGCGAGGAGTCTTGCGCGTGTTGGCCATGGCCATTCGCACTATCTGGCAAAAGCGCATGGAAATTCCTTTGGTACATACCAGCCATCTAAACATGGCAAATCCAGACTTAGCAGATGAGCTTATCGGTCGTACCGGCGCGAATGACCTATTAACAGTTCTCAATGCCGATGTGGGTGGCGCAGACTCAAGTAATCTGGAGATGGGCGTATCGGTTGCGCAAAACCTTGATCGCAACAACCCTCATCCGCAAGGTTTACCGCTTTACGAGTGGACTTGGAAAACCGTATTCCTGCACAGCCTTATCGGCCGTGGCGAAGGTCTATCTTCCAATGTCTTCGGCATTACATTTGCTGATGCATTACTTGAAGTAGCGATGCCTAATATCCCGCCTTCGCAGGTTGAAGCGGCATTAAAAGCCATTTCAAACGAAGCCTATTACCTACGCACAAAAGACGGTCGCTTCTACGCACATACTGATCCTACCGAAGCGCGTATCGTTTCTACAATTAAACAAGGCCTACAGCCCGATGACGTTGAAGAGCAGCTCACGGTTGTAGCACGCAAAGTAGTCAGTCACAACAGCCCAACCTTCCAAGTGGCTCAAGATGTTTCTGCACCCGAGCACGTACCAGATAAAACGGGTCGCCCTGTGTTAGCCATCGTTCGCCTGGATGCAAACAAAGTCGATCCAACGGATATGACCACAACAGCAGGTAACGGTCAGCCTCGCTTAGAGCAAAACAACGTATTCATGCTGGTTCCAGAAACCGTTCAAGTCTCTGGCGACACCTGGAGCGAAGATCGAGTCAAAAGATCCCAGTACCGCAAAGACCGTTTAAATGATGTCGCACGCACCGTTATCGCCATGCGTCGCTTACAGAGCAAACCAGAAGATTACGGCATGTCGGCGGCCAAGCTGCAAGACAGTGGTTTCACCGCCAAGCTTAAAGAGCGAGAAATGGCGCTACAAACCTCGGTTGCACAGGCTTACGACACCATTTTATTCCCAGGCGCTTCGGGTCAGGTTACCCAGAAAAGCATCAAACAAGCTGGCGGAGAAGGCGGCTTATCGGTGGATGAAGAGATTCGTCGAGTCTTAACAGAAGAAGGTGAATTGATCACCGCTGAAGCAGCCGCAACACAGTCCATGCTGCTACAACTCGGCCAACTCATCTTTGGCAGCATTAGCCAAACCCCATCGTTGGAACAAATCAGCAACCAGTTTAATCAAAACCGTCGCTGGCCAATTTTGGACAATCAGCGCGTACCGGAACAAATCATTCGTAGCGGTGTAGAGAAAGGCCAATGGTGCCTGTATCGCATGGAATCAAGCGAATCCACCAAACCTGAGCACTTCCACAGCCGTGAAACCGGTGGAATCCCACTAGACGTTAACTTGTCCGAGAAAGGCTGGAAGTTGGTATCTGAGCAAGGTGCCAAACAGCGTGGCTGGAACCCTGAAGCCGAACCGGCGGTAGAGCAAGTGACTCAGTGGGTTGAACAAGTGATGACTGAAGAGCCTTGCACCAAGGTAAAAGAAGTCATCGAAAAGGTTCGAGAAAAGCATGGCTGCGTGCAAAACAGCACCGTCTTGCAAGCGGTAGACAACATCGTGCAAACCGGTCGCGTTTACACCTATGAAGTACGTGAGCCAAGCGATGAAGACAACCCGAACCTAATCTATGGCTCTCCTGCCATGTTCCATCAAACGCAGGAAGACGACATGCTCGTTACGCCTGCAACGGCAGCAGAGAAAGGCTGGGTACAACCGGAAGATACCCGCTACACAAAACAAGGCCATGGACTTGCTATAGCGCTGCATAAGCAGCTAACTAAGATCAGCTCCTTATACAGCCGAGGAGCAACAACCGAGCCCGATACTTTGCGCCTGGCTTATTTACATCTACCAGGCGGTGGCAAGTTAAATCTTGATCTAATCAACGCCACCAGCAAAGACATGAAGGCATTAAGCGAATTGTTTGAAGTACTCGCCGATTTAACAACAGTGGGCGACGACAGTCAGGCAATGATAGACATTCAAAATGCACCAGAGGACTGTGCATTTTTAGATTTGGTAAAACAAGCTGATGACTAAAAAGAAACTGACGTTACAAGAGCTCTTCGACAAGACCTTAAAGAATCGCTGGCGCACAGCACCTTTTGTCTTGCGCTTTACTGAGCTCGCTGATCACACCGGTACGGTTTTGGTGATCAAGGAACGCGTTGAAAAAGAAACCTCCGAGAGCGGTAAAAAGCTCGGAAGCCTGCGTGATCGCGGCACATTATATGGCGAAAATTTAAAAATACTTTCGCCACGCCTCAAACCTATTTTGGAGCAAGTGGTTGATGATGGTGGCGTGCCTTTAGACCTGCAACGTTTTATAAGCCAAGAAGGTTTCAAGCTGCGAGATAACCTGCCTTTAGATGATGAAGCCGGGGCAAAAATCGCCTTAATAGTGAAATTGCAGTCTCGACTTCACAACCCTGAGCGTCTTGAACTACTTGCCCGACGAGTACAACGATTTAGTCGCGAGGAGGCTGCCTATTGGCTAGGCCGCACCACTCATTACGGTGCCGATGCCAACCGCTGGGCAGTCTCGGGGCTACGCACCATGCTATGCGGCACAACGAACAATGATGCTGGCATTACTCGTCAGCTGAACAAATTAAGGTAATCAAACATTATGACCGATAGACGACTGATTGAGGCAGGCTTTCCTTGCCACCAGGTAGGTGCCGAAACCGCTAGGGAGCGCGGTGCAAGTAATATGCTGCCGCCAATATACTACTTGCATGTTTGGTGGGCGCGCCGTCCTCTGACCCCTAGTAGAGCGGCTATCGCAGGCTCTCTTTTGCCTGACGGAACAGATATTAACCAATTTGTTCAAGACCTAGGTATTGAGAAGAGAGTAATTCAACTTGGAGACCAGTATTGGACACTGACTGGCAAACTTCTCGAAAAGCTACAAGACCAAACTGGCACAGAAACTCTCGAGGTGGATGCATCTGTCATCCGTCTTTACGAGAAAGAAGTAGCTAGAAGACAAAATAACCTGGTCACTATTAACACCCTAGAGTCGTTTGATACTGAATTAGCCAACAGTGAGATTCTAAAAAGGTGGAAACACGAGTCTGGGGCTTTGCCGCAAATTCATGCTGGTGAAACTTATACTGTAAAAAGAATTCCGGCAGACGCGGCACACATATCTGCTCGTTTAGAATTTGCTAAATCCGACCTTGTTAAACAAGCACTCGGCAAAGCTCTAAAATGGGAAGACCCTGACTTATACGGCTACTCAAGGGCGTACCGAAACGACCATCTACCAACACCAAGCGACTTCACTGTGCTCGACCCCACCTCGGGCGGGGGCTCCATTCCGTTCGAAGCATTACGGCTTGGCCACAAGGTCATAGCCAATGAGCTAAACCCAGTAGCTACGACTATTTTAAAAGCTACCCTAGATTTTCCTGCAAGGTATGGCATGGACTTACATGCGGATATAGAGCATTGGGGTAAAAAACTAGTCGATGAGGTTGAATCCAGAATGGATGGGTTCTACCCGTTCTCTTCAATTCCAGAATACGAACAAAAGCGACTAAAGGCTCATCTCGAAAACTGCCCGGAGCTCTTTGATCAATTCAACGTAAAAGAATACGACCATCAAGGTTTGCTCTACTGCCGTGAAGTGACCTGCCCAAGCTGTCTTGCCAAAACACCTTTGCTTAATACCTGCTGGCTGTCCAAAGAGGCATCTGATGCATGGGGAGTAAAACCAATCTCATCTGGCGAAGGTGTAAATGCCACATACCGATTCGAAACCTACCAATGTAAAAACGGCAAAGGTCCAAACGGTGAAGACCCAGAACCAGGAACAGTAAGACGCGGCATCGGCCAATGTATCCATTGTAAACAGGCGGTTGATGGTGACGAGATAAAAACTCAAGCTCGCGACGAAAGTTCGCTTGGCAGCTGGCGCGACGTTATCTATGCAGTTGTTGCAACTCGCTACCAACCCAAATTGGATAAAAGTGGTCTACCACAGCGATACACTTCTGGCGAGAACAAAGGTGAAATTAAGGTCGAGAAAGTTAGGTACTTTAGAGCGCCAAACCAAGTTGATTTAGACGCATTCGAAAAAGCATCAAGCATACTCAACGCCCAAAGAGATAAATACGAAGATCTTGGTTTACTACCAACCGAAAAGTTACCTGTTGGCTCTAAAACTAGCGAACCTATTCGGTATGGCATGAATCGATTCTGTGAGATGTTTAATGACCGCCAGTTATTAGGTCACCTTTCATTAATGGAAGCTATTAGCGAACTCAAACCTCGAATCATTGAGGAACACGGTATAGAAAAAGCTAAAGCTATTATCACCTACCTTCAGTTTGGTATTGATAAAATTGTCGACTATAACAGCAGGCAAACTCGTTGGATCACTCAACGGGGGGTTGTTTCTGGGACCTTCGGTCGACACGACTACTCATTAAAATGGACGTATGGCGAAATGATTTATACCGGGCCCTATTCTGGTCCGAAATGGGGACAGATTCAGGCCGCGAAAGCTTACAGAGAATTAAGTGAGCTGTTAGCTGGTGTCAACAAAGTCTACGGTGAAAACATCCCGCTACAAATCATCAATGGTACCGCAGCTCATATCGAAGGGGTTGAAGATAAATCTGTAGATTTGGTGTGTATGGACCCTCCATACTATGACAACGTTCAGTATGCAGAACTATCGGATTTCTATTACGTTTGGCAAAAACGAACTTTAAAAGACCTGTACCCTGATGTTTTTTCAATCCGATTAACTAATAAAAGAGACGAAGCTGTCGCCAATACATCAAGAGATGGTTCCGCCAAGAATGCAAAGGCCGAATATCAAAGGTTAATGCAGGAAATTTTTGAAGAAAGCCGCAGGGTTGTAAAAGATAATGGCGTGATGACGCTGATGTTCACCCACAAGGCACAAGACGCTTGGGAGACATTAACTAGATCTTTAATTGAGGCAGGCTGGGTGATAACAGCATCATTCCCAGTGGAATCCGAATTTGGTTATTCAACTCATCAACTAAATTTAGCTGCCGCTGCAAGCTCAATATTTATCACCTGCCGAAAACGCCAAGAAGAGCAAACACAAGCGGCTTTCTGGTCTGGCCTAGGTGGCAGCGGGGTACAACACCAAATTCGCTCTGCGGTAGAAGCAGGCCTTGATGAATTCAGACCACTGAAACTCAACGCCGTTGACCAGATGATTGCCTGTTACGGTCGCGCCCTACAGGTATTAAGTGAAAACTGGCCGGTAATGGATGGCGATGAAGAGGTATCACCTATTCGCGCCATGAACGAGGCCAGCCGAGTCGTCGCAGAGCACCAGATAAAAGTGATTACGGATGGCAACATCTCCGTTGATGATTTAGATACTGAAACCGCCATGGCGCTCACCATGTACGGTATCTGGGGACATAACGAGGCTTCCTTTACCGAAGTATTAAACCTTTCACGCTCACTCAATATTAGCCTCGAAACCCGCACTGGGGGTTACGGCATTGAAGGCCGTATGGTGGGTATCAATACCGAAATCAGTGGTCGTACTGCCGTTGCTGGTCAAGCTGCCGAGGACAAAGGCTACGCCGCACCATTAGTGAAAAAAGGCTCCAAGCTGCGTTTGGCTAAACCGCAAGAGCGCAGCACTCGACGGGTTGCTAAACCACAATCAGATTGGGATGTACTGCATGGCTTGTTACTAAAATTCCGCGAAGGTGATGTACCAGTGGCACGTGCTTATTTAGATGAACAACGCGAAGGCAATGACAACATCATTCTCGACTTACTTGAGGTTTGGGGAGAGGAAGCGGAAACGCCAGAAGCACGTAACGAAGCCAGAGCACTACTGTTTGGCTTAAGGCAACAATAAGACTGGTTTGGAAGGAGCTAAGCGTCGAATGGGGCTGAAAGATTTTAACTGGGAATACAGTTATAAAACATCTCAGGTGAGAGCACCGGGAGAGCCTGCCGTAGATATTCTGCGGGAATTCTATGTGCCATTGTTGCAACGTATTGTTCGCTATGATCGGGTGGCTGGTTTCTTCCGTTCATCGTCGCTTGCTCTTGCCAGTCGAGGCATGACTTCTTTTGTTAATCGCGATGGCAAAATGCGCCTGATTGCTGGCGTCGATATGACACCTAAAGATGTGCAAGCCATTATCAACGGCCAGCATGCCATTCTTGAATCGCATCTTGATCAGGAACTTAGCGGTAAAGAACAATGGCCAGAAGAGGCTGAGCGTGGTGTCGAGTTACTTTCTTGGATGGTTGCCCATGGCCACTTAGAGATAAAAGTTGCCTTAAGGAAACATGCCCAAACCGGTGAAGCAATCAGCCTGGATTCCAGTGAAGATGGCTACGTGCATGAAAAATGGGCACTGGCATACGATGATGAAGGCGAAACCCTTTATGCCAGTGGTTCGTGGAACGAATCAGAAACAGCGCTGAAACGTAATGCTGAGAATGTCGACGTTGATTGCTCGTGGGAAGGTAAAAAAGAACGTGCGAAAATTGCCGACGCTGCGCAATCATTTGATGCAATGTGGAATAACACCCATCCTGCTTTTTTAGTTAAAGACCTGCCTTCGGCTGTGCGTGAAAAGCTACTGCGTTTTTCTGAAAGTATCACGGTTCCAGTAGAGATCGACAACCAACCCGCGGAGCTTGAGCAACCTAAGATTTCCAGTAAGGATGCATTACGTTTTACCGCTCTGAAATACGCACCTTTGATGCCTAATGGTGAATACGTTGGTATGTATACAGCACCAGTTGAGCCTTGGCCCCATCAAGAAGTGGTTGCTCGACGAATTATCGAGAACTTTCCTGCATCGCATCTGATGTGTGACGAGGTTGGATTGGGTAAAACCATTGAGGCAGGCCTAGCCTTCCGCTCGCTATACTTAAGCAAACGTGCAGAAAGAATACTTATCGCAGCCCCAGCCAGTTTGACGCGCCAGTGGCAACGTGAAATGGCAACCAAGTTTTATCTTGGATTTGATCGAGTCACAGCATCTCCATCACCGCAAAGTGAATCGATCTTTCCTCTTGAAGAGAAAAAATCTATCGGCAGCCTATATAGCCCTAACCTAACGATCGTATCGACAGGTTTGATGGCGAGAAAGGAAAGACGCCGATTGCTGGATCAAGCGGATAAATTCGATCTGGCCTTGGTGGATGAGGCTCACTATGCCCGTCGGCAAAACTCTCAACGTGGAACGAGAGGCTTTCCTCGTTTTAATCAGCTATATCAGACTATTGCTGATCACATGCGAGGCAATACTCACTCCTTGCTCTTGGCAACTGCAACGCCGATGCAGCTTGATCCTGTGGAAGTGAGTGACTTGATTCGGCTCACCAATCGCGTTGGCGCATTTCAATACGACCCATCATTGATGCTGGCTTACTATCGCCTTGTTAATGCGGTTGCCTCTGGCGAAAAGCTAAAGCAGGAAGAATGGGACTTTATTCGTAAGTCCGTCACGACAATAGAAAACCTGGACCCGAAACTTTGGCGATATCTTAACGACGTAGTCATTGATCCTATGTCGAAGATCTCGCTGGAGCAATGGTTAAATCGTGGCACGATCCCAATGCAACATGAGCTTGCCGCCTTAGCGAGACTATTATTTGCGGCAGCCCCACTGTCACGAGTGATGCAGCGCCATACACGTGATTTGCTCAAAATTTATCGACAGAAAGGCAAGCTCAGCGCAAACCTAGCCGATAGAACCGTTATTCCAACACCACGCATAACCTTTACCAAGAAAGAAGCTCGCGTAGATGGCCTGCTCGGTGAATATTGCGAAGGATTGAGAGAACAGCTTCTAGCTAGTGGGCTCAATGAGCCAGGTCAGGTTGCCTTAGGCTTCTATTTAAGCTTCTTGCGCCTGCGATTTGCATCCAGCCTTAAGGCATTACAACTGACACTTTCGCGACGTAAAACAAAGGTTGAAGCAACGCTCATTGAGCAGCTGAAATACAGTACAGACCCTACCGATAATGAGGAGCTTCAGGAGTTACTCATTGACGGTGGTGACGATGACATTGACGCTGTTGAAATGCTGCTCAACAACAGGACCAAAGATGATCTAAGATGGGAACGCGATATGCTCGACTCACTGCTAGGCGAGTTGGCTGATATCTATGAGGACTCGAATAAGTTTAGAGCGTTACTGACCGCACTCAAGCCCCGTATCGAAGGCAAGCGCATTAAGCAAACCGTAATTTTTACCCGCTTTCTCGACACCCTTCATGATATCCGGGAGCGACTACAGGCCAAATTCCCCGAACTACTCATAGGAACCTATTCAGGTGAAGGTGGGCATTACTACGACCCAAATAAGAATCAAATGGTGGGTGTAGAGCGTGACGTAATCAAACATCGATTTGTTCAAGGCAATATCGATATTTTGCTCTGTACCGACGCTGCCGCTGAAGGTCTTAACTTACAAACCTCTGACCTACTGGTTAACTATGATTTACCCTGGAACCCAATGAAGGTTGAACAGCGTATTGGCCGTATCGACCGTATTGGACAAACTCACAAAGAGATTTTTGTTCTAAATCTATGTTTTGCAGACTCTGCAGAGCAATTTGTCTATGAGCGCTTATTGAATCGCTTGGCTAGCGCAAATCTTGTAGTGGGAACACAACAATTCTCGATGCTCCCTGTTACTACGGAAGAGTTCCAGAAATTGGCCGAAGGGACGATGACTGAAAAACAGGTAGAACAGGCTGCAATGGACCGAGCCAAAATCCAACAAGCGAACAATAAGCTTATGGAAGTACCTGTGGAGGAAATGTTTAATGTGTATGTAAGGCTCAGCCAAACATACCGCAAACAGCCGCTGCCGGTTTATTTAACTGAAATTTGGCAAACCCTAATTGAATCAGAATTCCTGACAGAGATTGGCTGCAAGCTGAGTGATTGTGGAAAATACCTTACCTTAAATGGCATTGAATCGATCGTTGATGGCTCTGTATTAACTATCGATAGGTCTTTATTTGATACGGGTCTACCGGATGGCTCGCATGTGTACTTCGCTACCTACGGTGAGCCCGTTTTTGAACGGTTGCTTAATTTCGTACTGGAGCAAATTGAAGAACCTGTCTGCCAAGTTATCCACGCAAAACAAGGCAACATTGAATGTGCAGCTGTTGCGTATGTAGATCATAACAACCGAATGCAACTAGCAACCTCTTTGAAACAAGCTCTCGCTGCCGATGATGCCAAGAGTTGTGAAGACGAAACTAGCATCCAACGCGCTCAATCGCAGATAGATAAGTTCGCTAAAGACACCCACCGAAACCAAAGCAAAATCGCAAATGTAGAGAGGAACAACCTGCTTCAAGCAAAGGCTCAGGTGCTATTGAACAATCAGGTTGTTCGCGCATTGATGTCTTCCAAGCTCAAAACCAGCAAGCTCGATGACAACGCTACGGTCATGCTTCGAGCGTTGGAAGAACAATTCCGTAAACGGGATACGGCCGTAAGAATCAGTAATGTCCCAAGAAGCATGGAGGCCCCGCTGACTGCAGGCATCATCGATGCAACGTTCCCACGACAAGGCGACGGGCATATCGATACGCCAGTGATACTTGCACAAACTGCACTAGAATCACTTGCGCGGAGAATTGATGGGGCCAAAGGAGGATCGCGCAGACTAACAGCTAGTGCGGTTATCGAAACGATTAATAAAAATCCGTTCGAAATAATTTAATTTTGTTTATGTTATCGATAAATAATTACGTTTTTCACCACCACATTCAATTTTTAGAAAAGCAATTTCGTTGTATATAGGGTTTTGCATCAACAGGGTGGTGTAATCAAAATTAAATTTAAAGTATTTCACACCTATATCATTTAAACGCAGCCAATGTTTTGGTCTGCGTTTATTTTGACAGTCAAACTAGGAGGCAATTATGCCAATTGCATTCATCGCTGGTTTTGTTACTGGTGTAGGTCTTTATGAGTATTTCTCCAGAGGAGATAGCTTATGAACCGAATACTAACAGAATCATCACTTCTAAAGTTATTCTTGGCCGGACTCATCGCTGGGTATAACTGGGCAAAGTGGGGTGGTAGGCACCCATAATTAAAGGGGGCCATTGGCCCCTTATGCCGTCTCCGTATTTTTTTGGACCTATATCACCTATGGGCATAAACAGGAATACAGGAGACTATTATGCCTATCAAACGTTTACTTTCCGAAACATATTCAGAGAACGACATACTTGCTTCAGCTGCTAATATTTTGGAAGAGAAGTTTACTCAGACCCCAACGTTCAGTTCTGCAGCAGATACTAAATCTTTCTTACAATTTAAAATGGCAGCGTTAGAGCATGAGACATTCTGCATCATGCATTTAACCTCACAGCATCATCTCATTGAATTTGAGGAACTGTTTCGGGGAACCATTAACGCCGCTGCGGTATACCCCAGAGAGGTTGTTAAGTCTGTGTTGGCTCACAACGCCTCAGCAGTGATTCTAGTGCACAATCATCCATCGGGTGTACCAGAGCCCTCTGAATCTGATAAGACGCTTACAAGAGGCCTCAAGGCCGCTCTCGCACTGATCGACGTTCCGGTTCTCGACCATATAGTGGTAGGGAAGGAATGTGTGTCATTTGCTGAACGCGGGTTGTTGTGAACCTGAACTATCAAAGTTCCCAATATGGTTTATTGGGAACATTGCACCCCACGTAATTCAAGGGCTCTACATGCCCATCTTCCCATTTTTTAGATATACAGAAAAAGAGGAATATAGCTATGGCAGAAGTGCACGCTGTAAAAGATAAAGAAACCATTTCACTTATTTCCCATCTACTAACTATCAGATTTAGCAAGCAGATGTCTCTGATATGGCAGCTAGGGATCAATACTGCGCTACGCATCTCAGATCTTCTCTCCATCAAGTTTAGCGATATTAATGACAACAGGCTGACTATACGCGAATCAAAGACTGGCAAAGTGGCCAGTATCGCGCTTAATGACAAGGCATTGGCTCTAATCAAAGATATTAAAGCGCAGTTTCCTGGTCATCAGTTTGTCTTTCAATCCTATCGAAGCCGCTATGCTCAAAGTTCAGCCCCAAAACCGCTAAGTAGAAGGGCTGTGAGTAATGCTCTGGAGCAAATAGGGCAGGAGGTTAGGTTACGCCTAGGGACGCACTCAATGCGTAAGACAAGGGGGTATCATCTGTATCGAGAAACCGGTGATATTGCTCGGGTAATGAAAATGTTACGCCACAGTTCTGAGGCGCAAACATTACGCTATATCGGGATCACTCAAGATGAAATAGATAATGACTTTCGAGAGCTTGTTCTGTGACAATCATTAAACAGTGACTGTTAACGGGATCCTACTAGTACCATAGTTGCGTACACCTAGACCAGTTGGTTTCGATTCAATTTTCGCAAAATAACTCAACCGTTTAAACAGGGTTCGATACTTAGTGTCGAATCCTTGCTTATTCCGTTCGATGAAATATTCACTATTGGGAGGAAAGCTCACAAGTGTAGGCTTGAAACAAAAAGGGTTGTGATAGAAATGCGTGTACAATGCGCTCTGCCATGCGCTAATAATCTTGTTATACAGGTTCTCTCGCCCCTCTTGAAATACCCCTAGACTTCGATAAGCGTGACCATTGAGTAATATACACACGTGATAGTGCGGCTTACCGCTATGTCCTAGCTCCCTGGTCCAGACATATATAAGTTCACTTGGGTGAACGTAACTTGTGCTGTTTCTTTTTTTGTTAGCATAGTCTGCATTGAGCATTGCTTTAAGGGATGCAAAGAAGCGGGTTATCAGATTGGTGTCATAGTAATTAAAATCATCAGGTAGCCTTAAGTCTACCCTGAATGCGAATACCTTGGAGTACGTCCTAAAGGCATGCTCCAGCACTTCCAAGTTTCTTCTTAGGTAGTTGGTGAAATAACCTCTTTTAGAGGGTAATAATGGTAATGTCAGGTATCTTGATTGGTTTGTGATGTTCTTCATTGTCTTTATGCTCCTGAATGGTTGGATACATAAAGTGAATGTGAACTTTATAAAAATACTCCTAATTGCAGATAATATTCATACCCTAGCCATAGAAATGGATGGGCACACAAAAACCGCATTGCATGGCATGTGAAGTTAGTTTTTTGGACCAAAATATTGCTCTCATATTAATGACTACTGATATGTAATGTCGCGCATAGATCAACCTCCTCGTAAGCTTGTAATTAAGAAGTAGTTTTATGCTCTAGTAGCACCAGGTTGAAGTCTCGACTTTTCTGAAATTGAACTCTTTCAACTAACCGGAATTCGGAAGCCATATAGAGAGGAACTAAATTGAAAAAAATGCTAAAGGTGATGTAATGCAGCAACTCGATTGAGATTTTTATTATCGACTTCTTTAGTTTTACATCGTCGGATTCTAAATCTGGAGCGTTGGGTAAGTCGAAAAGACGGTCTTTTAGGCGAGTGTAGATAGGGCTCCAGTCTGAAACAGTGCCAGAAGCCAGTAACTTCCTCAGTTTCTTCTTTTTAATCTTTTTATTATCGAGGAGTGAGTCACCTGACATCGCTTTGCTGCGTATCGTTGAAATTATCAAAGAGTATTCATGTTTGTTGCGAATCAACTCGGTAAGTAAAAGCCCTGTACTCTCAAGAATAGTATTTTTGATAATCCCTGAGAATGTTGTGCTGAGCTCTTCAGGAACTGAAGTCAGAAAATCGCGTAGCCGATCGTCTCCATGTTCACTTATATACGACATTACGTCTAACTCAACGAAACGATAGTCACTATTGAAGCGATGAACCAACGTAAACTGTTTTAGGTTTTGTGTTTTGTTCGGTAAACCGAAATCCTGACCAGAATAGCGGGTAAAATTGAGGTAGAAACAGCTTTGTTGGCTATCTTTGAATGGGGCTAGAGCGTCAACGCAGCAAAAGCCAAACACTGTTCCATTGTTGACTGTCTTTTCTAAAGTTCGTTGTAGTGTTTGCCTACTAAATTTTGTAATTTCTATCAATTCATCAAACGCCAATCTAACAACACCGCATCGATCAGAGTATAGGGTCAAAAATACTAATAGATACTTCTCTTTAGGCGGAGTGACACTGGATATTATTCTATCGATTATTAGATCATTGAAACCCGTTAATGTTTGATATTTTTTAAACTTTTTAAAAATTCTGTAAGAGTTAACGCCTCTACCTCTGCCAAAAATATAATCTCTCTCCTTTTCAATTAAATCATGTTTCTCTAGGTCTCTTAGCAGTGTTGAAACTGTTTTCTCAGTAAATCCGGATAAGCTTGAAAGCTCTTTGAGTGTTTTGTAACGAACCACATCCTCTATTTCCCCACCAGTGAGCCTTGATAGTAACAGCAAAAGGTAATGGTGATTCCACTTGTAAGCATTATTATGTTCTGACTTTTGCACTACTCAACTCCCTTGAATCCATTGATATACATAGTGCCATAAATTACATGTAATACAATAAAAATACATGTAGTATGCTTGTAATAACTTGAGTGATTATAATTTCATTACTGTTTCGTGAGGTAGTGCTATGGGCGATGAACAATATTTTAGTTGGCTAGAGGCCAACGATCGTCAGATCAATTGGCTAGTAAAATACATAGATAGAAGAAAACAGTTCTACCTTTCTGGGATTGATGATTTTTATACACTGAGCGCAAAAGACAAAAAAACGCTGTTGAGCCGAGCAATTAAGAATGCTTTGTCTGGAGATTCATTAGAATTATTCATGAAAAAAGCAAAGGCTGCATGGAAGCAATACGAACGAAGAAACATCAAACCTAATAGATTTGTGAGTCGCTCGATGGAAGTAGATAAAAGAGTCTATGAGGACGTTCTAACGATCGCAAAGAAGTATCGAATTCCGGCTAATGTTGCGATTAATGAACTGCTACGGAAATCTGTAGACCTTGAAAAATCTATAGGTAACGCTGAACGCACAAGTGCACTTAGTGCGAAAAAAGCAATTTCTTCTAGAAAAAATAGAATGAAACTTCTCGGGTTAGATGAAAAGCAACAGTCTTTGGAGCATATCAAAACTAAATTACAGCGAGAGATGTATGAAAGGCACCTGCTTGAATTAGACATTATCGAAAATGTCTATGGAAGGGACAATGGCACTGAGAAGAGTACTTTGCTCTCTCAAGAAAAAGATAGGTACAAAGCCGACTGTGTAGAGTACAAAATAGCGCCTCTGAACTGTTAGATGTAAGCTACTCTTACGATGGAGTTAGAGTGAAAAGGCCATCTTAATTTTTTGCTGAAGAAAAAGCGTCTAATAATGACTATCGGTATTGTGTTAGGGAGTATTTATCGGCCGCGCGCAAAGTTTGCTTTTCTTATAAGTTATTGAATATTCTGCTTATCTTTATTTTTTTCTGGATGTTTTTATATCGTGTAATACCATAAAGCATAGTTTCTTTGCATAAATTGAACTGTAGTTCTGCACTATTTCATAATATTATTTTTGATAAAATTTAAGTAGTTAACTCAAAGCGTTTGGTGCGGGTTCAAGTCCAAAATTTTACAGGCAGGGACCGGTGCTACAGGTGGTGCTACGGGTTAAATGAAGAAATTAAAAACTAATATTTTCAATTGCTTGATTGTCATTTCAAGTCCGGCCCCGGCACCATTTCTAATAGTTAACTCTCTTTAATTTTAAATTCAAACAGAACTTGTTATCCAACAATGTGTTCGGATTATGCTGTTTTTATTCAATTTTTTTGTTTGAGTAAGATGCCTCCAAATACCGATTTTCATAACGGTTAAAATCAGATCTGATTAGTTATTAAATTGTTAAAATAATATTGTATTATGATAGCTTAATAATAGTGAGTTACTAACTAATACAGGATACACAATGAAACGCTACGGAATGATATTGCCGATTTGCCTGGCAACCGTTATTGCGCCTAAGACGGCGTTGGCTGAATTACTGGAAACAATTAAAGGGCCGGACAATCACCTTGCCGTTTCATTGTCACTATCAGAGGGAAAACCTCAGTACACCGTTACCTATAAGGGGGAAGTATTTCTGGAAAGCTCACCGCTGGGGCTGAACAGTTCTATTGGTGATTTTAGCCAGAACCTTACTTATATCGACAGCAAACGTAACACCATTCTGGAACAGTATGAGCTCGACAGAGCAAAAGTCAGCCAGGTAACTTATGAGGCCAACGGATTAACCAGTCGCTTTCGTAACGCAAAAGGGGATGAGATAAGCATCATATTTCAGGTGTCAGATAACGACATTGCGCTGCGTTACCACGTGGTATCCAATAATGAAGCTACCCGTTTTAAGGTACTCAGTGAAGCCACCAGTTTTAACCTGCCGAACAAGGCAACCACTTTTATCTCACATCAAGCCCTGCCTATGACAGGCTGGAACGGCACAAAGCCCAGTTACGAAGAAGGGTATACCTACGATGAATCGATGGCCAAAGCCTCTCCCAATGGTGTTGGTTATACTTTTCCGGCGCTGTTTAAAAATGACGACAAGGGCTGGGTGTTACTGTCTGAAACCGGGGTAGACAGTCATTACGTAGGCTCTCGTCTTAGTGAAGGCAATGCAGAAGGGATCTACAAAATAGCCTTTCCGCAACCCGGTGAAAATGCCGGCATTGGCGATACCTTTGCTTCTATGGCGTTACCGGCAACCACCCCATGGCGCACCATTACAGTAGGGCAGGATTTAGAGCCCATTGTTGAGACAACAGTGAGCTATGATGTGGTTAAACCGTTATATGAGCCAACTGAAGACTACAAAATGGGCAGGGCAACCTGGAGCTGGATTGTCTGGCAGGATAACAGCATTAACTACGAGGACCAGATAAAGTACATTGATATGGCCGCTGAACTTAATTTTGAATATGTCCTGATTGATAACTGGTGGGATGCCCGTATTGGCCGGGAGAAAATCGAAGCGCTGGTGCAGTATGCTGCGGACAAAAACGTAGCGGTGATCCTGTGGTATAACTCAAATGGTTGGTGGAACGATGCGCCACAAACGCCACAAGATAAAATGAATACATCTATCGCCCGTAAGCAAGAAATGGCGTGGCTGCAAAAGATTGGCGTGAAAGGGATTAAAGTTGATTTCTTTGGCGGTGACAAACAAGCCACCATGGCTCTTTACGAGGGGATCCTCTCAGACGCTAACGATTATGGCATAGGGGTAACCTTTCATGGCTGTACCTTACCCCGCGGATGGGAACGTATGTTTCCTAACTTCGTTACCTCAGAGGCCGTTTTAGCGTCTGAAAACCTGGTGTTTAACCAGTATTCTCTGGATATGCATGCTTATAACGCCACTATACTGCCTTTTACGCGTAATACCGTTGCAGCAATGGACTTTGCGCCGGTGTTTTTAAATGACCGTTTATCACGCGATCAGGAACGAGGCACTATTCGTTCAACTACCGATACCTTCGAACTGGCAACCAGTGTGCTGTATCAGTCACCGGTCCAACACTTTGGTTTAACACCCAATAACCTCGATGAGCAGCCTGAGCTTGTGCTCGACTTTATTCGCGAAGTGCCGGCGACATGGGATGAAACCCAGTTTGTCGACGGTTACCCGGGTAAACATGTTGTATTGGCCAGGCGCCAGGGTAACCATTGGTATGTAGTGGCGGTAAATGGCGAGAAAAGTGTTAAAGAGCTGTCCGTAAACCTGCCAATGCTGGCCGGAAAATCAGTGCAATTATTGTTTGATAACGCAAATAACAAAACACAAAGCAAAAAAGTCACCGTACCTGACAATGGCCTGATGAAGCTGTCATTAATGGGGCAGGGCGGTGTTGTTCTGGTTGCCAGATAGCGTAAAGCTTTCATAGCATGTCACACTTGCCACGATGTTCTTACGGGCATCGTGGTTTTTTCTTTTAGCATCAGAATTGTTTAACTGTTTAGTTAATGGCACGTTTTTAACGTCAGCCATATACGTTAGTCACTAAATCGGGTAACAATTGCTGACAGTTCGTTATCCAGCAGGGTATTGCATTGCTCCATGGTGTGGCTGGCTATAGCAAAGTACTCCTGATTAGCTATGCTCACTTTAACCGGTAGGATTAGTTGTTCATTGATCAGGCTTACCAGCTGAATGCAGGCCTGTTTGGCCTGATTTAATTGATCGCTTTCAGACACCTTAGTCATCTGGTTTAATTTATTAAACACGGTGTCACTCATCAGGTTTATCTTTTCGCACAGATAGCCAAGCTTTACTTTGTCAATTTGGCTGGATTCCCCCTTGGTGGCGGTAGCCACGCCAACGGCTCTGGCCTGGCCGATATATTCCACCAGTTGTGGAAATTCCCGCCATAAAAAATGCGCCTCATTTAAAGACTGGTCGGTCTCGGCAAACTCTATGTGTTCGGCCACATCCTGCAGCAGGTACAACAAGGTTTCAATCAGGCTGGTATGTTGTTTAAAGCTCTCCGGAGGCGTAAGTTGCATACTGGTCGATTCGAGGCGGCGCCAGTGATCCAGATAAGCCTCCCAACGAGCCTCACTGGTTGTCAGGGCAAACTGGTTTGCATCGTTGATGAGTGCTTCTATATTTTGCCTGATTTCGTAAAGTTCACCTGCTACTGAATTATTGCCTTGCAGGTATGTGGCAGTTAAGCCACGATGTTTCTGGCTCAGGCCAATGATTCGCTTAATAATGGCAACCATTCTCAGAGTCGCCATGACCTTTTCTTTATGTTTTTTACGGGAAATCGATAGCTGAATGCCCACCAGCACAAACAACAAGATAATCATCCCTGATAATGCAACTATCATTGGTTTCTCCTAGCGGGTTGAAAGGGTACGCAGATAATCGGCCACGGTAGAGGTCTGACGGGCAATGCTGGCATTTTCCGTGGCGCCTTCCACTACCCGTTCAATACTTTTTGAGATTTCCTCAGTCGCTTTACTTTGTTGGGTGGTAATAGCTGAGACCTCGATGACCTGGGACTTTGAGTTCTCTGATTCGGTTTCAATCTGTGCCAGCATTTCGGCCGCATTGTGCGCCTTGTCCGAGCATATTTGCGAGTGGTTGGTGACGCTTTGCATTTTATCGGCTACCTTAATGCGCTGACTATCGAGTTCTGCCATTCTCTGACTGATGGTGTCGGCCGTTTTACGGCTGTCTTCGGCAAGGTTTCGCACTTCATCGGCCACTACTGCAAAACCGCGCCCCATATCGCCGGCCCTGGCTGCTTCAATAGAGGCGTTCAGAGCCAGTAAATTGGTTTGTTCTGCGATACTCTGAATCGCGCTGGTCAGGCCCAGTACCGCTTCCACAGATTGACCTAGCTCTATTATCGATTGCTGTGTTTGCGCGACCTCTTGTTGCACGACAGCAAACTCACTCACCAGGTCGGCAATATTTTGCGAGCCCTGATGGGCAAAATCGCTAGCCCTTTCAGCCGCTTGGTTTACCAGCGTGAATTTTTCTACAATCTCTCCCAGCGATACCGTGAGCTCATTGACTGCAGCCGCGGTAGATTCGGTAGCGGCCGACTGCTCGGTGGCATTTACCGATACTTTATTGGCCGAATCAATCATTTGTAATGAGGAATACTTCATTTCAGAGAAGTATTCTTCCAGTTTGTCCCGCTCGCGTGAAATTTCCTTGGTTAAATCAAATACCGATTTCATGTGATTGGTCAGGATGCGTGGTGCTTTGGTGATCAGGTCAAATTCATTATGGCTTTTACTGGCGTCGGCCAGCAGGGCATCAATGATAAACAATTCATCCAGTAAACAAGTTAGCATAGAAGCAACCAACCAGGTCATCAGTAGCCCGCAAACCAGTGTCACCGGCAAACTTGCCGCGGGTGTCAGAGCGATGTACCCATACCCGGCAAGGTTACAGAACACGATTAAAAAGGCCGCCTGCTTTAAACCAAATGCTTTGATTAGCACTAACGCCGGTGATTCGATCAGTGTTTTCATGCCTGGTCCTTGTGGTCATCAGTCCATTCGCTTGGCGCGTAGCAGCTATTGAAAATAGTTACATTTCTTAATTACAGTATAGCTGCTCTTATAGTATTACAAAGTGCTTGCTGAATTTTATTACAACGTAATAACTTGCAAACTAAAGACCAGTATTTTGAACTCAAAGAAGTGATAGAAATGAAAGAGTTAAACAAATTGAGTCGACAATATGCACCGAAATCGTTCAAATCTGCCCCAAAGTAGTGTTATTCGGCAGGAATGGGGCGTTACTGATTTCAACTGATCAGAGCAATTGCACGAGCCTGCTTATGCATTATTGTATTGAAAAATGAGCCGTTGCGCGGATGCTTGTTAAGCGCCAGATTGTTGTTTATGCTCTGAATTATACTAACTCTGCTGAATCTGCTCCCATGCAAGAAGAATTACAACAAGCTCAGGCCCTTTACGATACCCTCCTTGAATTTGCCGTTACTTACAGTTTTCAGATAGCCGGTGCGCTGGTTATATTGCTGGTTGGTTGGTGGATAGCCGCCAAAATTGGCAATGTCGTTGAGAACATGATGGTGGGGCGTAATATTGATATTACGCTGAGCCGCTTTACCGGTGGTGCGAGTAAGCTGATTGTTCTGGGCCTGGTGATTATAATCGCGCTGGGCAATATAGGCATCAGTGTAACACCGCTCATTGCGGCTGTTGGTGCGGTGGGCTTAGGTGCTGGCCTGGCTATTCAGGGGATGCTGGCTAACTATGCGGCAGGCTTTACCATCATTATTACCCGCCCATTTGTGGTTGGCGACACCATCCAGGTGTGTGGTGTGGCCGGTGTAGTGGATAAGGTGATGCTGCCTTACACTATCCTGATCAACGAAGATAACGTTTCCATCCAGATCCCCAACAAATTAATAGTCGGGGAGATCCTGCATAACTCAGCTGCCCAAATGCTCATAGAGCTGGAGATTGGCGTGGCATATGCCAGTGATATCGAAGGCGTTACCCGCGTAATTGCCGAAGCGGTTAATACTGTAGATGGTTTGTCGGAGGAGAAAGCGCCGGCCATCGGCGTAGATAGTTTTGGTGACAGTAGCATTAACTTTGGCGTTAGAGTGTGGGCCGATCCTAATCGTCATTTTGAAATTCGTTATGCGTTAAATGCCGCCATTTTTGCAGCGTTACAGCAAGCGGATGTGGATATTCCGTTCCCGCAGCGGGAAATCAGAATGCTTTAAGCTCGCTATCGCAATTTCTGTCGGGCAGGGCACTCTGAGCTTTGATAGGGTAGCCCTATCAACAGTTAATTAAAACAGGTACGCAGCTGTGCAACAGGTATTGGATTATCTTCAAACCCATCATGATCGGAGTATTTCGCTTACTCAACTGGCCAGAATAGCCGGTTATAGCCCGTGCCATTTTCAACGTTTGTGCCAGCAAAAATTTGGGCTGGGCCCGGGGAAGTTAAACGAACTTATCCGCCTTCAGCGCGGCTACTTTCTGCTGTCTTACCGAACCTGGTTACCGGTTACCGATGTTGCTTTTGACTCTGGCTATGAGTCGCCGGATAGTTTCAGCCGGGCGTTTAAACGCGTAACCGGCTACACGCCAACTCAGTTTAAAGCGCAACAAGTCACTATAACGCCACCGTTGCAGTCTTACTTACATCAATGGAATGAGGAAAACAGTACTATGTCAGCAACTTCACAAGTCGATTTTAACGCGCAAATCAATGTAGTTTCTTTGCCTGAATTAAAGGTATGCGCATTTCGTCATACCGGTCATCCAGCCCGTTTGAATGGCAGTATTCAGCGTTTTATTGGCTGGCGCCGGGAACACAAGCTGCCGCCAGACCAATATCGTACGTTTAACTTTTTACATAATGATCCGACTACCGTTGCACCAGCAGCATTTTGTTTTGACCTGGCCTGCGAAAGGCCTGCTAAACAAGTAGTACTGGCAGATGATATGCGTTTCGATACTATCCCGGCCGGGCGTTACGCAAGCCTCAAAATCACCGGTGGTGAGAAGGTGCTGGAAGCGGCTGTTAACTTCATTACTACGGATTTTATTGCCCGGCATAATGAACAGGCAGCTGATTTTCCTGTGATCGTAGAACGACTCAGCTTTTACCCTGAAGTGCCTTATCATCGGGCACAGTCCCATATCCTGCTGTTATTAAGTAAATAATTTAAAATATCGGCGGAATTTTGGCATAATCATCCCAAGCAATATGTTATGTCACCCTAGTGCTGTTTACGCGGGGTGATGCAGTCATTATTAGTTGCACCTTGGGGAGATAGCATTGCCGCGACTTATTTCGGTAAACGATATTAGCGCAAGCAACTTAACTGACTACGTTGTGTTGTTTGCTTCCATGACTAATCCGGTGTCAGGCCAGGCGGATGATCCGGCCGATGGATATATACCTGGTGCCATTAAATTCGATTTAGACGGTGAGGGCAGCGACCATGCCTCGTCACTCCCGCATACCTTACCAGACCCGGCCTCGCTTAGCGCATTGTTTGGCAAACTCGGTATCACCACAGACAAGCCGGTGCTGATCTACGATAACTCGGGCATGTTTTGCGCGCCCCGGGTGTGGTGGATGCTAACTGCGATGGGCCACAGCAATGCCGCAGTGTTAAATGGTGGTCTACCGGCCTGGAAAGCCGCTGGACATGACGTGGTCAGCCAACCCGGCGAACCTGACCCCCAGGATTTTACCGGTACTGCCGGTGAGGCATGGTTCTGTAACACCGAGAACGTTCTTGCTGCAATCGAAGCGCCGTCAGTCACTATCTGGGATGCCAGAAGCCGCCCGCGCTTTGAGGGCAGCGCTCCGGAACCCCGCGCCGGATTACGTAGTGGTCATATGCCCGGGGCAGTTAATGTCCCTTTTACTGAATTACTGGATAACGGTACAACCCTTAAATCCCCCGCGGCTTTAAAAGACTATTTTGCTGAACAGGATATCGATTTATCCAAACCGGTTATTTGTTCCTGTGGTTCAGGGGTAACCGCCTGCGTTATCGGATTGGCAGCGCTGGAGGCCGGCGCAGAACAGGTCACTGTATATGACGGCTCCTGGTCTGAATGGGGAGGTGATCCATCATTACCGGTTGAGGTTAGCCATGACTAATACGTATAAACCCCGGGTCGTCGTATTAACCGGAGCTGGTGTATCAGCTGAGTCAGGCCTTAAAACTTTTCGCGATAACAATGGATTGTGGGAAAACCACCGGGTAGAAGATGTTGCCACGCCAGAGGGCTTTGCGGCCAACCCCGCGCTGGTTTATCGTTTTTACAATGAACGCCGGGCCCAGTTACAGCAACCCGATGTACAGCCAAATCCGGCGCACAAAGCGTTGGCCGAATTAGAGCAGGCGTTGGGCGAACAGTTTTTGCTGGTAACCCAGAATGTCGACGACTTGCATGAACGCGCTGGCAATAAGCGCGTCCTGCACATGCACGGCAAGTTACTCTCAGCTCGGTGCACCAATACCGGCCGTGCAATTCCCTGGCCCGATGATTTCGATGACACAACTGAGTGTCGTTGTTGCCTGCCAGGCGAGCAAATGCGCCCGGATATTGTGTGGTTTGGTGAAGTGCCCATGCATATGGACGACATCATTATGGCACTGGCCCAGGCCGATGTGTTTATTGCCGTTGGCACATCCGGTCAGGTGTATCCGGCGGCTAATTTTGTGGCGATGGCAGCCGACAGTGGTGCCCGGACTATCGAAATTAACCTCGAACCGAGTCAGCAAAACACGCTGTTTGAAGAAAAAATTGTCGGGCAGGCGGGACAAACCCTGCCAGAATTTGTTGCCCGGTTTATCCAGGATTACTGCTAAGCGAAGCGTTACGTATGGATTATCTGAGTGAGTTTATCACCATTGCGTTGGTGCATTTGGTAGCGGTCGCGAGCCCCGGGCCTGATTTTGCAATTGTTGTTCGAAACAGTATCAGTTATGGCCGGCGCATTGCCATGTATACCAGTGTGGGCGTTGGATTAGGGATATTGCTGCATGTAGCGTATTCATTAATCGGCCTGAGCGTCGTCATTCAAACCACTCCATGGCTATACGCGGCCATTAGCTATTTGTCGGCGGCGTATTTACTTTATCTTGCCTGGGGAGCACTGCGCGCTGGCCCGTCGGATTCTGCCGCAACTGTCTCTACCACAGGGCAAACCGCCGCTATCAGCCCGAAAAAGGCGCTGGTAAGCGGGTTTCTTACCAATGGCCTGAACCCAAAGGCGACTTTGTTCTTCTTATCATTGTTTACCGCCATCATTGATATTGAAACCCCCTTTGCCGTAAAGGCGGTGTACGGCATTTATCTGGCGGTCGCAACTGGTGCCTGGTTTTGCTTTTTATCTTATCTGTTAAGCACCTCAAGAGTGGCTAAACTGATTGGCGATAAAGGTTACTGGCTCGACCGCTTAATGGGTGTGGTGTTAGTGGCGCTGGCAATTCGATTGGTAACACTCTGAGTCGGTGGTTTGTAGTTTGGGCCAGCCTGATGGCAATGATATACTCCCCGCCGGGATTATCCGATGAGACGACATTTTGACCGACAATAATCAACCGCCTGCTAACCGTTCCCCTCTGGAACGTGCTCTGGCCGGCGAATATCAGTTTAATATCCGCCAACTGTTTGCCGAGGCGCAAAGCCTGTATAAGCAGCATCTGGGTTTGTTGTTAAAAGCCACTGGCCTGCTGATGGCAATCGGTCTTGGTGCCATGGTAATAATGATAAACCTGTTGGCGCTGGACATGACATCGATGGAAAGTATGCAGTCGGGTAATGCTGGTCTGCTCGACATCGCCATGCTGGTGCTAATGACGCCGATGATTGTTGGCTTTCGTATGCTTGGCGTAAAACTGGTTAGTCACAAGGTAACCAGTATCAATGAACTATTTCAGTATTTCCCATATATTCTGGTGCTGGTCACTGCCAATTTACTGATCAGCCTGGTCATGCAGGTTGGCCTTAACCTGCTTATCCTGCCGGGATTATATGTTTACCTGGTCACCCAGTTTAGTGTAGTGCTGCTGGTTGAAAAACGTCTCGGGCTGTTGCAGTCAATCATTCTGTCAGCGCGGGTGACAAACCGCTATTTGCTGCCCTTCACGCTGTTGTTACTCGCCTTTATCATGATGTTTGTGTTGGTTCTGTTTACCATGGGGCTGGCTATTTTGTGGGTAGGCCCGGTTTATTCGCTGGTAATGGGGCGTTTATATGCCGATTTGTTTGGCCTTGATGATGCGCCTCAACAAATACACCCCACCAAAGAGGATTCGATACTCGATGCATAAACGGGAAACCAGTAAGATCATCCTTATCGCAATAGCCATTATGGCACTGATTGTGGTGCTTGCGTGGATGACCGGTACCAGTGAACCCGATATTCTGGATGTACCGGAAACCGAGCAAGCTGAGCAGCCGGTCCCGGATTTTAAAGCAATAGAAGACACCACGGAAAAGAAAAAGGCATTTTTTGCCTACTTAAAACCTGAGGTGGAAAAACAAAATGATTACTTACTGAGTTTGCGGCACTACCTGCAAACGTTACAGCGTCAGCTCGCGGCTGGCAACAGCCTGACAGAAGACGACGATGAACGGCTGGAATGGCTGGCGGGTGAATATCGCGTTGGTCAGGATTTACCAGCCGACGCGCAGATCCCTAAATTGCTCAATAAAGTGGATATTTTACCCGTTGAGCTGGTTTTGATGCAGGCCGCAAACGAGTCGGCCTGGGGAACTTCTCGCTTCGCTCAGCAGGGGTATAATTTCTTTGGTTTATGGTGTTATAAAAAGGGCTGCGGCTTTGTACCGGCACGGCGTAGCAGTGGTGCCAGTCATGAAGTGGCAAAATTTGAAAATTTGTCGCGCGCTACCTACACCTATATGCGAAATATTAACCGTCATGACGCTTATCGTGAGCTACGTCATATCAGAGCCTCCTTACGTCGGGCACAATTACCGGTAACGGGCCTGGCACTGGCAGAAGGGTTAATGAACTATTCTGAACGTGGTGCCGCCTATGTTAATGAACTTCAGAATATGATCCGATACAACAAAGGGTTTATCACCGAATGAAACGTACCTTAGTAGCACTAAGCCTGCTTGCTTCTGCCTTGAGTGCCAGCGCCGAGCAAATTGAAGTGGAATATAAACGCTTTTACAGCCACATTAATAAAATAGGCGACGAAAATACCTCTGCATTGCAGTTTGCCTTTGGCTTTATAAGAGTAGGCACCAGTCACTTATGCCCCATTAATCAGGCCACCATTGTTACCCAGAAGCAGGATATTCCCTTAACGGTTACGCCAGAACAGCGCTTTTTAGTGCCTAAAGAGCGGGCCCTTAAGTTAGCCGATGCAGCCGTTGTAATAGATCTTGGCGAAGCTGCTAATCTATGTGATATGTCGGTGCAAATTGAAACCACCGCTGATTATGTAAAGACCGAATACACGGCCGAGGACCTCGCTTACATCAAACAACAATATGAAGCGTTCTTTAACGAGATGGGCGGATTCCTGTCGTTTATGATGCCTTCAGTGAAAGGGCTGACATTTCGCTTTAGTGACAATGAGCTCGACGCACAGGTACCGGGCGCACCGAACATTACTAATGGGATGTTAATGCTGGATAATGAATGGTTAGAGCAGGGTAAGCCATTAAAACTTCCCGTTGAACCGTTACGCATTACTGCACTGGCAAAAAGCTAGTTAAGCGGTATACGATAATGAAAAGGGGCTTATTTAGCCCCTTTTTTTGTGATCACGTGATTTCTTCGTTTGCTTCGTCCGGCGCTTTGGGCGCTTCCAACGCCTCAGGGTCTACTTGTGAGGGCGGTAACACTTCATCTAACACCAGTTGATAACGAATTTGTTCGGCCAGGCGTTTTACCACCTGCTCACCGGTTTCGCAAAGCTCAGCACAGCGATGAAATTCCATCAGGCCGACATCAGTTAACGTTGGCTCGATTAAGATATCCGGCGGCTCTCCGGCCAGGCGGGAGCGGGTTACGCGGGCCTGCAGAATTTCCAGTGAGCTGCTCATTACACTTAATATGCCCGGTGCCTGTTTACTGTTATCCTTTGGTTCCGGTGAGAACCACTGACGTACGACATCCTGACTTTTCTTGAAGAAATGCTCGTTTTTTTCCTGAGTTTCTTCATGCTTGGCGGTTTCCCGGGCTATCTGCAATGGTCTGAAGTCGGCATTCAGGTTAACCGCTATCACAAAATCAGCGCCTAACTGGCGGCACAGGTTTACCGGGACCGGGTTGACAACGGCGCCGTCTACCAGCCATCTGTCATGGTAGGCAATGGGCGAAAATAACGCCGGAATGGCACAGGATGCCTGGACTGAATTGCCCACTTCTCCCTTATTAAAAACCACTTCACGACCTGAATACAGGTCGGTGGCAACACAGGCGAAGGGTTTATCCATTGCTTCAAATGTAGCGGCGCAAAAGTCAGCTGACAGCTTGTCAAAGACCTTCTGACCGCTCGCCAGGCCGCCACGGCGAATACCGATCCCCATTAAACTCAGGGTTTGCCATTCGGTTAACGAGGACGCCCAGGCTTTTAATTCTTCGAGTCGACCGCTGGCGTAGGCTGCACCTACATAAGCGCCAATGGAACAGCCTGCAACCACGTCGATTTTAACGCCAAGTTTTTCCAGTGCCTGGATGACGCCAATGTGAGCCCATCCACGGGCTGCACCTGAGCCCAGGGCGATGCCTATTTTCATAGCAACCTTATTCCGTCAAGTTTACGATATTGATGGAGTCTGCAGTGTCAGGGCGGCTCTCGGGTTCAAACTCGGGGGCATCGAATGCGATGTCACCCTCTGGTTGTGCTTCACCTGTTGCTTTTATGGCTTTGAAGTCATGAAGATTTTTATCAACCAAATGCGAAGGGGTAACATTTTGCATCGCCCTGAACATTGATTCGATGCGGCCCGGGAACCGTTTGTTCCAGTCCTGCAACATCATTTTGATGTTCTGTCGCTGCAAATTCTCCTGTGAACCACATAAGTTACAGGGAATGATGGGAAATTCAACCGCAGTGGCGTATTTTTCAATATCCCGCTCGGTACAGTAGGCTAACGGGCGGATCACCACATGTTTGCCGTCATCGCTGACCAGTTTAGGTGGCATAGATTTTAATTTGCCGCCATGGAACATGTTAAGAAACAGGGTCTCAAGCATATCGTCGCGGTGATGGCCAAGGGCGATCTTAGTGGCGCCCAGCTCTGTAGCCGTGCGGTACAAAATGCCGCGGCGTAACCGTGAGCATAACGAGCAGGTGGTTTTTCCCTCGGGGATCTTATCTTTCACGATGGAGTAAGTGTCTTCCTCAACAATACGGAAATCCACGCCCAGGCTTTGCAGATATTCTGGCAAGATATGCTCTGGAAAACCGGGCTGTTTCTGGTCGAGGTTAACCGCCACTATGTCAAAGCTGATCGGTGCAATACGCTGCAGATACATCAGCACATCCAGCATGGTGTAGCTGTCTTTACCGCCGGATAAGCACACCATTACCTTGTCGCCATCTTCAATCATGCCAAAATCGTCTATGGCTTTGCCGACATTACGGCGTATGCGTTTTTGTAGCTTATTGAAGCTGTATTTTTGCTTGGTTTGCGTTGCCGGCGCGGCACTGTTGATGTGTAAACTCATGATAAAGAAAGACCCATGTTGCAATGGGCGCCATTATACGTGAAGCCAGGGTAGGCTGCATCCCTGAATAATCCAGTGATAACCCGTGGCAGTAACTAAATCCTGCCACGGCAGCCTGCATTAGCTAACAGGGCTTTCAAAGCCCTCGGGTTTAATGGCCAGCACATCACAGTTGAGTTCATCGATAACATGTTCGGCGGTATTGCCAATGAGTGCTGCTGAAATGCCTACACGGCCCACGGTACCGATGATTACCAGCTCGGCATCCAGCTCTTTGGCAACCTGCGGGATGACTTTTTCGGGTAATCCTTCTCTCACATGGCAGCTATCCAGCGGGATATTGTACTGATTACTGTGTTTTTCCATTTCTTCAAGGTGATGGATTTTCACCGAAGCATTATAAGATTCCGGATCAAACTCAGGCACCTCAATAGCAATGTTGAGCGGTGTGCCAGGGTAGCAGTTGGCCAGATGGACATGACCACTCAGCAATTTGGCGTAGTCGAGTGCAATATTCGTTAGGCGATCATTGAGCTGGGCATGTTCACGGTCTTCCGTTCCCACGTTAACCGCCGCTACAATTTTGCCATCCTGGGGCCAGTCGTGCTCTTTAACCAGCAGTACCGGTGCAGGGCACTTACGTACAAGGTGCCAGTCGGTAGGGGTAAAGATCACTGAGCGTAAATCATCGTGAGAGCGGGTCGCTTTCACCACAATGTCGGCGCTGCTGGCAAGAGCGTATTTAATAATGGCTTCGTAAGGGCGGTTATTCCATTCCACGACAGCCTCTATGGGCTGGCCGTACTCTGCCAGTTGTTCCTTAAGCCAGGCTGTTCTCTCGTTCACAACGGCCTGACGCATGGCCTCACGCTCTTCACCGGATAGCATGGTGGTCATTTCGTATGAGAAATCGTAGATGGTCATCAGGGCGGTAATAGACGCGCCGGTTTTTTCGGCCAGTTCGATGGCTCTGGAGATAGCGGGCTGGTTTTCCCTTTCAGGTTCTACCACGGCCAGAATATTGCTGTACTCAATCATAACGACTCTCCCTGGGAAGTATTCATTATGAGTGTACGACGTGAACAGCTGTTTCTCCAGTTTCAGACTTGTCTGGGATCAAGTAATGCTACAAAACCAGAGAAAAACAGCTTTTTAACGGACTAACTAATAGTGGTGGAAGGAATATCCATGCTATGCAGTTTATTATCCATCGCTTCAAAATCGAGGATAGTGATAAGTTTGCCATCAACCTTGATAATGCCTTCCTTCTGGAAGCGAGTTAACAGACGCGAGATGGTTTCTACGGTCAGGCCCAAGTAATTACCAATCTCATTACGGGTCATACTCAGGTTATACTGACGCGGCGAAAAGCCACGGTCTTCAAAGCGTTTGGACAGATGCGCAAGAAAATATATCAGGCGTTCTTCGGCAGTACGCTTGTTAAGCAACATCATCAGATCGTGATCCTGCTTAATTTCGGCACTCATAAAGCTCATGATCTGGTGACGCAGTTTAGGGAACTGAACCGCCATTTTATCCAGCGTTTCATAAGGTAACTCACAAACCATAGCGGTTTCGAGCGCCTGGGTGTAGCTCTGGTGAGCATTTTCGCGCAGCGCATCAAAGCCGATAATATCACCGGGAAAATGAAAGCCAATGATTTGCTCTTCGCCGTCTTTACTACTTACAAAAGATTTAAATGAACCAGCACGCACTGCGTAAAGCGAGTTAAATTTATCACCGGCTTTAACCAGTTTATCGTGCTTGTGAAGCGGCTTTTTACGCTCGATGATATCATCCAGCGAATCGAGTTCGGTTTTATTTAACGAAACCGGCAGGCACAAATGGCTGAAACTACAGCTTTGACAATGAATCGAAAATTCTGAGCCTTTTGACATAGATTACGTCTCCGTGTGGGCGTCGTTTAATTATTACCGGTTAGGGTGCGGTAAATCAAGAAAATCGCATATATTATCAGGCAACATGCGACTAATGACTTAGACTTTGGGTGTTGCAGGAGCGTTAACAACCAGCCAGCCCCCAGGCTCACGGCAATCAACGCGGGTAAAGTACCCAGTCCAAAGGCAGCCATTGTTGCAGCGCCATACAAGCCATCACCACTGACTAGTGCCCAGGTAAGGGTTGAATAAACCAGTCCACAGGGTAACCAGCCCCAGATAAAACCATAAGGAAACGCCGATAAAGGTGACCTGAACGGTATAAAACGTTTCGACCACGGACGAATGCGTTGCCAAAGCCCGTTCCCCAGTTTTTCCAGGTGAGCAAGACCACGCCACCACTGAGCCAGATATAACCCCATGGCAATCAGCATCACGGCGCTGAGTAACTGAAAAATCATCAGGCCATGGCTTACTGAGGCGCGGGCCACCTGACCAAGTACACCGGTCACGGCGCCAGCAATGGCATAACTGGTTATGCGCCCAAGGTTATAACTGACAATATAGGGCAGGGGGGGCTGACCGCCGGGTACTGCTGCTCGCAAGGCTCCGGCTATCCCTCCGCACATGCCTACGCAATGCAACGAGCCGGCAAGGCCTACGACAAAGGCCGAAATAAAGCTGTAATCACTCATTATCGTTGTTAGCTTTATCCTGGGTTTTGGCTTGTTGGTGACGTTCTTCTTCGGGTAAGTCGTCGTCGAACAGGATGCTGTAGCCCTGGCGCTCAAGATCCTGAAACTGATCGGATTTTACCGCCCAGAAGAAAATCCCCAGCGCCACCGCGACCAGAATAATAGCCAACGGGATCAGCACATAAATAATACTCACAATACCGCCTTACTTTAATAATCGGGTCGAGTTTGAGACCACTATGATACTACTTAATGACATACCGATCACGGCCATCCACGGCAACAGCAGGCCGGAAACTGCAAAAGGTAAAATAAGCAGGTTGTAGCCCAGCGCCCAGAAAATATTCTGGCGGATTTTGCGGCGGGTTTTTGCGGCAATATCCACCAGTGCTGGTACGGTGCTGAGTGACTCGCTCAACAACACAACGTCCGCCGCATTGCGGGCAATATCAGTGGCATTACCCACCGCAACCGAAACATCCGCACTGGCCAGTACCGGCGCATCGTTAATACCATCACCCAGCATCATGACTTTATGTCCCTGAGCCTGCAGTTTTTGCACCGCCTGATATTTTTGTTGTGGAGTTAATTCACCGGTGGCCACTGCCAGGGGCAGCTTAGCGGCCAGCTTATCAACATTCTGCTGGGTATCTCCACTTAATAGCACCAACTGAAAGCTGTCTAACCCAGCGAGGGTTTCAGCCGTATCGCTCTTAAGACTGTCGGTAACTTCATAGGCCGCCAGGCACTCGCCATTGCAAACCAGGTACACATTGGCGCTTACCGGTACAGCAGACGGGTCTGCCTGGGTAAACGTGGCTGAGCCGAGCAGGTATTGTTTACCCTCTACCGAGCCACGAATACCGCCGCCGGCAGTGACTTCAAATTCACTCACCGCAAATGACTCGCTGGCAGAAAATGCCTGACTGATAGGGTGTTCAGAACGAGCCTCAAGGCTTGCCGTTACATTAAAGTGATACTCCGCCTGCGTTGGATCCGCAAACCAGCGATCGGCAATGCCGAATTTACCTTCGGTGAGGGTACCGGTTTTATCCAGGGCAATGGTATCGATACCGGTGATTTGCTCCAGTGCATCAGCGCGCTTGAGCAATATTCCCTGTTTGTTGAGTCTGGCCATGGCACAGGTAAGCGCCGATGGCGTAGCCAGGCCCAACGCGCAGGGGCAGGTAGCTACCAGTACCGCAATTGCTATCCAGAATGCCTCGTTGTTACCCTGTACAGTCCAGTAAGCAAAGGTGAGGGCACTAATCGCTAATACCGCCACAACAAAATAACGGGAAAACGAATCTGCCATTTGCGCCGCTTTGGGCTTGTTGGCCATGGCGGTGGATTGCAGGCGTATAATCTGATTTACCAGTGCATATTTGAGTTGCTGATGCACTTCTATGGTGAGGGTATTTTGTTGATTCACCGTACCACCAAATACCGCCGCGCCAGTTTCTTTCAGGACCGGCTCAAACTCCCCGGTGAGCATGGACTCATCAATGGCTGAAGCGCCTTCGATAATGCGGCCGTCGACCGGAATGGTTTCACCCGCTTTCACCAGTACCTTATCGCCCACGGCAAGGTGTTTTGCCAGGCAGGGTTCAACTTTGCCATCATCGCTCAGCCGGTGAGCGGTAACCGGGATGTACTGCATCATATTGGCAGATATCTGCGTTGCCCGATGACGGGAGCGGTGCTCCAGGTAGCGGCTTAGCAGCAGCAAAAAGATAAACATGCAGATGGATTCAAAATACACGTCACCGGTTTCCAGCAACGTAGATTTGATCCCCGCAATATAGGTACCGAAAACGGCGATAGTCACCGGCACATCCATATTAACTGTACGGGCACTGATGGCTTTTATTGCCCCCAGGTAAAAAGTACTGCCGGAATAAAAAACCACCGGCGTAGTGAGTACCAGTGCAACCCAGTAAAAATACTGGCGGGTTTCGGCTTCGATAGCACCAAACAAATCAAAGTACAGGCCGGTCATTAACATCATGACCTGCATGGTCATCAGCCCGGCGAGCCCCAGTTTTTTTAGAAACTGCTTTTGCTCGTTCTGATAAGAGGCTTCGTGTTGATCAGGCTGAAAAGGCAGTGCCGCATAGCCTATTTTCTTAAGCGCTTTTAAGATACCGCTCAGATGAATCATTTCGTCAGACCAGGTCACTGCAGCCCGGCGCTCCGACACATTCACGGAAACCTGATTGATGCCGTTTACTCTGGCCAGTTGCTTTTCTATCAGCCAGCCGCAGGCCGCGCAGGTGATCCCCTCTACCGTGAGCTGAATTTGCTTGTTATTTCCTTCATCAATAACGAAGTCTTCCTGCAGGGCAGGGTCGTCATACATCGCCAGTTTTCCCAGCGTGGCCTGAAATTCAGTATCACCCCGGGCAGCCGGTTCGGTGCGAAACTGATAATAATCTTCCAGACCATTGTCGACGATGGCTTCGGCTACCGCCTGACAACCGGGACAGCACATAACCCGGTTTTTACCGAGTATAGTGGCATGATAGGGGCTGTCTGCTTCTGCCGGTAACCCGCAGTGGTAGCATTCGATGGCGGTAATGTTCATTAGGGAACGAATCGAATCTTATCTTTACGAGGCAGAGAGACTTCCTGCTGTACTTTCCAGCTGTCATCGATAGGCGTTAGAGATACGCGCCATTTACCGTTGGTGTCCTGCTCGGTAAAGCCACGATAAATCCCTTTTGCATCGCGGGTTAACAGCAGCGAGAAGTCTTTTTCCTGCAGTGTGACGTGATAAAAGTTGAGCTTAAGGGCGTTACCGGTGCTGGGAATACCGCTATGAAATTCCAGCGCAATCTGGCCTTCATTAACCGTTAAATCGGTCATGATCCGTAACCGGCGGGCTTCTTCTACCTTTGCCATGCTGGCGTTAATGGCTTTACCTTCTTTGTAATAATCGTCAACTACCAATGAATCTTCGGTGTTGGCGGCAAAATTTACTAAGAAATAGGCCATAACAAATGATGAAACCGGCACGGCGATTAGAAACCACGGCCAGAAGTATTTATACCAGGGTTTGGTATCGGTTTTTTCCATTACTGCATTCCCGATGAACTTTATGGAACGATTAATACGAATTCGGATAACACCTGATCAGGGCTTTATGCGAATTGATATTACGCTAGTGGTGAATAAAAAAGCCCCGTAAAAAACGAGGCTTTTGCATTATATTTTAAAATCTTAGTTAGACAAGCTGTACACGTAAGTAGCTACTACGTGGATCTTGTTGTCACCCAGTGTTTTCTTGAACGAAGGCATAACACCGTTACGACCGTAGGTCAGAGTTTCGGTGATAGCACGCTCAGAGCCACCGTACAGCCAGATGTTATCTGTCAGGTTAGGCGCGCCAAGCATTTGGTTACCTTTACCGTCCATACCGTGACAGGCTGCACATGCCATGAAGCGGGCTTTACCAGCTTCGGCCAGTACATCGTGATTTTCTTCCATTTCACGACCACTCAGGCTCAGCACGTAAGCAACAGTTTCTTTAATGCCTTGCTCACCCATAGCGTCGATCCATGCAGGCATGGCTGCAATACGACCGTTAGTCAGGGTTTCTTTGATCTTGGCACCCGAACCGCCATACAGCCAGTCATCGTCAGTCAGGTTAGGGAAGCCCATGTTACCGCGGGCATCTGAACCGTGACATTGTGAACAGTTCTGCATAAACAGACGCTGACCCACTTTAACCGCTTCTTCGTTTTTAACCAGTTCTTCTACCGGTACCTGAGCGTACGCTTCGAAGATTGGGTCAAATTTTTCAGCTGCAAAGTCTAATTCACGGTCATACTGAACCAGATAACCTTCTTCTTTCGCTTCAATACGTGCCTGAGCTGATTCTTCTAAAGACTGTACATTCTGGTTAGAGCTCTTCCAGCCCCAGAATCCTTCCCAGGAACCTAAACCAGGATACAGAGCTAAGTAAAAGAAACTCCATACGATTGTGATGTAAAACAGAATGGTCCACCATCTTGGCAGCGGATTGTTGATTTCAACAATCCCGTCAAACTCGTGTCCCATTGACTCGCCTTCCGGATGGCCGGTGTAGTTGGTCAGGTTCCAACGTAACAGCAAGTAACTTCCGACTATGGTTCCCAGTGTGATCACAGAGATCCAAATTGTCCAAAACATGCTCATGAGTGTTAACTCCCGCTATTCTTTCTTTGATTCTTCTTGGTCTTCGTCGGCAAAGGGGAGGTTAGCGGCCTCGTCGAACTTTTTCTTGTTTCGACCGCTAAATGCCCACCACACAATGCCCATAAATATGACGAAGACGATGACAGTAAAAATGCTGCCTACAGTACCCTGGTCCATACTATTTCAGGTATGTGCCAAGGGATTGTAGATAAGCAATAAGGGCTTCCATTTCGGTTTTGCCTTTTACTGCCGCCTGTGCACCTGCGATGTCTTCCTCTGTGTAAGGCACGCCCAGCGTCTGGAATACTTCCATCTTCTTAGCGGTGTCTTCACCGGTCAGCGTGTTTTCTGCTAACCACGGGAAGCCTGGCATGTTTGACTCAGGTACAACATCACGAGGGTTAATCAAATGAACGCGGTGCCACTCATCACTGTAACGGCCACCAACACGGGCCAGATCAGGACCAGTACGCTTGGAGCCCCACAGGAACGGGTGCTCCCATACTGACTCACCAGCCACTGAATAGTGACCATAACGTTCGGTTTCAGCACGGAATGGGCGAATCATCTGGCTGTGACAACCTACACAACCTTCACGGATGTAGATATCACGACCTTCTAATTGCAGGGCCGTGTAAGGCTTAAGGCCTTTCACCGGTTCCATTACCTGCTGTTGGAACATCAGCGGCGTGATCTGAACCAGAGCACCCAAGCTGATTGCAACTAAGATAAGAACGGTTAACAGACCAACGTTCTTTTCGACTAATTCATGTGGATTACGCATTGCTACTACTCCTTATGCTGCGGCTGGTTCTGGAACCAGGCTACCTTTCGGTGCACTTACTGTTCTGTAAGTGTTGTAAGCCATGATTAACATACCGGCAACAACGAAGCAGCCACCCACGAAGCGCACAACATAGAAGGGTTTAGACGCTTCCAGAGACTCAACAAAGCTGTAAGTCAGGGTACCGTCTGCGTTAACTGCACGCCACATCAGACCTTGCAGAACACCAGACATCCACATTGCTACGATGTACAGCACCACACCAATGGTAGCGAACCAGAAGTGAACGTTAACCAGTTTGGTTGAGTACATTGCTTTTTGACCGAACAGGTGCGGGATCAGGTGGTAAATTGAACCAATGGATACCATGGCAACCCAACCCAGTGCACCAGAGTGTACGTGACCTACGGTCCAGTCAGTGTAGTGTGATAACGCATTTACTGTTTTGATTGCCATCATCGGGCCTTCAAAGGTAGACATACCGTAGAAAGACAGAGAAACAATCAGGAAACGCAGAACAGGGTCGGTGCGCAGTTTGTGCCATGCGCCAGACAGCGTCATGATACCGTTGATCATACCACCCCAGGACGGTACGAACAGGATCACAGACATAACCATACCTAAAGACTGAGTCCAGTCAGGCAGGGCAGTGTAATGTAAGTGGTGAGGACCCGCCCAGATGTACAGTGAAATCAGCGCCCAGAAGTGAACCACTGACAGACGGTACGAGTAAACCGGACGTCCGGCCTGCTTAGGTACGAAGTAGTACATCATGCCTAAGAAGCCCGCAGTCAGGAAGAAGCCTACCGCGTTGTGACCGTACCACCATTGCATCATGGCATCTACGGCACCAGCATACATTGAATACGATTTCATGAATGAAACAGGAAGCGCCATACTATTACCAATATGTAACACCGCAACCGTCAACATAAAGGCACCCAGGAACCAGTTCGCTACATAAATGTGCGATACCTTACGAATAGCAAGGGTTCCGAAGAAGTTAATGATGTAAGCAACCCACACCAGGGCAATCAGGATATCGATTGGCCATTCCAGCTCTGCGTATTCTTTACTGGTTGTATAACCGAAAGGCAGGGTCAGCACTGCGGCAACGATAACGGCCTGCCAACCCCAGAAAGTAAAGGCGGCGAGTTTATCGCTGAACAAGCGAACCTGAGATGTACGCTGAACGATGTAGTAGGAGGTTGCGAACAATGCACAACCACCGAAAGCAAAAATTACGGCGTTGGTGTGCAAAGGACGTAGGCGAGAATAGGTTAACCATGGAATGTCGAAGTTCAGGGCCGGGGCAAATAATTGCGCTGCAATAAATACCCCAAGGCTCATTCCCACAATACCCCAAATAACGGTCATAATGGTAAATTGCCGTACAACTTTATAGTTGTAATCTGGCTGTGCTTGGCTTATTTCACTCATTGTAATGAATCTTCCACTTCTTTTAAAAAAGGGTTTCCAACCGTGATACTAACGTATTTCAGGTGAGGTTGCGGACATCCCCTGAAGCCTATAGTTTGTGATTTATTGTCTACAGGCCAGTTGGTACCGCGGATAATAAAGTTTTTAATAATAAAAAGATACCATAAACTAGGAGCGCTTGATCCTAGTCAATAAAGAAAAACTGACATTTACAAAATAGTGATATTAATGATCAAAAAATTAACATTTGAGCGATTGCATAGGGTTAAACATGTCATTGTTTTTGCGGTAATTCTGCTAACTGCGGTAGTGGTCGGAATGGTGAATATTCTTAGCGAGAATAATAACTATAAGCCTGATAATAAAACGTCATGTTGGCTGGCTGGTAATTCTTGTGAAATTGAACTACCAGAAGGTACACTGATGGTAATGATGGATCGTTTGCCGACAATCGAAGAACAAATCCCACTCACTGTGACATTGCCTGAGGGGCTACAAATAGACTCAGCTTACATTGAAGGCGTGAATATGTTTATGGGTAAAATTCCGGTACCACTTAAGGCTGAGGGTAGTCGGCAATGGCGCGGTTGGTTTATGCTGGGAGCTTGCTCAGAACCCACCATGCAATGGCAAATGGTGATCACAATAAAAAACCGGCCGGAGCCGGTTTGGGTATTTTTTACTACACAGATGTAGCTTACATCTGAGACTGCAGGTAATTAGGTAAGCCGAGGATTTTAATCAGCTTAAGCTGCTGTTCCAGCCAGTGCGCGTGGTCTACCTCGGTGTCGTCGAGCAGCTCCACTAAAAAGTCACGCGTAACGTAATCCTGAGCTTCTTCGCACACAGCGATTACTTCTTTCAATTTAGCACCAACTTCATACTCTACACGTAAATCGCTTTCGAGCATTTCTGGTACGTCTTTACCCACTTTAAAGCCGGTACGCTGAGTCATATCCGGCGCATACTCAAGCATCAGCATACGATCAATAAGTTTGGTGGCATGACCTTTCTCATCGTCAAACTCATGATTGATGCGTTCATACAATTTATTGAAGCCCCAATCGAGGTACATCTGTGCATGAATGAAATACTGATCCATCGCCGCTAGCTCGTATGAGAGCAGTTCGTTGAGGCCGTCAAGGACTTTTTGATTACCCTGCATTAGTCGTCTCCCATTACTTGCGCTTGCAGATAGTTCTCGATACCCATGTTTTCAATCTGGTATTCCTGGGTTTCGATCCAGTCTAAGTGTTCTTCTTCATATTCGAGCAACGATTCCAAAATATCGCGACTCACATAATCCTGTTTTTCCTCACACAGGGCAATTGCCTTGCGGAGCAGGGGAAGTTGCTCTTCCTGAAATTTCTTATCGCACTGAAGCATTTCTTCGGTGTGCTCACCGATATACAGCTTACCCAGCGCCTGTAGATTAGGCAGACCTTCCAGAAACAAAATGCGCTCGATGAGTTCATCGGCTTGTTTCATGTCTTTAATCGACTTTTTATAGTCTTTCTCGTTAAGCTCTTCCAGGCCCCAGTTTTTAAACATACGGGCATGAAGGAAGTATTGATTGATCGAAGTCAACTCACTGGTTAACACTTCATTTAGTATGGCAATTACCGATTTATCGCCTTGCATAATCTGATTCCTGAACGTTTGATGGCTAAAGTGTAGGTGGAATTGTACGACTTATCAAGTTTTTCTTTAAAAAACAGTTACATACAAATGATAACGATTATCGGTTTGTCCTTTGTTAGCATTTGGTATAACACGCTGATTACTCGACTAAAGACAAGCTCTCCTCAGCAAAACCCAGTCCGGCCTCGGTAAAGAAGTTAAACACCTTGTCCACGCCGTTATCGGCCAGCGCAGATACCTCATCTTCATACCGGGCAATGGCGGCTATTTTGCCGGTGTAACCCGCATTTTTAAGCTGTTTGGTAATGTTGATGGCATCCTCAATAGACGGCAGGGCCAGTAACACCAGCTGCACATGGCGGATATTCAGATTTTCCCATAGGTCAACGTCTTCTCCGTCACCATTAATTACATTCATGCCGTCTCTGCGCATGCGTTGTATTTTTGCGCGGTCAGCATCCATTCCCCATACGCGGGAATCAGCGATTTTATTTAACGAGGAAAAAGCACCAATACCAACCCGACCCAGACCAACTACCAGAATCTTGGCGCGGGTAATCTCGGGGTAAATATCTTCTTTGAGCCGAACCGGGCTCTCCAGCTTTTTCACCGGCTCTTTTATACGTTGGTAGATACTGTGTGAGTAACGGTACACAATACTGGTAAAAATAAACGAAATTGAAGTGGTGACTGCCAGCACTACCAGCCATTTTTCATCCAGCATGCCAAGGCTTACGGCCAACGCCCCCACAATAAGGCCAAATTCACTGTAGTTAGACAGCACCAGGCCGCCGAGGTAGGCGGTGCGGCCGCGCAGTTGCAGGCGGGTAAACAGCCAGAAGAACAGCATAAATTTGATAGGTATAATAAGCACCAGCAGGCCCGACATCATTAGCATGTTGATATCCGGCAGTGCGGTAAGTCCGATGGACAAGAAAAAACCAATCAGGAAAAGATCTTTAAACGCCAACAGCGACTTTGCCATTTCTGCGGCTTTCGGGTGAGGAGCAAATAATAACCCAAAGATTAGCGCTCCAAGGTCGCCTTTGATATTCACCAGCTCAAATAAATGATACCCGCCCAGGGCAAATATAAACCCGGTGAGAGGCAGTAACTCACCGTGCCCGGACTGATTAAGTACACGCTTTAAAACAGGCATTAATGGAATTATGAGCAACAGTAGCGGCGCCCACAAACTGGGAATTTTACCGGTGGCGACAACCAGAAAAACCACGGCAAAGATATCCTGCATAACCAGCACACCAATAGCCAGCTTACCATGGCGGGTTTTTGATTCACCGGCTTCTTCAAGGACTTTAACAACGCATACCGTACTGCTAAACGACAGGGCAAAAGCAATCAAAGCTGCAGACTGCCAGTCCACCTGGCCCGTTAATGCACTTAGAACAGCACCGGCTCCTATCAGAAAAGCGGTGATCACAACTACCCAAAGTACAGTATGCGCAATGCTCCCGGCCCATACTTCCCGTTTGGATAAATCTTTTAAATTCAGTTTAAGGCCAATAGTAAAGAGCATGATGGTTATGCCCAGATTGGCGAATGTAGTAATGGCAGGCGTGGCTGAAAAGCCAAATACGTTAAGCAAAAATCCGGCAACCAGATAGCCAACCAGAGGGGGGATGCCGATAAGTTTTACGCCCAGGCCACATACAAAAGCGAAGAGTAAAAATATATATTCCATTAAAAGCTATCGAATGACTGATTTCCTACAAAATATCACGATAGTTCAATGCGTGGCAAAGTTACTTAGGCAAAAATACAGCGAATTCCTGGCTGTTACACCAATGTCTTAGTTGCCATAGGAACACTCTTTGGTGACTAACCGGTGTAACGAACTACAGTAGTGGTGATAAGGCTTCGATAAGGAGACCTAAATTCAGCTTTAGTGAGCCTCTGCCAGTCTCTCGCTGTGTTCCAGTATGTTTAGTTCCTGTAGCAATTCGTATTCACGCACCTTAATTGTACCCAATTCAAAGGTAATCTCCCGTTTACGTTCGGTAGGATCGTTCGGCAAAGGTTTGCGATGAACTTCGGCCTTACTTAACGGCGTAACGTTAGAGTACTGAGTAGACGATGAGTCATTCTGCTCAAAAGCACCAGGAATATAGGAGGATTTCTCAAAAGACAAACTAGTGGCAGGCAGACTGTTTTGTTCTGCCTGAGCGGCCATGGATTGCTCTTTGTGCGCATTGATTTCGTCTGCTCTGTCCATCGCTCGCAATTTACGGGCGAATATCTCCAGACCAACACGATTAACAGTAACGCCGAGCTCCTGGCATTGTTTATAGGTTATGTCGTTGTCTCTGTAATTGTTCTGACGAACTAATCGTTTTACGGTTTCTAATTTTTCCATTTTCGCGCACTTATTATTTTATCTGACTGATTTAATGCCAGAATTTATATTTATGGATTATTATGATGTTAAGAATCGTAAACTTACCGATTTCAAGCCGAATGTTACAGGTGATTAATTGAGCACGCAATGCTACAAAAGTCAAATAATTGACGTATTATTGATCAATTATTGTGCTTTACCTGCGTTTAGCTGTGTGATTTGTGCTGTAAACTTACTTGACGAAGTAGCGTGAGGGGAATTGTCCAGAATGAGTAAGGAGACGTCAAAAAACCGTGCAATCACCCGCGTACTCGTTATTGAAGGGGTGGTAAACCTGCTACTGTGCCTGATAAAGCTGATTATCGGTTTTGTCACGCAGTCGTCGGTGATCCTGGCCGATGCCTTACATTCACTTACCGATTTAACTAATAACATTATCGCGATTGTGGCCATGCGGATTAGTCATAAGCCACCGGATCATTCTCATCCCTACGGACATCAGAAATTTGAATACCTGGCTATCTTTATTTTAGCCGTGCTGCTAAGCGTCGTGGCTTTCGAACTAGTGGCCTATGCTATCGAAAATCACGGTCAGGTGGTGCAGCAGAGTTATACCGGACTGGCCATTCTCATTCTGGCCATAGTCGTTAATTTTACCCTCAGTCAGTGGGAAGGTGCACAGGCTAAGAAGCTACGCTCAAAGCTGCTTGCAGCAGATGCCAGGCATACTTTCAGCGACGTACTGACCTCTATTGCCGTGCTGGTTGGCTGGCAACTCGCTGCACTAGGCTATTACTGGCTGGATACCTTATTTTGTTTACTGGTGGCGGTGTTTGTTGGCAAGCTGGCCTGGGAGCTTTTTCAGCAGGCTTTACCGGTACTCGTAGACGCCGATGTAACCGACGAGTTGTTTACGCCGGCTCAGCTTGAGGCAATTGTCAGTGAGTTTAAACCTATTGAGCAAGTGACTGCTATTCGCAGTCGGGCGATGGGCGAACAGGTGATCTGTGACCTCACTGTACAAATAGATCCACATCTCTCGCTCACTGCGGCGCATGCGCTGTCTCATGCGTTCGAAGACCGCCTCAAAGAGGAGTTTGATCTGTATGATGTTATCATTCATATAGAACCTGCCAAATCAATATAATCAAGGAGTTGATGTGCGACAGTTAATTTTTACCTACCTGATTGCGGCGTTGGTTATCAGTATTGTGTTAAGCCTGTGGTTGCCGGTGCTGTGGTGGTTAGTAGTGCTCAGCGGTGGCCTGCTGGGTGTGGCAATTTACGATGCTCGGCAGCACAAACATTCCTTGTTAGTTAACTTTCCCCTGATTGGCCGTATGCGCTGGATAATCGAAGATTTCCGGCCGTTTTTTCAGCAATACCTGCTGGAAACCGAAACCAGTGGCCGGCCAATTAGCCGGATGTTTCGCTCAATTGTGTACCAGCGTGCCAAAGGCAGTATGGACAGTGTGCCATTCGGAACTCAAATTGACACCTACAAATCGGGTTATGAATGGATTGGTCATTCCTTGTCAGCTTTAAGCGTTGACGATCTCGATGATGATCCCCGGGTTGTTATTGGCGGTCCGGAATGTAAACAGCCCTATGCAGCCAGTATTCTTAATATCTCAGCCATGAGCTTTGGCGCTCTCAGTAAAAACGCCGTGCTGGCGTTAAATAAAGGCGCTGCACTGGGTGGTTTTTACCAGAACACCGGCGAGGGCGGGCTTACCCCTTACCATCTTGAAAATGGCGGCGACATTGTATGGCAGATAGGTACAGGCTATTTTGGCTGTCGAACTAAGGATGGCCGTTTTAACGAATTACAATTTGAGGAAAAAGCCAGACTGCCAGCAGTAAAAATGATAGAAATTAAACTTTCACAAGGTGCTAAGCCTGGCCATGGGGGCATTTTGCCGGCCCATAAAAACAGTCAGGAGATTGCGGACATCCGTGGCGTAACTGCTGGCGAAGATGTTATTTCACCGCCTACCCATAATGCCTTTAACACACCGCTTGAAATGCTTGAGTTTATTCAGAAGTTGCGTGAGCTATCCGGTGGCAAGCCCATCGGCTTTAAACTGGCATTGGGGCGAAAAAGTGAGTTTCTGGCCATTTGTAAAGCCATGAAGCAAACTGGCATCACACCGGATTTTATAACCGTGGATGGTGGGGAAGGCGGCACCGGTGCGGCACCGCTGGAATATTCTAATTCCATTGGTTTTCCGCTCAGAGAAGCATTGGCATTTGTGGATGATGCCCTGGTGGGATTCGACCTAAGAGAGCGAATAAAAATCATTGCCTCAGGTAAAATTATTACCGCTTTTCAGATTGTCAAAAACCTCTCCTTAGGCGCTGATTTATGCAACAGTGCCCGGGGAATGATGTTTGCCATTGGCTGTGTGCAATCATTGTCGTGTAATACTAATACCTGCCCGACCGGCGTCGCGACTCAGGATCCAAATTTATATAAAGGGCTGGATGTAGATCACAAAAGTAGCCGGGTAGCCATGTTCCATAAGAAAACCATCCTTGCCATGGTGGATATTTTATCCTCTACTGGTCATAGTAGTACTGAAGACTTGAATCGTACGCACATTTTCCGCCGGGTTGATCAGCACACCGTATTACGTTACGACGAAATCTTTCCGCTAATTCATCCGGGGAGCTTTATCGATGAAGACGATGCGCCTAAGGCCTATCAGTTACACTTAAAGGAGGCTTGTGCCTCGACCTTTAAACCGGCGAATACCCTGGCTGAAGTGAATCATGAAACCCAGTCGGTTTAGCGCTGGTGTATGAAACGATTTTACCGAACAGTTAAAATATTGATAAACATCAAATAGTCATCACACAGATGTACTACACTAAGGTAAACAGAACAGCCAAATAAGGAGGCTGACAATGAGTGGTTATAACAGCGTTTTAGTTGCAATTGATGTGTTTGCCAATGAGCACAGTAAAGTGGTGGGAAAAGCCCTGGAGCTGGCTGGTTCAGCGGGCAAAATAAATCTGATTTACGTTGCCTATCCGCAAACTAATTTTGAGCCCTATGGCTTGTTTTTAGAGCGGGATTTTTCAGAAGAGGTGCGTGAACAGGCCCTTAAGAAATTACAGGGCATTGCCGACGGACACGGTATCCCAAGAACTCATCTGCACGTAGCAATTGGTTCTGCTGCTGAGGAGATCCATGAGATGGCGAAGAAGCTGAGTTCTGATCTTATTGTGATGGGTACTCACGGTCAAAGTGGCGTGCAGTTATTGCTAGGCTCTACAGCCAATTCAGTGTTGCACGGCATTGAGTGTGATTTGCTGGCCGTTAAGGTATAGCTGCATAAACGCGGTGCGCACAGCCGGTTGTACTGTGCGCCCGTTAATCATTTGGTTTCTGTATCCGCCGATTGACCGGCTTCGAGTTGTTCTGCGTAGCGGCCGGCCATTACCGATTCCGCGCCTTCCTGCTGCAAATTGAGCGCAGTAATTGGGAACGGAATAACAATATTCTCTTCATTAAATCGCTTGTGTAGTGCTTTGATAAAAGTCGATTTTACAAAGAACCGATTAAAATACTCTTTGGTTCTTAGCATTACGGTAAAATTAATGCTGGAATTATCAAAGGTGTGGTACACCACAAAGGGATCGTAAGACTCAACTCCCCATTCGTGTTCGAGCAGTATCTGATTAGCCACCTCCAGAGTGACTTTTTCAACAAAATCCAAATCAGAATTATAATGCACGCCAACTTCTACCGGCACCGACAGCTCCTTTTCGGGATAGTAGTAATTGATGATTTTTGACTGCGATACCTTGCTGTTGGGCACGATAACAATATTGTTTGGGAGCATTTTTATCCAGGTAGACCGCCAGCCAATTTTATCTACAAAGCCTTGCTCACCACTTTCCAGTTCGATGAAGTCACCGATGCGGAAAGGTTTGTCGATAAGAATTTGTACGCCCGAGAAAAAGTTTTCCAGGGTTGGCTGTAAAGCTAGCGCAACCGCCAGGGAAGTGATCCCCAGTGAAGCAATTAACGGGGTTACCGAAATGCCCAGTGACCCCAGCACCAGCAATATACACAAGCCAATAAGCAGAGCTCTGATAGCGCCGCTAGCAATGCTGCGAGTATTATTTAATAGTGGTGAGCGTGCAGCATAGACTTTTATGGCGTAGGTGACCCAACGCTCTATAAACAAGATAAGTGTGATGATGACCATGGCCTTGATGACATGGCCCAGAATTTCAGTATCTTCTTTTGGCAACGCGCCGGTGATAGTGACTCCGTAACGAGTCAGCCACAATAAAATGGTAAATATTGTCAGGTTAAGAGGTGCATTAAGGGCAAGGATGAGTACCTGATAAAAATGATTGTGTTCACTATCCTGTTGCTGCATCTGCGCGCGTAAACGCACCAGAAAAAGGCGTTTTGCGATATATAAAATCACGATAATAGCAAGACAGCCGCCGGCGACCATGCTTTGCTTTGTTGTCAAAACATCAATAAATTCCATGACTTAAGATTTCCTTAATCGCTATACGCTACACTATAGAAAATGACCCAACCAGTTATCCTGCAATCTATACACCACACATTCATAGCGGTAGCCTGAGATTGTGGTATAAATATGCGCGGAGTAATGCAAAGAGCAGTTATGGAGCAGTAATGTTTGTCACCAAAGTTACCGGCATTAAACGGTTATATTATGCAACCTGGTATTCACTCAAAGGGCTGAAAGCCGCATTTTTGAGTGAACCCGCGGTTCGTCAGGAACTGGCGTTGTTGGTATTTGGTATAGCGTTAAGCTTGTGGCTCGATGTGACGGCGGTAGAGCGCGTGCTACTGGTTAGCAGCTTGCTGTTAATTATTATTGTGGAACTGCTTAACAGTGCTATAGAAGCCGCCGTGGATAGAATAGGCCCGGAAATTCATGAGCTTAGCGGTAAGGCCAAAGATATTGGCTCGGCCGCAGTATTTGTGGCAATCATGCTGGCTTTGTTTTGCTGGGCCTCTATTTTATATCCGTTATTTCTCGATCTTTTTTAAGCGGCGCAGATCTTTAAACCAAAAGGCGCCACCCGCCGCCACAGCCATAGCACAGGCACCGCCAAGTAAGGTGGCGCCAACCGGCCCTACAGCCGCAGCAACGGCGCCAGCGCGAAAATCACCAAGCTGGTTGGACGAAGCAATAAAAATAGAATTGGCCGCACTCACCCGGCCGCGAAGTGCATCCGGGGTATTTAACTGTACAACAGCGCCGCGAATAACCACGCTTATCATGTCGGAAGCCCCATAAACAAACAGTGCACAGGCCGCAAGCCATAGCGTTTCAGAAAGCGCAAAAGTAATAATAGAGAGGGCAAATACGCCCAGCGAAACAAACAGGGTTGTGCCTGTGTTGTCGAATTCTGTTTTGAAGCGGGATAAGTAGATGCCCATTAGTACCGCTCCCGCGGCAGGCATGGCACGAAGGAAACCGAGCCCCTCAGGCCCCACATTTAAAATGTCTGCTGCGTATACGGGTAACAGCGCTACAACACTACCTGACAACACAATTAGCAAATCCAGGCTCAGGCTACCCAGTACAATTTGATTTTGCCAGACATAGCGCAAGCCGCCGAGTAAGTCCCGCTTGCCTTTGCCGGTATTGGCTGCGCCCATTGTTGGGATCTGATAAAAACAGGTGAGGGTGGCAATAGCAGCGGCTACCAATAACCAGTAGATGTTGCGGTCTAACAGGGCAATCAGAATACCCGCCACAAAGGGACCCACAGTTAGCGCAATATTCCACACCGTGCTGGTTATGGCTACGGCCTGATTTAAATGGTGTGGCGGTACCAGATTTGGCAGCGTTGCCTGTAAAGCTGGCGACATAAAAGCTTTACCGCATCCGTGCAGACTGATTAACGCCAGCAGGAACCACTTGTTAAAGTCTGGTGTCATCATTAGCAGCGCAAAGCCGCTAAGTACCAGCAGTTGCATGGTGGCACCAGCCAGCAAAATTTTGCTACGGGAGATGTGATCTACCGCCCAACCGGTAATAGGAAATAACAGATAAACCGGCACAATCTGGAACAGGCCGACCAGTGCTAAATCAAAAGGATCGCCGGTACGTTCGTATAAATGCCAGGCAAAAGCCACTGCCATAATAGACTCAATGGCACTAAAGATACCTCGCCCACACAAAAACCAGACAAAGCGGGAAGTAAAAACCGAAGATTGAGTCATTATTGGAGGTACATTTGGAGGCAGGGCGTGAAAGCCATTAAATCAATAGCGCTATGCTACCAGATAGCGACGGTTCTGTACTGTAAGTTTGGACAGAGTAAACAGTTTTTCGGTTAGAATTGACAAAACAGTAAATAAAAAGGCGCAACCTAAACGGTGTTAGGTTGCGAAACCGGCCGGGAACAGCCAATGAAACCTTTAATACATTTTGTAAGGCAGGAATTTACCTGACATCACAACGTGAACTCTGTCGCCTTTAGGGTCTTCCTCGCGCTGTAAGTCCATGGAGAAGTCGATAGCACTCATGATGCCGTCACCAAACTCTTCATGGATAAGCTCTTTAAGCGTGGTGCCATAAACATTTACCAGCTCATACCAGCGATATATTAACGGATCGGTTGGGACTTCAGTGGGCAAAGAACCTTTATAAGGCGCAATTTGCAGCCAGGCCACAGCTTCATCACTGAGTCCGAGCAGTGAACCTACGCCTTCCGCCTGCTCCTTAGTCATGGCCATCTGACCTAAACATGCCGCTGTGCTCCATTCTTTTGACTGGCCGACAACTTCGGCGATTTCAGACCATTTAATGCCCTTGGTAATTTTGGCAGACTGGATCATTGCAGTAACCTGGGTACGATCGGTAATCATGATGTTAGCTTCCTGTATTGGGTTAAACGATATTAAGTTTCGGGCACAAAAAAACGCCCATGCCGTTACCAGCAAGCTGGCACAGCATGAGCGTCTTTGCTCAAACACATAGATCGTGTTTATGAATCAATCTAGTGTTAAACAGAAAGCATTAACAATGCCATGTTAATAATTGCATATTAAACAATGAGATAAGTTATAGGAGAATACCCAATACCACACAAATGACCTATGTTGGCGCATAGTAGCCGTTATAAAGCACCACCTTTGCGCGTTTGGCTGGTTATAAAAAAGCGGCGTCGAGACTTTTATACACTTCACTCGCGTTATCGCTCATGACACAGGTGATAAGCTCGAATGGTAGGTAAGTTATGCAAGCAGGCACTCCATTCATCAAGCCTTTAACCGCGCTGCTATCGAGAATTTTATAAAAATCCCGATTGCAGGCGCGCAGCAGAAAATAAGTGATATACCAAACCCTTGTCGTGTCTTTGATAATTGTTGTCGCCGCAGCGATAACACTCCAGCGAGGTGCCTCATTAAGGTAATAGTGCAGGCGGGGTTAGCCTGTGAGGTGAGCCAGGGTGTGGCCAACCTGATGTTGGTAGCCATAAGTCTCAATAGTCGAATCAAAAGGGCTGTTTGGGGTAGGCCGGTACACCACAACTGAACACAACTTCAGTGAATCACCTGTTTGTCTTAAAAAATAATGAGGATCTTATTATGAGTCGAAATACAGGTATTGCCATGGCTGCAGGAGGCGCGGCAGTCGGCGCCGCTATGGGGAACGCAATTGGTAACTCGGTAAGAATGCGCAGCTTCCGAAAGAAAATGGTTGATGATCTTATCAGTGACTTTGGTGCCTTAATCGCAACAGAAACCGTGGTGTACTGGGTACAAAATGATGGCTCAACCGATTTTGCGTACCGTGAATATGCCGACAAACAGGTGCAAAACCGAATTTACCAGGATGTAATGGCCTGCTATGGCGAAAGGGCAGCAGATTTCGTTGATTTTCGAATACAAAAATCCCGGGAGAAAGGTGTCGCCTTTAACCTTAGCCAGGGACTCAGGGAGTTTCTGGATTCCGAAGGGATAGAGCACAACAATCAAATTGACATTGAAAGCTACGCAAACAGGCTGACATCAGTTAAACCCAAAAATCCATCTATCAGAAGTTTGTTGCTGATTCTGGGGAAACAGCCTTCGTTTCTGCGCAGTGTAGGGATTGTTATTACCCTTATCACCTGGATAATGGTGCTGTCTGTAATTGCCAGAATGGGGCTTGAGGTGTCATCGTTGGCCATTTCATTCTGCGTAGCGACGCTGGCTATTATTCTCGGTGGCAGAAAACTAATGGCCGCCTTTGTTAATAAAAAAATAAACGGTCAGTTTGAAGCATTAAACGAAGAGTATGAATTGCTGGAGAAACGATTTTACGAAGACGCTAACGCGATTACGTAATTGCGCTGGCAACGTTGCATTGTTTGGCTAATAGACCTATTTCAATTAGCTGGCCTTGTATGAAACGGCTAGCTAAATTACTTATTGGTCACTGTTGCTGAAGGTATTGATACCAGTTGATTTCTAATTCGGAGGATGTCTTACTTTCTACAGTGGCCTGCAGTCGTTCAGCGCCAGCCAGGCAAAAACAACTGACAACACTATCCCCAAGCCAAGACCAAATTTCACTTTTCCGCCGTCTTGCCGGTCGGTGAGTAAGGTGAATTTATCTTTAATGATAACTTGCATGGCTGGCTGCCTCCCTGTTGCCTGGCATGTTCTTATAAATAATAAGGTGAGCCCGAACGACTATTCCTCTCATGATATGTAAGGATATTTTAACTCCTAATTTTACGCAAATGTCATTGATAACTATGCAATTGAGGCTGCTATATAGTAGTTTTGTGCTTTGCTTGGGTCTGCGGTTTGTAATTTTTACGGTGCAGATTTTTATTGTTATTGCCAGTGAAGGTGCAGAGTTTATGAGTGTTGTTTTTAAAATGGTGGGAACGGGGAGTTCAGACTCCGACACAATGTTTAATACAGGAGCCGCAATAGTTCAAGAGTCCGGGGCCTTTCTGATTGATTGTGGCTTTACCATTAAAAGCGCTTTGAACACCTGTGGCATTGGGTTTGACAACATCTGCGGTATTTTCATTAGTCATGTTCATGGTGATCATGTATTTGGATTAGAGCGCGTGGGCTATGAATATCTGTTTCGGCTACAACGTAAAGTGCCCCTTTACTTAAAACGCGAAATTTATGAAGAGTTGTGGCTCCAGACCCTAAAAGGCTCAATGGGCAGAATTGGCGAGGGTGACGCTACCTTGGAGGATTTTTTTGATGTGCGTTTTATTGAGCACAACCAGTTTAGCTTTGCAGGCGTTAATTATGAGGTCTTCGAGGTGTCACATACCCCTGGTAAACCCTGCTATGGCATTTGTATCAATAAGAAAATTCTCTATACCGCAGATACCCTTGCCATTTTGGACATAGTAAAACAATACGATTACGATTTTTGCTTTCACGATGTGTCCTTACATGAAGGAAACCCGGTGCATGCAAACCTGAGTTCCTTAATGGCATATCCGGATAACGTAAAACGAAAGATGCTGTTAATGAGTTATGGTGATGACTGGCAATTATTCGAAGACGTCGTGTCAGACCATTTTATGGGTTTTGCTAAGCAGGGAATGAGCATTGAATTATAAGACGTTTCACTGTGTTTTTACCGAGCCGAAACATTCGAGGTTTTCGGTTATTATTAATCAAGATAAAACGCTTTTCTTTGTATACTGGCTGGAGCTCAAAAAACTGGGGATAAGGCACCTTGGTGCTGGTGAAGAATTATGTGCTCAGTTTTCATCCAAGCCGAAAAGGACGATAGAACGCGGTTTAGCGTTAGAGTCGGCAGTTTGTTTTGAGCAACCCAGCGATTGTCCCGCTTTTGAGTATTACATTGGGGAAACCTTCAGTCAGGAACAGTTATCGTTACTCCTGCAACAGGACGTACCATTAATTGTATTCAGACAGTGTACTTTCGGGGTGGTGAATATCGAAGGGTTAACACTGACCAGCCACTGTGCATTTTTCGACTGTGAGTTTGCTGATGATTTCAGACTAATTGCCTGCAATTTTCCGGGTAACCTGTGGTTTTGTAGCAGCAGATTTAGTAAACATTTCAGTTTAAAATCATCAAATATCCAACATAACCTGCATATGGAATCCTGTGATTTTAGTGGGCCAGGTGGTGTTTCTTTGCGCGGACTTTGTGCTTCTAATGTGTACCTGGACTTTGGTGTGCAGGGCTGTGAAGACATTATCTGGCTCAATGAAGTGGCAATTTCGGGTGTGGTTTCACTAGGTGGTACCTTTTACAATGATATTGAAGTTATCGGTGATCAGGACCAGGAAACTGAAACCAGCAGGGGAGTGATTAAGGGATTTTATGCTGGTCGTGAACTTTATGATTCTGAAACCGCGAACACCACTACAATACAAGGTAAGTTAAGGATTCAGGCGTGTGACATTAATACCGTTTACGTTAACAACACTACAATACAAAACTGTTCCATTAGTCAAAGTAACATCGATACCATTAACCTTACCGATGCAACCATTGTTAAAGATTTAAGCATTTCTCACACTACATTTAAAAATCCCGGTCTGGCTGCACTTTCGTTTCAGCGTACTTCCATAGAACGGCATCTGCGCCTGCTCAATAACGGTATTGTTGGCAATCTGGTGCTACAAAATTCAACCATAGATGGCAATGCCTACATTGAGGATAACCATCTTGAAGCCTGTAAACTACAGCTCAACCGACTCAGTGCAGCACGACTGGTATTTCTGCCTATTAACGATATTTACGTTAAAGAACGGCATTTCCCGCTGTCACTGGAACCGAGGCGATTTATTATACAGGAGCAGGATACGGATGATAAAACGGCAGAGCTTTATTGTTCATTGAAGAACTGGTTTAGTGATACGGGTCAACTGGATGCCGAAGATGACGCGTATTTTTTTATGCGTCAGAAGCAACCTCATTTTGCAGTAACCCGATTATTGTTCGGACATGTTTTTGGGTGGGGCGTGAGACTCAGAAATATTGCCATTTCTTCCACCCTGATCATTATACTGTTTATGTTATTGTTCAGGCTGTGCCAGCCTGATATGAGCTGGCAAGCATCGCTTGCCTTAAGTGTTCAGGGGTTTACCGGAAACTTTTTTGGCAAGTGGCCGGATTATGAACCCAGCGGTGATATAGCAGCACTAACCGTATTAGAATCTGTTGCGGGAATTGTGTTTATCACCGTTTTTATAGGAGCCTATATTCGCAAACTCCTGCGTTAGTTAAGGCTATTTTGGGGTTTTAAAAGGCATTCTTTTTAGTCACCTTAACCTTTATAGACTATGCTAGGAGCGAATATACTATATATGGATACCTGCTTTTTCAGGCTGTATTACAGAAATAAGCAGAAACTTATCAAGGGATAGATGAGTCATGCAAAAATTATTAAAAGCAGCAGTCGTTGTTATTTTATCAGTCCTCTCGGCAACGGCGTACGCAACTACTGCTGTTGCAGAGCTTCCTGAGCATTGGGTTGGACTGCTACCGGAACGTGACAAGCTAAAGTTCATTACCGTTAACCTCGAAAAAGGGGCGGCTGCAACGTCGGCAAAAGGCCCACGCGACAACCAACGTCAGCAGAGAGCCGCAATGAGCATGGAGCGTGGTCGCGGCGCTAATCACGGACAGGCGCTGGCTTTGCAATTTGGCGAGGGTGAATCTGTTAGCGGGCAGGTGATTATCGATGTCGCGACACTGGATGCAACCATGCCGTTAACTAATCCACAAGTATATCCACTGCAGGGAGAATATTTTGCGGCACTTAATTTACTCAAGTTTCAGTTTCATCCTCCCAGACAACAAGTCGTTACCTTATTTGCCGCGTTAAACAAAGATAACACACAGATGTATGTGTTCTATGGTGGTCCGGCTGGCAACACAACAGCGCCATTCATTCTGACTTCAGGTTATACACTCCCAGCGATGTTGCAAGGTATCGCCGAGCCAAGAGAGGTTATCGAAGAAGCCCGTTTAAAAGAGTTAAAGCGAAAAGAGAAAGAGCAAAAGGTGCAGCAAAAAATGGATGCATTGCGCCTTGAAGCTCAACAAGCCAGAGCGGCAGGCGATGCTGAACGGGTAAATCAAATCCGCCAGAAAATGAATGATTTGTTTAGTCAGAGTGCACAGAATAATGCCGCAAAAATGCACCCTGCTGAAGAATCCAGGGTAAGGCAGCAACAGCTTCAGCAAAAGAAAAGGCAAAGAATAAATGCACAAATGAGTGCCCTTAATACCGAAATCATCGAACTGCAAACAAAAATTGCTGAGGCCCGAAGAGATGGTAATCATGAAATTGCCAATTCGTTAACGCAACAGTTGCAAGAACTGAGGATACAGCAACAGGATGTGGCAAGCGGACGCCATGCGGTGTTGCGCGAAAAAAGCGGTAAGGGGTGCATGCCTGTACTGCAAGCCTGGCTGAGTGAAATGACTACGCAAAGTAATTCATCGGGCAGAGCGTTACAGCCGGTACAGCTGCTCAATCTGTTCAGACCTTCTGTGTTTAACCGTCATTTTGATAAAGCGTTGTTTGAGCTGGACGACGAACTACGTGAAGGTTACAAGTACGAGTTAGCCAGGGTTTGTTCCAGGGATGCGGGGTTAAAAATAAGACAAGGCGATCTAAATGTGATTGCCAGTGGCTTTGGCGATGACAGAGGCGTTTTTGATTATACCAGTGCTGGCATTGGTGGAATGGCGCTTGACGGGGTAGATGAATGGCAACGTCGAACAGTTAATAATCTTGCTGTTAAGGGCGATGAGGAGGCTCTGAGTGAGTTTGCTGTGCAGTCACACTATATTCTAAATGCGGTGTGGCCTGCAGAGCAGACTGAAGGCAAAGCCACCATAACAAACACCATTGAAAAGGCAAAAACCAAAGATATTTTTGCGGAAGTTGATGCCCGCGTAGCGTTGGCGAAAAATGGTAACCTGAAAGCATTGCTTAACGCGGCGGAACCCCGGACATTAGCAAACTGGTTTTCTACCGATCTGCGAACTCAGGATAAAGTCAGGCAATACGTCGCTCAACAGATCCCCGATTTATTATCCGGTTACTTTACTTCGCATAGTGTCCCTGCCAGTGCAGATTTCTCTTCACCCGAGGAAGCTTTAATGGCTTCCAAAGCATGGTACGAGGAAAATAAAGAACTGTTTATTGCTTTTAATACGCAGCCCGCAATAAAGCAAATGTTGGAAAAGCTTTATTTACAGCGCGATGCCAGCTACAACGCATTACTCCAATCTTTTCAATCCGACATAACAGCTGCCGATTCTGCAACTGACCTCGAAAAGATAGGTAAAGAATTATATATCAAGCCAGATAAGCACCATTCCAAAGTATGGCAGCAAATCACTGAAGCTAAAAAGCGCAGGCAGGAAGCACTTGACCAGGTTGCCTATATCGCAAGGGTAGGCAAAGGGCCACTTAACGCCGAAGACGATGGCGCCGTTTATATAAACGCCCTCTACCGCGGCGATTTTAAAATAATTGAAGAAGAAGATAAGAAATTTGCCACCTCAATGGTGAAAATGTCGGAGCCACTGCTTAATAGTGGTGTTTTTGAACTCATGTCACTGTTTGCCGGCGACCAGAGCAACGCGAATGCAATGAAACAAGCAATGCGAGAACGGATACAAAGTATCAGCATGACCTCAGCAATGACCGGTCTGTTCATTGTGGCTTACGAGCATTTAGCCGCAAAGTGTTTAGGGCCAAACCCAGTGGATTTTGAGCGCACTGTGGTATGGGAAGAAGTGAGTCAAAATATTTTAGGTGAGGAGTTTTACCGCAATACGTTTAGTAAAACCTATTATTATACTATTGCCCAGCGACATGCGGACTTGTTTGCCCAATTAGGTCAGGGAACGAGTGCCGGAAGCCTGGAAGCAATGGGCTCCATATATGGCGCATTTGGCCTGATTTCTCAAGATATACAGCAATCAATTTTTACGCTGAGTGGCAATTTACGGGGTGTAACCAATGTGATGCAGCGCTATGAATGTGACAGTGAGGAAATGCAAACGCTTGAAAAGTCGCTACTTGATATTACGCGCTCACGACTTTAAGTGATGACTGACGATAGCTATCAGCAATCTTAAAACGACACTCAAAGTAAAGGTAAGGATCACAGTCGTGAACTTGCTTTATAAACCTATAGGTTACTTTGCAATATTCCGGTGATTTGCCAAATAACGCAAAGTGGATCCTTTATAAGATAATTTCATCTCACAGCGATATTCATACTATGGCTGACAAGTTTACATATCTTTAACAGTGATGTTTTCGCCCGCGGCGATTTCAATCATTGGTAAAGCAGCAGGAATAATGAGATGAAGTGTAATCACAAGGTTATTGGTGCGGTGCTGGCATCCGTGTGGCTGACAGGATGTTCAGGCGCCAAGAATACAGATAACAACGAGGTTGCGAACACCTGTCCATTGCCGACAACATTCCAGTGGCAAGCCAGTACTGCATTGGTTTCGCCTAACGAGGGAATATTCGGCATTAAGGATCCATCTGTAGTGTACTACGATGACGAATACCATATCTGGGCCACCATAAACGATGGCTCCTGGAAATCGGTGTACTTCCACTTTGCCGACTGGCAAAGCGCGGCTGAGGCTGTTCAACAACCTATGAATGGTACGCTTGTGGGAAACACGGTTGCGCCCCAGGTGTTTTATTATCGCCCGCACAACCTGTGGTATAACTTTACGCAATGGGGGCGGGGCTATGCAACAACCCGCGATATTACCGACATTAATAGCTGGACACCCAGGAAAGATTTTTTACAGGAGGGGCCACCCATTGAAAAAGGTAAGCCTGAGTTGGATTACTGGGTAATTTGTGACGATGTGAACTGCCATTTATTCTTCTCCAGAGACGATGGCGTGCTGTATAAATCAAAAACCTCCAGAGAAAATTTTCCAAACTTTGTGGGTTATGAAGTCGTTATGGAAGACCATCGCGGTAACGGCAATAGTTTTTTATTTGAAGCAGCCAATGTGTATAAAGTGGATGGCACCGATCAGTACCTGTTATTGGTGGAGGCCTTTAACAGTGAAGACGGCGCATATGGCCCGCGATTTTTCCGTTCCTGGATGGCCACAGATTTAGATGGGCCCTGGACACCGCTGGCCGATACCGAACAAAACCCCTTTGCGGGCAACGCCAATGTAGACTGGGTTGAAGGCAAATGGGCCGATGGCATCAGCCACGGTGAAATGATCCGCTCAGGATACGATGAATATCTCACCATCGACCCGTGTAATTTACAGTTTGTATTCCAGGGCGACTCCGGGCCCTCACTGAATGGTGGCTATGGCGGTGAACCCTATAAACTAGGCGTGTTAACCCTTAAATAACCTAAACAGCTTGCTATGAAATAAGCGGCTAGCTCAACATTAAAAATGTAAGCATCTGAATTAATTGGTTGAAATAAATTATGCATTATACAGGACTCTTAACAGAGTCCTGATTAAGTTAATTCAATAATTATTTTCGAGTATAGATATCTTTGAAATACAACATCTCTAATACGCGGTTTGACGCCCCTTGGTAGAACCCCGTTTCTATTTCATCTGTTCTGGGATTTCTGAATGTGCCAAAAACAATGTCAAAAATGGGTAAATCGCTGTAGTTATATTGATGAATTCCCTTGCCATGGTGAACTCTGTGACTTTCTGGCCGTTGGATCACATAGCCTAACCAGTAGGGAGTTTTAATATTACTGTGTTGAAAAACGGCTAAAAACTGGCTGATAAAAAGGAAGTAGGTTGCTGCTTCTGGTGATACGCCTACCACAACGACCAAACTCATACTTCCGAGCAGCGTAAAACCAATCATATCGAGTGGGCTAAAATAGAACGCTCCAATCGAATCAACGACTTCAGCACTGTGATGCATTTGGTGGAATATCCGCCATAACCAGTTGGATTTATGCATCGCTCTGTGCCATATATAGATTAATAATTCAAAAATAAACAGGGCAGTAAAAGCACTAAGCCAAGCGTTTGATTGGGTTAAATCGAAGAGTTGATAACTTGCCAGATAATTGTCCCAAATGAGTGGCAAGTAACTGGCCAAGTAAAAATAACTAATTAACGCTATAGTACATTTCAGGTACCAGGCTTTGGGGCGCTGCAAATTTTTGCCAGGGAATAAATGTTCTATTAAGAATAGCCCGCTATACATTGCTAAGAGACCCAGTGAGATAGGGTCGAGTAATACTTCTATTGGTGTAGGCATAATCACTCCGGATATAGATAGCCAAATGGATATAAAATTATGCCTGGCAGAAAATATTCATCATGAAGAAGAACACATGATTCAATAATATTTAGATAACGATTATCTAAATGCGGAAATATTGGTGTTTAACTAGGGGCTGTTGATCTTTGCTGTACGATTTTTGGTCTATATGAAAGCATTTTAATCGCGGAGCAGTCCTGAAGGCATAGTTGTTCTACGTCAAAGGGCTGTGACAATGAGTAAAATGCTTTCATGAC